>Ga0154020_10008612_pt1 | contig 11813 bp, 9 predicted proteins | sample Klosneuvirus_201_FD_109709 | JGI IMG/M metagenome (GOLD analysis project Ga0154020, IMG submission 109709) | Active sludge microbial communities from wastewater, Klosterneuburg, Austria - Klosneuvirus_20160825_MG | ecosystem: Engineered > WWTP > Aerobic digester > Activated sludge | place... | reverse complement strand
TTTCGCTGAGATTGCCCGCGAAGGATTCCACCAGAGGGCTCCTGCAATTCCGCACACAGAGTGATGTCCGATAAAAAGAGTGATGCATAAAAATTCGTTGATACTTCACGCGGTCAGAAATGAAGCTGTGGATTTTCTTGCGATTGTCCCCTCGCCCCCGCAATTGATTTTCCAACTTGACACGTTTTCCACGAGGGGAGAGGGCTAGGGTGGGGGTGAAAGAATCAACTATTTTCTGGTTCAGAATATCAACTCCTGGTACGAACAACTGTCTCAAAATGCGGGCGGATGCATTTCGGCATCACAAAAACGACTGAACATTTACAGTATTCAATGGCTGCGAGCGGAAGATATTCGCCGTGACTCCCGTCGTAAACCATTTCAGCACAGCATGTTAGAATCTGTCCGCAAATAAGTTCGCGAATTGGGCGAGGCTTAATTCTGTTCTGCCACCGGTGAAAATCCCATCGGCGGAGCGACGGGCGTACAGTACATCCGTCGCTCCGCCGACGGGAAAGCCCGGTGCCGCAAACTTGCCAACATTCGGGATCGAGGCAATGCGAGTTCAGCAAGCCCTGCTTTTGCCAGTATCCCAGATTTCGTTTGCTCAACCATGAAAAAAGCCACGCCCTGACCCCGCTCGGCTTTTTTCATGCGCGCATCTTGCGCGTCGCTTCGATACAGTGTGTCGGCTGTTGTCGCGCGGTGGCCGTTGATTTTTTATGGCACGCGACGCGGCGTCTTCAGGAAACCTTTGCTCGATGTTGATTTCTCCGGATCTGCTGTCCCGCGCCATTGACCCGCCAAAACTGTTCGAACCAATCATCCCTGAATGCGTAATCCGCAGTACGCCGGAAGACTTTCAGGTCGATGAAATTCCGGCTTACGCACCGAGTGGAAAAGGCGAACACGCCTATTTGTGGATTGAGAAACGTGGTCTGACGTCCCCCGAGCTGATTCACAGAATCATTAAGAACCTGGGCGTTCCTGGCAAAGACGTCGGGCTGGCGGGTCAGAAAGATCGACACGCGGTGACTCGTCAATTTGTTTCGATCCCAAAGCGATTCGCCGAACATGCCGCGAAGCTGAACGATGAAAATATCACAGTGCTGTTCGTCACGGCCCATTCGAACAAACTTAAAACGGGACACCTGCGGGGCAATAAATTTCGTCTGATCCTGCGTGGCACGAATAGCGGATTCACCGCTGCGGATGTCCAGGCTGTCCACGAGCGACTGCAAATGCTCGCAGTGGAGGGATTTGCGAACTATTTTGGCAGCCAGCGTTTCGGTCACGACGGCAACACGCTGATTGATGGTTTGAGTTTGCTGAAGGACACGCTGCCGAGCGACCACTGGCCGGAGAACAAGACACGCACCATGCGGCGACTCGTGCTCAGTGCGGTTCAGTCTGCGATCTTCAATCTGGTGGTTGGTCGCCGAGTGACGGAAGGAACGCTGCGAACTCCGCTGCCCGGCGAAGTGGTTGTTCGTCGCTCTGGTACAAAGCCCTACGTGTTTCCAGCAGAAGGCCCCACTGAGGGTATTGTCCCGGCGGGCCCGCTGCCCGGTCCGGAGATGCTGGCGGCGACTGGTGCCGTGGCTGAAGTGGAACGCGAAATCATGTCGTCGTTGCGTTTAAGTCCCAAAGATTTTCAGAAGTATTCGCGACTGACATCTGGCATCCGGCGGAAAATGGTAGAATTCCCCGCAGATGCTGAAGCGACGTTGACGGAAGACGGCGCGATCGCGGCGACGTTTTCGCTGGCGTCGGGCACGTACGCGACGGTCGTTCTCCGCGAAATCGTCGGCTCCCTCAAAGATTCCGGCTCACTCGTCGAATCAACCGTCGCCGCTTCGTCAGATTCTGATGGCGACGACGAATAGGCATCGACCGGTTCTGTGAAAGCCTTGGGCAAATGTCCTTGTTCCGAGGCTCCAGCCTCGGAACACGCTGCTCCGGAGGCTCCTGCCTCGCGGGATTCTGGCTGGAGGCAGGAGCCTCCAGTGCGTTGCATTCCAGGGCTGGAGCCCTGGAACGAGGATTGACAGCCTCATTGCTGACCGTGTGAAGTATAAATCAAACAGGGGAATTCTGTGTCTCATCGTCAACTGATCGCTGCGCTCTGCTGCTCCTTTGGACTGTTTTCTGCGACCAGTCTTTGGGCAGACGATCTGACCGCGACTCAGTTACTGCCCGAGACCACTGTCGGTTATCTCGAAGTCACTGACACAGCCGCGATCCTGTCGAACATCTACGATCATCCGCTCAGTCATCACATTCAGAGCCTGGATGTCTTCAAGAAAGCCACTGAGACCGAAGGCTATCGTGGCTTTTTGACGGGCCGCAAGTTTGTCGAAATCCAAATCGGGGCCAACTGGCGTCCGGCCCTGGAAGCACTCACGGCGGGTGGAGTCTATGTCGCCTTTGACGCGAAGACGCAGGGGGCCGTCGCGCTGGTGCGCGCGAAAGACGAAGAGACCGCGGAAAATTTCCGAGCGAAAATCCTTGAACTCTCGCGACTAAATGAAGCGAAAAACGGCAAGGCTGATCCTTACCGCGATGTCACTGTTTACAAGTTGGATAAGAAATCCGCCGCAGCGGTTGTTCGCGACTGGATCGTGATGACCAACAAAGGGGAACTTGGTAAAAGTGTTCTCGATCGCCTGCTGGATGATCAGCCCGCCGGGCGACAGGCAGAAGTCGCCGGGACGCTGTCAGCGAACCCGCAGTTCAAACTCTGTCACGCCCTGCGAAAGAAGGACTCACAGGCGTGGGCTTATGGAAACATCGAGGCGATACGAGACGCTGGTGCCGCAAAGAAACTGTTCGAGGGCAAAGCGGAGAATCCGGCAGCCGAACTGCTGATCGGTGGAATTCAAAGCGTCTTGCAACACGCTCCGTTCGTCACGGCGGATTTGAATCTTTCAGACTCCGGCCTGACTCTGCAGCTTGCGACACCATGGCAGGGCGACTGGATTCCGGAGGAACGCACCTATTTTTTCGGTGCCGATCACAAAGGCTCCGCGCCGACGCTGCCGGAGGTGCCCGACACTTTGATGACACTTGGGACGTATCGCGATGTCTCCGAAATGTGGCTGCGAGCTGGTGATCTTTTCAATGAACAAATGAACGACCAGCTGGCGCAGGCGGAAAGCGGTTTATCCACGATCTTCGCAGGCAAGGATTTTGGCGAAGAGATTCTGGGTTCACTGGATCCTCAAATGGGGCTGTTGGTCACGCGGCAACGTTTTGAAAACAGAACACCCATCCCCGCACTGAAACTCCCCGCGTTTGCGCTGGTGCTCAAGCTACGCGATCCGGAAACGATGCGACCGGAACTGCGTCGCACGTTTCAGAGTGTGATTGGATTCTTCAACATCGTCGGAGCGATGGACGGACGTCCTCAACTGGAAATGGACATGACAAAGGAAGGCAACGTGGATCTGATTACGTCGCACTACGTTCCGGAAAAAAAGGATCAGGATTCCACTTCCGCCGCAGTCATCTTCAATTTCTCACCATCAGCGGCGTTCTTCGGAGATCAGTTCATCCTTTCGAGTACTGCTGAGCTGGCGAAACAACTTGCCACTGCGCCCGCTGTCCGCGAATCCGACACGGGTGTCAATACGCAGTTGAATCTGCACGCCGATTCCATCCGCGAAACACTGATCGATAACCGCGAACAACTCGTTTCGCAGAACATGCTTGCAGAAGGCCATTCCCGTGAAGAGGCTGCGACAGCGATTGACCTGCTGTTCGAATTCGTACGGTGCCTCAAGGGAGCGGGAATTACACTGCGGCAGGAAGAAGATTCACTGGCCCTGCAACTGCATGTGGACGTAAACGAAAATCCCTGATCCGCTATTCGGCGAGTGGCAGAATTACGTCTACCAAAAATGTGGGCCTGCCGAAGGTATCCGGCCTGGGAGAGGTCGTGGTAGGTTGGACATTCCTGTCCGACATCCCGCAGGTTCGACGGACAAGGATGTGCATCGTACTGGCACGCGAGGAGCGATCAGGCCACCTCATTTGCTGACTGTGGCGTGGCGAGTTCACTCTCCGCAGCCAGCCAGAACTCGACGCCATCACCTTCCGGGCAATCAGCCGCTTGCCATTTTGCGTAAGCAAGTTCACGGATCGAATCTTCACACGGCAATTCGATTGCCGCAGAGTCGCACTCGATGGTCTCTGCGCTCAGCTGAATTTTGCTCACAGATTTCTTACTTTTCTGCGTCGTTTTGGTGTGAGTCACTTGAAGCACCTTCTGGTCAGCGGATTTTTGACTGGTCGTCCGTGACCTTAACAAATGAACGACGCTCTTTGTCGCTCGAACTTTCGGAGAGTCTAGTTGTTTGGAGTGGATTGGGCCAGATCTCTTTGGACTGCACGCATTATTGCATTATTGCCCGAAATGATTTTCCCCGGGATCCGGTCGTTCCGCTGGCAGTGACGGACCGGGAATCGAGATCTCCGGTGACCGTTGTGATCCGGAACGATTCTTGTTTTGCGTCAGCGCGTAGATGCCACCAGCCAGCGCGATGGCCAGAAAAATGGTGAGCACAATTTTCAAAATACTGTAAGGTCGTTCGCCCTGAACTTCACCGGTCGCGGCGTTGATGAAGACCTGATACGTCTTATTTCCGAACTTGTAAGCGAGCAACCAGACGGGCAGTAGCAAATGCTTGTAAGTGATCGCGTCGTAGCGACTGTTGACAGAATTCACGACCTGCGTGTCGCCGCCAATTCGCTGACGGACTTCAGACTGGATCGCGGCATCAATCCGCTGTTTGCCATCAACAAAGCAATTGTCGAGTTCGATGTCGTACGTGCGTGCCATCAATCCAGCCAGCATTTGTTGATCGAATGGGACGACTTTCAGCAGCGGCCACGGTTCCAGTTCCAGCATGAAGTCGCGGCGCAGTCCGGTATTGGCGAGCACCAGAACATCGTCAAAGAACCGCTGAAAGTTGCCGCTGGCCGGATACCACCGCGTACGGCGTTCGGTGCGCCGATTCTTATCGGTTCCCACGGTCACATAATAATATTCGCCACGCTGTCCACTGTAGGCCGTGCTTGTCATGGAATCGAACGTGAAGTAAGACAGATACACGCCGTTGAGTTTCCCCGCAGCCTTTTCCTGCCGAAAGCGATTGGGAGCGAACCAGCGCGACGCGATCCATTGCGTTAGATTCTGTTTTGCGTGATCGTTGTCAATCTGAAACGGCAGCACACCATCGACGGGGATACGATTTTCTTCGCACTTGTGAGCGTTCTCAAGCTGCACGGCCGCGCCACAGTATGGGCAATGGGTGCTTGTCAGCGTACCGTAAAATTCCACGTTCCCGCCGCAGGATTCGCAACGAATTTCGCGATGGACGGATTCGGCATCGGCAGCCTCCGGATCGAAGGTGTTTTTCTTCGCCTGCGATTCCTCACGCCACTGCCGAATTCGTTCGAGCATCGCGTGGAAATCCTGTTCGTGCAGCTCTCCTTCCAGCTGCTTTTCAATCTGTTTGACGTGGCCACAGTACGGACACTTGAGTGCCTGTTCGCCGATACTGAATTCCAGATCCGAACCACAGGATTCGCACGGGAAGATACGGCCTTCGCCGCTGTCGAACGTCCGGCCAGCGTCACCCGTCCGTGCGTCTCGACGCTGAATATCCAGCGGACCATCCGGGTCAGCTTCGTTCGTCTGCTGCGGCATGTCTGGCGAATATTGGCGAATGTCAGGTTCTGGATCCATCGAAATCCTGCCGTGAAAGATTCAACTCTGAGGGGCGGCGGGAAGAGTACCAAGTGACGGGCTCAATGTCAGCAATCGCTGATGCCAGGACCAGAGAGGGAGCCTTTAACGAGAACCAACCAATGGAGTTTGGCTGTGAGGGCTTCTCGGTTATGCTTCGCGCCGTTGTGGGGTGAAACGGATGGCTGCATTTTTCGGTGGAAGCAGAACTGATGAACCAAGATGGCGTGCGGGTAACGCAGATTGACTGGCGAAAAGTGATTCCATCGCTGCGGCTTCTGGATGCGATTTCGCTGGCGGTTTCTCCACGAGTGTTTCTGCCAGTCTGCGTGCTGCTGTTCGGAAACCTTGCATCTGACTGGCTGCTGGCGGACAGGTTTGCCGGATTAGAACAATCTGATCGCCTTCGCCCGCTGATCTCGCTGAGTGGCACGGAACTGCCGAAAACTTTGGATACCATCAATCGGGCATTGACGGCGCTGGCGGCTGGCAACACGTCACAGTCGTTTTCAGGCCTTGTCGCGATGGTTTGGTGGATGCTCCTGGTGGGTTGTTTTGGCGTGGCGGCGATGCGTTCCGCGGGCCGCGTTTTCTGTACCGGCGCAGGCAGTGGCGTCGTGGCCTCGGCCCAATATGCGGTGCGGATGTGGAAGGCGATTCTGCTGAGCACTCTGCTGAGCTGGATTCTCTTGGCAATGCCGTGTCTGGTCTTTCGGTTTCTCAACTGGGCGGGTGCAAAGTCGCATGACGGAATTACCGCGTTCGGAGCGATGTTCTATATCCTGTGCTGTGTTGTGCTTGGAATCGGTTGGCTGTTGTCGCTGGCCGCAATCGCCGTCGATCGCTGCGACGGCGCTGAGGCACTCAGTCGGGGCATTTGCTACGTGCTGTCCCGCTGGCTGCGAGTTATCGTCTATGCGTTGATACTGAGCATGATCCTGATTGCCTGCGACCTGGCAGTGTCGTGGTTGACTGACAGTGCGCATTCACTGGCGTCGTCAGCGTCGGGCGGTCAGGACGACGAGGAAGCGTTTCGAGCAACCGTCTGGAGTGCGCTGGCATTTTTCTCGGAAATCATGCGGCTGAGCGTTTTTCTGAGCGGGATCGTCGTGGCCTATGTACTGCTGCGAAACGTCGAAGACGGCGTCAATCTGCGAGAAATTGATGGTGGGGCAAAGGCTGTTGTGCAGTGAACTGAAATCGCGGAAAAGGACGAATGTGTCTTAATACGACATCTTTGTTCTGGTCCGATTCAATACGGAATTCGCAGAGGAATGCAGAGAAACAAGAACCGCATTACGCGATCGACCGGTTCGTCACGATTGGCGCGCGCGAAGTTGCTGCTGCAGCTGAGTCTCCAACTCCGACAGTTGCAAAGCCGTGTAACCGGCCAAGTCATCGACGGAAGACTCCTGTAGCCCAGGCAACTGCTGAAGTAGTAGGATTCTTCCAGCCAGAACGCCCTGCTCAAGTCCTTCCACGTAAACCACAGTTGTGTGGGTCACACGCGACAGAAAAAATGCCTCTGCGTCGCCGATTGATTCGCATCGTAACTTCCTCCGCTGGCTGCGGCGACGCTCGCGATGTCGCCATGACTGGCTTTAGGGTTTTGGAGCAAAGCCAGAATAAAAGCCTGTGCCAGGGTCGAGGGAGTAAATTTCTTGTGCGTTTGATGGCCTGAGTCTGTTCGTTTGCCTCGTCAGCAAATTACAAAAATGTGCCCTTCAACGCATCGCGTACTGTCTCTACGATGCTGATCATGCGGAAACTCCATTTTCCAGAATTGTTTTGCTTTAGACAGCTTCAATTCTTATGGATTTTCCGCTTTTTTATTAGACCAAATTCTTAACTTGATGGGTATGGGAAGTAGCCGTTCATCGCCCCTGTTATCGACTTCAAGGCTCACGAACCTCGTATTCTTCACGCGGTGCAGACGGAGGTACTTTCAAAGGGAACGTTTTCCATGTCCCTTCTCCCCCTGGCAAGCAGCCTGTCGATTTAATACCAACCCGAAGCGCCAGCGAGGCAAACACTGCACGCGGAAGGGCAGACGTCACTTGTTGCCTCGCTGGCGCTTCGGGTTAGTAAAACGCAGAACCCTAAATCGACAGCCTGCTAGGGGGAGAAGGTGGCCGTCAGGCCGTACTAAGGGGCTGACTTGGAGTTAATATGGGGAATCAGAAAACAGTTGATTTCCCCCTCACCCTAGCCCTCTCCCCCCGTGGAAAACGTGTCAAGTTGGAAAATCAATTGCGGGGGGAGAGGGGACAATCGCAAGAAAATCTACAGCACCATTTCTGACCGCGTGAAGTATAGTAGACGTCCGCTGTTTCATGACCATCTGCAGGCCGAGCCTGGGGTGCGCGACAAATAGCAGGTTGGAAAGCAATTTTCACGTTTCTCTTGTCCGTGACGATGCGATTGAAAGAATGAAAACGGCTTCCACAATTCCCACTCACCCTCTCCCCCGGCGGATACCTGTTAGAAAGTGGTTTCGGTGTTTGCCGGGGGAGAGGGGACTTTGACGGGCGACCTTCATGCTGTGTTCGGCTAGAATGCCGCTTTGTTCGCCACGTCCCTGAGACCAGTCATGCAAAGTCGTACGCAGCAGATACTGCCATTTGGCGAAGCATCGTCACGATCTGCCAAACACCGAAAGGTGTCCAATGCAGATCATTCAACTCTGAACTTCCGCTTTATCGACCTGTTCGCGGGGATTGGCGGTTTACGCATTGGACTGGAACGCGCTGGCGGTCAGTGTGTGTTTTCCTGCGAGATCGACCCGTACGCTCAGAAGACATACGCCGCATGGTTCGGTGAAACGCCGGTGGGCGACATCAATGAATTTGTGGACGGCCAGAATGTGCCGGAGCACGAACTGCTGGCTGCCGGATTTCCGTGTCAGCCGTTTTCGATTGCCGGTGTCTCAAAGAAGAAAAGCCTGGGCCGCGAACATGGCTTTAAGGACAAAACACAGGGCACACTATTCTTTCAGCTGGCGACGCTGATCGAAGCCCGGCGTCCCGAAGCGATGCTGCTCGAAAACGTCAAAAATCTGAAGTCCCATGATCGCGGAAATACCTGGAAGACGATCCTGCAGACGCTCGACGAACTTGGCTACACTGTCTTTGCCGAAGTCATTGACGCCCAGCATTATGTACCGCAGCACAGGGAACGTGTCTTCATCGTCTGCTTTCGACGAGACCTATACGGCGACGATCCTCCCTTCAAGTTTCCGAAGCAGCCTGCGGTTCCAGGGCCGAAATTCAGGGATGTGCTGGAGCCCACGAAATCAATTCCGGCGAAGTTCACGTTGTCGGACCTGCTGTGGCAATACCTTCAGGATTATCGCGCAAAGCACGAGGCGAAAGGGAACGGGTTCGGCTACGGTCTCGCGCCGCTCGATGGAATCAGTCGCACGCTCAGCGCGCGCTATTACAAGGACGGAGCGGAAATCCTGATCCCTCAGGAACGTGGCCAGAATCCGCGCCGCCTGATGCCCGTCGAAGCCGGACGACTTATGGGGTTTCCGGAAGAACTGATTCGCAACCAGGTAGTTTCCGACACCCGCGCTTACAAGCAGTTTGGTAACGCAGTTGTACCGCTTGTGGCCGAGGCAATTGCCAGGAAGATCGTCGCGACCATGCGGTGGCAGCGCGGCGTTGAGTGAACCACTGTTCGAGGAGCATACGAGGATGCAGTCTGTTGTAAGCACCCGTGCATCAGTTAAATGGCATCATCGCAGGATTCACAATCAGGGGACTGACGTCCCCCGCTCGCCGCAGACCCGGCGAGCGGAGCGGCGTAAGCCCTCCGAGTCAGATGCGTGCAACTCGGTGGGCAATAGAGAACTGCTAACTGGACCTCAAGGGGTTCTGGCCAACCAGCTGTTCCATCTCCAGGCGACTCAGAAAACCGGGCTATTGATCCCGCTCTACATCTACCCGGCAAATATTCACACCAAACGACCCGGCGCATCCAAATCCCTGGGACAATCTGTCAGTTCACCTGGAGAGAGCCGCTGTGCAGAGTGTTGGCGGATTGATGCCGCAACTCCGGCGACCCAAAAAGTCGTTGCCGCCGCGAGCGGCGGCCGACTTAAGTATGTTTTCCTTGGGACGGCAGAATAATTCAAAAGAATTTTTGAAGATTGCGGTTAAACGCGGTTTTTGCCGGGCTAAACAGGTATTGACCTGATTTGCCGATTTCTCTTACTGTCCCGCTCACTCGAACTGCGGTTCCTGCAGTTCAAATCTCCTCTCGTTCTCCCTTCTCGAATGTCCGTCGATTTCTCCTCCGTTTGATCTGAGCCGGGATCTCAAAAGACTCTTTCCAGCTCTGATTAAGTCATTCGAAATCACACATTCAACATCCCGTCTTAAGTTGCCGGTTGTCCGTCAACGTCTCGGAGGATTATCGATGTCTCGTTTCGTTCACCTGTTCGCTGGATTGTTTCTCGTCAGCTCATTGAGTGGCTGCTGTCTTCTGGGTCACGGCTGTGGAGGAGGCGGTTACGCTCCCTATAGCAACCCGGGCTGCGGTTCCTGTGGAGCGAATGCTGGTGGTTATCCATCCGCAATGGCTGCTCCCGGCTATCAGCAAGCCGCGTTTGCACAGCCGCAGTTCGGTGGCTATCCCACGATGGCCGCCGCAGTACCAGTGGATGTGCTTGCCAACTAATTCTGATTCCGCACGGACGCGGGAATCTTGCCGGTGGCTGGCTTGCGCAATGGATTGCGTTCGGCCACCGGCGGCTTTATCAGGTACGTCGTGATGCTGGAAGCACTTTGACGAAGCCCCTCCCTCTTCGTCTCCTCTGCTCCGATGCCGAGCGGTCTGACCCTGTTGGATCGCTCGGCATTTTTCATTGGTGCAGGTTTAAGTTCTCCGAATCCCGACTTGACGAGCCTGTCATAAGGGTGCCCGGGACTTCCTTTCGCTAAAGTGCGATGGCAACGCCCGGATCGTCCTGGATCGGTACGGGCCTGCCAGCAGCCAGGTTCCCTGTTTCGAGTCAGGTGTTTCCCCCCTGAATGAGCGATGAAGTTTTTCATGAAGCGTGATTTTTTGAAGTCACTGACGCTGGGCACCAGCGGCAAATGGTTCCTGATGTCGGTTCTGGTCGGAGTAGTCGCCGGATGCGGCGCGATCACGTTTCAGATTGCGGGGCAGTTGGTCGTTCGATTTGTGCTGGTGGAGTTTTCTGGATTCAGGCCGGGTGAAGGTCATGGCGAGCGAGCCATGTTTACTCATCCCGAAACTGCGTTTTCCTTTCCCATGCTGCTACTTGTGTTGACGACGGGCGGGCTGGCATCGGGGCTGCTCGTTTATACGTTTGCTCCGGAGGCCGAAGGACATGGAACCGACGGCGCGATCGATGCGTTTCACAATCGCCGAGGGAATATTCCGCTTCGTGTGGCGATCGTCAAGACGATTGCCTCCGCCATCACGCTGGGAACAGCAGGCTCGGGCGGGCGCGAAGGTCCGATCGCGCAGATTGGAGCGACGTTTGGTTCGCTGATCGGACGTCAGTTGAAACTCAGCGCGCGGGATCGGCGCATTCTGCTGGCGACCGGACTGGGAGCCGGTGTCGGGGCTATTTTCCGCGCGCCGCTGGCGGGGGCGATCTTTGCGGGAGAGATCCTTTATCGTGAGGCGGATCTGGAATCGGATGTGATCGTACCGGCGGCGATTGCATCGATCATTTCGTATTCAGTCTACGGACTGTTCCTGCCCAAAGACCTGTGCTTCGCGCATATTTTTGGTGGACTGTCGCTGTATTTAACGGGCTCGTTGACGGAACTTTTGCCGTACACGCTGCTGGCACTGACGCTGTCGATCGTGGCCGTGCTGTACATCAAAGTCTTCTACGGGATTCACAACCTGTTTGCGAAATTACCCGGGCCGAAGCATATCCGCCCGGCGATCGGAGCGTTTCTGACCGGTTTGGTCGCAGCGGCGCTGTATTACGGATTTGGTCAGAATCGTGAAGTTCTGGCGGTGCTCTCGACAGGCTACGGAACCCTGCAAACGGGACTCGAATCGCCAGAGAAAGTGAGTATTC
>Ga0154020_10008611_pt1 | contig 11815 bp, 10 predicted proteins | sample Klosneuvirus_201_FD_109709 | JGI IMG/M metagenome (GOLD analysis project Ga0154020, IMG submission 109709) | Active sludge microbial communities from wastewater, Klosterneuburg, Austria - Klosneuvirus_20160825_MG | ecosystem: Engineered > WWTP > Aerobic digester > Activated sludge | place... | reverse complement strand
TGATCTGCTTGCCCGAGCGCTTCTTAATCCTTTCCTATTTATGGATTTGCTTCTTGAATACTTTACTAATTTGTTACATCGATTTCAGGCTCAAACTTTTTTTGTCCGGTAGTGAGACAAATTTCAGAGGTATTGAAATGAGTATATGGAATGGAATAGATATTTACCGCCCTTCTTACCATTTAGGTTGTCTTGCTGCGTTGCGTGTTGGAACACCCGAACAATTTGAATTAGCTAAAAATGCATATCAATTGGCCAGAGGTTCAGTGCCACAAACAGGAAGCGATCTAGTTGATTATTTGAAAACAGGAAGCGATTTAGTTGATTATTTGACTGGTTTTAAAGTCTTTGTGGCTACTCATGCAGATCGTTTTTGTAGTTCACCCGATTCTGTTTTTGGTCAGCCGGTAGTCTATGTTGCAAAAGATTTACCAAAGACTATTTTGGTGCCACATAAAAAAAATAATGGATCAGTAAATAGAAGCTACGATTTAACACCTGTTTCTTCTGGTTCACTCACTTGGTCTTTGGTTTCTTCTGTTATTTTACCTGTTTCGCTTGCTGTTCTTTGGGACAAAACCAAGCATGTATTCTCTTTGTCTAACGCCAAAAAAGCTTGGGAGTCTAGGTTTGATATGCCATCTGCGCACGTATCGCCGTCTTTGCATCCGTCTAAAAATAAAGATTCTGTGGTGCCAGTCATTTTGTTTTTATTGTCTGCTGCGGCTGTTGTACGTGGCTCAACTACTGCGTTGCCTGCTTCTTTTTCGCTTTTTATAAAACAATAATCTAGGGCGTGTACTCATCAATCTAATAAAATCCGATGTTTTATGTAATTTCTTGTGTCTGTCCTAATTCTAGGTTGATGCATAAAACGGGAATGTTATTTTCTTTAATGAATAAAGCCAATGCTTGATGCGAACCTTGGTCACTATGCGCCATGGGCATTGTGGCTATACCAGATGCCGCGTATCCAAAAACTTTTTTGGCATTTAGTTGAACAGCTGCTTCTGCAGCTTCTTGTGGATTGCTACATAAATGCAGCCATTCATTGCGTGTTTGTTTGGGCAAAAATAATCCGTAAAATTCACCGTATCCAAACCCTGGTGGACAAATGCTGGGCTCTTGGCATCCGCTTACGCCTAAAAATGCCAAATCAATAGTGTATGTTTGCCCCAAACGTTGATAAACTTCTGGCATGGGTGCGCAATCTGCAGAAAAATAAAGAGTGTGTTGTGGCGATTGTATAATATAAGTTGCTTTAGGTAGATACAATCCCCAATCTTCGCCAACAAAAGGCGCAGCTGTTATGCGCACATCAATTTCTTTTTGACTGGTATTTTTAAAGTCGCTTAAACAAAGCGTTTGCCATGAGCGTATTGATTGTATTTGGGTAAAACCCAAAAAGCGTAAGACTTCTTCTGGGTCTACTTGGTAGGGGTGTTTTTCTTCACAAGCAGGAATAATAATTAAGGTATCACGTGGAAAACGAAGTAATGCCGATGGATTAAGATGATCGTTGTCTGCATGTGTAATTAAAATTACATCTGGAATAGGAAGCAAGCATGGATCAGGTAATAATTCTTCTCCATTCATCGTGGGGTCGTTAGGCACAAAGAATAAAGGGTCAATAATGATATTGGCTTGCGCCATTTGCATGAGCACGCATGCGTGCCCAAGCCAAGTTACTTGGTCTGATCTTTTTTGTGATTGTGTGTTTTTTTTTGATGTTTCTAATAATCCTAGTGTGTTCATCCATTGTAATAAATTTGTAATGTGATTTGTTTGATGCTCTTTGAATGCGTGTTCGGTTATTTTTTTACCGTTCCATTGCCCATTTAGAAGTGGAATTAAATCTCTTAATAGTTGCCCATGTTCTGGGCTGCCTAATAAATCAACAACATAAACTTCTTTGTTTGATTCTAGCGAAGAAAAGCGTAATCCAACCAGTTTTTTATTGCCAAGTGTACCACGTCTTGGCATGAATTTCCACGGTGTAATTTCTTGTTTATCGGCAATGGCTAAAGTGATTCTTAAATTTTTTCTTAATCTAATAGAAGGTGCATGAAAATTGCAAAGTTGTGTGCTAAAATTAACAATAGGACAACCAGAAAGCGCACGTGTTTCTTCTTTTTTACTGTAGTAAACAAGATCTGTATTTTCAAAGCTTTTAATAAGCGAAAAATCAGTATCTTGTATCTGTTTGAATTGATTTAAGGACATTAGTTTTTCTATTTCTGTTCGTGTGTAAGTGGTTCGCCGTTGCAGACCATGGCGTTGTGCAATGATTTCTGCTTGTGTGTCTGTTTGTTCCAGCCTTACTTTAAATAAAATGCCTACTGCACGCCTAAAATAAAGTGATTCTAAAGGATGTCCACCACAAGGTTTGCTCTCTTTTGATTGGATTTCTAGCGTGTAATCCTGACAGTCTGTTTGTTCTTTAATTTTTAATACTTGTTTTAATTTTGATACAAGCTTGTTTACTTTAAAATTCACAACACGCGCTCCTTGTTAAATGAACCACAGATCAAATCAATTACCCGTTTTCTTTTAATCATATGGTCATTCAAATTGAACAGATATAAGTGAATATCCATGTCTAATCAAACGGATAATCAAAACGATTTAAATCAAAACAACACAGAAGAATTGAGTATGAAGCAACGATTAATCAAGACTACAATACCTGCTTTTATTGTGATGTTGCTTGGAATGTTTGGCATGCATGCAACAGAGCATTCGGCCACTTTTCATCTTTATAGTGCTTATATTCAATGGATCCTTACCAGTTACGTATTATGGGTGGGCGCCGTTCCTTTTTTTATTTACGGATTTAAAGGTGTGCCCTGGCATCGATTAAATATGTTTTCGTTGGTTTCTATGGGCATTGCGACATCTTATCTTGTAAGCGTTTGGTCTGTCTTATGGCCCTCTTTTTGGCAAAAGACATTAAACTATCAGCCAGAATTGTCTCATCACCCTTATCCTATGCTGTTTTTTGAATCTTCTGCCATGATTGTGTGGTTGGTCTTGCTTGGACAAGTGCTAGAAACGCATGTGCATCAAAAAGCGATGCAAGCTTTGCATGCCTTAGTTGGATTAATGCCGCGTGTGGCGCATTTTGTAAATGAACACGGGCAAGAACAAGAGGTTCTTGTATCTGCACTCAAAGCCAATGATTGTGTACGTGTGCGTGCGGGTGAAAAAATAGTGGCAGATGCACATGTGCTAGAAGGTTTTGGCCATGTTGATGAATCTATGTGGAGTGGGGAATCTGTTCCGGTTCACAAACAATTGGGTGATTTGGTACGTGCGGGCACTATTTTAACTGATGGTACTTTATTGTTACGTGTATTGTGTGAAGATAACCAAAGCTTGTTAGCGCATATGATTAGATCCGTAGAGCAAGCGCAAAAAACCAGGCCACCACTGCTTCGTTTAGTTGATAAAGTAGCGCGTGTGTTTATGCCGATAGTCTGTGTGATTGCAATTTTAACGGGTCTTATTTGGTTGCTTGTTGGACCAGAACCTCGTCCATACTATGCATTGTTGTCTGTGCTTAATGTGCTTGTGATTGCCTGTCCTTGTGGACTTGGGTTAGCGGCACCTATGGTCATGGTCGTGGCCGCTTCTCGTGCCGCCCGTGTAGGTATTTTAATTCAAGATAAAGATGCTTTTGAACGATTATCGCAAATAGATACTGTGATTTTTGATAAGACAGGCACATTAACACAAGGATGTTTGCAGCTTTGTTCAATTTATCAATACCATCTTGGCGGTATTGCGCCTTGTAATGAACAAGAATCCCAACATTTATGTGCACTGGCGCTAACACTTGAAAATACCAGTACGCATCCTATGGCCCTTGCGATACGCGATTATGCGCACGCTCATCAAATTATCAAAGACGGCGCCGTATCTTCTGTTCAGTGGCAAATGGGTTATGGCGTGCAAGGCCTTTATAATGGATTTAATTTGTGTTTAGGGAGTGAGCGATTAATGAACCAGCAAAAGGTTGATTTGAGTGCTGTTGATGCATGGACTTCTTCTCGGATAATGGACGGCCATTCTGTTTTGTATTTGGCACATGCGTCTGTGCTTCTTGGTGTTTTTGTGTTTCGTGATAACTTAAGACCACAGGCACAAGATTTAATTTTAGCTTTTAAAAAAGCGAATATAGAGCTTGAAATATTGAGTGGCGACCATCCTTTAATTGTTAAAGATGTAGCACAACGTTTAGGTGTTAAAACCTATCATGCACACATGTTACCTCAAGATAAATTAGCGCGTATCGTTACTTTGCAAGCGCAAGGACACCATGTGGCGATGGTTGGGGATGGGGTCAATGATGCAGTGGCATTGTCGCGTGCCAATGTAGGAATTTCTTTGATTCAAGCCACAGATATTGCCATGCAAGCGGCCCATATTTTAATTCATCCCAGCGATTTATTAAATATTTTTAGATGCTATGCGCTAAGTAAGCGTGTTAAATTTCGTATTTATCAGAATTTATTATTGGCATTTTCGTACAATTTAGTTGCCGTTGTGATGGCTACAGGCATTTTTTATTCCCGTTTTGGGATTTTATTGAATCCTATGATGGCGAGTGCCGCGATGAGTGTAAGCTCTATTGCTGTGATTTTAAATGCATTAAGACTTAGGGTTGAAACGCCTGTAGATCGTTTATGGTCTTCCACAAAATAGGCAACTCATAAGTTAAGTCGTTGTTGCCGTTATTGTTCAATCCAATTATAATCGCCTTTTTTAATATTTTTAAGTTGGGTACATGTGTATGATGACTTTATCTTCGTCTGGATCAGATCCTTTAATGCAGCTTGTTGCAGAATTATCTAAATTGCCGGGTATTGGTGAACGCAGTGCTACACGACTTGCTTTTTTTATGCTCAAACAAGGGCCTATTTACACACACGCGTTATCTCGAGCGCTTCTTAATTTAAGTGCGCAAGTTAAAAAATGTTCTCAGTGTCACCATTTTACAGCGCATGATCCGTGCTCTATTTGTCAGGATAAACGCAGAGAAAGAAATCTTTTATGCGTAGTAGAGTCTGTTCAATCACTGATGGCCATTGAAAATACACGCGAATATCGCGGTCAGTACCATGTTTTGCATGGTCTTATTTCGCCACTAGAAGGTGTAGGACCGCATGATTTAACTATTCAATCTTTGCTCGAACGCATTCAACAACAAGGTTACCAAGAAATTATTTTTGCGCTTAATTCCACCATAGAAGGGCAAGCGACCCAAATGTATATTCAGCGCTTACTTACTCCCATATTGGCTGGTTGTGATGTTCAATTAACACGTTTGGCCCAAGGTATATCGCTTGGTGTTGATTTAGAATATACAGACCAAGCATCGCTCGCACGTGCTTTAGTTGATAGATGTATAATTGCAAGAGGCTAGGTCATGGAGCTTGCATTCTTGGTGTTTATTTAATTCTTACATGGAGCATTTTTATTTTATGTTTTTTTGGCTCGTGATTCATAGTTGTTTATTGTTTGTTGCGCCCACGCCCAAACTTAATGATTTGCCGTTAGATAAAGTAATAGATAAACTAGAGCAACGTTATCGCAGTGTTTCTGATTTTTCTGCTGATTTTGAACAAACGATTGTGCGTGCCAATACAAAAGTAGGAAAAAGTCGCTCCGAAATGGGGCGCGTATTTTTAAAAAACCCTGCAATGATGCGTTGGGATTATCAAAAACCAACCACTAAATTCTTTATATTTAATGGACAAACATTGTGGTTTTATAAACCAGAAGATGCGCAAGTGAATATTTTTAAGCAATTTGATCAAACCGAAATATCGGCTGGGCTAATGTTTTTAGTAGGAAAAATTAAACTTAAGGAAAAATTTACAATTCAATTTCATCATGTCGACAATTCTTCAACTCATTTTATTCCAACCTATGCAATTTCCTTACGGCCCAAAGTGCAAGATCCACAAACACAAGAACTTTTATTTTTGATTGATTCGGAATTTTTTATAAAACAGGTGGTGCTGATTCAACAAATGGGGCAGAAAAATATTTTTGAATTTAAAAATATCAAAACAAATCAAGATCTTAAGAGTGATTTTTTTGAATTTGTGCCGCCTGAAAATGTAAAAATAAACCACATGAATTGACTTCAACTAAGAGGCCTGTTAGCTGGGTTTTCCTAAGGCAATCATGTGTGGTTGAATGTAGGATTTGTTTAAGCCTGAAGCATAATCGAGATTTTCATCTTTGATTTTTCAATATAAGTGGTTTGAATGTGAGGGGAATCATTGGCATGACACAGTCTGCAACAATAGATGTAGATGCTTTGGCTTTACAATCGCAAAAGCAGTTTTGGGAACAAGTATTGCTGCGTGTCAGAGAGCGCGTGAATGACTACATTTTTAATACCTGGTTTTTGTCTATCCATTTTGTGGCATTGGAAGATTTTAAATTAATTGTAGAAGTTCACGATCGGTTTACAAAAGATTGGATATCTGATCACTACGCTTCTTTAATTTTAGAAGTGCTCGCCTCTATTAAAAATGATGTGCCTCTTGCCATTAAAAATTGTGCACCCATGGTCTGGCCCGAATTTTTATCCATCCAGGTTAATCCATCGCTTAAGTCTCAATTATCTAGTGCTTCATCAACTTTGCCTGCGGAGTCTGTATCACACAAATCTTCTGTCGGTGTTGTTCAAGATATTCCTAAGCGATCAACGCTTAACGAACGTTATGTCTTTTCTAATTTTGTGGAAGGCGCGTCTAATCAGTTTGCATTTGCGGCTTGTCAGGCAGTTGCAGATAAACCCGCACAAAATTATAGCCCTTTGTTTTTATTTGGCGGGGTGGGGCTAGGAAAAACGCACTTAATGCATGCAATTGGGCATAGCATTTTAAAAAAATTTCCTCATTACCGTGTCATTTATGTGTCTAGTGAAGAATTCATGAACGAAGTTGTCAATGGCATTCGGTATGGTAAAATGGACGAGTTTCATCAAAAATATCGCCGTCATTGCGATGTGTTATTGGTTGACGATATACAGATGATTGTGGGTAGAGAACGCACGCAAGAGGAGTTTTTTCATACCTTTAATACCCTACATGAATCCAAACGCCAGATTGTAATTTCAAGTGATAAATTACCACATGAAATTCCAGGATTAGAGGACCGTTTAAGAACTCGTTTTCAGTGGGGCTTGATTGCGGATATTCAACCCCCAGAGATCGAAACTAGAATTGCAATTTTAAAGAAAAAGGCAGAATTAGAGTCTATGAACTTGGCAGACGATGTATGTCTGTTTTTGGCCGAAAATATTCGTAGCAATGTAAGAGAACTAGAAGGTGCTTTGATTCGCTTGATAGCTCACGCGTCTATGACCAGGCAACCCATCACGCTTGAATACAGTAAACGCGTCTTATCTGATTTATTGGCGAATAGGCGTCAAATTGTAACCATCGAAAGTATTCAAAAAACAGTCGCACACTATTACAATATCAAGGTGTCTGATCTCAAATCGCAAAGGCGCCATAAAACCGTGGCCAAGCCACGCCAGGTTGCGATGTATTTGTGCCGTAAAGTGCTCCAAACGAGCTACCCAGAGCTCGGCGAACGCTTTGGAGGCAAAGACCACACGACCATTTTGTCTGCCTGTAGAAAAATGGAAAATATGCAACAAAAAGACGATGAACTCAAAAAAGAGTTAGGCGATTTAATGCGCAAAATAGAGGAATAATGCAGATTAGAGCTCTTTCAAAACTCTCATGCGTAGTAAGTTTCAAAAGAGCTCTATTGTTTGATAGACTTCTTTCTGATCTTCGGCAGGTTTGGAAGGGCACTAATGTTTTTTCTTAAGCATCACATATAGTGCACCGCTGCCTCCATCCGCATCGGTTGCAGAAGCAAAGGCAATTACCCATTGATTGAGCGGTGCAGAGATTAACCAATCCACACAAGAGCCTTTTAATATGCTTAACCCGCGCATTCCCTTTCCTGTGATCAACAAAACCACACGACACTGATAAGCTTGCGATGTTTGAATAAATGTGCGTGTTTTTTCTTGGGCCTCTAATTCTGTGAGTCCATGTAAATCCAAAGAAGATTCAATAAGTAGCTCACCTTGGCATAACTGATTAAATAAAGTTTGTGAAACCCCTGGCTTTCTTGCGTAAACACGCTCACCATGCTGTTCGATGTTCCACTGTTGAGCGTTGATCATCATTTCGTTTAATGTTTGCATGACCTGCTGCGCATCTTTTTGTTGCTGTTGTTTAAGTGCCAAGGCGTCTTCTTTTTGCTTTTGTTCGCGAATAAAATCTTGCTTTGCGTCTTGTTTATCGATCCGTTTAACCCCATTCATATAAGATAAAAACAAAGCAGCATCGTCTTTGTCTTTTTGTGCATGAGACACGTTCTTTGATTGTGTGCCTGTTTTTTCTTCATGTTCTTTTGGGCTGTTTGCCTTTTGTTTTTTTATGAAATGTTTGGGCTTTTGTTCTTGCTTGCTAAGTGCTTCTCTCATTGTTTTTAAGCCAGCAAAAGAATCATTAAAATGGGGCATTTTTTTATTTGAAGAATTGTTGTCTGACATATAGCAGGTTATTATATGCGTTTTAATTGTTTTCTAAAAGAGTTTCGAGTGGTTTTGTGAGCTTGGATGTTTGTCCGTCAAATAAACTGTTTTCTTTTTTATTGTTTAATCGTTGCATGCTTAATAAATAAGCGCGTTCACTTAAATTTACATACCCTACTTCTGTACTTAGTTTGCCGGCCTGATTTAAATAAAATTGAGCAAATTCAGCCACTTCTTTTTTATTTAATGCAGTGCTTGATACATAAATAAACAAAGGGCGAGAAAGCGGCTGATAAAGGCCTTCGCGGATGGTCTGAATAGATGGCAATATTGCAGTTTGTGGTGGCCCATCTTCTGTTTTATGGGGAGGCACCACACCAATTAACTTAAGTTTAGACGCATTATTGGCAAAATAAGCATAACCAAAAAAACCCAAGCCGTAGGTGTCTTGAGCAACACCTTGAACCAATACATTATCGTCTTCGCTAGAGGTGTAATCGCCTCTGCTTGAGTGTGATTTTTGGTTAATTACTTCTGTGAAATAATCATAAGTTCCAGAATCTACACCCGGACCAAAAAGATGAATTTCTTTTTCTGGCCATTCTTTTCTTATATGGTTCCAGTGCGTGATTTTGCCCTGTGCTTCTTTTTGCCAAATCGTTTTTAATTCACTGGTTGTAATGCTGCTTAGCCAGGTGTTTTTAGAGTTCGCAACAATCACCAGGCCATCGTATGCAATTGGTAATTCAATAAATCCAACTTTATTTTTTTTGCACTGCTCTATTTCAGAAGTTTTAATAGGACGAGAGGCATCTGCAATATCAATTTCACCCTGGCAGAATTTTTTAAATCCGCCTCCTGTTCCAGACACACCAACAGGAACTTTAGTGTTTGGGTGTTGTTTTTGAAATTCTTCGGCCACCGCTTCGCTAATAGGAAATACAGTGCTTGAACCATCTAATTTTATAAAAACAGGGCCTATGTTTGATTTGCTTTTTTTACAACCTGCGTGGAGCAAAATAAAAGTACTAAAAAAGAATATAAATAAATGTTTACATGTTTCAATCATAATTTTTTAATGGATATTCCAATTATTTAATATTTCGCAATACATATTGTCACTTGTCATTAAGATGTTGCTTGTGCATGAACACTAAAACAGCGTGTGATTCTGCTTAAAATTAAACATGATATTGACAATCCTTAGAAATTCGAGCAATAAGAGTGGCCCTTGATCTGTTGGAGACCGCGATGAAAAAATTGCTATCAGAAATCGAACAAGCACAAATGCGCAGTGATGTAACCAATTTTCGCACAGGTGACTCTGTGCGTGTACATGTTAAAATAAAAGAAGGTGAAAAAGATCGTATTCAAGTATTTGAAGGGGTTGTGATTCGATACAGAAAAGGCGGTTATTTATCGTCCATTTGTGTTCGTAAGATCTCTTACGGTGTGGGTGTTGAACGTGTATTTCCAGTGCATTCTCCTCATATCGATAAAATTGAATTGGTGAGTCGTGGTAATGTAAAACGTGCGCGTCTTTATTATTTAAGAGATCTTAAAGGCAAAGCAGCCCGTTTGAAAAATTCAGAAAATGTGAGTGCAGCAGAAGCTGCCGCCGCAGCCTCTGCCGCTGTTTAATACTATTCCCGCCATTGTGAGACAGCGTAAGGTCTTGAGTAATCATACCCTATTGTTTCTACTTTCCCTATTTGAATAGTAGCCACTGGTTTGTCGTTTATTCCATAACTTAATTCAAAGCAAATAAGTGCAATTGGAAGCAAACTTACAAGTGGTTCGTAAGACGAAAAAAAAGATGGTAGCTCAAGGTGTTCGTTTTTTTGTTCAAACCGTGGCGTTTTATCTTTTTCCTGTGGCATAGGCATCCTTTCCTGATCTTTATTGGCAGTTTGTTTTTAAATGATGCCTTGATTCTTGCTTGATTGCAAATAAATATATATTTAATATTTAATCAAAGCGGAGATTCAGATTCAATAACGGCCAAAGTGCATCTTGAAATGCAAATAAGTTGTTGTTTTTCATTGTAAATTTTAACTTCCCATACTTGGGATTTATGTCCGATATGCAAAGGGGTACCTATCCCTGTGATCTGTCCTTGCATGACAGGTTTTAGATGGTTGGCATTGATTTCTTGTCCAAGGACTACTTGATTACCCTTTTTTATATGTAATAATCCACCCATACTCGCAATGCTTTCAGCCAGGACAACAGAAGCGCCTCCATGTAACATCCCCAAAGGTTGATGTACACGCGAATTGACGGGCATTATGGCAGATACGCGGCTGGTTGTGTATTCTGTAAATTCAATACCTAAAGTTTGCATCAGCGTGTTTTGGCAAAGCTGTTTAATATTATCTAAATAAGGGATTTCCATTATTTCTTATCTTTAATAGATGCAAAGTAAAAAATACACAGCGTGTGGCAATATTTCACTTGCTGTTCGCAAAAAAATTCTTTATTCTTGCGCGCAGCCATGCTGTATACAATTTTCCTTCATGTTGGTTTTATTTTTTTAGTCGTTTTTAATGCGTCTGCCTCTTTTGCTCAGGGAGATGCGCCTAATCATAATCTCTCTGAAGAAGAAGTGATATTGAGCCAGGCTATTTCTTCTTACCAAAATGCAGATTTTCAGGAATCTTTACGTATTTTAGATGGGCTTATTCAAAAAAATACACAGCACATTTTTGCGTTGCACCTTAAGGCTGTGGTTTTGCTCCAACAAAACAAAGCACAAGAATCACAGCTTATATTAGAACAGCTGTTGAATATGCCGTCTTCTGTTCCTGTGGGACTTAGTTTGCCCCAAGTGTATTTTGAATTGGGTTTATCTTATTACAAACAAGATAAATTAGACTTGGCTCAAAAATATTTAAAACAAGCCATTCGTTACGAGCCAAGACGTGCATCCGCGTATTATTTGTTGGCGACTGTGTGCTATTCTTTCCATCAATACGAAGATGCGGCACAACATTATAAAATGGCTGCTTCTTTGTCTGACAAGGATACTGTTTTAGCGAATGCATCTATGTATTACCGAGGCGAAGCATTGCTTCGTGCAGGCAAAGACGAAGAAGCACGTCGTGCTTTTGCATTTGTAACCACTTATGGAGATAAGACTGCCTTTTTCGATTTGGCGAAAAAAGGTGGTACTTTACAAAGTCAATGGGGAGAAGCCAGTGCATTTATTAGTTTAGGTGGTTATTTTGATTCCAATTTGCT
>Ga0154020_10008609_pt1 | contig 11816 bp, 8 predicted proteins | sample Klosneuvirus_201_FD_109709 | JGI IMG/M metagenome (GOLD analysis project Ga0154020, IMG submission 109709) | Active sludge microbial communities from wastewater, Klosterneuburg, Austria - Klosneuvirus_20160825_MG | ecosystem: Engineered > WWTP > Aerobic digester > Activated sludge | place... | reverse complement strand
GGCCCATGAGGAGGATGACCTCCGCTCCGGACGGCGCCGTGTGGCGCGGCGCGCGGAGCCGACCGAGCCCACGGTAGCGGGCATCGAGCGCGGCCAGGGCCTCCTCGTCGAGCTCGAGGTCGACCGCGCGCGCGGCCTCGGCGACGTGTGCCGGCTGCGCGCTGCCGAACAGAGGGACGATGGTCGGGTGCAGCGCCATCAGGTATGCGAGCAGCACCGCGACGGTCGACGCATCGAGGCGCGTTGCCTGGGCGCGGAGCACCCGATCGCCCAGCGTACGCGAAGCTCGCCGGGGCCCACCGAGCGGCGCGTACCCGAGAACGGGAATGCCCCGTGCTCCGCATGCCCCGACCAGCCCCCCGCGCGCGGCGACGTCGTCGTACGCGCCGAGCGCGACCTGCACGGCCGCGATCGGGGTGATGGCCTGCGCCTCGTCGAGCTGTCGGAGCGTGACGTTCGAGAGGCCCACGGCCTTCGCGAGCCCACGCTCCACGCACTCCGCGAGCGCGCGCACGCTGGTCGCGAGCGGCACCCGCGCGTCGGGCGCGTGGAGCAGCAGCACGTCGGGCGCACGTCCGAGGGCGCGCGCGGTCTCGGCCGCGTCCTCCAGGATCGATCGCGCGCGTCCGTCCGGGATCCACGAGGCACCCTCGCGACGGAGTCCGACCTTGCTCACGATCTCGACGTCCTCGAGGCCCTCGAGGAGCGCCTCGTTGCCGTAGGCGCGCGCGGTGTCGAACAGCCCGATGCCCGCCGCCCTCGCCGCGTCGATCGGGCCGCGGTCCACGAGGCGCAGGCACCCGAAGCCGAGTCTTCGCGCCATGCAGCGAGAGCGTAGCCCAAGTACGATGCCCGCCATGCGCGCCCTCCGCTTCCACAAGACCGGTGAACCCGACGTCCTCGTCCTCGACGAGGTGCCCGCGCCGACCCCGCGCGCCGGCGAGGTGCTCCTCCGGGTGCGCGCGATCGGCATCAACTGGGCCGACACGCGCTTTCGCCGCGGCGAGTACTTCGTGCGCCCGCAGCTGCCGCAGATCGCGGGCATGGAGGCGGCGGGCGAGGTGATCGCGCTCGGCGAGGACGTCCGCGATCTCGCCGTGGGCGACCGTGTCATGGCGCTGGGCGAGAACGCCTACGCCGAGCAGATGACCGCGCGCGCCGACCACTGCTACCCGATGCCCGCCGGCCTCTCGTTCGTGGAGGCGGCGGCGTTGCCGGTGCAGGGTCTCACCGCGCACCACACGCTCGCGCTGCACGGGCGCCTCGTCGCGGGAGAGTCCGTGCTCGTGCACGCGGCCGCGGGCGGCGTCGGGTCGCTGGCGGTCCAGCTCGCCCGCCGCCTCGGCGCGAGCAAGGTGATCGGCACCGCGGGCTCCGACGACAAGCGCGCCCTCGTGCGGGAGCTCGGCGCCGACCTCGCGGTCGACTACCGCGCGGCCGACTGGATGCACCGCGTGCGCGAGGCCACGGGCGGCGTGGGCGTCGACGTGATCCTCGAGATGATCGGCGGCACCGAGTCGTACAAGCGCAACCTCGCGTGCCTCGCGCCGCTCGGCCGCCTCGTGGTCTACGGCGCCGCGACCGGCGACACGCGCGGGCAGGTGGAGCCCATCGGGCTCATGCACAAGAACCACACCGTGAGCGGCTACTACCTCACCCCGATGCTGCGCCGGCGCGATCTGTGCGCGCCCGCGCTGGCCTCGATCGCGGCCGACGTGGTCGAGAAGCGGCTCCGGGTGCTGATCGGTGGAGAGGCCCCCCTCGCCGAGGGCTCCCGACTCCACCGGGAGATGGAAGCGCGCGGCACCACGGGCAAGCTCGTCCTCGTGCCGTGATCCGCCCACGCCCGGCTGGCCTTTCCGGCTACGCTGCCGTTCGTGTCGCGATCGATCCCGCCCCCGCGCTTTCCTGCTGGCACGATGGCCCCGCCGCCCGCGGCCGACCCCGAGGAGCTCGAAGACGCCGAGCTGCTGGACGAGGAGTCGACCGCCGATCGCACGGCGGCCATGCACTACCCCGCGCTACCGCAGATCGAGCCGTTCGACGTGCTCGACGAGGACGTCGTCGAGGACGAAGAGGAGATCGAGCCCGAGGACGATTTCGGGGAGAGCGCGCCCACCCAGACGCGCCCGGCGATCGTCCTGCCACCGGCGCGCCCCGCGACGCCGACCGCCGCGCCGAAGCCCAAGGAGCCGTGGGTCGTCCACGCCGAGTCGCTGCTCGACGCGATCGAGCGCACCGACGACGTGCGGCGACGCATGGCGCTCCACCGCGAGCTCGCGCAGCTCCTGCTCGAGCAAGGCGACGCGAACCAGGCGTTCGAGGTGCTGGTCGCCGCGCTCTCGGAGGACGTCGAGGACGACGAGACCGTCGCCGCGCTCGAGGCCCTCTCGCACGCCCACGATCGGCTCGGGGATCTCCTGCGCACCGCGCTCGCGTGGAGCGAGGACATCGACTGGATGCGCGACCGCCCGCGCCTCGGCGTGCTCTTGCTGCGCATCGCCAAGTGGTACGGCGAGGACGTCGGCAAGGTGGAGTGGGGCCTGCCGTTCGCCGAGCGCGGCAAGCGCCTGCTCGGCGAGGGAGACCCGCGCCCGCACCGCGAGCTCGCGCGCCTCTACCGCCGGAAGAAGCAGTGGGACCTCGCCGAGGCCTCGCTGGTGGCCGCGGTCCAGCGCACACCGCTCGGGGGCCGTCGCGCGGAGCTCGAGCTCGAGCGCGGACGTCTACGCGAGGCGCGTGGCGAGGCCAGCGCCTCCGTCCGCGAGGCCTACGCGGCCGCCCTCGACGCCGACCCGGCCTCCGAGGCCGCCGCCGTCGCGCTCGACGCCGAGCTCGCCAAGGAGGGCCTGCTCGCCGAGCGCGTCGCCGTGTGGGAGCGCCGCGTCTCCGCCGTGCGCGCGCCGATCGCGCTCGAGGCCGCGCGCAGCAAGCTCGTCGACCTCCTGATCGAGGGTGGACACGACAGCCGCGCGGTGGCGGTCCTCGAAGACCTCATCGCCGTCGACCCCGAGCACCGCCGCGCCCTCAAGCTGCTCGCCGAGGTGAACGCTCGCCGCGGCGACTCCGCCGGGTTGCGTCGCGCGCTCGAGCGGTCCATCGAGGTCGCCGCGAGCCCGCGCGAGAAGATCGGCCACCTGCTCGAGCTCGTCGCGCTGCTCGAGGAGCTCCGCGAGCACGAGGCCGAGGGGCAGGCGCTCGAGGAGATCCTCGAGATCGACCCGGGCCACCGCGCCGCGCACGACGCGCTCGCCGAGCTGCACCGCACGCGGGGTCGATTGCATGCCCTCGTCGAGCTGCTCGAGCGCCGCGTCGCCGCGGTGAGCGATCGCAACTCGCGCGTGCGCTGGCTGGTCGAGGCCTCGCGCATCCTCGACGAGGAGCTCGGCGAGCCAGAGCGTGCCCTCGCCCTCGCGCGGCAGGCCGCCGAGATCGCGCCGCAGTCGGGCGCGGCGCTCGGCCTGCTCGGTCGCATGCTCGAGAAGGCGGGAGACCTCGAGGGCGCCGACGCCGCGGCCTCGAGCGCGCTCACCCACACCACCGAGCCCCGCGAGAAGGCGGCGATCCTGCGGCTCCGCGCGCAGATCCGCGGCAAGGCAGGGGCCGAGCCGGCCGAGGTCCGCGACCTGCTCGGGGCCTCGCTCGACCTCGATCCAAACGATCGCGAGGCGCTCACCGCGCTCCGCGGGCTCGCCGCCACCGAGGGCGACCCGGCCGGCGTGGCCGCGATGATCGTGCGCGAGCTCGAGCAGACGAGCGAGCCCGATCGCCGCTATCGCCTGCTGCTCGACCTCGCGCGGGTCCGCGCCGAGGAGCTCCGCGATCTCGACGGCGCGATCGCGGGCTGGGAAGAGGCGCTCTACCTGCAGCCCACGAGCGTCGAGGCCGCCGCCGGGCTCGTCGAGCCCTACAGCGAGCGCGGCCACCACCACGTGGTCCACACCCTCACGAGCCTGCTCCTGTCGGGCGGCCGCACGACCGATCGCGCCCAGCGCGCGCGGTGGAACGCGCTGCACGGGCGGGCGCTGCAGGCCATGGGGCGCTCGGCCGAGGCCAGCTCCGCGCTCGCCGAGGCGGTGCGGCTCGACACCTCCGACGTCGAGTCGCAGGTGAAGCTCGCGGAGGCGCGCTTCGCCGCCGAGGACTGGGACGGCGCGCACCAGGCCGACCAGCGCCTGCTCTCGGCGCTCGAGCCCGGCGACGAGCGGCTCCTCGCGGTCCACCACCGCATGGGGTGCGTGGAGCACGAGCGTGGCCGCACGCGCGCCGCGGTCGGGAGCTTCCAGCAGGCGCTCGCCATCGACCCGGAGCACCGCCCGACCCTCGAGCGGCTCGCGCAGATCCACGTCGAGCGCAAGGCGTGGCGCGACGCCGTCGACGTGCGCCGGCGGCTCGCCGAGATCACGCCCAACGTCGACGAGCGCATCGTCATCCTCGGCGATCTCGCCGAGATCCAGGCCGGACCGGCGCAGGACCCGCGCGGCGCCGTCGAGACGCTCGAGGAGGCGCTCGACCTGCGCAAGGGCGACCACGTGCTGCAGCACCGGCTGCTCGAGGCCTACCAGCGCGTGGACGCCTGGCAGGAGATGACCGGCCTGCTCGAGAAGATCGCCGCGGCCGACGACAACCCGCGTCGCCGCGCCAAGTACTTCTACACGCTCGCCCAGATCCAGCGCGACAAGGCGCACGACGGCGCGCGCGCGGCCGAGGCGTTCGAGCGCGCCCTCGACGAGGACCCGACCCTGCTCAAGGCGTTCGAGGCGGTCGACCGCATCCACACCCAGGCGCGCGCGTGGAAGCCGCTCGAGCGCGCGTACCGGCGCATGCTCCACCGGGTCGCCGGCGGGAAGGCCCCGCCGGAGCTCGAGGTCGAGCTGTGGAGCGCGCTCGGCCTGCTCTACCGCGACCGCATGCGCGACGACGTCTCGGCGATCGAGGCGTTCAAGATGGCCGCGCGCGTGCGGCCCGACGACGCCAAGGTGCGCCGCATCCTCGCCGAGCTGCACGGGCGCCGCGGCAGCGTCGACGAGGCGGCCGAGGAGCTGCACCTCGCGATCCAGCAGCACCCGCTGCACGCGGAGCCCTACCGCGCCCTGTTCCGGCTCTACCGCGACGCCGGCCGCGTGGACCGAGCGTTCTGCCTCGCCCACGCGCTCGTGCTGCTCGAGAAGGCCGACGACGACGCGCGGCGCTTCCACGCGGTCCACCAGTCTCCTGGGACGGGGCGCAAGGGCGCGCCCACCTTCAAGAGCCGGCTCGACGCGCCCACGTTCACGCGCGCGGTGTGCCACCCCGAGGAGGACGTCCTCGTCGGCAAGATGTTCGAGCTCATCCTGCCGGCGGTCCGCGCGCAGCGCGCGGTGACCATGCGCATGTCGATCGCGCCGCCGCCGAACATCCCGTGGGAGGACCGCACCACCACCAGGGTGGCCCTCGCGCGCGCGTTCTTCGCCTGCGCCGACGTGCTCGCGATCCCGGCGCCGCGCCTGGCCCTGCGTCAGGACCTCGATGCGATGCTCGTGCCGGTGGCCACCGAGCCCCCCTCCACCGTCGCCGGGCGGCGCGCGCTCTCGCTCACGCGCCCCGAGGAGATGCTGTTCGCGATCGGCCAGCACCTCTCCGGCTGGCGTGGCGACGCGCACCTGCGGGTGCTGTTCCCGAAGCCCCAGCAGCAGGAGCAGCTCCTGCTCGCGGCGCTCAAGCTCGGCAAGCCCGACCTGCCGATGCACGGCGCCGAGGAGCGAACCCTCGAGGACGCCCGCGCGCTCGCGCGTCACCTCGAGCCGGTGCAGCTCGAGGGCCTGCGCGTCGTCGTCAAGCGCTTCCTCGCCGACGGCGGCCGCGCCGATCTCAAGGCGTTCGCGCGCGGCGTCGAGCTCACGGCGGCGCGCGCGGGGCTCCTCTTGGCCGGCGATCTGCCGACGGCGGTGCGCGGCTTCGACGATGCACGGCTCGCGGCGGTGGGCGTGCCCGCGTCGGAGGTGGTCCGCGATCTCGTCGCCTGGTTCGTGAGCCCGGCGCACCTCGCCCTCCGCGAGCAGCTCGGCTGCGGCGTCGGGCGATGATCCGCAAGGACTGGCTCGAGCGGCTGATCGAGCAGCTCGCCTCGGTGGTGCGCAAGGCGTTCGGCCTCGCGCAACAGGGCGACGTGGAGGGCGCGCTGCGGCTCTTCGAGGATCTGTATCGGTCGCTGGGCGTCGGTCGCGAGACGCTCGAGAAGGTCGATCCGGCGACGCTCATGACGATGCTCGGGGACCGCGCCGAGCCGGTGGCGCTGATCCTCACCGCGGAGGCCGACGTGCTCGCGGCGGCGGGCCGTGAGGCTGATGCCAAGCGCCTGCGGACCCTCGCCGCGCAGCTCGCCAGAAGACCCTAGCGACGACGGAGCACCTTCATCCGCGCGTGGAGGTAGGCAGCGCACGCCGATGGGCCCACGAACATGAGGCCCGCGACGACGAGCAGCACGACCGCCCCCACACCGTCTGCGGCGACGGCGGCCCAGAGCCGTCCCTCGAGAGAGAACGGCGACGCGACGGCCTCGACCGTCGACCACCACTTCGAGAAGGCCTCCTTCGCGCCGAAGCCGAGCGTGACCATCGAGGCGAGGAGCGCGACGACGAAACCCACGACGAAGACCACGCAGAGCACCGCGGCGAGCACCGCGTGCAAGAGGCCGAACACGAGCAGCCCCCAGCACACCATCAGCCACACCGTTGCGACCTTCACGAACCCGGCGCCGAACGGCAGCTGCGCGAGCGGCGCGCGCTCCATCGGGCCGAGCCGCACCGCGGCCGAGAGCTCGAGGGCGGCCTTGCCGAGGCACAGCGCGCCGATCACGATCGCGAACACAGGTCCATCGCGCTTGACCAGGTTCTCGCGGAGGAACGAGATGCCTGTACCGACGAACAGGAAGCCGAACAGGAGCGCCAGCACCCCCGAGACGATCACCATCGCACGCAGCCCGCCGAGGCCCAGCATCGCCGAAGGCGCGAGCAGCGAGGTGCGCGGCGGCGCGTTCGGCGGAGTCACCGGGGCGAGGCTATCCGCGCAAGCCGAAGAAGTCCCGGATGCGGTGCAACAGCTGCTTGCTCTCGGTGGCCTCGCGGCTCTTTCGTGACTCGAAGTCGAGGCCCTCGCGCGCCGCCTCGAGCGCCACGCGCCGCTTGGCCAGGGTCTCGGAGATGCGCTCGATGATGGGCGGGTCGTCGAGCAGGATGCGCTCGAAAGCCTTGCGATCCAGGCGATACGTGTCCACGTGGGTGAGCGCGATCACGTCGGCGGTGCGCGGCTCGCCCGTCATGAGGCCCATCTCGCCGAAGAAGTCCGGCGCCTCGAGCTGCGCCACCTCGACCGCGGTGTCGTCCGGCCCGCGCGCGAGCACCGAGACCTTGCCGCTCGTGAGGATGTAGAGCCAGCGCGGGTCGTCGCCCACGTGGGCGATCACCTCGCCCTGGACGAACGGCGAGTACTGGAGCGCGCCCGCGAGATCGGCGCGGTCGTCGGCCGACAGCGACGCGAACAGATCGAGGTGGTCGACGATCGCGGGGCGCTCGTCCTTGCGCGGCTTCTGCTGCGGCTCCGACGAGAGCCGCAGGAGACGCTCGGGGACCGCGAGCGGAATCCCCGCTCGCGCGAGCGCGGTGACGACCCGGATTCGCACGCGCGACTGCGCGAGATCGTCGCGGTCGAGGTCCTGCAGCCAGTAGCGGACCAGGTAGTTCGCCGCGTGATCGCGCCCGTCCCGCGCGAGGTCCTGCAGCTGACAGACCGGCGGCGGGTCGATCGCGACGCCCTCGATCGGCGAAGCGGCGAGCGCTTGCGCCACCGCTTCGGTGACGAGGTTCGGCGAGTGTCGGTGGTCGACGGCGAAGTGGAAGGTCATCCGGTGCTGGACGACCTTCTGCCCCGCGCGCTTGCCGAGGATCTGGATCTGGCTCGCGAGGAGCACGGCGTTCGGCACGATGAGCTGGTCCCAGTCGCGCGTCTCGAGCACCGTGTGGCGCCAGCGGATCGCCACCACCTTGCCCTGCTTGCCGTTCTCGAGCTGCACCCAGTCGCCGACCTGGATCGAGCCGTCGAGCTGGAGCGCGATGCCGCCGAGGATGTTGCCGAGCGTGGCCTGCAGCGAGAGGGCGAGCACGCCAGAGACGATGGCCGAGGTGGTGAGGACGCTGCCCGCGTCCATGCCCGAGGCGCGCAGCACCGCCAGCGTGGCCAGGATGTAGCCCACGCCGACCAGGAGCTCGGCCGTGAGCTTGTTGAACGACGTCCGCAGCGCGGGAAGGACGAGGTCGAAGACCACGAGCCCCGTGATGCTCACGGCCGCGTAACCCCCGGCGAGATCGCCGACGAGGTTGAGCCGGCCCGCCCAGGCCTTCACGCTCGGATAGCCGAGGGTGTGGAGCGCCGTCCCCACGAAGGAGAACGCGAGCGAGAACCCGAAGAGCCACCAGGCCCGGCGCAGGTGCGCGCGCAGCTCGTGCCCCTTGCGCCGGGCGAGCCCGTCGACCACCAGCATCACGACGAGGAGCACGAGCTCGTCCCAGAGCGCCGCCAGGAACGCCATCGAAGGGGATGCTACTCGATGCTCGGGGGGCTTGGCCTCGTCCTGTGTTCTTGGCACCATGGGCCGATGGCGTTCGACCCGACTGCGGCCAGCGTGCGTGTCCAGCGTGTCTGGGCCCTGCCTTCCACCTTCGGCGCCGAGCGCAGCGCCTACCACGCCTACCTGCGCAACCAGGTGCGTGACCGCTACGCCCTAGTGAACGGGCTCCAGCTCCTCCGCGACGAGCTGCAGATCGGCCACGCCCCCGACGAGGCGGACCTCGGCGTGTGCGCCACCGACTTCGGCCTGCCCAGCGTGCTGTCCACGCTCGCCAACACCCACTGCGGCGACCGCATCCACTCCGGCGAGTCCCGCCACGTGTACGAGCAGATGGTGGCCACGCGCTTCGCCTGCCTCGGCGAGCTCGGCAGCCCGAAGCTCGAGTCGTTCACGCCGGCCGGCGGGGGCACGGACGACGCGGGCACGCTCGCGCACGTCACCATCGCCCACCAGCTCGACGCCTCTCTACGCGGCCGCCTCTACTCCGGGAACGCCCAGTCGTTCTACCTCGCCAACATCGACCTCCAGACCCACGTCGGTCGCGACGACTCGGGAGAGCTCCCGAGCTTCGGCGTCACCCGGGAGGCGCCGTGGCGCGACCCGCGCGCGGCGTGCGGGGCGATCGTCGGCGCGCTCACGCACTTCCAGCCAGGCAGCACCGTCCACGCGCGAATCCGTGCGCAGCTCGGCGAGGACAACTTCGCCTTCCTGCGTGACCAGGGGGTGAAGACCGACGAGGGCATCGACGTGCGCTTCGCGGTCGCCGCCGCAATCCTCCTCGTGCGGGGCCTCGAGCAGACCCTCGACGCCTGCACCCGCGAGCTCGACGAGCGCGGCGTGGCCCACGTCACCGCCGCGCTCACGGTCAATCGATCGTCCGTGGTCGACACGGTCATCGTGCTCGCCCGGGGCACCGTGTTCGGCGGCGAGGTGCGAACCCAGGGCTTCGGCACCGACGCCCGCGCCTACGCGGGCAAGCTCGTGGACCGGAGCGGCGACCGGCGCCTCGACCTCCGCTACGGCGAGCACGCCGCGAGCGCGTTCCCGGTCCGGACGACGAGCTACCCGGTCCGCACCGGTGCGCTCGTGCTGCCCGAGCACGTCATCGACATCTAGCCGAGGGACTTCTTCAGGTCGGCGTCGATCTCGAGCTGCAGCGCGCCCGCGAGCCGCTTGATCGCGTACTGCTCGTGGTCGGAGAGCTTGCTGCCGAGACCGAAGAAGCCGCCCGAGGCGCCGCCCACCGAGAGCCCGATCTCGATCAGCGTGCGATCGAAGAGCTTGCGGGCGCCTTCGGGCATGCGCCGGACGACCGCCGCGAGCTTGCGCACGTGCTCGCCCTGTAGCCACTCCGGGTCGGCGGCCGCGGCGACGACGTCCGGGAAGTCGGAGCCCGAAGCGGCGAACGCGGCGCCCATCCGCTCGCGCACCACGTCGCGCAGCTTGGCGATGGTGTCGACCTCCTTGTTGTCGCGGTCACTGTCCGCATTGGCCACGATCTCCATGACGAACACCGCGGCGCCGTGCAACACCTGGCGATCGGCGTCCGGCAGCGTCGCCGCGAAGTCCTCGAGTGCATTCCCCATGGCCGAAGCATCGCGCTCTCTCCCGGCCGAGGGAAGCCGGACGAACGTATGACGGTTCCTTGACGGACGACCTGGCGGTTCGGCGTTAATCAAGAACCGGTGACGACCGCCGTCCTGATCAACCTGAAGGCCCGCCGGGGCTCCCAGCGCCTCGCTCGCACCGTCCGCTCCCACCTGCCGGAGGCGCCCCTCGCGCTCACGCACAGCCTGGCCGATGCGCACCGGTTCATCGCGGGTCTCCACGACAACCAGCCGGACATCGTCCTCTCCGGCGGTGGTGACGGCACGGCGGTCTCCCTCCTGAACGCCTGGGACCGCACCCGGTTGCCTACACTCGGTCTCCTGCCCCTCGGCACCGGCAACGGCTGGGCTCGCTCCACCCATTCGCCCCCCTTCGCCCAGGCGATCCGCCAGGTCGCCCGTCACCGCGCCCGTCCGTGGCCGGTCAAGCGCTTCTCGCTGGTCGAGGTCGAGGGCACGCTCTCGCCCTGGGCCGGCACCGGCTGGGACGCGCAGGTCCTCGCGGACTACCACCGGGTGATGGGCGCGCTGCCCGCCGGGGCCGCGCGCTACGTGGGTGGCTTCCCGGGCTACATGGTCTCGCTGTTCGGGCTCACGGTGCCCAAGATGGCGATCGCGCCACGCACGCAGGTCCGCCTCATCAACCTCGGCTCCGACGCGCTCGGCATCGACCGGGCCGGCAAGGTCGTCCCGGTCGAGGGCGGCGGCGCGGGCGAGGTGCTGTTCGAGGGTCCCGTCAGCGTCTGCGGGTGCGGCACGATCGAGGAGATCGGCCTCGGCTTCCGCGCGTTCCCGTTCGCGCACGCGGCCAAGGGCCGGATGGCCGCCCGCGTGTACGGCGACACCGCCCTGCGCGCCGCGCGCAACGTCCGCAAGCTGTGGCGCGGCGAGCACCCGTTCGCGCACGACGTCCACTTCATGCTCGACAAGTGCCGCATGGAGTTCGACCGCCCGGTGGACTTCGAGATCGGCGGCGACATCGTCGGCCAGCGCACGTCGGTGGATTTCAGCCTCGCGAAGGAGCACGCGAGCCTGCTCGACTGGTCGCGGCTCGCGGCCTGACAGGTCGTCATCACCAAGCCTCGCGCAGGCTCGCAAACGAGGCGCAGACGTCTGCGGCTGGACACCCGCGGGAGCCTCAGGGGGTGAGCTTCGCGAAGTCGATGCTGGTCGTGCCCAGGAAGTAGCCGATGTCCGACCCCAGGGCGCGCGCGGTGCACCGATTCTTCAGCCCCAGCGCCTCGAGCGTCTGGACGCGCGTGACGGCGCCGGAAGACTCGAGCCACAGGATCCGGCAGCCGCCCGGCACCTGCATGACGACGCTGGCGGCGCCAGCGGCGTGGGGCACGATCACATTGAAGATCGTCTGGCCGTCGCCGAAGCGCGCACCCGGTGCCTTTCCGAAAGGATAGGCCTTCGACCACTGGATGTGGCCGTCGCCGCTGTAGCGAACCGCGAGGGCCATCGTGTGATTGTTCACGCCCATGCCATCGTCCGAGACAGTTCCGGTCGCGAGGATCGAGCCGTCGGAGAGGTAGGCGACGGCGGCAAGGCCGGGATGGTTGGCGGGACCGAGCTCGGTGGACCAGAGGTGCTTGCCGGCT
>Ga0154020_10008608_pt1 | contig 11817 bp, 14 predicted proteins | sample Klosneuvirus_201_FD_109709 | JGI IMG/M metagenome (GOLD analysis project Ga0154020, IMG submission 109709) | Active sludge microbial communities from wastewater, Klosterneuburg, Austria - Klosneuvirus_20160825_MG | ecosystem: Engineered > WWTP > Aerobic digester > Activated sludge | place... | reverse complement strand
TTCAGAAGTCCGGACAGCTCGAGCTTTTGCAACACCTGCACGACGAACCCTCAGGACAAGGAGTATACTGTACAACATTTCCACTCTACCTCCTTTTTGAATTGGCGTGGAATCCACCAATTCATCGGGAACGTGCGATTTTGCGCCATGGCGTTCACCGTCCATCCGCCATAGTTCTCCGAGTCCACAAACCAGCAATATTGCTAGGCATGATTTTCAGTCGAAAGCAGAGCGAACGAGGGTATCCGACAAACCTGGACGAGCTCAAGCCGGTCTTCAATCAAGGACATGAACGCATTCGCCTCCGCTTTTTGCGCAACGCTCATGGCAATCTCTGCGTCGAGAATGAATCCCTAAAGAAACGATGAGAACATGGCGAGAATTGAGCACAGGGCGGTGATCAGTCCGCGCACGTTCTCCTTGAGCCAGTAAATCGAAGGGCGGACTCCACTACAGGTCTCGGCATCGTCTACAACGAGAACTGGCAGATTTCCTAAAAAGAAAATCAGTATCTATTCAAATGGCAAATCAACAGCGAGTCGAGCTCGGCGAGAGTCGAAGAGCACGTCGACTGAAGGGAATTACCTCCAGGAGACGTATGAGCGTCGTTAGTGTCAATCGGCGTGAAAGGAACAGCATTCATCCGCAAATAGGTCTGTAAAACGAGATTAAGATGAGAAAGGCGGCAACAAACAACAGAGAGGCCCACGAGCTGCGGCAAATGATAAGCGCGGCAAATGAGTTCAGGCGAGACGAACGTTAAGAAAAACACCCACGCACGAGGCGACAGTGGGAACATTGACAAATATATATCCGTAATATGCGAGAGAGACACGGAGCGAGGATCGATTTGCGCCGGGGCAGGGATAGGGCGGACCTGGACGGTAAGGCACTGAGGGCTGATCGTGGGGATCTTCGAATCAATGTCCAGCGTCGGGTGACGGCCATACTGCAGCAGATGAATCTGCACATATTTATCCTCGGGAACCGGGACCTCAATGTTCGGAGCGCTCATGGCGTGTCAGCTGGGGCCAAGGAATGACCTCGGCAGTCGGAAGTGCGCGAAGGGTGCGGGCGCTGAGTCAATGACCAACGTGGACGGCCTCTGCACTCGTGAACCACCGGGTCATAGCAAATGAGAGGAAGTACAGGGAAATAGACCAGCCACTGAAACAGATGGGATATTAAAGGATCAGACATCGTGCGCATGACAGACAGGCAGCAGGCAGATCGGAGCCAGAGAGTAAACAAGTCTGTCTCGCCGCATCAAGTCAGTCCGTCGAACATGCACCCTCAGCGGCGATCGCGATCATCGCGACCAAAGGAATCTCGTCCACGATCGGCATCACGATTGCGATCATCACGATTGCGATCACGATCGGCATCACGATTGCGACCACGATCGGCATCACGATTGCGATCGCGATCGTCACGACGATCACGGTCATCGCGGCGCTCGCCACGGCGGTCGCTGTCGCGATTACGATCATCGCGGCGCTCGCGGTCGTCTCTGCGATCGCGGTCGTCTCGACGAACAAGGTCATCGGGATAGCGGTCATCTCGACGATCTCGGGCGCGATCTTGGAAGTCGCCGCGGCTTCGCCGACCATCATCTTGAAGTAGGTGCCTGGGCGGTGAGGTGCGGCGAGGGGGAGAGACGGACTGGCGAGAAGGGCGCGAGCGCGGAGGAGATACGGATCGCCGAGCATCGGAGACGCGGCGCGCAGGAGAGTGCTCTTGCCGCTCTTGTTGGCTGGGAGCACTACGTTCAGGTGAGCGAGATCGACGTGGTTCCTCCTTCACCTGACGGGGTGGCGAGATGCGCTGGCGCTTCCGGTGAGACTCGTCGCTGCTCTCATCGCTGAGGCTGCCACTGCGTTTCCGTTTTTTATCCTGCAATATTCCACGAAACATAAGTGCGAACAAGAAAATATTAGAAATGCTAAAATAAAAGGAACCTTGTGCTTCCGATGCTTCTTCCTATCTTGGTCGTGCTTCGCTCTCGCCTTGTGAATGCCCTCAAGAATCGCCTGCGACGCTTCCTGACTCCGCGACAAAGGCGCGTCGCGCGCGGCTGGCGCAGCGAACTCAACCTCCTTCTTGAGCTGCTCATCAAGATCAATGACTTCGTCGGGATTCAGCTCCGCGAGCGCCTCTTTGACGCGGACTTTATGGCGTCGTTCATCGCCAAAGCCGAGACCAGCCACTCGCTCGGCCTCCGCTTGTTCGAGAAAAGGCTCGGCAGAGTGAGCAAGGAGCCTCTCCATGTCCTCCTAAGTACAATGGAGCGATTTAACATCCGACGGAATCCGAGGGAAAGCAAAGGAGGACGAACGCGATCCAAACGCGGCTTGAAATCCTCCTCGGTCTTTGGCAAGATGCCAAGCTCTTGTAACATCACCTTCTCCTCTTCCTATCAAGAAGATGAAAGATAAAATTTAGGGCAGGGAAATACAATGTGAATTCGCAAAATAAAAGAAGCACCATCTTGATCCTCCGAAGCTGCTCGTCCTTCTTTGAGCGAGGCTGCTCAGAATCCGAGGAGGAGGAGGAGGAGGAGCTCTCGTCCTCCGAGTGCTTGTGGTGTTTTTTCTTTTTCTTTTTCTTATCTTTTTTCTCCTTCTTTCTCTTCTTCTTCTCTTCCTTTTCGGCCTGCTGCTTCTCCGTCTCGGCCTTCTCTTGCTGGAGCTTCTTGAAGGTCTGCGTGGAAAACAACGACGTCAACGAGCAGTCACAATGACAACGCAATAGAAAACCTACATCTGACGTCGTCTGGCCTCCGGTCCACCACAAGGCATTCGGCTTAGCGTTTTGAAAAGATCGAATGTTGGCGCTTCCCATCACCGAATGCCCTATGGACGCATTGAATTAACGAGAAGGACATGGCAGAGAGCTCTTTGCTTCAGCGCACCGAGATAATTGTCTCTGTTCTTCCGATCAGCCATGACATCATCCCATTTGAAAACTAAAAAAAAGAACGCGAAAATGAAGAGTGGTGGGCGAATGTGTCTTCTTCAGCGAGACAGCTCGAAGGGGAGGGCGAGGGCGAGGAGGGAGTGGGGGCGAAGGACGACGTTGCCGAGCTCTCCCGCGCCCACCTCGTGATGGATCAAGTTTACAAAATTGGGTAATAAAAATTAAAAGTGGGATTCGCACGGTTCGCTCCACCGCGAACGCCTCCGCGGCTTTTGTCGCCAAAAAACTCCATCGAGTGGTCGAGCTCGAGGAACTTGCAGGCAAAGCCTCGTGAGAGCAGGAGGCCGGATCAATGGAATGGCCTCGATTAATTCAAGACTCTTTCTTGGTATTCCCAGGACCTCCAGGCGCATGCGGCAGATTGAGTTATCTCGCTACAAATTGGGCGGTTTCAAACGCCAGAAAATGTCGCTTTCGAAAAACAAAGGCATCTGAGCTCTCGAAATCGGGAGTCCCTTCGTCGAATCCACTTCACTCATTCTCTCCTGCGTGGATGAAACGAGCGATGGAGCCGTCCACTGATGATGAGAAGCGCGAGATGCTGGAGCGCATTCGCGTCACCAATGAGGAGCGCTGCAACATCCCTCAGGTCGACCTCGGCCACTCCGGCCCCACCCTCCTCAAAGCCAGCTCACCTCGCTGATCAATCTAATCGAAATAGGTGTTGGATTCCTTGGAGATCACAGTGTCGACGGTTCCGACGCTGAATCTATACTTGTTCGAGCTCGTGCAGAATGCGCTCGACGTGGGCGCCTCGAAGATGCAATTTGTGCTCGAGCCTGACGCTGTATTCCTCGCCCTTTCTTCGTGACCTCTGGCATTTAGTGGATTGAATTTATATTTTAACCGATGTTCAGGTCATTTTCGAGCACAATGGCGCCACCTTTGGTCACCGAGACAACCACGTGCGTGGCCTCGCCAATGTTTTTCAGTCGACTAAGGTTCGCGCCTCATCTCTCTTAATCCCTCGTTTCCGGCATCTTTTGCCGTGATCGCCTCAGTTGATCTGCTTGATTGACAGAGTGTTGGCTCAATTGGATTTATGGGCTTTGGTTTCAAGACGATCTATAAGGTGCGACACATTGATTGCTTCTCTAAGACTGTGAACTCCAATTTGTCATTGCATCTTGTAGCGCTTTTTGAGGGTTTCAGTTCGAGATACTGCTGGTTGGAGCTTCGCGTTCAACGTTGAGTGCGTCTTTTGCCATCGTTGACAATCTCTCTGCGGTTCGTCATGTGCAATTTAGCGAGGAGGAGATCAAGCTCACAGAAGCCATCTCAGTCTTCGCGAGGCATTGGCTCGGCGCGATGAGCCCTCGATGGGATGCTTCTCTCGCTGCGCCCACCACAGACCAGGTTTGATCTGTCATTCCTTCCGCGTCCTCGAATTCGAGAGGGTCATCGTTGCTCATTCGCCATTCAGGGATATACAACTCGATTTGAGCTGCGCCACGTTTCCGCGGACACCAAGTCGCACCCTCTTGCTGAAGACTTCAAGGAGGCTTTCTTGGCTGAGCACGGAACTTCCCTCGCCATTCTCGCCACTAAGGCTCGCTTGTCGATCTTATTCTGTGTCCTTGACTCTTCTGATAGTGTTGTGGTGATAGGGCTTGAAGGAGCTCTATTTAGTGGACACCATCGGCGGGACTCGCCAGTACTGGCAGTTCAGCATCGATGACCGCTACGTCCGTTCCGTCTCCGAGATTGTCTCACTTGCTGCTCCCTCGTATGCTGCCGTCCTCATTTGATTTTACTCGACTTGGATTAAATCTCTTTTCAGCGATAAGAAAGTGACGCAGCTGGAGTGGTTGATCCTTCGCCATCAATATGTTCCGGAGGATCTTGCCGTGAAATCCTTATGCCAGGTGCGATTCTCCCTTTTCATCGCATGAATCATTTCATCTCATCGCCATTTTGTAACAAGTCCCGCTTGAAAAACATTCTCGCTCAAATGGGTCGTGAGAACATCAAGCAAGTGTGGTCGTCTGTGAAGAAAGCATACACGCTGTATGGCCTAGTGCCCCTCACCCAAAACCAACTCTTTGATACTCCTCGTACAAACATATCTATTTCACTATTTCCTTGTCGTTGAGCGTTAAATATATTTCTTCAGAGCTGGGCGGTGGTACAATCTTTGCCACGTTGCCGCTGAATTCGCTCGTTCCCTTTGGGATTCATATCCAAGCCGACTGGCTGCTCGATCTCGCGCGCCAGGTAATCCCACTCACTACTCTCCGTTTTTGTATGTCGTAAGATTTACTCATCTCATCAAGGGGCTGCGCGATGTCAAGACGAATCCCTGGCAGCGTACCATCGTGGAGAATCTGGCAGGCTTGTTGGGCAAGTTTGTCGCGCTTATCCCGCAGATGACATCTGAGGAGCGCGTCGCGAATGCGTTCAAGCTGCTCAACATGAACGCACGGAATGCCTCCGACATTGACGTGACGCTGCCTGAGTGGGTTGCGCTCTTCAGAAAGGAGATTGAGCGAATTCCATTCATTCCTGTTCACTCTCACAACGGAGGGCTTGCGTTCAAGACGATCAGCGAGGTGTTCGTGTTACCGCGGTCCAAGGAGGCCGTGCCCCTCGATGCTCATTTACTCTTTGGCCGCCATATTTTACGCCGCGACCTCGTCGATGATGCTTTCGTATCTTTCATGCAACAGGTGAAGCTTCTCGAGGCCCTTGACACCAATGCTCTTCTCAACGAGTGGCGTCAGCATGGCCTCACGCTCTGGTGGGCTACTGCATCACAAGGCCGTGCGTTTACTATCGCTTATTTCGTGTTGTAGGTGTGCTAAATCTTTTTGCCTCTAAAGGTTCGAGCGATGAGCAGCACAGGCTCCTCTTCGCTTTGTGGACGTTTCTCAGCTCTGTTTTCCCTCGAGATGTTTGCTCGAAGTTGCCATGCGTAATCAGTGCTAATCCTGCGCGTCCGTGGATCACACCAGCAGAGGTCTCCACTCCTACTTCTCGTTCATTTTGCTCTGTCCGTGCACTCTATTGACCGGCTTGGCTAGGTTGTCGTTCTCTACAACAAGGAGGAGTTCAAACTTCACGACTCCCCCGCGGAGTCGATTGATGGCGCGGCTGGCCTTGTTGCCGATAAGATCCTCGCCCCCTTCCTCCCAGCTAATAGGTATCGCTCTTCACATTGCTTCCTCCGATTCCCTCCTTATGTTTATGTCTCCAAGGTTCCCTACTGGCTGGGTTACAGCCATAGTGACAGCGTCGGGCGAATGGGGCACGCGATATCGCTCCGCTTATGAATGGTCGCGTCGATGCTCATTCGTTCATCTTGTCCGCTCTTTCTGATGTGACCTTGTAGGATCGAGTCCTTTTGGAAGAAGGAAGATCTCCGATCTTTGGTGGAGAAAGCCTTTGCCGCCGCGTCGCTTCTGACCGATAAGGATGCAGCGCTCTGGGCTGTGTTTGCGCTCAATCGAAGCTCTCCGTCACTCATTACACATGTGAGTGCGACACATACTAACAACGACAAGGTGCGCTCATGCCCTCAGTTTATGTTGTGCTTCTACTCACTGTTCTATTTTTCAGGTCGTCGTCCCGGTCAGCAAGGCAGTCATGTCGGCGCCCTTCATCGTTGACGTGGGCGAGAGCAGCGCCCGTTCTGCCATATTTGCCGCCGCTCCAGCGATCTCAGGCGTCTACATTTCAGATGAGATCACTGCATTGATAACGAATGCCCAATTCCTGGAGACAGCTGATGCGAAGAAGTTTTGGCGGCAAATCTTTGCCAAGTTGAACGCCCTCGGCCCACTTGTCCTCGCGCCGACCGTCTTCAAAACGCGTTCGGTCTTCCCTGATTACAGCGTCACCAAACTTGAGGTAAATACCCTTATTTCATCTCGTTCTTATCATTGTTTTTTACTTTTCTTTCAGATTGCGGCGGAGCTTGGCATCGTGGAAGGCGATATGAAGGAGGTCAACACCACGATGAAAGACGGTTGGAAGCTCTGGGACGTGGCCTTCCACTCTCCTCTTCCTGACCAAGTATGTTCCCTCTGCTTACTTGATGGTGTGATTCGCTCTTGGTTGACTTGGTTTTTCCAGGCTGCTTTGTATGTGGGGCCGTGGCTCGAATTGGGCGTGTCGGCCGTCGAGGAAGCCCATGGTGCTCGCTACGTGGAGGGCTATAATCGTCGATCGTTCTACGCCTACGGTCGCCTCGGTGAGGCCTCGTGGCTGCGGGATCTGCAGCGCCTTCAATGGATCAAGACTCAGTATGCCGTTTGCCCCTCGCTTGTCTCCTCTTCTATATTTTCCGTGGCCTCATTTGAGAACATCAGGGCCTCGTGGAAGACGCCCGAGGAAGTGAGCGCGGAGGAAGCCCTTGGAACGCTGTCGGTGCGCTTGGTGAATGCACTCAAGAGCAAGGGCCTCCGTTTCAAGGGCCAGTAAAGGGCACCAATGTACTATGTCTGAGAATCCTTGCTGATCATCTGCAGTGAGATGCTGAAACAGAGATTTTAGCTTTGAGAATGAGTCATATAAATTTCTCCTCATTTGAAACAATTTACAAAATGATGATTGCATAATAACTGAGGAACTGTGGCGGTGGCATCGCTCAGATGACACCTTCCGCATCTACAAGGACAAAAACTGGAATGTGAGGATGACAGCAGATGAAGACAAGGTAAGTCTGATTGTACCCCAGATCTCATTGAGCACCTTGAGGAAATCGGCGAGGGGAACTCGCTCGGACATGATGCCATCTTTCTCGAGCTCGCTATGAACTTTGTCGTAATTGACCTGAAGCGAAGAAAACGATAAGACAACGAGGAAGGGAGCCACATAAATGTTGTTGGGGTCGAACCCTCTTCTTGGGTTTCGATTTGTGGTGCTCTGGTCGCTCGTTCCACTTGGCTCGCAGCATTCTCCAATTTAATTGGCCTATTGGAAATCGTGAGGGGTGAGTAGCAAAACGACTAGGCATAGTCTAACCGGAATAAGAGGACAATCCTATTGATCCCATAGAAATGAAGGAGATTATCAAGTTAGCCTTTAAGACTTAATACCGATGTTGACGAAGTCGCCGGCCTTAGTCTCTCGCTCGGGAACAATTAGCTGCGCCTCGTCTTCCGATTCGCCATGGGATGACTAAGCGTAAATGATATATACAAAATTTGAATGTTAAGATTGAGAGATGCGTGAGAGCGGAGCAAAATGAACGGTGAGAGGGCGAGGGCAAGGGCGAGGGGGGGAGCCCGCCTCGAGGCTCGATATCACAGGAGAAGCACCTCAGAGAGCGCAGCACTTCCCGCTTCGGCCGAGGCCATTGTACAATAAATATATGACTGAGTATTTATAGTACTCTGCGGAGAGAAAGGAAATGGCCGCGATAGGCCTTTCAGCGATCTGATGTAGGAGTTATTTTTCCGCTTGGGCGCTCGGCTTGTCGTCGAGCTCTTCATGACAGACGGGGTAACTCTTGGGCGCTTGCCACAATGCCACTCCATGACCATGGTGCCGCTGGACAACATATTCTAACCAAGCTCCATGAATCTAATCCCATTGACGCTCATTTTCCTTCTGTGGATTGCCACTACAGGTGATTCCTACCTTCCCCCGCCCTCTCCCAGTTGCCCTCAGAAAGTTCCTCCCGCTGGACCTCGACCTCTCCCTCGCCCTCACCTCATCTCACCTCATCTTTGTTGATCTAGATTGTTATGTGATGTGTTGTGTTTGATTGTGACATGAAGATGTTGATAGCGGGCGCAGCGCTCTATTCCAAGGCGTTTCTGCAGCTCGCATCGGCGCCCATGTTGTTGACGCTGATGCAAGCGGCTCTCGGCAGCCTCGGCTCCTTCCTCTGGCTCAGCAAAGGCGGCCGTCAACCTGTTCCGTCGCTGTCGGGTGGCACAGTGGCCGTATTGGCGGTGATTCTGACACACTTTGTGGGCACTGCACTGACGAACGTATCGACGCTCTTCTCGTCGGCCTCTTTCGTCAACACTATCAAGGCGGCAGATCCCCTCTTTGCGGTCGTCTTCGCTCGCCTCGTCCTCGGTCAGCGCTTCTCGGCATTGACTCACTTGTCCCTTGTTATCATCGTGGTCGGCATCATCATCGCTTGCACCACCGAGTTCAAGTTCGAGTTCAACGGCTTCTGGACGGTCATGCTCTCCAATGCGTGCTTCCCATTGCGCGCCATTTACACCAAGAAGCTGCTCACAGAGTCGCCCACGCCGCTGAGTGGGCAGACCATCTTCTTTTGGCTCTCCTTCACCACCTTGCTCGTCTCCATTCCCTTCTCGCTCTATGAGTTTGTCTTCCATCGCGAGGCGTACACGACCATTGCCGCGGGCGGCCTCGCTGCCCGATACCTGGGATTGGCGGTGTTGATGCATTACGGCTACAATGCGCTCTCCTTCATTCTTGTCGCTGAGGTGCAGCCGCTGACCTATAGTATCGGCAACAGCGTCAAGCGTCTTGTCACCATCTATGGCTCCATCCTCTATTTTCGCAATCCCGTCAGCACCTTCAATCTTGCATCGAGCGCTGTGGCTGTCGCTGGTGTCTTCCTGTACAGCTGGGAAGAGGAGCGCGTGCGCAAGGCCAAACTCATTGCCTCCGCGAAGACCTCGCCAGTGTAACCATGCAGAGGAAAGCGTGTTAACAATCGTGCAAACTTGTATTATAAAGAAATAGCACAAACGTGGGTGAATCGATGAACAGGGAACATGGTGAAGGATGCATGGCATTTCGCGGCATGCGTGCTCGCCGCGTCGTCACGCGCTTACCTCGGTTCGCCGAAGCTGACCAAGCAGCGAGTGCCCCAGCGGGACGAGCGCAAGTGGCTCGAAACAGACAGCATCGCATCCGCCTTATTCCTCTCCAACGTCGATCTCGATCGACTCGTCCATCTCTTTGATTTGGTAGTCGGGCAGGTCGTTCTCCTCTTCTTCGCCATCAGATTCCGCGGCATTGAGGGAGTGGTCGGCGCTGTCCTCGTCCATTGGGTCGTCGTCGAATTCCAAAGTATTCTGGGAAGTCCAGACATTATCATCCGGTTGAGTATAGGTTTCCTAATCAACACATCATGAGAACGCAAAGCGATGGAACGCAGGACACAGCGATGGGGTACCTCATCGGCGCGCATGTCCTGCGTCAGCATCACCATCTGGACCGGCCAGTTGACGTCCTGGATGGACTCGATGAAGCCCATGCCGCAAGCATAGCGGAGAATGCTCATCAGCTTTACCTACGGCGAACACACAATGTGAGTGCGCGCATGATACAGCACAAAGAAACCGTCGGACCTGGCTCATCTCGCCTTTGGGGCCAAACAATGCCAGGGAGACGCGTCGCAACAATTCGGGAGACGCGGATTTCTACGAAAATCAGTCAGAATGAAATGAGAGACGCCTATTGAACGAGCCGATCGCGTACGCGAACGATGAGACCATCAGAGACTTCAGTGCAAGAGAACAAAGTGGCGACGCGGTCCTGATTCCGTCGACGGATCAAGTTGGAGAACTCGTTGCCGGGCACCATGTCTTCAATGAAGCGGTCGACGATCTTGCACCAATGTTGCGGGTATTTGGAGGAATTGGCGGTCCACTCGTACTCAAAGTCGACCGCAGTCGCCATACAGACTGAGATAAAGACTGAGTCAAGAGGGGAGCGATCGCGCGTGATACGAACGGCATCGTACAAGGCGAATACCAACGGCAGGTCAAGGCGACGCTCTGCATATCGCCGTCAGCATCACGGCTGACTCGTGAGCGAATGATGTAAACGCTCTGTGCAAGCGCGTCAGCCATAGGGCGGAAGTGCTTGGCACTGAGAATCGTCTGTTTCACCTTATGGCGAATGCGCTCGAGGACGGCCATCTAGATGAGAGAGGAATAAGCGGTGGCTGATGCAAGAGTGAGAATACACGAGTTCGGTAGTGGCGGACCGAGTCAAAAACGACGTCGCTCTCCTCAGAGTTATAGCCATCAATCTCGTCCACCTTGCCACCATGACTCGCCTCAACAATAGAGCGCTCCTCGTAGTAGCGCTTCCACTGGTCCTCGGAAATGCTGGCATCGAGCGGGGACTTGAGCCGCCAGCGGTCAATGCAGCGGCGGATCATCGGGGGCATGGTCGAGACCTGCGGCAGCCGCAACGCGAACCGAAGGCATTTGGCCTCGAGGCGCTCAATGAGCAGCAGCTCTTTGCTCTGGTCGAGAAACGATTGCTCCTCCTCCCACGAAAGGCAGGCGCCGCTATTATCAAAAACACGACAGCCATTCCTATTACACTGACGTGAGGCAGGCGCACAGAGAAGCTGGAAAAGCAACGATCGTACGCGTGGCAAGATTGATTGTCAACAAAGGCGTTGTCTGTCAGCGTGAGGGTGCCGCGAGGAAGCTTGGCACGAGCATTGAGGCGATCGACCACCTCGCGCTCATTCCAACCCATATCGCGCGCAAGGCGCCGCATCTCCGCCACGACCTCAGGATCCAGAGCGGTGGACTTCTATGAACATGGGGTTAGTGAGAACGTACTGACCAGAAGAGTGAACAAATAGCTACCTTGTGAAGAAGAGCGTGGCCGCTATTATCGCAGAATTTGCACTGCACAAAGTTCGCCTATTGATCGCGAAGAGGATGAGTGAGAAGAGGTGGACATAGAGGACAAGCGCGAGCTCGTGTACACTCGTCGAGGCATCGAGGACGACAGTATAGTTTGGTATTTCCCTATCAACAATTTCATTGTCGGCGCCTTGATCAACGCTATCCGCACACCCAACAAACTAGAAGAAAAAGAGATAATTGAGCAAACAATATCACCAGAAAGATTGAGGGAAAAAGCAGTACCTCGCAGTTGGCAGCA
>Ga0154020_10008605_pt1 | contig 11820 bp, 7 predicted proteins | sample Klosneuvirus_201_FD_109709 | JGI IMG/M metagenome (GOLD analysis project Ga0154020, IMG submission 109709) | Active sludge microbial communities from wastewater, Klosterneuburg, Austria - Klosneuvirus_20160825_MG | ecosystem: Engineered > WWTP > Aerobic digester > Activated sludge | place... | reverse complement strand
GATAAAGAGAAAGCCATTCAGTTACTGCAAAGTGAAATCAAGAATAATCCTGAAAGCGCTACTTTACTGCGCGATGTTGCAGAAATATTTGACCAAGCCGGTATGGGCGAAGAAGGCAGCCGATTGATTGAAACTTCACGGCAAGAAGCCATGCTGATTATGAATCGTGGGGTATTGCTGATCAGTAAAGGGCAGTACGAAGAAGCGCTAAGTGCAATGCGCGATGCCTATAGCGCGATGCCGGCAAACATACGCGTGCTACTCAATCTGGCGTATGTGATCATTACCTATATGCAGAAAAAAGGCCCGGCTCCAGAGCTGGTTGAAGAAGCACGCCATAGTCTCCAAGCGGCCAATGAATTGTCGCCTGGAGAACCTCGTTTTGTTCGTTTGTCAGCTGCACTCAACGAGCTCACAACTTTGAGATGATTCGCACTGATAGTTTTGTGCCAGCCTTAATCCGTGCTTTTTATTGAATCTTGACGAAACTGCCGCTTTGTTTCACCCAAACTTCTCCTGTAAATGCGTCGCTGATGGTAGTGGCGTCGGTAGCAAAGCAATCACTGACAGTTTGGCTGGTATAGGTTCCTTTTGTGTAATATTTCACTGGCGGAGAAACTACGATGCCTGTGATTGGCAGACCCGCCAGGGTTTCGGTGATGGGCGCTGTGATATCGAGACACAGATCGGAATTCACAACCAGATTGGCAGTAGCAGCCGGTGCATTCATCGTGCAGTGTTTAACATTGGCCGCGGCATCGACAATGGCTTGAAACGGATTGGGCAATCCCGGAATACTGGTTGACAAACCTTCGATGCTGGATGTGGTTACGGTATTGCTGCCGAGCAAGGAAACACCGCTCGCCGCTGTTTGCTGAGGCACTTGGCAGAGATTGGTTTTAGAGATGTCCGGGGCGGTGACGCATTGACCGTTGGTTGTCACTGTTACGACATTGCCGCTTTGGCTGTACGATACGCCGGAAAGCGCATCAGTCGTATCACAACCTGCGATGCCGCTGTTACCTCCGGAACTGTCGATCTGTGTGATCAAGTTAGCGAGTGTATCGATTACTGCCGGAGTGTTTCCCCAAGGTCCGCCAAGCACATAAACAGCATTGTCACTTTTATTGACACCCGCATAAACGCCAGTCTCCGGATAATAGCGGAATAGCCAGGGTTCGATATTTTGTGTGGCTTGAGGGTTGGGGAAGAATTGCGGGAAAGTTTTTTCAGCCCAATTGAGCAATTTTTCCGTGTCGCTGGATAGGGTGGCGAAAGCAAGCTGAATGTGAGCGATCATAATAAATGTGCAAGCCGATAGAATGAGCCGTTTCATAGTTAAATCTCCGGTTAACTGGATGGTATGGATAAGTATCCGTGATGGACTTTCTTCTTGATCCTCAATGGAAAGTATAAGAAATATTGTACATTTTAAGTATTCGATCTAAAGAAGGATTTGACCGGGAAAAAGCTAACATTTCTGAGCATTGCAAGTCAGAGAGTGCTTACTGGTGCACTTTGGTTGCCAGCTGAAGCAGTTTTGAACTGATATCCAGTCCCGATTTGCGGACAATTCCTAAATTTATCTCGAATATGATTTTTTCATTGACCAGACTCATGTTGATCATTATCCCGTGGGATATGGCATTGGGGCTGTCGGCCAAAGTCAGGATAGGTTGGCTGGGGAGATTGGTCAGTAAGCTAGACAGGCTGCCGCTCACCGATTTGGAGAAGATAATGACCTGGCAATCCGCCAATTTTTCCGGGACGGTGGTACGCACGACCTTAATAAGCCGCTTGTCGGCTGGTTTGCTTTGCAATTTGTCGATTTCGCTGCCAAAGTAATCTTCCCCATATACACACAGATTGATCGTAGGGCCGGTGGTGCCGGGCCATTGCGTGAATGCGATAAAGTTGTAAATGAAAGCAGCCTTAACCTGGTATTCCAAAACGCCGCCCGCGTAGACCGGCGAGTGCGCGGCAGGCAAGCCATAACCGAGAAATAAAGCGAATAGGCAGGCCCGGATGCCGCGCGTCACGCGGCTACCCGGCAGTCGCAATAGCCAATGCAAAAAGTGCATACTCACATTCTCGCTAGAAGCGCCACTGCACGCCAGCATAAACACCCCGTGGAATGAACACAGGAACAATGGGCGTGAACTCGGATACCGTCTCTCTATGGTTTTGACTGAATAGATTTTGTCCAACCACGAATAGCTCGGTATTTTTTGCCGGCTTGTATGCCAGCTTGGCATCCATCGTGACGTAGCCGGGGATATGATAAAACTCGATATTACTGATATAGCGCAGCCAAAGATTGAATTGCAGCCGTTCGGAAAAGTCGTAGTTGGAACGAACCGACAATTGATGTTGCGGCGTTACTTTCTCTGCACCTCCACCGGTAGGATCGGATTTCGTCAGGAAATTTTTTGAGGAGAAGTCGATATGGAGAAAACTATAGCTGCTTTGCAAACGCCAGTTATCTTTGGGTTTCCAATCAACCGATGTCTCAAAACCATAGGTGAGCGCGGATCCCTGGTTGCTGATCGTGAAAGGCAAAATAAGCTGCCTCGGAGATCCGGTGCTCAGTGATAAAGCGCCCAGAGCTGAATCCCGCATTTGACTGTAGTCGTTGATAAAACCTGTCATGTCGATGGAAGCCTGGGGCGAAAACTGATGGCGGTATCCCAATTCATACGCGATCAATTTCTCGGAATTGAAGCCACTGCTACCGTTTAATAATGCGGCGATAGGAAACGGCAACAGGGGTGATCCGATAGAGCTCTGTAATTGTGGCGTGATATTGATGATGGCGTCATTTTCAGCGCGAGAAGGCGTCCTGACGGCGCGGGATACTGCCATCCAGATCGAATTCTCCGTATTGGGCGTCCACATCAGGCGAGCATTCGGTTGTATCTCCATACCGGTAAAATCGTTATGCTCAAACCGGCTGCCCACTGTAAACAACAAGCGATCCGGTATCAGCGTGATGTCATCGCGGATAAACGTGCCAATTAAATGATTCGTTTGTTCGCGTGGAGAAAGCGTGAGTAGATTGGTATCGGGAACTTTGTTGTGATATAGCCGGTAATTGGCGCCCCACGTCAGATTATGCCGCTCGAACAATGGGAACCGATATTGCATATCCACATCGAAGCTTTCGGCATCGAATTTCCCGATCGGCAATAATTGCGACCGGCTGCGGTCGTAGTAGGCTTGCAACATAAAAGCGGATTGCTCGGAGAACGTCCGGTCCCAGCGAAAGCGGATATTGCCACCTTCGTTATGTCCGCGCATTTCACCGGACCGGCTGGTCGATAGATTGGAAGCGCTTTTATCCAGCGTACCGCCATCAAAATTGGAAAAGAAATCGCTTTGTAAGGTAAATTGGTCGATGCCACGGTTATGGTCGAAGCGGAATCCACCCCTGGCCGAATGCCATTGGTCGTTAGCGTTTTCCCCGGAAAGCGCTTGGGTCTGGCCTCGGGTGAATCCTTTAGCGTAGACACGGAAAGGTGTGTCTTCATTGATCATGCCGCCATAGCGGGCGCCTGCAAAACCGTTCTCGAAACTTCCTCCACCGGCGGTAAAGAGCGCGCCCTGGGTATCGGCGGCTTTCTTGGTGATAATATTGATGACGCCGTTGACTGCATTGGATCCCCACGATGTGGCGGCAGGCCCGCGGATCACTTCGATGCGCTCGATATCCTCCATCAGCGTGTCTTGCTGTTCCCATAATACGCCGGAGAAAATCGGTGAATAGACACTGCGGCCGTCCATCAGCACTTGCAGCTTGTTGGCATAAAGACCATTAAAACCGCGTACGCTGATGGCCCATTTATCGGTGCCAACGCGCTCGACTTGCACACCGGGCGCCATACGCAGCGCATCCGGAATACTCGTTGCGCCGGAGCGGCGGATGTCGTCCTGGGTAATGACAAAAACTGCGGATGCCACTTGGGTAAGCCGTTGCGGATTTCTCGAGACCGTGGTTACCTTGACGTTCATCAGTTCTTCAATACTCAGGTTCAGAAACTGATTATTGATCGATTGGTTCTCCGCTATCGCCGGATTCGCAAGGCATCCAAGCAGAAACAAGCTTGCAAGCCGCAGCGCCATGGTTTTACTATGCTGTTGCTTTGGTTGCCGGTGAATGGGATGCAATTGAGTAAATGGATAAAATATCTTCATAGGGATGTTTTCATTTACAACGGTCTCTTTGCGCTGTGTGGATACTGCAAACCTGGTTTCCAGAGTTGAGCTGAACAAGTTTCAGCGCACTCCTGAGCGGTGCTGGTTAGATCGGGTGTGGCAGCGCAATCGCTTAGAATGACGGCTACGGCTTCACAACTCGGCTAATATTCAGATGAAATTTTCGCATGCTATGGATCAGCGCTATGGCAGGAATTGGCTGATAAAAAATGACTATTTCTTACAAAAAAGCAGGAATTTTTGTGCAGGGATAATCACAGTGACGTTTGGGAAGGGCTCCGGCAATCGAATGCCGGGGCTATTGATACACTTTGACAGCAAGTTGCAGTAATTTTGAACTGATATCCAATCCGGACTTGCGTGCAATTTCCAGATTAATTTCAAATACAATTTTTTCATTGACCAGATTCATATTGATGATTACGCCTTGTGCTATGGCATCAGGGCTGTCGGCCAAGGTCAGAATAGGCTGCGCCGGTAAGTTGCTTAATAAGTTTGATAGTGAGCTGCCGACCGATTTGGAGAAAAATACCACTTGGCAACCCGCCAATTTTTCCGGATTGCTGATGCGCACTATTTTGATAGTGCGCTTATCCAATGGTTTGCTCTGTAATTTGTCGATTTCACTGCCAAAATAGTCTTCGCCGTAGACACAAAGATGGATGGTTTGTCCGGTAGTGTCCGGCCATTGCGTGAACGCGACAAAGTTATAGATAAAAGCCGCTTTGACCTGATATTCAGTGATACCGCCCGCTTGGGCGATTGAGTGTGTGACCGGCAGACCGTAACCTAACCCCAGGGCCAGAATGAAGCCGTAGACACATCGTTTCACGATTGTGCTTGAGCGTCTGATGAGTTGGTTAAGTGTGGGCATATTCATTATTCTGATTAGAAGCGCCACTGTGCCCCGCCATAGATTCCTCGCGGAATAAAGGCTGGTGATGAAGGCAGGAAATCAGCCACGAACTCTCGATGATTCTGACTAAACAGGTTTTGCCCGACAACGAACAGCTCAAGGTTTTTGACCGGTTTATACGTTATTTTGGCATCCATCGTGATATAGCCGGGGATGTTGTAATACGAAATATCACTGATGTAGCGCAACCAGAGATTAGCCTCCAATTTATCCGAAAAATCGTAGTTTGAACGGAGCGACACTTGATGTTGAGGATTGACTTTGTCAGCCCCGCTGGTAATGGGATCAAACTTTCTTGTTAGTGAACTGGCGGAGATATCCATGTGCAGAAAACTGTAATTGCCTTGCAAGCGCCATTTGTCGGTTGGTTTCCAATCGGCGGAAATCTCAAATCCGTAAGTTAATGCGGATGCTTTATTATTGCCCATGACCGGCAACAACAGTTGAATGGGCATCCCTGTACTCAGCGACAATGCGCCGAAACTGGCATCGCGCAGCTGGCTATAATCGTTAACAAATCCGGCGATGTCGACGGACGCGCGCGGAGAGAATTGATGACGATAGCCTAATTCATAAGCGATGAGTTTTTCGGAATTAAAGCCGTGCGAGCCCTGGATTACCGCCAATATCGGGAAAGGCAATATCGACAATCCCGGAAAATCACGTATTTGCGCCGAATTGATACGAATGTCGTGTTCAGCGCGCGAAGGGGTGCGAACTGCGCGTGAAACCGCCATCCAGAGCGAGTTATCAGCATCGGGAGTCCACATGAGACGTGCATTGGGCTGTACCTCCAATCCGCTAAAATCATTGTGATCCAATCGAGTGCCGATTGAAAACCGCAAGTAATCCGGTATTAGCGCGATTTCGTCGCGAATAAAACCGCTGAAGAGCTGATTGGTGCGCGTGCGCGGATTAAAATTAATGATGTCGGTATCGAAGAACGTATTGTGATAAAGCCGGTAATTCGCACCCCAGGTTAAGTCATGCCGGTCGAGCCAGGAGAAACGGTGCTGAAAATCAAGATCAAAGCTTTCAGCATCATAATCAACAACCGGCAATATCTTCTGGCGGATACGGTCATAGTAGGTTTGAAACATGATGGAAGAGCGATCGGACATTGTCCGGTCCCAACGGAAACGGATATTTCCACCCTCTTCATAGCCACGGTAACCGTTGACCGGAATGGTTGGCAAATCGAGTACCGCTTTATTGATTCTATCGCCGTTGGAATTAAAGAAAACATCGCCTTGCAGGGTGAACTGATCAATCCCGCGGTTATGGTCTACGCGGAATCCTCCCCTGGACGAATGCCATTGGTCGCGATTGTTTTCTCCGGATAACGATGCCGTATTGTCTCGCGTGAAGCCTTTGGCATAAACACGGAATGGTGTGTCTTCATTAATTTTCCCGCCATAACGCGCACCGGCGAAGGCGTGTTCAAAACTTCCACCGCCCGCGCTGAGAAGTGTTCCCTGGGTGTCAGCGGCTTTCTTGGTGATGATGTTAATCACGCCATTTACCGCATTCGCGCCCCATACCGCAGCGGCAGGCCCGCGGATCACTTCGATACGTTCGATATCTTCCATCAACGTATCCTGATGTTCCCACAATGTGCCTGAAAATAAAGGGGAGTAGACGCTGCGCCCATCCATCAGGACTTGCAGTTTATTGGCGAAGCGGCCGTTAAAACCGCGCACACTGACGGCCCATTTATTCGTATCGATACGCTCTACTTGTACGCCAGGTGCCATTCTTAAGGCATCCGGAATGCTGGTGGCGCCGGAGCGGCGAATATCATCCTGAGTAATCACAAAGACAGCGGATGCCACCTCAGTCAGTTTTTGCGGACGCCGTGATACCGTGGTGACTTTGACGTTCATCAACTCTTCGATGCTTAAATTCAGAAACTGATCTTCGGCAAGCTTACCGTTTGCCGGTGCCAGTTCTACAAAACACCCCAGGAAGCAGAGAACAGTGAGCTGCAACAGCCGTTTACGCATTAGGGTCAGTTCCCGGACCGCAGGTTCGGTTTGCATTCCAACGAGCTGATGGATAGTTTGTCCGGTATTCATCGCTAAAACCGCCATTCCGCTCCGGCATAAACGCCGCGCGGTATATAGACTGGAAATGAAGGGAGAAAATCGGCAGAGAATTCTCTGTGATTCTGGCTGAACAGGTTTTGTCCGACTACAAATAATTCGACATTCTTGAGTGGGCGATGCGCCAGTTTGGCGTCCATGGTGACGTAGCCGGGAATCCGGTAGAAATCCACGCTGCTGACATAACGCAACCAAAGATTGAACTGCAATTTTTCCGATAAATCGTAATTCGAGCGGACGGATACCTGATGTTGCGGACTGACTTTGTCGGCGCTGCCGGTTGTCGGGTCTATTCGTCTTAGTGGCGAATCGGAGTGAATATGCATATTCAGGTAACTGTAGCTGCTTTGCAGACGCCATTTGTCATTCGGTTTCCATTCAATCGATGCTTCCGCGCCATGTGTATGTCCCGAAGCTTTGTTGGTCAGTCCGACCGGTAGTATCAAATGAGGCGGGAAGCTTGCGTGAAACAGCGGCAATCCGATAGATAGGTCGCGTAACTGGCTATAATCATTGTAGAAAGCGGAAATATCGATGGAAGCCTGAGGTGAAAACTGATGCCGGTAACCTATTTCGTAGGCGATTAGCTTTTCCGCATTGAAGTTTGAAGCGCCATTGAGTTGTGCCAAAACCGGAAATGGGAGCAGCGCTGATAAACCGGGAATTGCACCGAGTGTCCGGGTGTTGAGCTGAATATCGTTTTCTGCTCGAGAAGGTGTCCGTACTGCGCGAGAAACGGCCATCCAGATCGAGTTTTGGTTATCCGGTGTCCACATTAAACGTGCATTAGGCTGGATTTCCATGCCGGTGAAATCGTTGTGATCAAAGCGTGAGCCCAGATTGAGCCGTAAGCGTTCGGGCAATAGCGTGATTTCATCGCGAATGTAAGCACTGGCAAGATGATTGGTTTGCTCACGCGGACTGAAGGAAATCAACTCGGTGTCGGATACTTTGTTGTGATAAAGACGGTAGTTCGCCCCCCACGTCACATCGTGTTTGTCAAAAAGCGGGAAACGATGTTGCAAATCAATGTCGAAACTTTCGGCGCTAAAAATCGAGCTGGTTAACAAGCGGTAATCGACGCGATCGTAATACGTTTGCAGCATGATGGCCGATTTTTCCGAGAACTTCCGGTCCCAGCGCAGGCGGATATTGCCGCCTTCATTATGTCCTCTGGCCGTTTCTGCCTGGATGATTGGCGCGTTCAATTGCGATTTATCCAGCCGATCGCCAAAGGCGTTGTAAAAAATATCACCTTGCACGGTAAACAGATCGATACCGCGCGCATGATCCAGCCGGAAGCCCCCTCTGGCTTGATGCCAAGCATCGTTGGCGTTTTCCCCGGTGACTGTTTTCATGTGGTCGCGGGTGAATCCCTTGACATAAAAACGGTAGTGCGTGTCGTCGTTGATTTTTCCGCCGTAGCGCGCGCCCGCAAAGCCGCGCTCAAAGCTGCCGCCGCCACCGGAGAATAATGCTCCCTGCGTATCGGCAGCTTTTTTGGTGATGATATTGATCACTCCGTTGACAGCGTTGGCACCCCAGACTGCCGCGTTAGGGCCGCGGATGACTTCGATGCGTTCGATGTCTTCCATCAGCGTATCTTGCTGTTCCCATTGCACCCCGGCGAACAGCGGATTGTAGACACTGCGGCCATCCATCATGACTTGCAGCTTGTCGGCAAAACGTCCATTGAAGCCGCGTATGCTAATGGCCCATTTGTCCGTGCCGATGCGTGCGACCTCGACTCCGGGTGCCATGCGCAAGGCTTCCGGGATACTGGTTGCGCCCGAGCGGCGGATGTCGTCTTGAGTGATGACGAAAATGGCGGATGGGACTTCGGATAGTTTCTGCGAATGCCGCGATGCAGAAGTCACTTCGACTTTCATCAATTCTTCGATGCTCAGATCGAGAAAAGGATTGCTTGCCGGTTGCTTTCCGGTGATCGATTTGTTTTCGGCCGATGCGGTATTTGCCAGCCAGCAGAGGGCAAGGATGATGAATAGCTTCGGGTGGGATAGTTTTGCCGGATTAAGCATCGAAACCAAAAGTCATCAATTTCCGGTGAGTGCGATCGTGCGGCATTTGTTTTTGTTAAAAACGATATCTATCAGAAGTTGCCATGATACTGTGTCAGAGAATTCTTCAAAACCTTAATTACAGCAAGTTCAGGTTTGTTTTTCCAAAAAAGAAGAGTTTTGGGACTAAGTTTTGATCGGAGGTTTTGCGATGACGGATGGTGCTGCCAGGAGCCTATTTTTAAATGTCAGGAAAACCCGGTTTCTCCCTGCGTTTTTGGCGGCATAGAGCGCCTTGTCGGCTGCATTGACCAAATGGTCTTCGCTTTTCATACCGGATTCTTTTAACGCAACACCAATACTGATCGTGACTTGGATATGAATTTCACCGATATTGATTTGTTGCTGACTGATTTGCTGGCGCAGTCTTTCGGCAAATAGAATAACCGATTTTGCATCCGAATTTCCGAGCTGGCATACGACCAAAAACTCTTCACCGCCCATGCGGCAAAAAGTATCGCCTTTTCGGGCGGTTTTGCGGATGATCGCGGATATTTCTTTTAATACTTTATCACCCACCGCATGGCCGTAGTTGTCGTTGACTGCTTTGAAATGATCAATGTCAAGGAGCATCACGGCCATCAATTGCCCAGACCGGTTGGCGACACTCCAGGTTTCCGCCAGTGCTTCCATGCCGGAGCGCCGGTTCGGTAGCTCCGTGAGCATGTCGGTTAAGGCAAAGTACTCCAGTTTGCGGTTGGTAACCGCCAGTTCAGCGGCAAAACGCTTGAGCTGTTCGCGGTCCCGCTCCCAGGATTCCTGCAGTTGCCGGTAGTGCCAGGCTGCCCGCAATCGGGCCCGGAAAGCGCGGATGTTAATCGGCTTGGTGATGTAATCATCCACACCGGCATCGAATGCCTTAATGACTTCTTCTTCATCTTCGATGCTGGTCAGCATGATGACGTATAAATTTTGCCCCCACTCGGTCGCGCGTAGGGATCGAGTCAATTCTAGTCCGTTCATGACCGGCATCATCCAATCGGTGATAACGATATGCGGTAAGACTTCCATTGCTAGCGCTAACGCTTGTTGACCGTCACCGGTGGTGAACACGGTGTGGCCGAGTACATTGGCGAGCAATTCTTTAGTGAGAATAAGACTGGTGGGATCATCTTCGACTATTAGGATACGCAACGCAGCGGCATTCGTTGCATTTTCCGGGCGTGGCGCCGAAGCGTTCATCATCTTGTGGAATGGCAGAGGAAAGTCCATGACCGGAATCTTCAATATCGCTCCCCAAGCGTGCCATTCTTGCACGATCTGGTCGATAAAAGCGCCGAATGTTTCGGTGTCCAGGCCAATTTTTCCGCCCAGCAGTATCAGTGCGGAGATATGCTGGTTCCGTGTGGATTCTTCGGTTACAGCGAAATCCGCGATTTGTTTTGCCAAATATAGCAGATGCACAATCTGATACGGGCGGGAGCCTTCGGAAAAACCTGATTCGTTCGGGGTTTCATGATAGTAAATGGATTCGACAAAAATCGTGGGAAAGCCGAAATTGATCAACATGGCCGCCGTCAATTCGTTATGGTCGGTTTGTAGATACTGTTGTTCCAATTGACTCAATGTAATGTCAGGCGATTGTTGCAGCAGTATTTCAGAATACTTGTCCGGGTAGATTGAAGCCAATGCCAAGCAACCGATACGCATCATCAGACCGCAGGCAAATAACTCATCAGGTGCTGTCACTCGGGTTACTTTGCCCAATTCTTGCATGGCAATCGCCATCAACAACGAATGCGACCAGAATTCCTGGTAGTCAAATCCTTGGCTGGAGCCTTTCTGATATTGGTCGATCAAGGAAAAACCCATGGCCAGTTGCCTGACCGCGGTCAAACCGACACGCGACACTGCATCCGAGATCGATGAAACCGCACGTGCGGTTTGTTTGGTGGCATTGGCGCGTTGAATCAGACGACCTGAGAGTGCCGGATCGGTCTGGATCAGTTTGGTGATTTCACTAATGGTGACATCCTCTTGCCGGCAGGCTTCCAGCAGGGCGAGCGCTACGCCTTTGGGACTGGGCAGTGAAGAGTTGATATTTAATTGATTGATGTCAGCTACTTTCATGATTGACTCCATTCGGTCTGAGTGGCTCAATGCACCACTGCTTATCGGTAAGCGCGAGCATTTCTTGCATCGTGATCGGCTTGCTGAAATAGTAGCCTTGCAAAGTTTCACAGCCAAAATATTTCAAGACCTGCGCCTGATTCAGTGACTCGATACCTTCGGCGGTAACGGAAAAGCCAAGATTTTTCGATAACGAAATAATCGCCCGGACAATCGCGAGATTTTCTTTTTTATCCAGCAAGCCGCGCACAAAGCTCTGATCCACTTTGATGTTATTAATGGGTAAGCGCTTTAAATAATTCATCGACGAATAACCGGTACCGAAATCATCCAAGGCGATTTGGATATGATGTTCGCGCAACGCAAGCAGTGTCGCCAAGGTATTCTCGCTATGTTCCATCAAGGCGCCCTCGGTAATTTCCAATACCAGCTTATCTGGCGG
>Ga0154020_10008604_pt1 | contig 11820 bp, 9 predicted proteins | sample Klosneuvirus_201_FD_109709 | JGI IMG/M metagenome (GOLD analysis project Ga0154020, IMG submission 109709) | Active sludge microbial communities from wastewater, Klosterneuburg, Austria - Klosneuvirus_20160825_MG | ecosystem: Engineered > WWTP > Aerobic digester > Activated sludge | place... | reverse complement strand
GTCGTGGAAATGCCATTGGTAGCATGGCCGTTCCCGGAAGGCTTATCGGTCTTGGCTGAAGTGATAGTAGACTTTGTTGCGGTCTTGGCCATGGAAATTCAATTTCGTAGGCGAAGTTACGACTGTGGGCCGAAGTGATGAACTGTGGCAAATTCACTTTAGTCGAGTTACGTATAGCGCACCGATCGTTACGCTCCATTGCTTTATTTCCGATCCGCGAAATGACGGAGAACATCGGTATTGGCCTTATGTTCGCAATGTGAGCGGCATCCTTCAGCAGCTGGCCAATGCACAACAGACCGAACAGAAGCTCACCACTTTTCTCATCGACCCGAACTGGGACATGGGCAGCGACAAGCCGCACTTCACCGATCAACGTTGATCGTCCATGAGGCACGGTGGGCGAGTTCTCCTGCTTTTAGTGATACTGAATTTTCTTACCAACGCTGCTTCTGCGCAGGAAGATTCGCTTTGGCGAGTTTGGAATACCCGCGAACTTCCGAATAGCGAACGATTGAAAGCACTACAGGTCCTTGCTTGGCGGGCCGTCTTCGTGCAACCGGACAGCGGCATGGTGCTTGCGCAAAAGCAATTGGCCTTGGCCGACAGTCTCGGCGATGATCACGCACGCTACGAGGCGCATACAACTATGGCAGTGGGCAGCAGCATGAAGAGCGACTACCCAGTAGCCTTGAAACACCTGCAGCTATGTCTTGCCATTGCCAATGAATTGGGCGACCTGAAGCGCGAAGCGAATGCATACAGCAACCTCAGTAATGTTTATCGCAACTTGGGCGACCTTCCGAAAGCTCTGACGCAATTACAGAAAAGCCTGCTGATCGATACCCGACTGGGCAATGATGAAGGGCTGGCGGGCACCTACAACAACATCGGAAACGTACATACCGAGCTGCACGACCTGGACCAGGCTTTGGAGAACTACGAACGCAGCGCGGCCCTGTATGCCAAAGAGAGCAATGCGAAGGGCCGCGCGCAAGCACTGATGAACTTGGGCGCCACCCATCTGGACCGGGGTGACCGCACCTTGGCGCTGGAGGAATTCAGCCAAAGCCTTGCTCTATACCGCGGTATGGGACGCACGCTGGAAACGGGCATGGCCTTCAACAACATGGGCCGCGCGTATGGCGAGCTTGGACGGGCCCCGGAGGCCTACTCCGCGCTCGATTCCGCATTTGCTTTGTTCACCGAGATCAGCAGCAGTCGGCAGCTTGCGCGAAACTTGTATTACCGAGGCACCTTGCTGCTGCGAGAAGGTAATGCAAAGGCCGCCCGCATCGCCTGCGAACAGGGCCTGCATATCGCACGCGAGATGGACCTGGATCTGCAATTCAAAGAGTGCAGCGAATGCCTGATGCATGCCTATGAGCAACTCGGAGATCTGGCCAGCGCCTTCCGCGCACAGAAGGAGTACATGGCCGTTAGCGACTCACTGGATCAACGCAATAACGCCAAGGAAGTGTTGCGCTTGGACCTTCTCAGGCAGTTCCAACAGCAGCAGATGGCGGACAGCTTGGTGGCGGAACGGGCGCGTTTCGCGGTGGAACTTTCACACAGCAAGGAATTGGGCCGTGAGGAAAAGCGACGCAACTTGCTTCTCCTGGGCGCGTCCATCCTAGTGCTCTTAGCAGCTGCGCTTTGGAATCGGCTGCGTTACACACGCCGTTCGCGCAGTGTCATCACACGCGAAAAAGAGCGCAGTGACGAACTCCTGCACAACATCCTGCCCCAAGAGGTGGCTACAGAGTTGAAGGCTACGGGTCGCGCCGAAGCACGTCATCTGGAAGATGTCACCGTGCTGTTCACCGACCTCAAAGGCTTTACCGAGATCAGCGAGCAGCTTTCCCCTGCTGACCTTGTTGCAGAACTGGACACCTGCTTCAGGGCCTTTGACGCGATCGTGGGGCAATATCGGGTGGAGAAGATCAAGACCATCGGCGATGCGTACATGGCAGCGGGTGGTGTGCCCGAAGCGCGGAACCGTTCCGCGGTGGATACGGTGCATGCAGCGCTGGCGATGAAACGCTTCATGGAAGAGCGTTATCGTGAACGCACTGCATTGGGTCTGCCCGCATTCCGTATGCGCGTGGGTTGCCACAGCGGTCCGGTGGTCGCAGGTATTGTGGGAAGCCGCAAGTTCCAGTATGACATCTGGGGTGACACCGTGAACACGGCCAGCCGTATGGAAAGCAGCGGCGAAGTAGGACAAGTGAATATCAGCGCAGCGACGTTGGCCCTTTTGCGAAAACAAGCCGCCGACTCATTCCACTACACCGCTCGCGGCCGGGTGGAAGCGAAGGGCAAAGGCACTTTGGAAATGTTCTTCGTGTCCGAAGGCTGAAGCAGCCTAATTGACGAGCAGTCGCTCTACGACCACACCATTTTGCGATCGGAGTTCGACCATATAGATCCCAGGCAGAAGTTGACTCAAATCCAAAATCGCTTGCTGTGCGGACCGGGCCAACCCCATCTCCAGTAGTATGCGCCCGGCAGCATCCATTAGGTGCAAATTATCTGGGGAAAGCGAGACTGCCCAGCGAACCTCGACCTGATCATGTGCGGGCACCGGAAACAATTGCAATGACGGTTGCGACTGTGTTTCCGGTACGCCGAGCACCGTACCCGAATGAAGTCCTTCATAGGCCTCGTAAGTAAACGTGGAACCTTCTATCTGGATCACTTCGGTCCCATTGCAGCGCACGATCAAATGGCCACCGGTGATGCCATTGCCACCCGCATCCGTCAATTCCAAGCCGAAGCACAAATCGGCAGGTAAGCTCAGCCATTGTGTTTCTGTACTCGATGCGTTTGCATACGGCCCACCTTGCGCTAACACCTGTCCGAGTTCATCGCGGATCGCCCACGCGGTTTCGCCGGGCTGAGTATCGGTCAGCACCTCCACCTCCAAAGTCTGTAGCCCACAAGAGTTGGGGCTCATTCCCACGGTGAAGCTGGCAACATTGCCATTACTATCCTCGTCCGGCACACCGTTCACCGAGATGATATGGAACTCGAGCATATCCCCCTCCATGGCTGCCACGATGGGCATCGCAGGTTGGCGCTCCTCGTTGGTCAATGCTGGCATAGCAAGTTGCCAGTTAAAAGAGTTCACGACAAGCCCGTTCTTCCACGTCTCTACCACGCACGTGGACATGCTTTGCGAACCTACGTTCTTGATGCGCAGAACGGGCGTCACGGAATCACCACAAGCAAAGCGCAAACCTCGATAAGCCATGATAGTGGCATCATATTCCTGCTGTGCGCGAAGCTGCGGTACAGCGAAGAGGAGCACGGAAAGAAGCAATAAGTTTTTCATTGTATGGTGGGATGGTCCACAAACTTATAGTGCAGAGAGGCCTTGTGACCTATAACATTGGTTGACAGCAAAGACCTGCTTCCCTCAAGCCTGAAAGATCCTTGTGCACATGATATGATCGGATCCGAAGCCTTGGTATTTCATTCATCCAGAATGAACGTCGAGCGACCATCGCGACATGCAGGTCATGAATAGCGATCTTGGGAAAACATTCGTGACATCTATAATTTGATCACGTATTAGTGGAATCTACGGACGAATAGCGCAACAAGTTCGACGAACCACCGTAGAAAGCCAGCCCGGTAAAAGCCGGAATCAACTTTTTCATGCGTCGTTCACTCCTGCCAACGCTGTTTTTTGTCTTCGCTTTAACCGCATACGGACAAACTCCGGGCGGTGTTGGTACCAACCTCCAACTTTGGCTGCGTGCTGAGGGCTATACCGGCGGTACCACATGGGCGGATGCCAGCGGGAACGGCCGTAATGCCACCCGATCGGGAAGCGTGGCCACCACGGCGCGTTACAATTTCCAAAGTGTCCCGACGGCACTCACTTCATCGAACTACTTCTCCGTGCCCCACAACGCCGCCTTGAATACCACAAGCGGCGCGATCTCCGTTTTCGCGGTAGGCCTGCCGGGTGGCGGGACCTATTCACCCTTCGTTTCCAAAACGATCAACGAATTCTGGGATGAAGGATGGGTGCTCGCCACATCAAGCCCCATGTCCGCGATCGGCTTCACCACGGGTGACTGGGTAACGACCGGTGGTTCCAACGTGGCCAAACAAACAGGGGTGTCCACAAGCGTGCCTTACATAGCAAGTGGCTTCGGTAGCGGTGCTTCCACGAACGTGGTCTCCGTATGCAACAATGGGACTGCCGTGGCTACAAGCAACAGTTCCAAAACGAACAGCGCCCTACCACTCTACGTGGGGTACGACGGCGACAATTACGGCTTCAACGGCGGTAACCTCGCCGAGGTGATCATGTACAACGTAAACCTCAGTGTTGCGCAGCGCCAACAGGTGTGGTCCTATCTGGCGATCAAATACGGCATCACCTTGAACAACGGCGCAACCAACTACCTCAATAGCGCTGCTGGTACGGTGTGGAATACGACCACCAACGCCGGCTACAACAGCAACATCTTCGGCATTGGACTGGACAATACGAGCGGACTGCACCAGCGACAAAGTGTCTCGATCAATCCGGACCTTCAACCTGTGATCGCCAACGGCAGCACCTTGGTGAGCCTGAACAGCGCAGGCACGGCCCTCACCACGAACCAGTCCTTCCTGATCGCTGGTTCCGATAATGGAGCTACCACATTCACCACGGACATCAGTGGACTTTCTGATATCAATCAACGCTTGGAGCGCATTTGGAAAGTGCAGGAAACAGGTACAATTGGCAACGTCACCATCGCTTGGCCGGACAACGATGCTTCCATCCAATTGATCGTGAGCAACGATGCCACATTCAACGGATCGGACAACGCGATCGCCACCGCGGCCATCACCATTAACGGAATGGCCTACCGTCAAGCGACCGTGAACCTTACGACAGGACAATACTTCACCTTCGGCAACATGATCGCAGCACCCGGAGGGGTGGTTTCCGGCCTGGGTCTTTGGCTGGCCTCAGACGCTGCCGGTGTGGCACCGGGAAGCAACGCAACGGACTGGGATGATCTGTCACGTTCCAACAACCCTGTCGAGCGGGTAGGCACACGCACGCTCCGGGTAGCGGATGCCGACCACAATTTCCAACCCTATTTCGACAGCTTCAGTTCATCCAGCCATTTCAAGGACTCGAACAGTTCGCTCGCTCCACAGAACACGTTCGAGGCCACCGAGATCACCATGTTCGCAGTGGCACGAATCAACAGTGCCACCAGCGACGGTCGTATCATGGGGATGGACGATGGTAACAATAACGGTGGAGATCCGGGACTCAGCATCTTAGATGCAAGTCCGCGTTTCCATCGGGTGTCAACAAGTGCAACCACTTACACAAGTGCATTGAACGCAGCGGTAGATCGCTCCAGCGTGTTCTCAGCTTACAGCGCCGGCACCACGCTCGGTGTGGGGCTGGATGGGGAATACACCACCACCGCCATCACCGCTGGCGGCGGTATGCGCGGAGATATACTGATGATCGGTTACGGCAACATCACTCCTTCGGGAGCGCTACCCGGCGAACTGCAGGAAGTGGTCTGGTACAAGAAGAGCTTGAGCGCTACGGAACGCAAGCAAGTGGAGACCTATCTTTCTTTGAAGCACGGGATCACGCTCGGAGGCAACTCCGGCACAAGCGCTACCTACAATTATTTAAATTCCCGTGGGACAACCATCTGGAATAAAACTGCCAATGCAGGATACAACAACGACATTGCAGGAATCGGTCGCGATGATGGTACCGCCTTTTTCCAGAAACAATCGAACAGTGTGAACTCCACCGGTAGTGTAACGATGGCGCTGGGTAGTATCGCGGCAAGCAACGCTGCAAATACAAGTACCTTCTCGCAGGATCGCTCCTTCCTGATCTGGGGGCATGATGGCGCAAGCCACCAAAGCGTGCACTACGATCCCGCATGCTTCACCCAACTACCAGCTGGAGTGGAAGCCCGTATACAGCGCAAGTGGAAAGTGCAACGGACCAATTTCGCACAGAACACAACGGTCGGCGTTAGCGAAAGCGCACTGATGGGCTATACCACCGTCTCCAACCTTCGGCTCTTAGTGGATAACGATGGGGTTGACTGGACCAACGCCACCATTTACTCTGGTGCCGTCTCCGTTGGAGGGCGTGTGGTCTTCAGCGGTGTGGACTTCACGGCAGGAACATTTTTCACATTGGCAACGGTAGATTACTTCTCCACACCACTTCCGATAGAGCTCCTCAGTTTCGAAGGAGAGACAATTCGGTCGGCAAACAAGTTGACCTGGAGCACCGCCTCGGAACTCAATAACGATCACTTCACCGTGGAGCGCAGTACGGATGAAGTTTCCTTCATGCCGATCGGCACCCTACCCAGCGCTGGCAATTCCCAACAGATGACGCACTATTCACTTCTCGACGAACAGCCGAACCAAGGGGTCAACTATTACCGTTTGCAACAAGTGGACGTCGATGGCACCAGCACTTATTCCCACGTTGTGGCCTTGACCAATTGGAAAGAAGAAGACAAGAGTTGCATCGTGCGCACATTGGATCCAGATGGCCTGTTTGAACTTGCCTGCACATTCAGCGAACAAGCGACCATGGAACTGTTCAGCTCCGCCGGGCAACCCTTGAAGCTAGTGCGCTTCAACAGCGATGGCACACAAGATCTCGATCTCCGATCATTCGCTTCGGGCTTGTACATCGCGCGCATCACGGACGGTGATCGGGTGAAGAGCTATAAGTTTTTGAGGCCGTAACGTCTCGATCCGTTTTCGGTAATCGCTTTCAAGATGCGGATACCTGTAAAACGTGATCAGGTATGGGTTGTTCGTGGACGAAGTTGCGCTACCACGAACAGAACTCTGGACTCAACTGATGATCGTATCTGGACTAGTTTCTAGGAGAAAACCTGTTGCCAAGTTCTAACTACTTATCATCCAACCCCTTGCCACTTAAGATCCGCTCCATGGCCTTTGCAATCCTATCCTCGCGGGTCTTAGCTTGTTTGGCCGATGAGAAGTGCAGGAGATAACCGCGTTGCCGTCCGGGAGTCAAAGCATAAAAGGCCTTTTTCAATGAAGGCAGTTCATCTAATTTGCTTTTGAATTCCTCCGGCATTTCGAAAGCGGTGGTCTTCTTCAGTTCCACTTTTTGGCCGGCTTTTTCTACTCCAATGGCTTCGTGGATGATCGACTTTACAAGTTGTTCTTGCTTCTGGATCTGTTCCGAACTTGTGAAACGTATCTGACGTGCGGCCTGTACATTCTTCGTTTGCTGGATCAGCAGTCCATGATCGTTCTTCAACAGAACTCCTTTGTGAAATAGCAATGCGCAGTAGTCCTTGAATGAATGGATCAGCACAACGTTATTACTGTTGATCGTATAGCACGGGCAGCCCCATTTCAATTCTTCTTCTAGTCCGCAGTCCAGTACGATCGTCCGCAACTGCTCCAATTCCACTTGCCACTTTTTGGCTTTGTTGAAATAGAAATCGACTTTGGGGTTCATGATGCGAATTTATAAATGACGGATCGATGTCTAGATGGAAAATGAAACCTCCCTGACACGCATTCACTTTCTCAAGATCGATTCCATTTTCTTGCCCTTTGCAAGTTCATCCACCAGCTTGTCCAGGTATCTTATCTGTTGCATCAGCGGGTCCTCGATGTCTTCCACGCGGTAGCCGCAGATCACACCGGTGATCTTGGTGACGTTCGGATTCATTCGTGGTGCTTCCGAAAAGAAAGTCTCGAAGTCGACTTTCTTGTCGAGCACTTTCTGCAGCCCTTTCTCATCGTAGCCCGTAAGCCAGTGGATGACGGTGTGCAATTCCTCCTTCGTGTGGCCCTTCTTTTCCACCTTGGTGACGTAGTGCGGGTAGATGCTGGCGAAGGACATGCGAAAGACGCGGGTGTTGTCCGTTGCTTTCTTCATTGCGTACCAAAGTTGATCAAGATGCGCGTATCAAGCATAAGTCACGAAGCGGATTCAAGGTCTTTCAGCGTTCGACCTTTTGAGTTCTTCCATGATGTCAACCCGTTGGCTTGGCCGCCGTGAATAACGGCTGCCGCAGCACTTGGACTGGTGAATTCAACGTCTCTTGCAAACTGGAGACGATCAGTTGCATCAACAAGAGCTCCGTCCGCTTTGAGCTTCTGGCGCATTTCAAACGACCATGGATATTTTTGAGTCGAAGGCCTCACTGATAATACCGCTTCGGATCCTGCCATGACGACCATACCGTTGGGCGTCAAGCGACCGGTAGCTTTCAATCCCTTGATCTCACATGTCAGTATGCCAAGATCATCAGCGGCCATCATCACTGTTGCAACGGGCACAAATACCTCAACACCCAACACCGGCAGCAACTGATGGATCTTCTCCAAGAAGATCTCCATGTCCTCACGATCCGATTCCGGAAGTCTTGACCCACTCGATTGGGCATTCTTTACATCAGCTCGACCAACCGTTTTTGCCTGGTCGATGAGACGTCCCTCCAAGTAGCGAACGTGGGCCTTTGTCAGATTCTCATTCCCAACGACAAAGACAACATGGTTCCAGAAGTCCTTGGCCAAATGGCTTTTTATCCGCTCCCGAATGGATTCTGCCTCACCGACATACACAGCTCCCCGACCGGATTCCGGATCAACTCCTGTCAAGAAATAGACACCGGAACGTTCCGACTCCTCGCGTGCCAACAAACTGTCAAACTCGCTTCTCGGACCAGCAATTGCCTTTCCGTTCCAATTGGACAACTCGGCTGTGCGGAGTCGTTTCGGATCTCCATGCACTAAGAATAATTTGATCGTTGCTGATGCCATGCTTGGGCCAATATAATTGCGTGCTTAGTTGAAACCAGCATGTGGATACATGAACTCGACAACAACAATTCCTTTCTTATCGATCGCGCCCCACATATTGTCCATTTGAACTTTCGCTTTGCCACCATCAAATCCCCGCGCATACTGGAACTTGAACTCGGTCAAAGGAGTACCCGATGTGTCAATGAAAGCATATTGGCCTTGGCGGTTCCGGACAGCACAGTATCCTTCTGCGAACTGGTCCACCCAAGCGTACTGTGGAGCAATCTTCGCCTTCCCAGTCCTGTCGATAAAGCCATAGAGGTCATGCGCGCGGAAAGGGGCGAGCCCATTACCGAAGCCTCCGGCATACTCGAAGCTTGGCTGGATGACCATCTCTCCCTTCGTGTTGATGTATCCAGTCAATCCGTCCTTGGTGAGAGTGACAGCCGAGAGACCTTCAGAGAACATATCAGCGCTTTCATAAATGGGTTCAATGATCACATTCTCATCCAAGTCTCTGAACCCGGTCTTACCATCCTCCATGATCTGGAAGTACTCAATGCCTTCTCTCTCGCCGACTTCTCTGCTGTTCACTCGCGGGTCGTTCAACACCTCGGCGAAAAGTTCCTTATCGGACTTCTCCTTGGTCTTCGATCGACAAGAGATGAAGGTCACAGCCACGAACAAAGCAAGAGCGGCCGTAACAAGGAGAGCCGTAGTGTTCATCGGTAGGCTGTGGCATTTCGCGTTAGGGACAGCAGCGGAAAGCCCGGAGCCGCTTCGGCGAGGACTTGCAGCGGATAGCCCGACGGCGAGTCTTCGAGCCGGAACGCCCAAATCCCCATCACTCAATTCAAATTCAAATATGCCCCCAACCCATGCACACCACCTTCCCGTCCGTAACCACTTTCCTTGTACCCACCGAACGGTGAAGTAGGATCGAATTTATTGAAGGTGTTGGCCCAGATGACGCCCGCGCGGAGCTTGCTGGTGAGGTTGAAGATCTTTGAGCCTTTGTCAGTCCACACGCCGGCGCTTAGGCCGTAGGGTGTGTTGTTGGCTTTTTGGATGACCTCATCCACCGTGCGGAATGTTTGGATGGCGAGCACAGGACCGAAGATCTCTTCTTGTGCGATGCGTGCGCTTTGCGAAACATTGAGGAACAATGTCGGGCGGCACCAGTAGCCTTTACTCGGTAGATCGCAGGGTGCTTGATACATCTCACCACCATCTTCCACACCGATCTTCAGGTACTTGTTGATGGTGCCCAATTGCTCTTTGCTGTTGATCGCACCGATGTCGGTGTTCTTGTCGAGCGGGTCGCCAACGACCAGGCTCTTCATGCGGTGCTTCAGTTTGCGCACCACTTCGTCATGCACACTTTCCTCTACGTACAAGCGAGATCCAGCGCAACACACGTGACCTTGATTGAAGTAGATGCCGTTGATGATGCCTTCCACCGCTTGATCGATGGCCGCATCGGCGAAGATGATGTTGGCGGCTTTTCCGCCGAGTTCGAGTGTGAGTTTCTTCCCTGTGCCGGCAGTTGATCGTTGGATCAGCTTACCAACACCCGTGCTTCCAGTGAATGCTACCTTGTTCACATCGGGATGGTTCACTACCGCTGCGCCCGTTGCACCTGCTCCGGTAACGATGTTGACCACGCCTTCCGGCAGTTCGGCTTCCTGGATCAGTTCTGCCAAAAGCAATGCGGTAAGTGGTGTGGTCTCTGCTGGTTTCAATACTACGGTGTTGCCACACGCCAATGCCGGGGCGAGTTTCCAGCTGGCCATGAGCAAGGGGAAATTCCACGGGATCACTTGCCCAGCGACACCCAATGGCGTAGGGTTCTTGCCCGGAAAAGCATACTCGATCTTATCGGCCCAACCAGCGTTGTAGAAGAAGTGTGCGGCTGCCAACGGTACGTCAACATCGCGACTTTCGCGGATAGCCTTGCCTCCATCCATTGTCTCAACAACGGCGAAGTGTCTAGCTTTTTCTTGCAGTAGCCGCGCGATCCTGTAAATGTATTTCGCACGTTCACTGGCCGGCATTTTACCCCATGGTCCTTCGTAGGCTTTGCGGGCTGCTTTCACTGCGGCATCCACATCGGCTTCGTTGGCCTCGGCAATACGCGCGAGTTTCTGCTCGTTGGCAGGGTTGATGGTGTCGAAGTATTTACCGCTCTTCGGCTTTACCCATTTCCCTCCGATGAACAGTTCGTACTGCTCCTTCAGTTTGAAATGGTCTTTACTTTCCGGTGCTGGAGCGAGTGCCCAATCGAGGGGTTTCTTTTTGGTTGCCATGGGTCGTAAAGATAGTGAGCGAAGCAACGATCAAATTCGATGCTCTTTTTTATAACTGCGACACATCGATCTTGAACAATTCCGCCGCGTTCTTCCACAAGATCATTTCCTGGCGGTCATCCGGTAGATCCAGTTGTGCAATGAACTTCAAGTAGGATCCCATGTTGGAGATGGGCCAATCAGTTCCATACAACAAGTAACGCGGATTGCCGGCGTAGGTGATCATGTTCTCCAATTCGCTCTTCATGAACTTCTCGAACTTATCCGAGAAATCACCAAGGACCAAGCCACTGAAATCCGCGTAGACGTTATCGTTCTTGTACACCACTTCCATGCAGTCCTTGATCCATGGATTGCCAACGTGACAGATCACGATCTTCATCGTCGGAAAATCCACCGCGAGGTCATCGATCTGTAGCGGGTGCGAATACTTTACACGTCCGGTTGGAGAATAGGTATCTCCGCTGTGGAACATGACGGGAACATCGTATTCCACAGCCATGTCGTAGACCACTTTCAAACGCGTGTCGTTCGGGTAGAACGGTTCGTAACCGGGATAGAGCTTTAAGCCTTTTACCAGTCCTTTTTCCAAGTAGTTCGCGATCTCGCTCAGGTCATGGTGATCGTAATGCAGGTAACTTATACCAGCAATAACACCGATGTTCTTTCTGCCCTGAACTGCCTCCACCACTGCTTTCGTACTCGGCCGGTG
>Ga0154020_10008602_pt1 | contig 11821 bp, 9 predicted proteins | sample Klosneuvirus_201_FD_109709 | JGI IMG/M metagenome (GOLD analysis project Ga0154020, IMG submission 109709) | Active sludge microbial communities from wastewater, Klosterneuburg, Austria - Klosneuvirus_20160825_MG | ecosystem: Engineered > WWTP > Aerobic digester > Activated sludge | place... | reverse complement strand
GACTTGTATCCCCGCTGCGCGAGATTTCGCCTCCGGCTCAACTTAAGCCTTGTGCCTTGTGTCTTGTAACTTGTGTCTTCCGACCGGTGACTTGTGTCCCCGCTGCGCGGGATTTCGCCTTTGGCTCAACTTTCCTCCCGCTTATCCGCTTCCTCGTAAGTTCGTCGAGAATAATCCAAAGCGGTCAGAACGAACCCCAACGACATGCAAACCTGGACACTCACCGCCCACGGCGACCCTGCTTCCGTCCTGAAACTGCAACAGCGTGAAAAGCCTGAGCCCGGTGCCAACGAAGTGCGCATACACTGCGAAGGCTTCGGCTTGAACTATGCCGATGTCATGGCCGTGAAGGGCTTGTACCGCGAGGCTCCACCCTTGCCCAGTGTCTTGGGCTATGAAGTGGTCGGCCGTGTGGAAGCCGTCGGGAGCGGAGCACCAGCAACGCTCATTGGAAAACGCGTGGTGGCCATGACGCGTTTCGGCGGCTATGCGGAGTATGCGATCACCGACCACCGCGCCATGGCAGAGATCCCCGAAGACGCGCCACTTGGCGAAGCCGCCGCATTGGCCACCCAAGGTTGCACGGCCTGGTATGCTGCTAGGGTGCTTTGTCCGTTGCGCAAAGGGGAACGCGTGTTGGTACACAGTGCTGCGGGCGGTGTTGGCCATTTACTTGTGCAATTGGCAGTGGCCCAAGGCTGCGAAGTCTTCGCCGTAGCAAGCGGAAAGGAGAAAGGCGACTACCTGCGCGGCCTTGGAGCAAAACACGTGATCGATCGAATGCAAGGTGACTATGCGGCACAGGTACGCACGCTCCTTAACGGCAACAAATTCGACGTGATCTTTAATGCGGTGGGCGGCTCGTCGTTCAAGAAGGACATGCGCATGCTCGGTGGCGGTGGTCGCATCGTGCTGTTCGGCGGTGCCGAGCGCGGTGGCATCGGCTTCTTGGGCACATTGCGTTTCGTGTGGCGCATGGGGTTGGTGATCCCCATTTTCCTGATGATGCGCAGCCAAAGTATTCTCGGCCTCAACATGCTGCGTATCTCCGAAGGCCATCCGCAACTTCTGGCCGAATGCCAACATGCCGTTGTACGCGCCTATCGCGAGGGCACATTGAAACCACGGGTACATAAGGAATATCCAGCCACAGAATTACCACTCGCCCTAGCCGAATTGGAGAGCGGAAGAACAATGGGGAAGGGGGTGTTGCGGTGGTAGGGCGGATTGGAAGTTGAGGAATTTCGAATCCTTCAGGATCTTTTCATGAAGTTTTCAAGATTTCTTGCGATTGTCCTATTCGCTACAATACATTCGTTTCGCTTTTGCACGAAACGTTTGCTCCGGGTCCGCGCATCGCACGGTTGAGTTGCCTTGTTGTTGATGTCCCTGTTGAGCACATATCCCAGTACGAGTTCCCAAATTGGAACGCCGTTGAGTTGGTTGGTAAAGAGTCGGAATTTCTTGAACCGCTCATCAGCTCATGTCATTCCGGGCAACGACCCGGAAAGCTCATCAGCTCATCAAAGCTGTTGAAGGTAACTCTCGCGTCTCTACAAAGAAAGCCCCCAGTGCTACAAACACTAGGGGCCGGTCGCTCATGTCCCACCTAACCCAGTTGCATAGGAAAACGAAACAGAACAGCACAAAGGTAAGGCGCACCCAAGGCCCGCACAGGCAGCGCCGCACCATGCAAACATGGTCTTGTCTTGGAGCATTGCCGCAACCCGCGACGGACAATGGCTTGAAAGGAGCGGAAGAGGACCGGAACGATGCCTCCCGGCCAAGCGCCGGAGGCCATACGAATTTGAACTTTCGACATGAAGCGTACCAACCCACACCAGCCTAGCCCACGCCGTTGGTGGTATGCCGCAGTGCTCGTGTGCTGGGCCGCATCTCTACCCAATGCCCACAGCCAGAATTTGGTACCAAATGGGGGGTTCGAAGAAACGGATAGCTGCACCTTCGGGCTTGGACTGGGTGCACTGCACCATTGGTACAGCGCCTACTTCACCCCGGACCACCTGCAGAGCTGCCAACCATACGGTACCGCGAACGGGTTGCCCTTGAACAATTTCACCTACCAGCATCCCTTCGAGGGAAATTCCTGCGCAGGGGTCTTCACGTACGATGGCCAAACCGGAAATGAGTGGCGCGAATGGCTCATGGTTCCCTTACTGGACACCTTGGTGCCGGGCCAGACCTACTACTGTAGCTTCCGGGCGAATGCTGCGTTTGGTGGCAACCAGAATTGGCTGGCCAGCAACAATCTGGGTATGCACTTTACCGCTTATGACAGGCAATGGATCTGGGGGGATCCCTATCCCGCAGCTTTGAACCAAGCGCACATCCTGTGTCCGCAGATCTTGAGTGATACTGTGGGCTGGACACTGGTGAGCGGAAGTTTCATGGCCGATAGCGCCTATATCTACCTGATGGTGGGCAACTTCTTCAGCAATGCGCTCACGGATACGCTCCATTTCGCATCAAATCTCCAAGTATCGCGCCTGTACAGTTATACACTGGTGGATGCGGTTTGCGTATCGCCAGAACCGGGTGGATGTGAGTTGAGCCAGAGCGTGGAGGAGATGGAAGGAGCAGAGCCTTTCGTGTATCCGAATCCGGCCACAGATGCGCTGGTGATCGGTAACGCGGCCGGGAGTGATGCCGTGGTGCTGGACATGCTGGGGCGGCGGGTGTGGAACGGTCGGGTGGGTCATGATCGCCTCAGTGTAGATGTGGGTAACTGGGCGCGCGGTGCGTATGTGTTGCAGGTGCATGTGGCACAAGGTGTGCAGATAGTGGAGTTCGTATTAGCCGAATAGGGAGCATCGTTCCGGTCCTTTCGAAAAACCAATAATTCGAAAGAACATGAGTACGCAGAATAGAATGAGGCACCTCGTTTGGGGTGTGCTTGGGCTTCTTACCCAGCAAGTCTTCTCACAGGTAACACAACCTGACAACAATGGTGGTATTGGCTCATTCTTGGGCTGGAACAGCGGTGCGAACCAGCTCTTGGAGGTGAAGAATGAGGCGAATCAGGCGATTGATTGGTACACCGATAATTTGTTCCGAATGCACTTGAACGAATCGCTCACTTATGGCTTGCTCGGTGGTTTCAGCAGTGTCCCAGCCGATGGCTTTGCGCTGATCACACCTAGCTATTCGTTTAAACCCGCGCAGGGTGAGCATCCCCAATGACAAGCCTCCGCCGGGCCTTTCCGGATCGGCGATTAGCCGAAACGGAAGACCCTGCGGCCTCTCTGCCGGAACAAGGAAGATCGTTGAATTGTTGACCCACCGAACGTCCTGATGATGGTCAACCCCCGTTCATCCCAACACTACGTGACCACCCGTGCAACGCTTTGCCACAAGGCGTTTATGCTGTGTTGAACCGCGCTTGTAGCGCTGTGGAGTGCCGGTAGGTTTGTTGATGAGATCAGAGGCACATCAACCAACCCATCATTCCGGGCCTGTCATTCCGGCCACCGAGCCGGAACCCGGAACAAACTCCCAGCACCATGGCACGCATCGAACTACCTCTACAACGCAGCATACAATGCGCGATCGTTCTTCTGTTCGCACTTCCAACAACAGGGCAGGCCCTTGTAAAGGAAGAACTGGTGGCACCCCTCGGCAGTACGTGGCAAATGCTTTCCATCCAAGATGTTCCGGACATTATGCCCCCAACTCCGGACAGTGCTTGGGTCTTCTCCAACCTGACTACAAATACGGTGTTCGGTGCCGCCTATACGGTATTGGACCCCGATGATGCACCTGGCCATTTGGCCTTTCCCGGCGCGGATCGCGTTGTGCGGGAGGTCTTCAACAATGCATTGGACGAGGCCACCCATGTCTTCCACGATGTGGACGATTCGGATATCCATGAGGTCGGAAGAACAGGGCCCGTCTCTTCGCGCAGTTACGTTCAACCGGCCCTAGTGGCCATCTATCCCATGGACGAAGGGGCTACGGCGACTGCCAATTTCTGCTTCGTTTCCAGCACCACTTCCGGAAGCTCGGACCATTGCGGGAACACGACCATAACACATGCGGCGACCGGGCCGTTGGAACTGCCTTACGGCAACTTCCCTGCTGCCAAGCTGGTTTCCACGCGTTGGATCATTGGCGGTGCCTCGGCCACCAGTCCATCGCAAGTGGTGGAATACGCGTGGTTCGTTCCGGGCACGCCTTTCCCGGTGTTGCGTTTTACGTGGAACCTGTACGCGGATGGTTCCTCCAGCAGAATGGGCCAGTTGTTGGAAGAAGGTTCATTGACCACGGTCCAAGAATTGGCAAGCGCACGGTCCTTGGCAGTATTCCCGAACCCCACGAACGGAATGGTGACCATTGCCACAAGGATCGATGATACAGAAGTGCAGGTGTACGCGGCCGATGGCCGTTCCGTGACAACCTTCGCCACAACAGCCCAACGTACAAGCCAACAGGTGGACCTTTCGGGATCCCCGACCGGGGTGTACCACGTGGTCGTGATCGGTATATCGGGTCGGCGTTCAGCACGAGTGGTGCTCACAGAGTGAGGTGGTTTTCAGCCCTTGAGGAGGCCCCGTTCGTCCCGTGTCGGTTGATCGATCGTGACGAATAGTTTTGCACGCCTGTCCTGGGTCCATCAGGACGATCCACTTAAGCCGTTCAGCACACATGTCGTTTTCCATACGCTCTACAGTTGCCCTGCTCCCCATCCTCCTATCAGGTGCGTTAATGGCACAGAGCGGGCCGTTGTGGTTACGACAACCTGCGATATCACCGGATGGCTCGGCGATCGTATTCACCTACCAAGGTGATCTGTGGCGGGTGGATGCGAAAGGGGGGAATGCGCAGTTGCTCACCACCAACGAAGCGTTGGATGCCAACCCGGTCTGGTCGCATAACGGAAAGCAACTGGCCTTCAGCAGCGATCGATACGGCAACAATGATGTGTATGTAATGCCAAGTGAAGGAGGTGCTGCCAAACGGTTGACCTTCCACAGTGCAGGTGATACACCCACCGATTTCACGCCCAACGACAGCGCGATCATCTTCAGCAGCCAACGGTTGGATGCCGCCAGCAATCAACTCTTCCCCGTGGCCGGGCTGGGCGAATTGTACCGTGTTCCCGTGAAGGGTGGCCGTGCGTTCCGCTTGCTCACCACACCTGCACTATCGGCACACTACGATCCGAATGGTGATCGGTTGGTATATCATGATGTGAAGGGCTATGAAGATGAATTGCGCAAGCACCACACCTCCAGCGTTACCCGCGACATCTGGACCTACGACCTGAAGAACAAGACGTATACACAGCTCACCACGTTCAACGGAGAGGACGTTGATCCGCTCTTCAGCGCCGATGGAAGTATGGTGTATTACTTGAGCGAGGAGAAGGGCAGCTTCAACATTTTCAAACGGCCGGTTTCCGGGGGCACCTCAACACAGGTCAGTTCCATGAAGGAACATCCCGTGCGTGGTCTAAGCATGAGCAAGGGCGGGGTACTGTGTTTCAGTTACCAAGGCGAGTTGTACACCATGGTCGAAGGTAGTCGACCGCAGAAAGTGGAAGTGCGGATCGCAGCCGATGATCGGTACCGCGAAGAAAAGATCATTCCGGTGACCGAGGCGGATGAGATGCACGTATCCCCGAACGGGAAGGAGATCGTCTTTATCCACCGGGGCGAGGTCTTCGTTACGTCGGTGGCCGAGGGAACTACACGACGGATCACGAACACACCGGAGCAGGAACGCAGTGCGAGCTTCAGTCCGGATGGAAGAACGATCCTGTATGCGAGCGAACGCAACGGGAGCTGGGACCTTTACACCACCAAGCTCACACGCAAGGAGGAGAACTACTTCTTCAATGCTACGGTGCTGAAAGAGGAACCATTGCTGGCCACACCTGCGGAAGAATTTCAACCCGCTTGGTCACCGGACGGGAAGGAAGTGGCCTACTTGGAAGAACGCACCGCGATCAAGGTGTTCAATGTGGCGAGCAAAGCGACCCGGTTGATCATGCCAGCGGACAAGAACTACAGCTACTCGGACGGGGACCAATACTTCGAGTGGTCGCCGGACAGCAAGTGGCTGTTGGTGGAATTCCTCCAACCCGACCAATGGATCACCCAATGCGGATTGGTGAGCGCCGAAGGAGGCAAGGAGATCTTCGACCTGACGCATAGCGGCTACGGTGGCTACCATCCGCAATGGGCCATGGACGGCAAAGCGATGACCTGGGTAAGTGCGCGCGATGGTATGAAGAACCATGCGAGCTGGGGCGGGCAGATGGATGGTTACATGCTGTTCTTCACACAAGCGGCCTACGACGCATTCAAATTGAACAAAGAGGAAGCTGAGTTGAAGAAGGAGGCCGAGAAAAAGAAGAAAGAAGGCGAGGAAGAGGATCCGAAAGGAGCGGCGAAGAAGAAGGAAGAAGACAAGAAGAAAGAAGAGGAAAAGAAGGTTGAGAAAAAGAAGATCGAACCTTTGAAGTTCGAGCTCGCTGGCATTGATGAACGCAAGGTGCGCCTTACGCCACACAGTAGCGACCTCAGCAGCATGGTGTTGAGCAAGGATGGCGAGAAGCTCTACTACATAGCGAAGTACGAAAAGAGCTACGATCTATGGCAGGCCGAATTGCGCACGCACGAGACCAAGCTCTTGACCTCGTTGGGCAAGGAAGATGCCGGTAACCTGCAGATGGACGAAGAGGGCACCACGTTGTTCTTCTTGGCGGAAGGCGGCATCTCAAAATTGGAGATCGAAAAAGAAGAAGTGAAGCCCGTGGGGATCAATGGTGATATGGTGCTCAATGAGACCAAGGAACGCGCCTACCTCTTCGAACATGTATGGCGGCAAGTGGTGAAGAAATTCTATACCGCAGATCTGCACGGTGTGGATTGGAACGCGTTGAAAGTGGAATACGCACGATACCTTCCCTTCATCAACAACAACAATGACTTCGCCGATGTGCTAAGTGAAATGCTCGGCGAATTGAACGCTTCGCACACCGGTGCGGGGTACCGTGCGAAATTGGAGAATGCCGATGCTACAGCCAGCTTGGGTCTCTTCTATGACGATCCGGAAGAACCCGTTTCCGGCTTACAGATCACTGAGGTCATGGAGAACAGTCCAGTGATCAAGGAAGGGGGCAAGATCAAGGTCGGTCACGTTATTGAGCAGATCGATGGTGTTGCATTAACGGCGGACATGGACCCTTCCAAGCTGCTGAACAGAAAGGCGGGAAAGCCGACCCTGCTGGCACTATATGATCCTAAGACCAAAGCCCGTTGGGTGGAGAGCGTGAAGCCTTTGGACCGGGGCGAAGAGCGGGAGCTGCTTTACCAGCGCTGGGTAAAACGATGCAGACACATCGTCGACAGTCTCAGTGGCGGAACCATTGGTTACGTTCATGTGCGCGGCATGGACGACCAGAGCTACCGGATCGTCTATGAGGATGCGTTGGGCCGGAATTACGCGAAGAAGGCTTTGGTGGTGGATACCCGTTTCAACGGAGGCGGTTGGTTGCATGATGATCTAGCGACCTTCCTGAGTGGAAAGACCTACATGCGGGAAGAACCACGCGGACAGAAGTTGGGCACTGAACCGCAGTTCAAATGGCAGCGCCCGAGTGTGGTGGTGATGAGCGAGAGCAACTACAGTGATGCACACATGTTCCCGGTCACGTACAAAGCATTGGGTATCGGAAAACTGGTGGGCATGCCCGTACCGGGAACGGGTACCGCGGTCTGGTGGGAAGGGCTACAGAACGAGATGTGGTTCGGGATCCCCCAAGTGGGAATGGTGGATATGCAGGGCAAGTTCCTGGAGAACCAGCAATTGGAGCCGGACATTCGCCAAGCGCTCGACCCCGCCATAGTGATCCAGGGCCGCGATCAACAATTGGAAGCAGCGGTGAAGGAGCTGCAACAGCAACTGAAGAAGTGATGTGATCGGCCTGCAGGCGATCGCTTCGATCCTGATCCATCTGTTTCCATTCGCGCTGCGATTTTCAAAGGGAAAATCACCATTGGCTACGCAGCACGTGTGAGGCCCTACCATGATCATGTTATTGTGGACCGCGCTAGGCTGTTCGTCCTTTGTGCCGGGCCGAAAAAGAAGGCCGCCAAAGCACATGTCCACCACCATAACACGCGACCCACAAGAACTGAAAGCACGTTGGGAAACCCTGCGCACGGAACAACCGAACCTTTACTTGCGCAATGCCGCTGCAGAGCTCGGTGTAAGCGAGGCTGAATTGCTCGCAACACGAGTGGGCGATGGTGTTGTCTTTTTGAACACCGATTTCAAGGCGATCCTTTTGGACGTGTGTACGCTGGGGTATGTGATGGCGTTGACACGGAACAACGATGTGGTACACGAGCGCAAAGGACCGTACATCAACCCGCAACTCGATGGGCACGTGGGCCTTTTCCTGGGCGCTGATATCGACCTGCGGATCTTCTGGGGTCCATGGGCCTATGCCTTCGCGGTGGAAGAAGCCGGAACGGATGCAGTGCGCAAGAGCCTCCAGTTCTTCGGCAAGGACGGACATGCCATCCACAAGATCTATCTCACTGAACAAAGCAATGTCGCGGCCTACAATGAACTGGTTGCGAAGCACCAAGCCGCCGATCAAGCCCAAGTGGTCACCGTGCAACCCGCGCGCGCCGGTCGCCCGGAGCAACCTGATAGCGCGATCGATGTTACCGGCTTCCAAGCAGGTTGGTTGGCCTTGAAGGACACGCACGATTTCCACATGCTTGTACATGGCATGGGACTTACCCGCACACAAGCTTTGCGCATGGCACCACTCGGCAACTGGTCCGTTTCGGTGTCTCCGTCAGCCCTGCGTGCCACGCTCACGAAAGCAGCTGCAGACAAAGTGCCGATCATGATCTTCGTTGGAAACCCCGGAATGATCCAGATCCACAGTGGCGAAGTGGTGAACGTAGTGGATGCACGTGGTTGGCTCAACGTTCTGGATCCGGAACTCAACGTTCACATTCGCGAAGAGGCGATCACCCAGGCATGGATCGTGCGTAAACCCACCACCGATGGCTTGGTCACTGCGTTGGAGTGTTACGATGCGAAAGGGGATCAGCTGATCCAACTGTTCGGAAAACGCAAGCCCGGTATCCCAGAGCTGGAGAGTTGGCGCGAATTGGTGCAACATGTGGAGGAAGGATGCAAAGTCTGAGCATGGTGATCGACCCAAACCCAATACGAAACCCCGGAGACGAACAGCAGCAATTCACGGCCAAGAAGAAAGGGTGGTTGAAACGGATCGGATGGATCGGTTTCTTCTTTTTCCTGATCAAGGGGCTGATCTGGCTCGCGGTGTTCTTCGGGGTTGGAAAGATGGTGACGTGATGAGGTCGATCACCAGTTCCCAATGGGATAGGTGTATGGACTAAGTCTTTGCCTAAATTTCTTCTTTCTGCAAGCGCTTGTGCCCCGATCTTTCGGGGGCGGAACATACACGACTTAGCTGAGGCTAAGTTGAAATATTCAACGCCGCAGAAAGGGGGGTGAAGACGATTCAAGAACTTGCTAGTTGATGCACAAGGCCACGCAAGTGGAACAGCCTTCTGTTCATCAATGTCGCTAAGGACAAGGCGGTGAAAGCTGGTTGATCCACTCTTGGATCAATGCAACACCTTCTTGGTGTACCACGGTGCGTCCTAAAAGCGGCATGCGTTCGGCCTCGTTGGTGTTGTTGATGCGGTAGTAGAGCATTGATCGTGCAGCATTGCCGCGAGCGACGATGTGTGTTTGCCCTTCAGCAATGGGATCATCGGGTGGTACGCACTCGCCGAGGTTCTCCGGTTGGGTGGTTTCAGAAAAGGCGAAACGCATGGACCGGTAGTCGCAGTGGGTGTTATCGCTATGGCAGTGCGCGCAGTTGATGTCCAGGTAAGAACGAACACGCGTCTCCAGGTCTTGTGAGGTATCGTTCCATCGAACGGTCGTGTTGATCCGTTTCGGTATGTCATTCGCCAAGTATCCATTGCGCACCCATTCGATCAGTTGGTTGCGGTCACCACTGGTATAAGGGTAGGTGCTGTTCAGGTTCTGGGGCTTGGGACCTATGGGTGTATTGAGGCCGGAATACTTATGGCAGGTATGACATTCAGCCTCGGCAGGTATACGGTAATTGATGCTGTGTTGCATGTTGTCTTCGTCGGTCCAAGTAACCGGTGTGTTGGACCCGGACATGTTGAAGATGGCATCGGTCTGTTCAGCATTCCACACGTATTCCGCGAATTCCCAAAGGCCGTCCCGCTTGTACAGAATGCGGGTCTCTATGATGCGCGTTGTATTGGTCGGCGCCACGTTGTCGTAGTAGAAATTCTTGATCAACACAGTGCCATCGGGCATATCCAGGATAACATGGTCGCCGGCATAGTGTGCCATACTTCCTTCAGGCATCCAGACGAAGCGCTTCTTGTGGGCATAGTCCGTGAACAGCGCGGAGATCGGTTCATAAGGAATAACACCGGTGCGTGGGCGTTGGTCGGCCATTGGTCCTTTGAAGAAGCGGTATTCGGAAAGATTCGTGTACGGGAACTCATTCACGTTCAGGACCAACCTGTCGGCACCACCAACACCGGGTAGGCCCTCTTCCAGTTCATCCTTGGAACACGAAACGAATACAATGAAGAGGAGCGAGAGGAAAAGAAGGACTTTATTCATGATGTTCTGACCGCGAATATCGGAAAGACGCAGCTGGGAATGAAATCGTGGCCTCACAAAGTAAGGTCAGTAATGGAAAGGCAATGATGTAAGAACGAACAAGAAGTGAGTAAGTTCTGCAATGCCCAGAATAACAGGTCGTTCCAGTCTCCGACGTGGAACATCCCCATACCTTTGTGCAATGATCGACCAAGCACAGGGCACCTTGCATCCAAGGCCGTTCGCCACTTGGGGCTTGGAGATGGCGCATCCTTTGTTGATCGCAGGGCCCTGCAGCGCGGAGAGCGAAGAACAACTTGTGGCCACAGCGCGGGGCATAGCCGCCACTGGTAAGGCCCAAGTGCTGCGTGCCGGTCTGTGGAAGCCGCGCACTCGTCCCGGCAATTTCGAAGGGTCGGGGGAAGCGGGTCTCGCATGGTTGCGACGTGCCAAGGAGGAGACCGGATTGCTGACCATGACAGAGGTGGCCACTACCGAACATGTTGAAGCCTGTTTGAAAGCGGGCGTGGACATGTTGTGGATCGGAGCCCGTACGACGCCGAACCCCTTCAGTGTACAAGCCTTAGCGGATGCACTGCGTGGTGTGGACATACCGGTTTTCGTGAAGAACCCTATCAACCCGGACCTCCAGCTATGGGTGGGCGCATTGGAACGTTTGGAGCGGGCGGGTGTCACGCGATTGGCTGCCATCCACAGGGGATTCAGCTGGTTCGAGCGCACGCCTTACCGGAACAGTCCTATGTGGGAGTTCCCGATCCGCTTGAAGGCAGCCTTCCCAGAATTGGAGATCTTGTGCGATCCAAGCCACATTGCGGGAAGTCGTGAAAAGCTGGGGACCATCGCTCAACAGGCATTGGACCTGGGCCTTAGCGGCTTGATGTTGGAAGTTCACGTTGACCCTGAGAATGCATACAGTGACGCGGAACAGCAGGTTACACCGCATGCGTATGGTGCGCTGTTGGACAGTCTCATCTTTCGACAGGCACGGCCGAACCAACACATGCAGGACCGGTTGGACGAACTGCGGGACCTGATCGACCAATTGGATGATGAGATCGCCCAAAAGCTGGGAACACGAATGGATATCGCCGAGCGGATAGGCGACCACAAACGGGAGAATATGGTGGCCATCCTT
>Ga0154020_10008601_pt1 | contig 11821 bp, 18 predicted proteins | sample Klosneuvirus_201_FD_109709 | JGI IMG/M metagenome (GOLD analysis project Ga0154020, IMG submission 109709) | Active sludge microbial communities from wastewater, Klosterneuburg, Austria - Klosneuvirus_20160825_MG | ecosystem: Engineered > WWTP > Aerobic digester > Activated sludge | place... | reverse complement strand
AGCAGATCTCGGTAATTTGGAGAGAGGAGGAAGAAGAGGGTTGGAGGTGAAAAGAGGAAGAAAGAAGATTGAGGGAGGAAGAAGAAAAGAGTTTGAGTGAGGAAGAGGAAGATTCGGGGTGAGAAGTTGGGTGTGGAAGAGTGAGGTGAGGAGAAGGGTTTGGGAAAAAGTTGAGGAGGGTTAGGAGGGAAAAAGTTGAGTTATTATATCATTAAATCTTGTCTCTACACAATGAGTAAACCTAATCTATATCGGGTCGTTTATATGAAAATATGCATCATATTCAAATTCTACGGTAAGTTTGAGTATATAGAGCAGTATAATGATTTCCATAGTTTACTAGAATTCTTACCATATACTAATGAGATTGAAGACCTAAATGAAGTAATGAAAATGGTCAGACAGATGTATGATTTCTTAGTTATGTTATATTATACTACTGAAAAGCTCAATAAGTATAAGTATGACCGGTTTAGTATTGCAGTAGAATCAGTACCCGAATTCTATGAGAATTCATTTGAAGAAGTTATGAAATTGTTGGGCGAATACTCATATAACCAAAACTTACCTGAGTTTATTCCGATCAGTGTATTCCCAGCTGGCATGATAAAAACGGGTTATTCTAATAGATCTACGTATAAAAAAATACTAGATAGTTTGGGAAGTGTCTTTGCTTAAAGGAAATTAAGATATAATACTAATATTTTTTTATAACAAAAGTGTTTGACTAGATATTAATTAATCTTCGTTAGCTTGGTTTCACAAAGACTACTTATTAGAATCTATAATGAAATTGTATAAGACATATATAGCGTATTAATATATAAGAATTAACCTTATTAAATTCTTGAGTTGAAAAACTACTGATCAGTATCAAGATGAATAAGGCGGAGTATGAAGCAACTTTTGATATGATAAAACGAATGTTTGTTATCTTAAGTTCTCAAGTAAAAGAACCATCTAAAGAATTGGACTTACAATTTATATATTATGGTATGAATTTACCCGAGGAAGAAACTAAACAAACTCTAACAGAACTCATAACCAAAGCTCTAGAATTAGATGATAAAGTTAGTATCACCGATTTGGAAACATCAAGATTTAATCCCAATTCAGATCCTGGTTTCTTATGTAAATGTAAACTTGTTGCGAATGAAGGTATGTTAGTATGCGATGCCAGAATATTAACTAATACTCTTCTCGATTTGAAAAACTTGATAATCAATGATATAATAAAACATACTCTAACTAAACATGCTTATGAAGATACTGCTATTAGTATTTTAACAGGTGAACCTTATTTCATTGGTTTCACAATTAATGAAGAAGCAACTGAAGAATTACTCAAACTTATTAAACCTCAATATGAAATGATTAAAAAAATGATTAACAATATTACCAAGAATCTCGATTTAATGTTAGAAGTAATTAAGTTAGAACCTGAGCAAACAACTGATAATGATAAAATCAGTGAGATCATTGAAAATAATTCAAATCGCATTCGAGTTGTTATACATTTGCGTTTTGTTCAAGATAAAGAATAGCTTATTATTATTTTCCATTAAGTGTAAGTCTAATCCCGGATTTAAATGTTTATTCATATATTTTTTTGTCTTATCTAACTTATCCGAGTCATATTTTAAGTAGCTTGGTAATTTAATATTATATATCTGATTCCATAATCCGTTCTTAATATATAGACTCATTGTTCTTGCTATAAGATGTTCGAATAATAACTCTTCTTGGTCTACAGTCATTTCTTTTTTACTTCTCGATATATTAGAGATTATACAAATGTTTTAAAAAAATAAAACTTCAATTTTTAGGAGTAAGAATGAAACAATCAACTTTGACATACTTAAGATTTTCAAAACTAGAGTTTAACTCTAATTTCTTAGCAGTCCAAGTGATTTTCCGAGGAACCAATTCTGGTTTATTATTATCTTCAAACCCGGTATTTATGTCGGGTTTGGGCTCGGTATTGGCAGGTTTTGATTGCCCATATAAGCCTATCATATTACCTACTCGGAATACTTGATTAGGCTTATCAGTAAAGAAATATTGGTTAAATACATCTTCGATAATAGGCTTCAAATTGGGCGCAAATTCGTTAGATAAGTATAAGTTCGGGAAACTTATGACAAATTTGTTGACTCCGGTTTCCCAAGGGCTATGAAGTATAGCTTTTTGGATCTGTTTCTTAAGTAAGTATAATCTACCTAATCTTTTCGAATTGACTTCTTTTTGGGTGGTACTTCTTTCCATATGTTTGAGACGATATGAGGTTCTAAGTTCCGTTCCTAGGGTTGACATTTCTTCAGGAGTTATGGCTCCGATTTGAGTATTGATCATATTCTATCAGGATAGGTATCAGACAAGAAATAAGTATATAAAAACACAATTTTATTAATATGTATATTACAAAGGGGTAACAAATAAAATTGAATTTATTTGGTTTTAATTTCTTATTACTGTGTAACAACAATGATTTTCCGAAATCATAACGCTTGTCGACCTGGTGTTAAAGCTTTATTAGATCCAGATAATATAGTCAGAAATGGTTATTATTTATATAAAAAATCTAGTGAAATTTTGGAATTTCCTGTTGTTTATGCGCCTAGAAAAGATGAAGAACTTAATCCTGTTGAATTTGCCAAACAAATTGAATCTGATCTTAGATCCAATGAAATTCTAGTTGGTCCTTACAAATTAGAATTGGTAATGATGGAGGATATGGGTAACTTATCTCAAAAACTTACATTCAAAGTAATAGATCCTTATTTCTTCGAAATTAGATTACGAAAGGATAGAGCTGTGAAGGATCGTATTTACGGAAAACTTAACTTAATCAAATCAGTAATTTTGGAAGGAGATGCTATGATTGATCCTCAACGTGATAATAGAATAGTTGTTGAGGGAGATAGTAGCTTAGTGACTGCTGTGGAGAGATTTGAGATGGGTTCTGTGAGTGCTTATCGTGAGAATGTGCGTGACTCGATGAGGAAGTTTGTAGCCGAGTGGGTTGAGAATGAGAATTTAACAATGGAAGGTTGGGAGTACGTAGTTGAGGTGGACAGCGAAGAGCATGACACGATGTGTGTTGTGCGTGTGTTTGCGCGAGCTTGTTAAACACATAATCGAACCGTTGGTTCGTACCCGCTTGGTGAGGATCTGATTAATATGATGCTATGATGGAATGAAAGTTTTAAAAATAATTGGGTTATCAGTTATGATAACTTGTTACGAGATATATGTTAGTATATCAAATGTTTAAAATGAGTAAGGGAAATATTCGTAGATTATGTTATGATGAGAATCATCAGGTTGGTATGAGCCAACTTTTTTATCTGAGTTACTTTATTTTTAATAATTATAAAATTTGATTTTTTATTAGGTTAAATTCTTGTTGACAATGTCCCACTTCCATACTTACGTCGTCGCGCCTGAATCAGATATATTCGCGGAAGATTTACCAACATTTCTATATAGGAATATATCTAAAGCTGCAGTATTTAAAGCAAGTAACGAGATTAGTGTATACATAGGAGAAGACTATAATCCAGAAGATTGTTGGGTGATATGTTATAAGGAGGAAGAATTTGGAAATATTAGTCTTCAAACTGAACTTACTGGTTCGGGGTATCGAGTTATTCCTGATTCGGATAATTTTGAATTGTTCTACAATGACGAAATTCAAATTCCGAAACTAATTGGGTATATCGCATTTCGCGAATGTGTTATCTCTAAAGAAGTTGTTGAACAATTTCGATTAGATTTTGAACCCGAATTGGTTGAGGAGTTGTTGAAACGCGGAGCATACATTGACCCAGCATTATTCGAGTTAGAAAGTAATACTGATTATGTTGGTAAATATCTCATCTCATATTTACTTCACACTGGAATTATTCCAGAGGATGTAATCTACAATGTGAAAATGAGAATTGCAGTGGGTAACATTCATAACGCGGAGGAATTATTGGACTACGTTTGTTAAGTTTTTAATTACTTTTTTTTTAACATAGTACATATTCTTTTTTTGTTATCTTTTTTTGTTATCTTTTTTTGTTATCTTTTTTTGTTATCTTTATTCTTCAGAAGATATTAATAGAAAAAATATAGTTCATCCATATATAACTCATTTTTTTGGGTATCCGAAGTGAATAATTTCATATCAACTTTAATATTAGCAGTTTCAGTTTCATATAATGCTAATCGTAGATAACCGTTAATTTCATAATGAGTGAGAAATTTCATTACAACTTTTTCAATAAGAGCAAGTAATTCATATTTTACTAAACTGCTTATATGAGAATTCGGTCTTATTATAATTGATTCAAGATTGTAAAATTCGTTTTTGATAGTTTGAATTTTTACCATATTCAAAGATATATTAAGAAATTTAATTAAGTATAAATCCCAATACGGATTATAATTTAATATACTCAAATTTAAGAATGAACATTCTATATATGATGAACATTCTTCCACAACTAAATCAATATTATAAAACATACAACTATTAAATATTTCATATAACTTAGCCATTCTTGTTTGAGTATACTTAGCATCTATTTTAATGATAAGTTTATTACCATTATTATCTCGTATGAAATATCCTTCTCGTTGAAATGGTTTAAGATTTCGGAGTGAATTATTGAATAATGACTTAACTACGCTCATTGTATAAAAGATATTTTAATTATAAAAAATCAATTTTATCAATTGATTCCGAGGAGATTGGTAGGGGTAAAAGTATATGGATTAGTCTTCCCATACAAAGGATTCTTCATTGTCTGATATATCCGATATATTGGACCAGTCTATAACCATAGTACTATCTGAGTTATAATCGTCCTCTGGTAGTTCCCCATTAGGGAACATAATTTCGGGATATAGTTCATCCTCATCTGACGAGTAGTCGATGGGTGGGGTAATATCTAAAATTTCGCTTAATTTTTCCATTATTGGGATTCTAGGTTTGGCAACTGAAAGATATTAATTTCAATATAATTCAAATTTCTATAAGTATATAAATATGAATAATAAACTTCAATATATCGATAACTTATTAGGTGATTGGGATAAGCCCACATATAAAGGCTTGCGAAAGGCTGCTATTAATAAATATCAAACTAATTCTATTGAAGAGATTATTGACTACCGAGTTTTGGTTGACAAAAAATCTAGTCAAGTATTAAGACATAATAATACTTTAATTAATATGTATGCGGCGGATAGTAACGGATTAAGAGAATTTCTAGCGGATCATAACTTTAAAGAAACTAAAAAACTTAATTTGAAAGATCCAACTTTCTTTCGTATCGAAGGTAGTTCTACTCAACAACATTTAGATGAACATAATAAATTTATTAGTATTGAGACTGAATATATTATGGAAATTGGATTCAATGCGGGTATTTCTGCTATAAACTTTCTTAAAAATAGTAATGCTAAAGTAGTATCATTCGATATCGGATTACATAATTATTGTTGGTATGCTAAAATGTTTATTGATAAGAAATATCCTGGTCGTCATACTCTTATTATTGGTGATTCGTTAGTTACAGTACCTCAATATGAGTTACCTAGTGAGAAGAAGTTTGATATAATATTTGTTGATGGATATCATAGCATATATCATGCAAAAGAGGATATGCTAAATTCAAAACATCTTGCGGATTCTAATACTATACTAATTTTAGATAATGTAGCACCACATAATAATTCAGGAGTTGGTCCGTATATCGCGATGAATATGTTAATGGAAGAAGGTAAGATAGAATTTATTAAACATATAGAAATTGAACCTAATTATTCTGATGGATTTGCAGTATTGAAATATAAATTTTATGATTCGTTACCTCAGTCATTAACCTTAGCTCAATATAAACATATAGAACGCAAAGTACCCATATATGTTTTGTCTGAATATATAAGTGAGTATAAACATAAACCTACTAATAAAAGTAAGTTTAGTGATAAACCTGAGAATGATAAGAACAAAAAAATAATAAGAATAGTAGAAGAATATTTAAGTATATTTGCCGACATCGGATTGGAACCCGATCAATGGTTAACAAAACAATTCGAGAGTTTATAATATTATTATGAAAGTATCAGTATTATGAAAGTATAGTTGCAGATGGATCTGTTATATTTTCGTACCATTTGGGCATCCACAAATGTGGTATAACAGATAATTTATTAGGATAGAATTCTTCGAAGATTTGTTTATAATAAGATTCTTCATTACCTACACGAGATATAATTGACTGTCTCCAATTTTCTTTACTAGACGATACTGAATCTGAGAATGCATCTTTTTTCCTATATAATAAACTATGAGGTATATCAGAATTAAAAGCGGATCGCAACAATCCTTTTTCTATTCCATAAAACATATACTCAGATGGTTCAGATGTAAATACATAGTTAACATATTGATGATCAAGAAACGGACATCTTACTTCTAAACCCCATGCAGCCATAGTTCTATCAGTTCTTAAATTATCGAAATAACATAACTCAGAAAGTAACTTAGAACATTCTTCTCGGAATGCATCTTTATCTGGAGCCTTCTCAAAATATTTATAACTACCATGAATTTCATCTGAACCCTCACCTGATAAGATTACTCTAACATCAGTATTCTCTTTAATATACTTACCTAGAAGATATTGAGGTACTGATGCGCGAACTGTAGTTATATCATAAGATTCAATTGCTCGGATAACATTGGGAATTTCTTTAATACCTTCTTCTATATCGAATCTTAATATATGATGATTTTTAATATTAAGTAATGTTGTTAATTCTTTGGCTGCTTTTATATCTGGGCTATCATCTGCTCCGATAGTAAAACAAATCATATGATTCGGATCTATCATTCTAGATGCAATGTAAACTATTAAGCTCGAATCTAACCCACCAGATAAGAGGAATCCTAATGGTCGGTCTGACATCAATCTTTTTCTTACTGCTGATTCTAATATCTTTCTCATATGTTTAGTATTAGGCTTAACTGAATCTAAAGTAAGTCTAACATAATATTCATGAAAATTCACTTCTCCATTTTTATAACTCATAAAATTAGTCGGCTTAAGTTGGAATATATTATCAAATCTAGAAGGTATAGCTTTCATCTCAGAACTGATACATATTTGATTAGATTCGGAATTCATCATACCTATAAATAATGGTCTTACTCCGTATCGGTCGCGAGCCGCATAAACAGTATTACCATCAAAATAGACTAATGCAAATTCTGCGTCTAAGTATCGTAACGCAATATTAAAAGGTAATTTCTCAAACAGATTTAGTAATACTCCACAATCGGATTCAGACATCTTTCCAAAAAGCTCATTAAGAAATTCATGATTATATATCTCTCCATTACATACTACATATTTATTACCTTCTTTAGAATCCGATACGAAAGGTTGCATCCCATCATTACTTAAATCATTAATAGCTAACCGAGTAAATCCCATATATAGATTATATTGACCAACTGTATGATATATAGCCTCTGATTTAATCGCATCAGGTCCTCTATGTAGAAGCTTACGAGTGCATTCCTCACATTCTTCATAACTATCAAAATTAATCATACAAAATATACCACACATTTTTTTTTAAAAAATTATTAGTTTTTAAAAGTATGATTATAAGAATCTAATCGGAATGTAAATATAATTAGATTAAAAAATAACTCTTATTTAATAATGATCAACATGTTTAGCATAGTAATCATCTCTAATATGACTAATATCATTGGGTACTTCAGTATTACCTGCAGCATAATATAATTCGACGGGTTCTTCTTTCATAACTGAGTTTGGTGGTTGAGGGTAGTTTCTTTCTGGGTTAAAATGTTCATATCTACCATGATGTCCTCGTTTAGGATGTAACAAATTGCTAACATCAGTAGCATCAGAATTCATAAGATAAATAATATATCCCAATTCTAGAGCTATTAAAATAATGACGATAACGATAATTGCTAAAATTATAAGTGCAGCGTGTTGATGCATTTCTGTATATAATGTATGAAAAAAAATAATTTAATAATTAGTGTCTTATATATTTAAAATAAACTTACTGGTTAAATTGTAATTTAGGTTGGGGAGGCTGATTATTAGCATCGATTACGCTTACTGCTCCGACTGTACCGGCTACTAACGATACTACAAATGAGATAACTATTATAAAAGCAATAATACCTAAAATAATAATAGCCAAAATTTCAATAACTTTAAGCCTTCTTTCTTTGCCTGCGAAAGGATTAAGTGCCACCATCTTCTTATATATATTGAGTAAAAAAATATATATATAAAAATAAGTAAGTTATGAAAATAAATTAATTAAGATGGTGGAGTATCTGTACCAGAGGGATCAGATGGATGAAGTTTTCCCCATGCAGTTTTAGCTTTGCCATATCCTGTTTGTTTGGCATTTCTATATTTCATATTGTTATAACCCATAATAACTAAAATTACGAGCAAGATTACGAGTAATGCTAAAATACTTCCTGAAACAATTTTTGATGTGTCCATGTTCGGTTATATATTGTTGAGAAAATTATATAAAAATATTTAATTAATTGTTATTAGAAAATTATTAACAAATATAATATTAATATATTATACTTAATCAGATGGAAAATCGTATTAATTGGCTTATAAATTATGCTACTAAACGCAGATCAGTAGTGTATAATATACAAGATGATTGCAAAAGAGTCGTAGTTCATATAAATACTTTCACTTTGATTACTGGATTTACGTTATCGTTAGTGACAAACCCTGAGTATGAAGAACAATTGAAACGAGACGAAAATCGTAAGCTTGTTATTACTCCTATTAAAATCCGAGATGGATATACTCTAACACGAGATTTCGAAACTATGTTTGATTACTCAAAAATGTATACTTTGGGTCGCTATAATATTATATTTAATCTTATGGGTAATGAATTGATTAATGGTAATACTTTAATTATTAATATTCCCAGTGATGAATTTCCTGAGACTACTGAGCCAATTATTTGGGATCGGAAATACGATAATGTGGATGCATATTGGGCTAGTCAATTAAGATTTGGAGATGGTTATGCAAAAAAAGAAGAGCTCTTGGAATCTCTAAAATTAGTAATTACTTTTAATGGAACCCCAGTTTCCATATAATATTAAAAAAAATATAATGATTTTTTTCTATTGAGAAATTACTATTATTGTTTTAAATTATTTGCTATTATTTTAATTATTTGCTATTATTTTAATTATTTGCTATTATTTTAATGCTTGCATCGGCATGATCTGGGATCGTGTCCTCCACATGGACATCTTTTTTTGTTTTTATTAGAACTTCTGGGTTTTCGGAAGATTAATAAGACTTTCTCAGTTTGCTCGTTATTATTCATATAATAAAGTGAATATAACAACCATATAATTAGGAGTACTACAAGTACTAAACCTAATACACTTGCGACACTGTTGACAACTCCGTTGGATTCCATTATATGAAGATGGAAAAAATATTTATTTCAAAAATTTAATTATGTTAGGTTTTATACCTTTAGTATTCTTATGTTTATCGTTAATATCTGGGCTTAAATATTGAACTGCTGGGTCAATGTATGTTACTTGTATATCAACACCCGTGTTATTTTTTGTATTTTCTATGCATAATTTATCAAATTCTTCGTTGGTAAGTTCTTCTACTTCCATTGTTTATATATTAGCTTAATATTAAATTTATTAATAGATATAAAAATAATAATAAATATAAACTCATAATATGTTCCATCCACTGGTTCAAGATTTTGATTTACTTACTAATAACAATGTAACTCTGGTATTTCCAAGTGAAATAACTGCTATAATTGATACTGAATATTTCCAAAAAGTCAACTTCATTAAGTTACAAATATTAACTTCAACATTTTTGAGTACTGAAGAAAAACTGCGAGAATATATTGGGACTCATCCTAATTTTGAAGTCAATATAAAACAGATTAATATGGAAAAATTAGATGTAGGTATTATAATTCCATTCAAAGATATCAAATTTATAGATGAGAATGATACTTATATTGATAAACTTAAGAAAGATGAAATCGTAAAAACATTACTCGGATCTGAGGATGTATATGATATCGAAGGTAAACTAGTATTTAAAATGGACTTATATCGTAATTACTTAGAATCCGAAGACTCTTATGAATATGTAATACAAATTAAGTATTCAGATTGTATTCTAACGTTTGTATATGGTGATGTTAATTCTCGTAAAATGATTATTGATTTTAATAAGGCTAATTCTATCATCTTATTACAAACTGCTCCAAATGGAATGCCTTGTGAGACTATTATAGACGAATATGAGGAAAGTATAAACCCAAATATGCGATCTGATATTAAAAACTTAGTTAAATTAATTAATGCCAACTCTATAGAATTAGCATTTGGACACTTACTTTAATTTTTTAACCTTTTTAAATTTAAGTAATATATATTTATACATATCCATATTAAAAAATGGTGGACATAATGGAACATAAAGAAATAAGAATAATAGATAAGTCACAACTATTATTCATTTCTCAGAAACAATTAATACCAAGTGATATATTTTATGCATTTCACAGACAAGTTGTAAAAAATAAGACAGATTTATACCCAAATACTCTAACTGAAATAACCAATATAATAAATAAGAATGTACAATTCCCAGCAAAGTTAATATTAGGTGGAAAGCCTCACTTATTTAGACGTAAAAAACGCGAATATAATTGGAAATTATTCCCAGCAGGTAAATATAATGAAGAAGATATAGAATTAATAATGCCATATTCTGGGATGTTAGTATTAGTTAATATTAGTCTTAATTCTGATGAGAGAGTATACTTAAATGATATCCCGATAGAAGTAAATCCTCATAATAACATCATAAAATTAGTATCTAAAAATGATGTAATTAAGATTAATTCATCATTATCTGAAGATGATGTTTTATTACTATGGTTTGTAGTATATTATGAATGCTCAGAATAAGTGTTATATTTTTTTCTCTCTCAGTTTCCCAGTTACTCAAATTGTAGACATAAGGATGAGTACTCCGTTAAAAAAATAAACGTATCTTATAAAATTATTTAATGACTGTATGCAATGGAATTAACGATCCAATTGGCAGTATAAGCTTTGACACCTGGAGGATTGTAGTCGGGTCCTTGAATACCAATCGTATATCCACTAGTTCCAAAACTAGATACGGTAATAATGGGGTCGACGGTAACAGCAGGACTATTTTGTATTTCGAGATATGGAGCGGTGACTGTATTACTTGCTAATAAATTATCCATAGTGAAGTTAACTTGTACAGATGAAAACGCAGAAGGATTGCGGATGATAATATCATATTTAACAAGATAAGTAGTATTAGGTAAACCTACGAAATTGAAGTTAGTAACACCAGATGATGAAATACCGTTTTGACTACTACCAAAAGTATCTTTAACTATGCAAGATGAAAGATTACCGAGACCAACACCTGCAGTTCCAAAAACTTCTCTATTTGATGTACTAGTATAACTTACAATGCGACCTTGATCATCAGCTGATGAGTCGTATGGTATCACACTAGTTACGTTATATGTTGTGTTTGGTCTGGGATTACTCAAAACTCCGGGTCCTTGTTTGACATAAGGAGTATCAACTCCGAGAGATGTATTACCAATATTTAAAAGAGGTACATCAGCATCAGTAAGTACTCGCAAAATGTTAGTATTATGACCTGCATCATCTTTAATTGAGACTTCTCTT
>Ga0154020_10008599_pt1 | contig 11826 bp, 11 predicted proteins | sample Klosneuvirus_201_FD_109709 | JGI IMG/M metagenome (GOLD analysis project Ga0154020, IMG submission 109709) | Active sludge microbial communities from wastewater, Klosterneuburg, Austria - Klosneuvirus_20160825_MG | ecosystem: Engineered > WWTP > Aerobic digester > Activated sludge | place... | reverse complement strand
GGCTGGCTCAAGAGCCACCACAGCTTTTCCTTCGCCGACTACTTCAACCCCGCCCACATGGGCTGGGGCAACCTGCGGGTCATCAACGAGGACCGCATCGCCCCGGGCACCGGCTTCGGCACCCATCCGCACCGCGACATGGAGATCCTCAGCCTGGTGCTCGAGGGCGAACTGGCGCACCGCGACAGCCTAGGCAACGGCAGCAGCATCCCGCCGGGTTCGGTGCAACGCATGACCGCCGGCACGGGAGTGCGCCACAGCGAGTTCAACCACGCGGCCGACCAGGTCACCCACTTCCTGCAGATCTGGCTGCTGCCTTCGGCCACCGGGTTGCCGCCCGGCTACGACCAGCATGCCTTCGACGACAGCCTGCAGCGCGGCCGCCTGTGCCTGGTGGCCGCTCCAGCCGACAGCGCCGAGGCTTCGCCCGGCTTCGGCCGGGTCGCGCTGCATGCAGACGCCCGTCTCTGGCTGGGCCGCTTCGACGGCGAAGGGGAGGCCGACCGGCTGCGCCTCGACCCCCGCCGCAAGGCCTACGTCTTCGTCGCCCGCGGTGCCTTGGAAGTGAATGGCCAGTCACTCACGACCGGTGATGCGCTGGCAGTGCAGGACGAGACGGAACTGATCTTTGCCCGGGGCCGCAGCGCCCAGGTGCTGGTGTTCGACCTGACCCCCTGAGAAGCTGGCGCTCAGCGCGGCGCCGCAGCACTTCGGTAGCGCTTCGGTAGAGTCGGGGCATGGAACTGATCCTGCGAGCCCTGCGCGTCCTGCCCGCTGCCGACTGGGCCGCCCTGGCCGTCTTCATGGTGGGCTGGGTGGGCTACGTGCAGGCGGCACGCCGACTCGGACTGCAGCGCCGCTCGGTGCTGGGCAGCACCAACCGCATCCGCGAGGCCTGGATGCTCGAAAGCACCCGTCGCGAGGTGCGCATCGTCGACAGTACGGTGCTGCAGAACCTGTCTTCGGCACCCAGCTTCTTTGCCTCCACCACCATCTTCGTCATCGGCGGCCTGGCCGCAGCGCTGGGCGCCAGCGACAAGGCCAGCGAGCTGGTGCAGGAACTGCCCTTCGCGGCGCGCACCTCCGCCCTGGTGCTGGACCTGAAGCTGCTCCTGTTGCTCGGCATCTACGTGCACGCCTTCTTCCGCTTCACCTGGGCGATGCGGCAGTACACCTTCGGTGCGCTGATGATCGGCGCGGCCCCCGACCGTGACGTGTTCAACACCGACGAGTCCGCCCGCCGGGCCTACGCCCACCGTGCCGCCCGGGTGATGGGCCTGGCGGCCGAAACCTTCAACGACGGGCTGCGCGCGGTGTACCTCAGCTTTGCGGCGATGCTCTGGTTCCTGTCTCCGCTGGCGATGGTTGCCGGCACCGTCGGGGTGATCTGGGTGCTGTACCGGCGCGAGTTCCACTCCGACATCCTGGCGGTGCTGGACGAAAGGGGTCCGCCAGCGGACGATCGCCCCAGTCCCTGACCCCCCGGGCCCAGGCCCGTTCCCTGCGTGCCGCTGCGGCATCGATTCCACGGGAGACCGTCACCATGACCACCGCTTCAGAGCCCCGCTCGCCCGCCCCCATTCCCCCCGAGGTGGCAGCCGACCTCGCCCGACTGCCCCGCGAACGGCTGCCGGCGCTGCTGCGCCGCATGCCCAAGGCGGAGCTGCACATCCACATCGAGGGCTCCCTGGAGCCCGAGCTCATCTTCGACCTGGCCCGGCGCAACGGCGTGGCACTGCCCTACCCCAGCGTGGAGGCGCTGCGTGCGGCCTACGCCTTCACAGACCTGCAGAGCTTCCTGGACATCTACTACGCCGGAGCCAGTGTGCTGCTGCAGGAGCAGGACTTCTTCGACATGGCCTGGGCCTACTTCGAGAAGGCGGCTGCCGACAACGTGGTGCGGGCGGAAGTCTTCTTCGACCCGCAGACCCACACCGAACGCGGTGTGCCCTTCGAAACCGTCATCCGCGGCCTGCACCACGCCTGCCAACGCGCCCATGCCGAGCTGGGCATCAGCGCTCAACTGATCCTGTGTTTCCTGCGCCATCTGAGCGAGGAGGACGCCTTCGACACATTGGAGCAGGCCCTGCCGTGGCGGAAATATTTCATCGGCGTGGGCCTGGACAGCTCCGAAGTGGGGTACCCGCCGGAGAAGTTCGCCCGCGTGTTCGCACGCTGCCGTGAACTCGGCCTGCAGGTCGTAGCCCATGCGGGCGAGGAAGGACCGCCCGCCTACATCAGCTCCGCGCTGGACGTCCTGCAGGTGCAGCGCATCGACCACGGCGTGCGCTGCCTGGAGGATGCGGCGCTGGTGCAACGCCTGGCGGCCAGCCGCATGCCGTTGACGGTCTGCCCGTTGTCGAACGTGAAGTTGAAGGTGTTCGAGCGCATGGCCGACCACAACCTGCCGGCATTGCTGGCCGCCGGCCTGTGCGCCACCGTCCATTCCGACGACCCGGCCTACTTTGGCGGCTACCTGAACCAGAACTTCATCGACACCTTCGCCGCCCTGCCGCAGCTGGGTGCAACCGAAGCCTACACACTGGCGCGCAACAGCTTCGAGGCCAGTTTCGCCGACGAGCGATCGAAGGCCGTCTGGACCGCCGAGCTGGATGCCGTGCTGCGCACCCTGGCGCCCAGCCGCGCCCCCGGTCCCAACCCCACCCAGGACCGAGTGACCCCTTGACCACCGGGTCGACCGGCCGACCGGCTGTCCGTCGGCGCCGTTGGCAGTTGACGTTCCTGCGACAATGACAGCACTTTTCCAGACGCCGCCTGCGCGCCCCCGCAGGCGGCGTTTTCATGCTTCCGGGGCCATGTCGAGGAACACCATGTACAAAAACCTCCTGCGCTGCATCGCCGCGCTGGTTGTGGGCTGGAGCACGCTGGCGGCTGCCCAAGCGGCCAACTCGGCGCCCACGGAAGCGCCGGCCGCCACACGCCCTCCCCTCAAGCTGCCGCTGCGCGCGGCCTTCGTCTACGTCAGCCCGGTGGGCACGGCCGGCTGGAGCTACCAGCACGACCTGGGACGGCTGGCGATGGAGAAGAACCTGGGCGACAAGGTGCACACCACCGTTGTCGAAGGGGTAGCCGAGGGCCCGGATGCGGAGCGGGTGATGCGCGACCTGGCCGCACGCGGCAACCACCTGATCTTCGCCACCAGCTTCGGGTACCTGGAACCGGCGCTGCGGGTGGCGCAGGAGTTTCCCGGTGTCACCTTCGAGCATGCGGGCGGCTACAAGACGGCGGTAAACGTCAACACCTACAACGCCCGCTTCTACGAGGGGCGCTACCTGGCCGGCCTGGTGGCCGGCAAGATGAGCCGCAGCGGCAGCGCCGGCTACGTGGCGGGGTTTCCGATTCCAGAGGTGATCCAGGGCATCAATGCCTTCACGCTGGGCATGCGTGCGGCCAACCCCAAGGCGCAGGTGAAGGTGGTCTGGCTCAACACCTGGTTTGACCCGGCACGCGAGCGGGACGCGGCGCAGTCGCTGCTCAACCAGGGCGTGGACACGCTGACCTACCACAGCGGCTCCACCGCCATCCCGCAGTTGGCGGAGGAAAAGGGCGCCATGCTGCTGAGCTACCAGAGCGACATGCGCCACTTCGCACCGAACGCCCAGCTCACCGGGGTGGTGCACGACTGGGGCCAGCGCTACACCGAAGTCGCCAAGGCCGTGATCGCCGGAAACTGGCAGCCCCGGCCCTTCTGGGGCGGCATCCGCGAACGGGTGATCCGGCTCGCCCCGTTCTCGGCCAAGGTGCCCCAGACGGTGCGCTTCCAGGTCACGGAGGTGGAGCGCGCCATCGCTGCCGGCCGGATGCACCCGTTCTCCGGCCGGCTGGCCGACAATGAAGGCGCGGTCCGCCAGGCCAAGGGCACAATGCGCGACGAGGACATCGCGCTGATGGATTTCCTGGTCGAAGGGGTGACCGGCAAGTTGCCGGGGCGCTGAACAACCCGATCGACCCTCTTCACCGCCGCAGCAACGGCGCACAGGAGCCTTGTGATGCAGGTGCAGACGCCGGTGCAGATGCAGGTGCGCCATTTCCGCCAGCAGCTGTTCTGGCCGCTGCAACTGATGCCACGGCGCGATCCGCTGGCCGACCAGCGCCCCTGGGAAGCGGTGCTGACCACCCCCGGCAGCCCCTGGCGGGAGGTGGTGGACGAGTACACCGGTGACCCGGAGGACTTTCACGAACGCCACTACCAGGAGTTCGTGACCTTCCTGCCGCAGGTGCAGCGCTTCCTGTACGGCGAAGGAGCCACCCGAGGAGCGGCAGGCCGCACCGGCGGAAGTTCGTCGATGCGGGTGTTGCGCCGCGAGGATCTGAAACAGGTGCGGCTGCGCCTGCGCACCGAGGACGTCCCGGTGCTGCTGGAGGTGGAGCACGTCGATCTGTGCTTCTTCCACGACCTGGACGTGGTGGTGCTCAACCTGGAGGTGCATGCCGCGGACCTGCCGCTGGATGTGGCGCAGGAGCTGCTGTACCGGTTTGGCCGAGGCTACCCCCCAGGCTGGGACGATCAGGGTCGCGGCCTGCACTGCGCCGCGATGGTGGAGTGGATCGGCGCCGACGGCCAGGTGCTGGCCGCCTCCGATGCGGGTGACCGGGAGGTCTTCCTGGCCTTCGTGGCGGCACACCGCAGCCCACGCATCGCGGCACACTGGCGCTGGCTGATGCAGCCGCTGCAACCGGACGCCGAGGGGGGTGATGCGCCCCTGCGCTACCGCCAGATCGAGTACCACCGCATGCCGGTGATGGCCTACCTGGCCCTGGACGAACCGCGCGAGCTCAGCCGGCCGGACTATGTGCGACTGGGGTTGGTGTCCGGTGCTGCGGCGCCCGCCCAGGCCGCTCCTGCCGGGCACGCGCAGCGACCCCAGATGGATGCATTGCCGTTCGGGGACCGCCACCTCAGCGACTTCGAGCAGCACCACTGCTACGACCGCTTCTGGTGCGATGGGGGCGCGGCACCCCACACCCGCTACCTCTGCTGCGGCCATGCACTGGTGGTGGTGGGCCGGGCCGATTCGGCCTTCTTCACCGATCGGGAGCGCGGCGTGCTGGCGCAGTTCCGCCACCAGCACCAGCTCATCTTCCTGATCGCCCACGTGCAGAAGGCGGCGATGCTGATGTTCTCCGACCGGCTGGTGGTGGCGCTGGATACGCTGGAGATCGCCCAGGCCAGCTCGGTCAAGCGCTTCAAGCGCGCGGTGCGGGGCAATTTCGAAAACTTTCTGCGCTTCACCCACCGCTACTGGTTCCACGACCTGGCCGAGCAGGCCCAGGCCCGGGCGCTGTACCGGCTCTGCGCCGACCACCTGGGGCTGGAACTGCTCTACCGCGAGGTGCGCGAACGCGTGGCGGAGATGAACGGCTACCTGGACACCGACAGCCTGCGCCGCCAGGCCAACACGGTGGTGCGACTGACGGTGGTGACGATCGCCGGGTTGATCGGCACGCTGTCCACCGGCTTCCTGGGCATGAACCTGCTGGCCGAGGCGGACGCCTCCTGGGCGCGACGCCTGAGCCTGTTCGGGCTCACCGTGGTCGCCTCATTGCTCCTGACCGGACTGTGTGTGGTGTATTCGAAGCGCTTGTCCGACCTGCTCGACCTGCTGTCCGATGAGCGCCTGGCGCTGTCCGACAAGTGGAGCAGCTGGCGACAGCACGACGACCGCTGAGCGACCAGCGCCTTCCAGGCTGATCGGACCCGGTCGATTTCTCAGATCCGCCGCTGCCACCACCCCCAGGATCATGCGATGAGCCAGCGGGGTGGAGAACGAGCTCACCTGTGATCTTGTGCACACCCTGCTGTGCATTCGCGCCCGTGCCTCACCTCGGCCGACCTGCGCCAGCAGCTCCAACACCCTCACTGGCTCAGCGGATGCACCACTGACGGCGTGTCCAGGTGACCGGATGCCGTGGTGCGCGAGCCACTGGCACAGGATCACCGGTTGCGCCAGCCGGTGCTTTTCCACGCTGCACCACAGGCTCGGGAGCGGCCCCGCTCACCTGTACCGGACGGACCTGGAGAAACGGGATTATTTCGTGGCGCTCGGACCCGCGTTCAAGGGGTGAGAGCCCACAATGCATCAGGACTTGCGAGGGGGCGTGGCTAACATTCTTCGCAACCCGGCGCATCGATTTCCGTCGTTCCTTCCGTTTTCACGTCACCGTGTCGGCATCGAAGAAGCCGCCGGCAGAACCTGGACACGACCCAAGCATCACCCGTCGAGGCAGGAAAGACCCAGCATGTTGTTTGGACGAAGCAAGAAACGCGGCGATCCCCTGGAGGAGCGCATCGATTGCCTGATCGGCGCCGAAGCCGTCATCCAGGGCGATCTGGTGTTCACCGGCGGACTGCGTGTGGACGGCCGCATCCATGGTGACGTGACCGTGGCCCGGGTGGACGCAGGCACCTTGACGGTGGGCGACCACGGCTGCATCGAAGGCGATGTGCGCGTCTCCCATGTGATCGTCTACGGTGAGATCAAGGGCACGATCTACGCCACCGGTCTGGTGGATGTCAAACCGAACGCCCGCATCTTTGGCGATGTGCACTACGGTGCCCTGGAAATGCAGGTCGGTGCGCAGATCGTCGGTCACCTGATCAAACACAAGCCGACGGGCGGCCCGCAGTGAGCCGATCCGACACCCGGCCGGCATCCGGCCTGCACCTCGTCCCGGCTGCGCTCATCGCTGTCCTACAGACGTCACGACCATGAGCCACCTCTTCTCGACCGACTCGTCCTTCTGGGCAGTGGACCCGGTGTTCACCTACCAGCGCAGCGGCCGGCTCGATGCGCACTACGGCGCCGATCCGGTGGCGGCCTGGCGCCACCTGAGTTGTCTGGTCGCACGCGACCCGCTCGATCTGGAGGCGCAGACCCGTCGCGTCCTGCTCAGTACCCAGGTTCCCCATCGGGCACAGGCCTTTGGTGCGCTGATCGACCTGTTTCTGGCGCTGGGCGACAAGGGACGCGGTCTGCGTCAGACGTTGCTGGACAGCGCCCGCAGTTGCCTGGCCGAAGACGAGCTTCGCTACCTGCAGGCCCACCTCGACACGGGCCTGTCGCGCCGGGCCACGCTGCCCACCGGGACCGGCTCGGTCCTGGATGCCGCGGTCATCGGCAACCTCCACCCCGTCGGACAACAGCGTCGTGCAGCGCAGGCCTCATCGAAGGTCGACGACGCCATCGCGCTGCTCGATCAGGGAGATCTGCCGGCGGCCCAGGCCCTGCTGGAGGAAGCCTTGATGGAGAACCTGGACGACACCGTCGCCCTGAGTGAACTGCAGGCCATCTACCACCACAGCCGCGACGAGGCCGCCAAGGCATCGCTGCAGGCACGTCTGCAGGAGCGCCACGGCCGTCTGCCGGCGCAGTGGTCCTGATGCATGCCACCCCCTCCCCAGACGTCGTCACGACTTTGAGCAGCCTTCAAGTGGAAGCCCCGAAGCATCAAACCCGACTCAAGGTGGCCCTGCTGTCGCTGCCTGCACGCACCCAGGCGGTGCTGGAGTTCTTTTTCAACAGCACCGGTCGCAGCAGCTTCGTCCCGACGCCGGAGGAGCAGTCCGAAGCGGCGATCTTCGACATCGACACGGTCGAGTCGCGCCAGCACTGGCAGCTCTATCAGGAACGCACCGGGCGACCGGGCATTGCGCTGTCGGTGCAACCCCAGCAACTGCCCGGCACGGTCTGGGTGCAAAAACCGGTGACGCCCGCGGCACTTCTGTCGGCCGCCGCCGAGATCCAGCACCAGCGCCTGCAGAAGGCCCTGGCCCCACCTGCCGTGGCTGCGCCCGCCACGGTGACGACTGCGGCCCTGGATGCCGAGCTGCCCCACCCCGCACTGGCCAGTCACCCCGCTGAGGCCGCTCGCGCGCACCTCGAACAGGCGCTGTCGGCACTGCCGGAAGCGGCGGCTGCGGCATCCGAATCTGCAGCGCTGCCCGCCGCGCCAACCCCACCCTCACCGATCGGCACAGCTCTGGCGGAGGAGCCCACCGCCGTGTCCACAGTCGGGTTTGCGCCGACCGCCCCGGGATCGCTGGACGGCCTGCCCCCTGCCGAGCGACCGTTGCCCGCTGCATCCCAGGACCGCACCCCGGTTGCGGCACCGCCCAAGCCGACTCGGGTTGAAACTCACACCGCCGCCGCCGCCGCCGCCGCGGCTGCGCTCAGCCCCCAGGACACCCGCCGCGAGCCGACCAAGGCCAAGGCCAAGGGACTGGGCGGTCTGTTGCGCCGCTGGTTCGGCACAGACGAACCAGCGTCGGCGCCTGCTTCAGCGCCTGTTGCGGCACCCGGTTCGCCAGCTCGCACCCCGTCGGTTTCGCCGAAGCCCAGCACACCGAGCAGCGATCCAGCACGGTCAGCTCATGCGATGGCCTCAGAGAGCGCCAACGCAGGCCCCACGTCCACGGCGGCCGCAGCACAGACACCTGTGAAGACTGCGCCGGATACCGCCCTGCCAATCGACACGGTCCACCCTGCCGTCACAGCCTCGGTCGACACGGTCCTGCAGCCGCTCACCGCCCCCCCCCAACCGGCGAGTCAGGCGCCAACGGCTGAGACGGCCGAACACCCCACCGCCACGCTGGCCAGTGCCCCCAGTGATCGGGCACAGCCCGTCACCGGCGGCGTCTCGCTGGGGGGGCTGTCGGCCGCAGCCCAGGCCAATGACGCCCGTTTGTGCGGACGCATGGAGGACCGCACGGCCCAGGCGCTGGCTGAAGACCCGGAATGGCGCTTCGATCCGGAGGTTCACCTCGTCAGCGTGTTGCGTGAGGCCTATCTGGTGGGAAGCAAGTGGCAGGGCCCCACGCACCTGGAGTGCTCCGCCGGCAGGGTGGTGGTCGACGCCACGCGCAACCTGCTGCTGTGTGACTTCGACATCCGCCTGCTGGAGAGCGTGATCACCACGCCACTGGGCAAACGCCCCAAGACCCGCAACCTCAGCCGCCAGGAGCAGGCGGAGCTGCAGCACAACCCGCCGGCAGGCGCCGGAGTGCAGCGCCTGGATGAGACGCTCTGGCTGGCCGGCCTGCTCACCGCGGGCGGGCGACTTCCCATCGACACCGACCCGAATCGACCGGTCTACCTGCGCCACTGGCCCAACCTGACCCGCCTGAGCGCCATTCCCCACGCGGTGCGCATTGCCGCGCTGTGGTCACTGCGCGGCGCCTCGATCGTGGAAACAGCGAGCACGCTGGGCATCCCCCAACGCCATGTGATCGCCTTTTACAACGGCGCCCTGGCCCTGGACCTGATCACCGAGGACGGCAGCCACATCCGCCGTGCGCAGCGCAAGGCGGGCCGCAACCGCGGCCTGCTGACCAAGCTGCTGGGATGGCTCAACCGCTGACCGCTGAATGAACCGGGGCGACGCGAGCGCACCCGTCGGAACGAACAATGGCTCACACTGACCACAAGATCATCTTCACCGGACCGGTCGGCGCCGGAAAGACCACCGCGATCGCCTCGATCAGCGACATTGAACCGATCCGCACCGACGAAGCGGCCTCGGACATGACCACGCGGCGCAAGTCCAACACCACGGTGGCGATGGACTACGGGATGATCCGCCTTGGCCCCAAAGAGAAGGTGCACCTGTACGGCACACCTGGCCAGGAACGCTTCGACTTCATGTGGGACATCCTCACCAAGGGCGGCATCGGCCTGGTCCTGTTGCTGGACAACACCCGCCCAGCGCCCTTCGAGGACCTGCACTTTTACGTCAAAGCCTTTCGTGAGTTCATCGAATCCACCCGGCTGGTGGTGGGTGTCACACAGATGGACTGCCAGGCCAACCCGACGCTGGACGAGTATGTGCGCCAGATGAAGGAACTCGATCTGGCCGCCCCCGTCTTCGAGGTGGACGCCCGCCGCCGCGACGATGTCTCGATGCTGATCCAGGCCCTGCTGCTGTCGATCGACCCGACGCTCTGAGGCCGGCAGCACACTCTGTCCTTTCAGGTCTTCCAAGCTCAGCGCACCATGGACCAATACACCCTCACCGGCGAGTTCTACCTGCACCCCACGCCGGCCGGTGCTTACTACGCCGCCTGCCGTCCCACGGCGGAGCCGGCGCGAACCTTCCTGCAGCGTCTGATGCGCGAGCCGGAGACACCGCAGCTGACGACATCGCTGGTGCGGCAGTGGACCGGGCTGGATGAGCAGGACGCGCTGGAGTTCATCTATCGGCTGCAGTCCTCCGGCTTCGTGCAGGGCCTGCCGGTACGGGTGGAGGTTCCCCCGGACCGCATCGAAGCCCTGCTGCCACCGCTGCTGGCGCAACTCTCCGACGAGGGCCGTGCAATCCTTGCGGAAAAGCGCGGCCTGTACCTGGGCACCGCCGGCTTTGCCCACGAAACTTCCGAGGAACTCGCCGCCCTCGGCGCCGATCTGGCCAACGTGCACGAGCGCCATTCCAAGCTGCTGCACGGCAACCTGCGTCTGCGCAGCGACGGCTGGGGCATGGTCAACGCCGGCGGCGCCAGCGAGATCGGCTTCTGGCCCCTGTATTTCGGCGAGGAGTACTTCATCCTGGTGGTGGGCGGCATGCCGCGCTTCAACCAGGAGGCTTTCACCACCTTGTTGTGGACCCTGGGCGTGCGCTACGGCAGCGTCGCCTGACCCGCCCTCGCCCTCGCCCTGTTCCATCTTCACCTGCTTGACCTAACGAAGGAAGTTCCATGCGCGCAGACCTGCTCACCTCCATCCTGAGCGAGCTGAACGGCTCGACCGCCGACATCGAAGCCTCTGCGGTGCTCTCCACCGACGGCCTGATGATGGCCTCCATGCTGCCCGCCTCCATGGACGAGGACCGCGTGGGCGCGATGAGCGCCGCCATGCTGTCGCTGGGTGACCGCACCGCCCGTGAGCTGGCCCGCGGCGAACTCGAACAGGTCCTGGTCAAGGGCCACAAGGGTTATGTACTGATGACCCACGCCGGCCCGGATGCGGTGCTGACCGCACTGTGCAAGCCCAACGCACGGCTGGGGTTGATCTTCCTGGACGTGAAGCGCGCGTCCGACGCCATCAGCAAGGTCATCTGACAGTCAGCGACAGGCCGGGCCCGACCGCTCGGTGAGCAGCATGAATGCAACGTCTGCGCAGGTGCCTGAGCACCGCGAGCACACCCTGACCTACCACGACGGCGAGGTCCGCACCGTGCGGGTGGCCGACCTGGAGGTTCCCTACCCGGATGGCAAGCTGATCGTATCCCGCACCGATCCGGCCGGCATCATCACGCACGCCAACCAGGCCTTCGTGGACCTGTCCGGCTACAGCCGCGAGGAGTTGATCGGTCAACCGCACTGGATCCTGCGTCACCCGGACATGCCGGCGGTGGCCTTCAAAGACCTGTGGGACACCCTGGGCCGGGGCGAGCCCTGGCAGGGTTACGTCAAGAACCTGCGCAAGGATGGCAGCTTCTACTGGGTGTTCGCCACAGCCATCCCCAACGTACGCCAGGGCCGCGTGGTGGGCTACACCTCCGTTCGGCGCAAACCCAGCCGCAGCAAGGTCAACGAGTGCACGGCCCTGTACGCCCGCCTGCGGGCCGAGGAGCTGTCGACATGACGCTGCAACTCACCGTCAGCCCGGACTTTTCGCCCGATCACATTGCCGGCTGGTACGTCTTCAACACCTGGCTGCAGCGCAAGCTGGGTGTGCGCATCCACCTGGAGCTGTACGATGATTTCGACAGCCAGCGCCAGGCCATCGCCGCCAACAAGGTGGACCTGATCTACGCCAACCCCTATGACGCTGCCATGCTGGTGAGGGAGAAGGGCTTCGTGGCGATCGCCGC
>Ga0154020_10008598_pt1 | contig 11826 bp, 5 predicted proteins | sample Klosneuvirus_201_FD_109709 | JGI IMG/M metagenome (GOLD analysis project Ga0154020, IMG submission 109709) | Active sludge microbial communities from wastewater, Klosterneuburg, Austria - Klosneuvirus_20160825_MG | ecosystem: Engineered > WWTP > Aerobic digester > Activated sludge | place... | reverse complement strand
CGACGCGTCAGGACCTGCCTGCGCTCAGCGAAGCACTGGGCGCGGTCGGAGTACCTGGCCTGTTCCTTGCCGGCGAACTGACCGGCTTTGCGTTGGTCAGGACCGCGGTTGGGCAGGGCGTTGCGGTCGCGGATGCGGTGGTGCAGCGCATCGCGAGCACCAAGCCCGCACCAAAGCGCGTGCCCGTGTTGGCTGGCGGAGGCGAAGAGACGGAGGCCGACGCCCAGATGCTCGATCTGGTGATCGTCGGTGCTGGACCGGGCGGTCTGGCCTGCTCGCTGCGGGCCAAGGAAAAGGGGCTCTCGTTCGTCACGCTCGAACAGGAGCAGCGCATCGGCGGCACAGTGGCCGCGTACCCGCGGAAGAAGATGGTGATGACCCAGCCGGTCGAGTTGCCCCTGCACGGGCGACTCCCGCGGTTGACGTATCAGAAGGAAGAGCTGGTCGAACTGTGGCAACAGGTTTCGGAGGCCAACGACCTGCCCATTCGGCTCGGAGTGCGGCTGGTTGATCTGGCTCGGGAAGAAGATGGCACGTTCGCGGTGACAACGAGCGGCGGCGTTTTCCACGCGAGGAATGTGTGCCTGGCACTGGGTCGCCGCGGCTCGCCGCGGAAGCTCGGTGTGCCGGGAGAAGACCTGTCGAAAGTCTCGTACAGCCTGCTCGATGCCGAGTCGTACCAAAATCATCGAATCCTGGTCGTGGGCGGTGGCGACAGCGCGGTCGAAGCGGCCCTGGGCCTTGCTGAGCAACCGGGGAACTCGGTAACACTTTCCTACCGCCGCAGCGAGTTCACACGCCTCAAGTCCCGCAACGAGACGCGGATCCAGCGCGCGATCGCCGAGGAGCGGGTGTCGGTGCTCATGGAGAGCGAAGTGCTCTGCATTACACCCGATCAAGTTCGGTTGAAGGTGACCGGCGGGCGCGAGCAGGACCTCCCCAACGATGACGTGTTCATCTTCGCTGGTGGCGACCCGCCGTTTGCGCTCCTGGAACGTGCCGGTGTTTCGTTCGATCCCAAGGACCGCCCCCCGCCGCCGGAGGTTGCACGCCGCTCGACCGCCCTTCTGCGGGCCATCTCGCTGGCGTTTTTGTTCGCGGTGGTGCTGGCGATTTGGGCAGTCTGGTTCCGTGGCTATTACGCGATGGAATCTCACCTGAGGGCGGTTTCAACGCTGCACCCGCTCTTGCGACCGGGCGGGCCGGTCGGGCTGGCGGCGGGGCTGATCGCTTGCTCCCTATTCGCATGGAACCTGATGTATCTGGTCAAGCGTTCCAGCCGCGTCGGAAAGCGGATTCCTGGGACGCTGCGGACGTGGCTGGGATCGCACGTGTTCACAGGACTGATGGCACTGCTGTGCGTGCTGGCCCACGCGGGCTTCAGCGCCCGCCCCACTGTCGGCGGGCATGCGCTGGTCGCGCTCCTGATCGTGGTTGCCACCGGTCTCACTGGACGCTACCTCTACGCCTTCATCCCCCACGCCGCCAACGGCACGGAATCGGGTCTCGAAGACCTGCGCGGCCAGCTCGCATCCGTTTCCGCGGAGTGGGACCGCGATGGCCGAGGCTTCGGTACGCGCGTTCGCGAGCATATTGAAGACCTGATCGCGGTGGGACGCTGGCACCCCGGCCTGTTCTCTCGCATCGGCGCCCTGGTCAGCGGCCAATTCAAGCTCCGGCGAAGCCTAAACCACCTACGCCACCAAGGTCATCGCGAAGGCATCCCCGCGCGCGAGGTTCGCCACATCCTCATGCTCGCACGGCGCGCGTACAACCTCACGCTGCTGGTCACCCACTACGAAGAGATCCGCGCCGTGCTGTCTTCCTGGCGGTACTTCCACCGCTGGCTGGGCGTTCTGCTGGTGCTGTTGGCCATCGTTCACATCATCACCGCGATTCGTTACGCGGATATCCGCCTGCACGAGATGGTGTTCTTTTGGGAGCGAGCGCCTTGAGGGGTGTGCGCCTGCTTATTGCGCTGATCTCGCTCGCGCTGGTCGCCGGCATTGTTGCCTGGGAATGGAGCAACTTGACCTCACCTGGCCCCCTGCATCCGAGCCACGCCAACGTCGCCGCGCTCAAGGGCTCGGACGGTTGCGCCGCCTGTCACGGCAAGGGCGGGTTGCCGATGGCCGACTCTTGCGTGAAATGCCATGAGGAGATCAAGGACCAACTCAATCGCTCGCGGGGCATTCACGGCTCCCTTGAACGAACGGTGGCTCAGGCGTGCGCATCCTGCCACAACGAGCACTCGGGCGCGAAGGTCGCGCTCGTGTCCGAGTTGATTTTCGAGGCTGCGAAGGTCCCTGTTTCCGATGCTTACGACCACAAGTTCGATCCGGGGTTCAACCTGGTCGGCGAGCACACCAAGCTCAAGTGCGAGCAGTGTCACATAACGGCTCGCGCACCGGCTCTGAAGAAAGGCCAGAAGCGGTTCCTGGGCCTGTCCCAGGAGTGTGTCGCCTGCCACAAGGACTCTCACGAGGGCGCTTTCGGTACCGACTGCGTGTCGTGCCACGGCCAGGTGCACGCGTTCAAGGAGGCTCCGGGCTTCGTCCATGAGAAGACGTTCCCCCTGGAAGGCGCCCACAAGCGGTCCATGTGCGTGGAGTGTCACGAGACTTCGGGACCGCACTCCGTCGCTGGCTTGATCAAGGTCAAGCAAACCGTCCGCACGTGCGTCGCCTGCCACGAGGATGTCCACAAGGGCACGCTCGGAACAGACTGCGCCTCCTGTCACGGCGTAACCAAGCCGTTCAACCAGGCAGCGGAGTTCAAGCACATCGACGCGTTCCCGCTCACCGGCGGGCACGAAGGGCGAACCTGCAAGGCCTGCCACGAGGACCAGGGTCCGCGGTCTGTGGCTGCCCTCAAGACCGGGTCGTTGACTCCGCGAGAGTGCGCTGAATGCCACACCTCGCCACACAAGTCCGATCTTCTCCGCATCGCCGCCACCAGCACTTGGCGCACCCAGGGCGCTGCCTGTGCCGCCTGCCACTCCGCTCTTGACAAGACGTTCCTGGTCCCCGCCGCCAAGATGACTCCCGAACAGCACGCGGCCACGGGCTTCTCCCTCAGCATTCCGCACGACAAGGTCGAGTGCGCCGCCTGCCACGCGGACCTTGGCAAACGTGCACCTCTCGAGCCCGGCAAGGACCTTGCCGCGCGGTTCGCGGCGTTCTTCCCCGAGCGCGCTCAGCAAGACTGCGCCGCCTGCCACAAGGACCCGCACTTGGGTCAGTTCGACAAGGGTCCGACCAAGGGTCGCTGCATCGACTGCCACGATGCCGTCCACTTCAAGCCGTCGGTGTACGACGCCGCGCACCACCAGAAGAGCAAGTTCCCCCTCACCGGCGCGCACAACGCGGTCGCGTGCTCGATGTGCCACAAGGACCAGGATGGCGTCCGCCAGTTCGTGCCGACCAGCACGCGCTGCGATGAATGCCACAAGGATGTCCACAACGGCAGCTTCGACGGCCCCGGCAAGGCCAAGCTCATCGAAGGCCGCGAGGGCTGCGCCCGTTGCCACACCACGACGGACTTCAACGAGATCAAGTGGACCGGTCCGGCCCACAAGCTCTGGACGGGATATGAGCTCAAGGGCTTCCACGCAACCACCGCCTGCGTCGACTGCCACAAGCCGCTGCCCAAACCCGACGCCAACGGCCGCCGACTCGGCGTCGCGCCCAAAGACTGCAACTCCTGCCACGCCGACCCGCACGCGGGCCAGTTCCGGCAGAACAACATCACCGATTGTGCCCGCTGCCACACCGAGACCCAGAAGTACACCGAAACGATCTTCGATCACAACCGCGACTCGCGGTACAAGCTTGACGAGACTCATGCCAAGGTCGCTTGCGCCGCGTGCCACAAGACCTACGAAGTGACCGGCGGACCGAGCATCGTGCGTTACAAGCCTCTGGGCATCAACTGCGAGGATTGCCACGGCAGCCAAGCCAATATCAAGCGGAAGGAGAAGCCATGATTCTCCCTCTGCTCTTATCCCTGCCGACCGCCGCGGCCATCATCTGCGCCTACCCGGGAGGGGAGCCGCTAAAAGTAACGATCACGTCGGTCTCGGGCCGCAGCGTGTTTCTTGATCGCGGCCGCGGCGCCGGGATCACGCCGGGGCTCCGCGTGCATCTTTATCCACCCGGAAGCCCCGGGATCGAAGTCATCATCGCCGACGCCACGACCAACAGTTCCCGCATTGATATTCCCGAGGGCATGGAGTTGCCCCCGGTCGGCACGCCCGGCGACCTCGACCTGCCAGAGCCCAAGCCCCCCGAGCAGATCGCAGAACCCGCCAAGCCCGCGACGCCGGCCCACCCGCCTTGGACACGCAAGGAAGAGCCTCGCGCGGCGGATCAGCCCCTGCTTGCGCCCGCGTACGCCCGTCCCGCCAAGGACCGGCCCATGACCATTCACGGTCAAATTTACTCTCAGCTTCAGTTGATGCTGGACCGCGGCGGCGGCCGCGAGAGCACCTATGAACTGGACCGCATCGGCACGCGATTGAACATCACCAACCCGTTCGGCCAAGGCGGCAGAATCCAGTTCGCCGGCGACTTTGACCGGCGCGCCGTCACGGTCCAAGACGGGCAGGGACGGTCCGAATCCAACCTCACGCTCGATCGGTTGTCCTACGCCATTGGCGGTGAGCAGTATTCTTCCTATCGCGCCGAGGGCGGCCGCTTCATCTCCATCTACCTGCCCGAGATCGGCTTAATGGACGGCGTCGAAGGCGCCTTGCTGCTCGAAAGTGGGCTGAAGATCGGAGCCGGCATCGGCGCGTATCCCGACTCCACACCCGAACGCCGGACCGGCGATGAGTTTGGGTTCCACATCTTCGCCGACTTCCAGCCCCTGGGCCCCGAGCATCTGGATGCGGTGATTGGATACCAGAAGACCTGGCACAAGGGCGGGCTCGACCGCGACGTGCTCATCGGGCGAATCAGCTGCATGCCGACCAAAGAACTGTGGCTCTATGGATCCGCCAAGGTAGACGTGTACACATCCGACGACACCATCAAGGAAACCGGACCGCAGCTCACCGAGGCCTGGGCCCAGGCGAGGTACACCTTCTCGCCCCGAACAGGTGTGTCCGCCGCGGCCTCGCACTACACCTGGCCGGACACCAAACTCAACGAATACCGCTACATCCCACCCGAACTAATCCGAACGGGCCGCGTCGATCGGTTTGACCTCACGGGCTGGCAAGAGATCGTCAAGGATGTGCGACTCACCGGACGCGGTAACTACTGGACCGACCAGCGCGGCAACGGGTACGGCGGCGAGGGTGATGTGGACTGGGACAAGGCCTTTGACCTTCCCGTCGCGGTCCACGGCGCAGTGTTCTACGACCAGGCCTCGTACAACGAAGGCATGGGCTTCCGCGCTGAGGTCCGTCCGAGCAGCGGGGACATTCAGTGGTTTGCCGGATATGAGTTCTACCAATACCGCTTCACGGGGTTGATTTCCGATGATGGCTCTCGAATCCGTCACACCCTGCGCGCGGGCGTCGGCTGGCAGATGGGCAGTTGGTACTACAACCTGACCGCGGATCATTACTTTGGCGATTCCGAGGACGCGTTCTCCCTCGGCGCCTTCATCGAGTACCGTTTTTGAAGGACCTCATGGAATCAGCACCCACCAACATGAAGCCGGGGCGCACCGGGCTCAACGCCCTGATCGCCGTGGTGGTCGCCGTGGTGCTGGTCGCGTGTGGCTCATTCATCTCCCGCCCCCGACAGGGCTGGAACCCTTCCTACGGCCCCGTCGTTCCTCACGACTCCTTCCCCACCGACTGCTCCCTCTGCCACACGGGCAACAACTGGAACACCATCAAGCCCGACTTCACCTTTGACCACGAGGCCAAGACCGGCGTGCCCCTCAAGGGCGCGCACAACAAGGTCGCGTGCCTCCTCTGCCACAACGATCGCGGCAAGGCCGGAGACTTCGCCGGCCAGGGCTGCGCCGGCTGCCACGAGGACATTCACCGCGGCCAACTCGGACGCAACTGCTCCGATTGCCACGAAGAACGCTCCTGGCAACCCGTGGGAATGATCGCCAAGCACAACCGGACTCGCTTCCAACTCGTCGGCGCCCACGCCGCGGCCGCGTGTTTCCGCTGCCACCCCGGCGCTGAGGTCGGCAACTTCTCGGGCGCGGACCCAAGCTGCACCAGCTGCCACCAGGCGGATCTGGCCCGCGCGACCTCGCCGGACCACGCCGCCCAGGGCTGGGTGAACGACTGCCAGCGGTGCCACATCCCGATCAGTTGGTCGCCCGCCAAGTTCAATCACCCCGCCTCGTTCCCCCTCACCGGCGGACACGCGGGGCGCGACTGCACATCCTGCCACCAAGGCGGCGTGTACACGGGGCTTTCGACGTCCTGCAACTCCTGCCACATGTCGGACTTCCAGGCAACGACCGCCCCCAATCACGTGACCGGCGGATTCAGCACCAACTGCACCCAGTGCCACAACACCGTCACCTGGTTCGGCGCCACCTTCAACCACCCCTCATCCTTCCCGCTCACGGCCGGACACGCGGGGCGTGCCTGCGCCTCCTGCCACACCGGCGGCGTCTACACCGGCCTGTCCACATCGTGCAACTCTTGCCACATGCCGGAGTATCTAGCCACAACCAATCCCAATCACACGACAACGGGCTACGGCACAAACTGCAACTCGTGCCATTCAACCGCGACGTGGCTCGACGCCGTGTTCAACCATCCGACAACCTTCCCACTCACCGCCGGACACGGCGGCAGGCTGTGCTCCGCCTGTCACCAGGGTGGTGTTTACACAGGCCTCTCACCGGCTTGTAACACCTGCCACATGCCGCAATACCAGGCATCAACCAACCCAAATCACACGACCGCGGGGTTCGCCACCACCTGCAACACGTGTCACAACACCACCTCCTGGCCGAACGCGAACTACACGCACATCTCCAGCTTCCCGCTCTCGGGCGGGCACGCCGGGCGGACATGCAACGCCTGTCACCAGAGCGGCGTCTACCACGGCCTCCCCGCTACTTGCGTGAGCTGCCACATGCCGCAATATCAGGCCACGACCAATCCCAACCACACGACCGCGGGGTACAGCACCAACTGCACCAGTTGCCACAGCACCGCGACGTGGCTGGGCGCCAACGCCAACCATCCGGCCACCTTCCCGCTGACCGCCGGACACGCAGGCAGAACGTGCAACTCCTGCCACACCAGTGGTGTTTACACCGGCCTCTCAACGGCCTGCAATACCTGTCACTTGCCGCGATACCAGGCCACCACCAATCCCAATCACACGGCCGCGGCGTTCTCGACGACGTGCAACACGTGCCACAACACCACCGCCTGGCCCAGCGCTAACTACACCCATATTTCGAGCTTCCCGTTGACCGGCGGACACGCAGGCCGGACGTGCAACGCCTGCCACCAAAGCGGCGTCTACCACGGCCTCCCTGCGACCTGCGTGAGCTGCCACATGCCGCAATATCAGGCCACGACCAATCCGAACCACACCGCCGCCAGCTTCCCCACCACGTGCAACACCTGCCACACCACAACAACCTGGTTGGGCGCCACGTTCAACCACACGTTCCCGATTGCTTCCGGCCGACACGCCTTTGCCTGCAATCAGTGCCACCTGAACCCTGCAAACTACCAGACGTTCAGTTGCATCGATTGCCACACCCACAACCAGGCGACCACGCAAGGACACCACAACGGGGTCAACGGCTATCAGTGGACCACCGCCGCTTGCTACAACTGCCACCCCGATGGCCGAAACTGATCACGGAGGTGAGGGCCCGATCACTTCGCAGGCTGATCGAGGTTCTCCCCTTGGTCCTGCGCAGAATCCAGGTCGGATTCCAGACGAGCAAGCCACGCCGCCGCATCGACGGCCCGGCCCAGGCTCGTACACGCCTCGGCGGCATCGTGAACGATCTGGCGCCTCCAGACAAATCCCGCGGGCCAGAACTTGTAGGTGTTCTCCCAAATCTCCTCGAAAATCGGTACCGCTTCTGCGGCTCGACCCGTGGCGCACATCGCGTGAGCGAGCACAAACCGCATCGGATCTATCTGATCCGCCGGAGTCGCCTTTGACGCAAGCCCGGCCTTCAGCGCCCGCGCGGCAACCTCGTACCCACCCGCCGCGTCGCCGGTGTGAACCATGCACATCGCGATCCCGGAGTCGATGATCGCGTGTATGTGGTGTGTGGGACCGAACTCACTCTCGAGTTGGGCCGACGCCTGCCGCCAGGAGTCCAGGGCCTCTGAATATCTGCCGGCCACAGTCAGGAACCATGCGTAATAGCGCCGGTTGGTGAGGTTCATGAGCGGATCGCGCGCCGCTGCCGGAGTCAGTTCGCGAATGTCCAGCGCCTTCTTCGCCAGTTCGACGGCGTGATCCGTTTCGCCCATCATCAAGAGCGTGATAGCGGCCTCTTCCAGACAGACCAGTACGGCTGGATCTTCCGAGCCGAAGCGGTGGGCTAGTAACTCAGCGGCCCGCAGCGCAGCCCGCGCCTTGGTCTTGTACATGTGCTCGCTGACCGCCGCCCGCACCTCGGCGATGAGGATGCGAACCAGGGCGGGATCATTGGGGCCCAGCAGCGTCTCTTGAATACGACTCAGGCGGCCCAGAGCACGGGTCCGCCCCGAGGGCACGGCCATACGGGGCTGGTAGTGATCGAGCATGCTCAGAAGCGGAAAGTCGCGCCTGATAGCCTCGCACAGCTCGCCCGGAGCCCCGGCCCAGGCGGCACGGAAGTCTGACGCGAGCCGGCAGCTCGGGCTGGCCTCGATGACGTCCGCGGCATCGCCCAGTGAGGCCTGCAACTCGGGATCCTCCGGACCAAATCGGCGGATTCGCCGCATGAGAGCCTCGCGAGCCATCCGCTCTGCTTCGACGTAGTCGCCACGGTCCAGGGAAATCCGTGCCAGAAGTGAGTTGATGGCGGCAATGGCGATGTCGGACTCGCGATCAGCGCGTGTACCGTACAAGGCAAGCGCCGTGTTGCCCTCCACGACGGCCGCCTCAGTCTGGCCCAGGTTCAGCAGAATGCGTGCCAGGAGGGCTCGCGACTCGGCGACCGGGACCGACCCGGGTCCCAGCAACTTCGTCCGCATTTCAATCGCGCCCCGGCAGAGTTTTTCCGCCTCCAAGGGCCGCGCCCGCACCAGCACCACTGCCGCAAGCTCGTGCATGGTCGCGGCCACCTCCACGTGTTCAAGGCCGTGCTTCACGCGGAGACGCTCAAGCCCGTTGCGCAGAGAAACCTCGGCAAATGGGACCAGCGTCGCCGCCTTGCCCGAACCCAGGCCTGTGTAAACCCCCGCCCACAACCGCCGGAGCGACTGATCAACCTCGGGCTCATCCGCAAAGCCGCCGGTTTCGAGTCGGAAGTAGAGCCGCCCCAGGCCAGACCCGATCAGTCCCCCAAGTTCCGGGTGGTCCGGGTCCATGGTGGGCATCGCCTCGCGAAGAAACTCTGTGACCGTGCGGGCACGCACCCCCTCAGCCCGGGCTTCCTCTTGTCGGAGCGCTGCGGTACGGGCAGAGTCGTTGGCCCGCGAGACGCTGATCGCCACCGCGATGCCCGCCGCGATCAGCAACACGGCCGCGGCACCCGCCCAGACCAGCCGCTTGCGGTTGACCACCACCGCCTTGCGGAGCAAGTACCAACCCGAGCTGCTGCGAGCCTCAACCGGCGCACCCGTCAGGAAGCGCTGGATATCACGAGCCAGCCCCACTGCGGACTGGTATCGGAGCTCCTTTTCCTTCCGGATCGCCTTGAGCATGATCGCTTCGATATCCGGCGACAGCCCCGGCACAACTTCACGCGGATGCACGGGCGGCGTGTGGATGATGGTGTTGGCGATGTCGAATATTGAACCGGAGACGTCGTAGGGCAGCGTGCCGCAAAGAAGCCGGTAGAGAATGATCCCCAGCGAATACACGTCGGTCAGCGCGTCGATGCCATCGGGCTTGCCGGCTACCTGTTCCGGCGAGGCGTACGCCGGCGTGCCGGCAAACTCGCCGGTGAGCGTCGTACGCAAACCCCCCGCCTTGGCGATGCCAAAGTCCAGCACGACGGGGCGGCCATCCGCCGTGACAAGAATGTTGTCCGGCTTCAGATCACGGTGGATCACGCCGTTGAGGTGAGCGTGGTGGATGGCGATGCACACCGTGTGGAACACGCGGAGAACATCCTTCTGACGTTCCGCCTGCGTCGCCGCCGGTGACTTCCACACATCCAGCGGCACCCCATCCACAAACTCCATCACGACAACGAATCGCCCATCCGGCAGCGACCGCGACTCAAACACCGTCACGATATTGGGATGCCGAAGGCTCGCGGCGATTTCCGCCTCGCGCTCCGCACGCATCCTCTGACGGGCCGATGTCGCTCGGGCAGACTGCAGCGCCTTAATCGCCACGGTGCGCGATGTGGATTCCTGCACGGCCAGATAGACTACGCCCTGAGAGCCCGAACTCAACGGCTTCTGAATGTGATATCCCGGCACACGCGGAGCGCCCGATGGCTCCCTGGCGGCCAGCGGTTTCATCCGCTGAACAAACTCCGCATCTTTGCGGCCCTCTTCCACGCGACGCTGGCAGGCAGCACACGATTCCAGGTGCAGCTTGGTCTCGTCGGGAAGCGCCGTCCCTTCGGTCAGCCACTCAACTAGCCGCTCGACCTCTGCCGCGCCCGGACATGATCCGCTGACCGGCACGTCAGACATCCTCTTCAAAGGCGCCGGTGAGTTGTTCCACCAACTCCCGCAGGCGCCGCGTCACCCGGCTCTTGGCGACGTACACCTGCTCCACACTCATGCCGCACTGCGATGCCGCTTCAGCCGCGGGCACACCCCTGAACGCGACCAGTTCAAAGGCCATCACCGTGCGGTCATCCATTCCCGATGCATCGCGCACCAGGATCATGGCCCGCGCCAAGATCGCCCGGTCCCGTTCATCAGTCCAGATGGATCGCAGCGTCGGCTCATCAGCGACCTCGGCCAGGGCGGTCAGCCCGGCCGCGCCATGCCGCCCGCGCAACAGCTTGAGCGTCGTGTTGTGCGCGATCCCCAGTATCCACGAACTCAGCCGCCCCTTGGTCCGGTCATAGTGGCCCTCGCGATACGACCGCACAAACTCGGCCAGAGTCTGCTGCGCAATCTCCTCCGCATCCGAATCCCCAACCCCCAGCCGCCGCGCGAGGCTCGCGATCACCGGCCGATACCGGGCGTCAATCTGACCCCACACCGGCTCGTTCCCCGGTTCGCGCAGGGCGTCAAGCATCTTGGTGGTCGTACGACCGGAAATGGAGAGGTCCGCAGAAAGCACGAGTGTTTCCCTGCCCGGCAGTATACCGAACTTTGGCGAAGATTCGCGCGTTTCCCTATGCTCCACCCGTGGACCGCCTCACCAACTTCATCAACGGAACCGCCGTCCCGCCCTCCAAGGGCCGGTATCTGGAGTTGATTGAGCCCGCAACCGGCCGCGTGCATTCATCCGTCCCCGCGTCTGAGAGCACCGATGTGGCCGCGGCCGTGAACGCCGCCAAAACCGCCTTCCCTGCCTGGTCCGCCACCCCTGCCCTCACCCGCCACCATTACCTCACGCGCTTGGCGGACCTCATCGACGCCAATCTCGAACCCCTCGCGCGGGCCGAATCGATCGACTCCGGCAAGCCCATCACCCTCGCCCGAACCGTGGATATCCCTCGCTCCGCGTCCAATCTCCGTTACTTCGCGGGAGCGATCCTGCACACGCACACCGAGACCCACGAGTTCGACGGCGCGGGCGTCCCCGG
>Ga0154020_10008597_pt1 | contig 11827 bp, 5 predicted proteins | sample Klosneuvirus_201_FD_109709 | JGI IMG/M metagenome (GOLD analysis project Ga0154020, IMG submission 109709) | Active sludge microbial communities from wastewater, Klosterneuburg, Austria - Klosneuvirus_20160825_MG | ecosystem: Engineered > WWTP > Aerobic digester > Activated sludge | place... | reverse complement strand
TGCTCGCAGATGATTCTCCGAACATCCGAATCTGCGTAAATCTGCCGACATCTGCGGATCACACTCCGGTTGGGAAATTCGTCTTCTGGGGGTCCTCCGATCACGATCGAATCGGAGTTCCTGATTTTTTACCGCGCAGGGACGCGAAGGAACGCGAATGTCGGACCGCCCCAATAGGGGCCACCCTCGGGTCACGTCCGCGCGATGGTGAAGACGGCGGCGTCGTGGGGCGGCAGGCTGATTTCGATGACGCCGGGCGCAGCGCGGTCGACCTTGCCGTGATGGACCTGTTGGAGACGGACCTGAAGGCAAACCACAGCCGAAACCGTTCGAGCCACACCCGAGTGGTTGATGGCGATCACCACGCGGGGACCATCCTTCTGTTCGTGTTCGGTCACCGCGACAGTGGGCTCATCCGTCGTCAGCCAGCGGTTCGATGGCCGCGATTTGGCCAGCTCCCGGTAGATTCTCCAAAACGGCTGCGCCGCCTCTCCGTCGAAGGCTCCGGGCCTCAACGTGAGCTGTACCTCGATCGGTGCCACCATCACAAAAACCAGCCCCTGACCGTAACGATGTTTCCAGAATGCAGGGTTCTGGTTGTCCGCACGCCGCGCCAACACCTCGGCGCCGTCCTCGCGGAAACAGAGGTCGTCGCCCCCGGCCAACGCCAGACGGATGTCCGGGTCGGCGCGCCAGACGGCGGCGAGCGCCTCGCGCGGTTGGGCTCGTGAAAGCAATTCGACGCCGGCGATCTCGTTGAAGTGAGGCAGGATTCCGTCTTCGAGAGACAAATACAGGGATGCCCCTTCGCGAACCCGGGCGAGCAGTTCCAGCCACTTCCGGCGGGGCACGCAGTTGGGTCCCTTCAAACTGGGCAGGAGGTAAAGTCTGGAGTCGGGCAGAGGCTGCTGGATGTGGCGGAACTCAAATTCCAGGTGGGCTTGTTTCGCGAGGACAAAGGAGCCGTAGGCCGCGGCCCAATCGTCCTGGTTGTGGGTCAGCAGACAAACTCCCTCGATCGCGCGCCGGGGCAGATGCTCGAACGGCAGCGTGCGGAGAAGATCCGCGAACTGCTTCATTTCGGTCAACACGGGCTTGGCGGTGCCGTCGACGCGGAGCAGTCCAAGCTCGAGTTCGACCCCGTTCCAGTCGTACGGGGCGTGCTCAAGGTGCGTCTGGTCGTGGGCGCACCACCAGAGAAACGCGCGGCAGTCGTTGGCCCAAAGGGAAAACAGGTTCACCCGGGCGAAGGAGGCTGATTCCTGGTCCCCGGCCACCATCGGCCCCATGGTGCCAATCTCCTCAGCGATGCAGGGTTTGCCACCGACATCTGCGTAAAAACGGGTTTCGGCCGTGGCATGCAGGGTCGTACGGAGCCCGGTGACTGCATCGGCGCGGGTGTGGCGCGTCCAGTAAGGGTAGGGATGGGTGGTGAGGATATCAGTCAGGTCAGCCTGATCATCGATGAACCATGGGTTGCTTATCCCGCCCACCGAGGCCGTCAGCGAGTGCATGCCGGAAACCACCGGCCGCGACGGATCGGTCGCGCGGATGGTCTGGGCAACGGCGGCAGTCCAGAGAAAAGCGGCATCGCGGGTCGGCGCGCGGCCCATGCAGTTGCATTCGTTGCCGAGGTCCCAAGCCACGACCGCTCGTTGGTCCCGGGTGTGGCTGACGAGGGCACGGACCAGCTTGATTTGCCATTTGAGGCTGGTGGCATCCGTGATCGGATCGAGCCCCTCGAGTGCCGGAGGAGTAAAAAGGCGACCGCTCATCCAGCCGGTGACCAGTCCGATGATCAGCTTCAGGCCGGCCTTTTCGGCGAGGGTGCAGAACGTGGTCAGGCGCTGCAGCATCTCCGCCGAGACCCCCGCCTGACCGATCGCATCCTCGGGCAGTGGCTGGTCGCCGAATCGGTACTCCACGGTTTCGCCGGCCCCACCCCGTAATCGGGTGATGGGTTGGAAGTCCGGCCAGAGCGGAAATATTCGCAGCCATTCGATCCCGTGGGCGGCGAGTTTGGCGAGGTCGTCCGCGACCACCTCCGGCCGCCAGTCCGACCACATCCGCGTGCCGGCGTGCGAGGCCCAATAATTGCAGCCCAGTCCGAAGGTGCCTGGGGTTTCCAAGGAGAGGGGCGGGCGCATGGGATCGGATCCGGGTTCGAGGACGGGCAAAGGCGTTGGGTGGCGGAGTCGCCAGGCGTTCATCTCGCCCAGTCGCGAAAGAGAATGGCAATGACGATTTGGTATGAGTTCGGCTGGCGTCCTCCAGCACTCCGGTGAACGAGTTCACCGCGTTCGTACTTGTGGGCGGGGTCCGGGTGGCAGGCTGGTGCGCGCCCCCGCGACTTTTTCGGCGCAGGTCGATGCGGGGGACCGACATCCCGACACCCCAACTCACGACGGGCGAAAATGAACGCCTGCGGGGTTAGCCTTGAAGGCGTCAGGTGAAACAATTGCGCAGCGTCTCGGCGAGGGCGGTCGAGTCGAACGGTTTGGCGAGAAAGGCGACGCCCTCGATCGGCTGGGTCCGAGCCTTGTTGATTTCCAATGAATAGCCGCTGACGAGAACCACCCGGAGCTTGGGGTTCTTCGCCCGCAGCATTTCGCCCAATTGGAGTCCGCTGACACCCTTTGGCATGACCACGTCCGTCAGCAGGACTTGGAAGGCACCGGCATGTTGATCCCAAAGCTTCAGCGCGTCGGGTCCGTCGCTGGCGGTCACGACGTCGTAGCCGAGGCGGGCGAGCATGCCGGCGGTGACACGGCGAACCCCTTCCTCGTCCTCGACGTAAAGGATACGACCCGTGGCGGAAGCTCGGGGAACGGGCATCGCGGCGGGCACCGGAGTGGCCGGACGGTGGGAAGTAACGGGCAGGTAGATTCGGAATGTCGAACCGACGTCGGGAGTGCTTTGGACTTCGATCCAACCGCGATGCTGGTGGACGATCCCGTGCACCGCGGCCAGGCCGAGTCCCGTGCCCTTGCCCACGTCCTTGGTGGTGAAGAACGGCTCGAACAGGTGCTGCAGGACCTCGGGGCTCATCCCTTGTCCGGTATCGGTAATTTGGATGAGCGCAAACTGCCCCGGGCGGGCCTCGGGCTGGAGGGCGGCGTTGTGCTCATTGAGCGAGACCACCCGGGTCGAGAGGGTCAGCGTGCCTCCCGCGGGCATCGCATCGCGGGCGTTGATGCAGAGGTTCATCACGGCCTGGTCGAGCATGCCCGAATCGGCGTCGATCCAGACCTCGGGGGTGTCCGGTTTGACCTGCAGCGCGATGTGCTCGCCGATCAGACGCCGCAGCATTCGGAGCAGGTCAGTCAGGGCTCCGTTGAGTTCGAGCGGTCGCATCTGCAAAGGCTGGCGTCGCGCGAGCGAAAGCAACTGCGAGGTCAGCATCGCGGCGCGGCCGGTCAGCGCTTCAAGGTCCCTGAGAATTTCATCGTTGGCGGGATTGGGCGCGATCTCCCGGAGGAAATTGAGATTCAACATCACCGCTGTGAGGATGTTGTTGAAGTCGTGGGCGACGCCACCGGCGAGCTGCCCGACCACCTCCATCTTCTGCGACTGCCGAAGCTGGGACTCCGCGTGTTTCCGCCCCGTGATGTCGGTGGCCATGACGAGCGAGCCCGTATGGGTGCCGACGGTGTCGTGGATCGGATTCGTCGTGATCGCCGCCCAGAGTTCAGATCCGTCCTTGCGGCGAAAACGGACGTCATGAGCCTGGACGACACTGGTCTCGCTCAGGCGGAGTCGTTCGGATACAAAGATCCGGCCCTCTTCATCGAGCGTGTCGAGCAGCCGGATGGAGCCCATTTCCTCGACGGTGTAGCCGAGCATCCGGGCGATGCTGGGATTGGCGAAGGTGGTGCGACCGTCGGCGTCGACCGTCCAGATCCCTTCGTGGGCCGTTTCGACGATTCGGCGGAAGTTCTCCTCGAGTTCCCGGCGGGCCGCGAGTGCCTGGTCCCGTTCGGTCAGGTCGATGTCGATGCAGTACATTTCCGGATCACCGGCGCCATTGGCGGTGATGCAGTGGCTCGAAAAGACCTTTACCGGGCGACCTTCTTTGGTGTGCAGAGTGATTTCCTCCGCCCGCGGTGAAACCCCCGTCTTCAACCAGAGATCGACGGCCGCGAGCACGGAATCTCGCATGGCCGAGGGGATGATCAGGTCCTCAAGCAGTCGACCGAGGGCTTCCTCCCGGGCATATCCGTAAAGCTGTGTGCTGGCGTCGTTCCAGAAGATTACCCGGCGCTGCCGGTCATAACCTTGGACCGCGATGTTCGGGGTGCTCTCGAACAGGGAGCGGAAGCGGGTTTCGCTTTTCCGCAGGGCCTCGGCCTGGCGGGTTCGCTGGGCGAGGCTGATCATTCGCCAGGTGACGACGGCAATGATGGCGAGCAGTCCAAGGCTGGCGGGAAGCCAGTAGGGCCGGAGATCCGCCAAACGGATGGGACGGGGTTCGAGGGGACCGATCCAGCGTTTGTAGATCGGTTGATCGAGCCCCTTGGCCTGCACCGTGGCGAGAGCCTGGTTGATACGCTCCAGCGTGGCGCTATCGCCTTTGCGTACCGCGAAGTGAAACTGGCGCGTGACGTCATCGATCAGCTCACTCCGCAGGTTCGGCAGGGCCTTGACCGGTTCCGCCGTCATCGATCGGAACACGATGGCGACGTCGCACTCACCCGACAGAACCGACCCAAAGACATCGTCGTAAGACTGGTAGAGGCGCGCGTTGTCCCCCCAGCCCTTGCTGCTCAGAGAACTTTGGACGGCGACGCTGCCGGAGAGAACCGCGATTTTTTTCCCCACGAGGTCGGCGCTGCTCCGGATCGGGGGCACGCCTTCCCGCGTGTAGGCGACAGCGCGGACGCGGGCGTGACCGATGGAGAAGTCGTAGAAGCCGCGTCTCTCGGGGGTGATCGTCACATTGGCGAGTGCGTCGACTTTGCCTTGCTGGAGTGCGTCGGTGATCACTCTCCAGTAACCCTCAACCAGCTCCACCTCGAGGTCCCCCGCACGGACCATTTCACCGATCAGTTCGATGCTGTAGCCTTCAAGCGGCCCGTTGGTCTCGCGGGATGACAGCGGCGGCGAGTTGATCTCGACGCCAATGCGCAGGGGCGCCGCCGCCAGAATTCCGGCGAGCAAAAAAACGGCGAGAGCCAGGCTATGGCGGATCATGGGGCGTTGAGCGGCTGCGCTTGCAACGACCCGGGCAGTTCACCGGGAACGCGGGATGCCAGTGGGTAGCAGAAATGAGAGATCGTGGCCGTGAGGATCAGGATTCGTAGATCAAGGGGATCAAATGCGTATACAGCAATGAAATGTTGGCCGACGAACGTGTGGTCGGTGACCGCTCTGCAAGGGAAAACGTTCCCGCAGAACTCCTTTGGCATCCAAATCTGCGCTACGCGCGAGGCGACGCATCTTTTGACGAGTTCGTCTCTGGCACCCGCTCTGCTCCCGCCGATGCCGACGCCGATCGCGTCGCCCACAGGAGATAACGGAGAGAACTGAGTTCATCGGATCCGGACCCCGCTCTGCCCATCTTCCCTCCGTGACCCCGTGCCTCCGTGCGAGACCCTCCGATGATCGAGTTCCGATCGGAATTCACCCAAACCTTGCCTCGCACGGGGGCACGGAGGCACGGAGTATTCGATCGCTGACTCCTCCGACCTCCGCGTTCTCTGCGTTCACCTGTTCCAGCGTCCGATCAATTCTACTTTTACAGGAGCTCACAGAAGTCGCAGAGATCGATCCCGTTCAGGCCGGGTCGAGATCGAAGCAGAGGGTGCACTCAGTTCCACCGCGGGCATAGCGGATCTCGGAGCAGAGCTTCCGCATCAGCTGCAGACCCAGGGAAATGTGACCGTCTCCTTGAGTGAAGTCCGCTTCGGTATCCGCTGGCGGCGGGGTGAAACCCTGGCCCGGGTCGCTGATGGTCAGTTCCAAGCGTCGTTGTGCCGGCAGGTAACACGCGAGCAACTCGCCGGTCAGATCGTGTCGCTCCAGGCAGCCATGGTTCATCGCGTTGAGTGCGGCTTCTCGTGTGCACAGGCCCACGCGGTGCAGGGACTCTTCGGAAATCGGGAGTGCGAAGGCGAGGTTGCGCGTGAGTCGGGACTGAAGCCGGTCGATCGATCCGCCGTCCGATCCGTGGAACTCCTCGAAGAAGACGGTGAGACGATCGTCGGATGCCTGGCCGGCAGCAAACCATCGGAGCCGGGCGACGAGGATGTCATCGCGCACCGCTTCCTGCGCGCAGGAGCTGGCGACTTTTTCCGGGGGCGTGAGCAGAAGCCGCGCTGCCAGCGCGAGCTGTCCGACATCCATCTGCCGGGCGTGGTCACTTAAACCATCGCTCGCAAGGTAACAGGAGCCAACGCCGCTCAGGGGAAGACGATTGAGTCCGGGTGACAGCTCATCGAACCAGCCCAGTGGCGTGCTGCGATTCGCCATTGCGGTCGGTCGACCGGAAGGATCGAAAACGAGCACCGCCGGGCATCCGTAGTTGAAAATCGAAAGCTCGCAGGCGGTGACATCGAGGGTCGCAAAGACGGCGCTGAGCGAAGAGGGCAGCTGGGCTGGATCTGACTGGGTCCACTCGTGCAGGAGGAATTGGTTACAGGCGGCGGCGATCGCGTCCGGTGCGGAACCAAAGAGCTGCATGCCTTTGACCATACCCTGGAAATAGGACGCGATGAAACTCTCGAGCAGTCCGTGGCCCGAAACATCGCCGAGCACCAGTTGCACTGTGCCACGCGTGTCGGATCGGCTGGCGCTGACGAAGTCACCGCCGGCCTCATGGACGGAGCACATGCGGGTCGTCAGCTCGCTGTTCAAGGGTGCAATAGAATGGGGTTCAGCGAGCAGCCTCGGGGCGAGCCGGTTTTGGATTGTGGCCACGGCGGACAGGCGATCCTCCGCCTGGTGCAGCCTGCGCTGCTGCCGCGTATGGGCGGTCGCGCGCACGATCGCGTCGAGCACGGTGGTTCGCGAAACGGGCTTTTCGAGGAAGTCCAGCACTCCCATCCGCAGAGACGACGAAAGGGTTTCCCGGTCGGAGTCGCTGGTGATGACAATGGTGGCGAGCGTCGGATCGATCTGGCGGATACGTTCGACCACTTCCAAACCGCTGAGGCCTGGCATTTGGTGGTCCGTCAGGACCGCGTCGTAGGTCGCCGGAGCGTTATTCAGGATGCGGTCAATCGCCTCGCCGCCGCTTCGCGCGGTCTCGTGAGCCAGACGGGCCTGGGTCACGATCTGGCGAAGAATCGTGAGTGACGTGGGATCGTCATCCACGAGGAGGATGATTCCGGTCTGGAGGGAAGGACGCATGCAGGACGGTCAGACCGAATCTGGCCATCTCAGTAAACGGCTGAGGCCGGGATCTCTTTAGTGTTAATAATCCATCTCCTGCAACGGTTTTTGAGATTTTTAGCAGTTCTTCTGCACCAAGAAACGGACTCGACTTGCCGGGGTCGGAGGACAGGCTTTTTTCATGATTACGGCCCTTGCCAAGACGCCAACGGTTGTAGGTGAGCACCTCTCACAGGAACAGCTTCTTCGCCTGACGCTCCCCGGGGATATCAAGAGCACGACCGTCAGCGAGCTGCAGCGCGATGTGTTTGCCCTGCTCAACGATCCGGCCGTCCGCAGATTGCCGACCGCAACGGTGGAGTTGGTGGCGACCGAGGCGAAGATGTTCGATTCGCTCGGATTGAACCTGATCGTGGGAGTGCTGAAGGCGGTGAAACAACGCGACGAAAAAATGCGTCTGCGGATCGCGTCGCGGACCGTCTACCTGACCTGTCTCGCGGTGGCCTTGGAGCGGCAGATGGAGTTGGTCTACGAGGGGCCGGCCTGAGTCGGGACGCGGCGGGGTGAGCGGGTCCGACTCACCCGCGCGCTTCACCGACGGAGGCTGGGGCGGATAAACGGCGGATTTGCACGCTTTCGCGGGCGCGCTCCAGCACGGCTTTGAGTTCGTCCAGCTTGATCGGCTTGCTCAGGTAGTCGTCCATGCCTGCGGCCAGGCAGATATCCCGATCGCCCTGCATGGCGTTGGCGGTCAACGCGATCATCCACGGACGATTCTCCTCTGAGTAAAGCGTCTTGAGTCGCGCGGCGACCTCCAGACCGTCCATCTCCGGCATTTGCACATCGAGGAGAATGAAGGCGTAAGGCTGGCGTTTGACTGCGTCGAGCACCTCCAGGCCGTTGCTGGCGACGTCCGCCGAGTAACCGAGATTCGCCAGCATGTGGCGGGCGACCTTCTGATTGACGAGATTGTCCTCCGCCAGCAGCAGCGGTTCGTTTTGCCGTCCGGACGATGCCATCTTGGGCAGGATGGACGGCACGGTCCCGGCGTTCGTGTCGGGCGGGGTGGAGCCGAACAAGTCGATCAGAACTTGGAGCAACAGTGCGGGTTTGAGTGGCTTGTTGAGGTGCGCGACGAAGAGGTTGCCGCCAATCCGGCTGCCGCCGATGGAGGACAGCATGATCAAGGGCATCGCGGGGCGAGGGATGCGACGGCGGATCTCGCCGGCGAGTTGCACGCCGTCCAAACCGGGCATGTGCATGTCGAGTACCGCGGCATCGTACTGCGCTCCGGCATCCAGCCGTGCGAGGGCTTCGCTACCGCCGGCCACGACATCCGGCTGCAAGCCCCACCCGCGAAGAAGGTCCTGCAGGATCCGACGGTTGGTCTGGTTGTCGTCGACGACGAGAATGCGTTGTTGCTTAAGGCTCGCCCGTTGGGCGGCGGCGTACGGCCGAGGCTTGCTGGGGGGGGCTTTGGCGAGGATCGAGAACCGGAAGGTTGAACCCACGCCGACCTCGCTCTCGACCCCCATGGTTCCTCCCATCAACTCGGCCAGTCGGCGGCTGATCGCCAAACCCAGGCCGGTGCCACCAAAGCGACGGGTGGTGGAGGCATCCACCTGGCTGAAAGAGCGGAAGAGGCGTCCCATGGCTTCCTGGGGAATTCCGATGCCCGTATCGCGAACACTGAACAGCAGTTGGTGACGATCACCCACGACGGAGCCCGGGCGGACGGTGACGACCACTTCGCCGCGTTCGGTAAATTTCAGCGCGTTCCCGAGGAGGTTGACAATGATCTGGCGGAGCCGCGTGACGTCGCTCCGCACGATCCCGGGTACGCCGTCGACCACTTCGTAAAGGAGATCGATTTTCTTTTCGGCAGCGCGGGCGACAAAGAGGTCGAGCGCACTTTCAATGCACTCCCTGAGATCGAAGTCCACGTCCTCAAATTCCAGATGACCGGATTCGATCTTCGAAAAATCCAAGATGTCATTGATAATTGTCAGCAGGGCGTCGCCGCTCGCACGGATTGGTTCGGCGTAGTCGCGTTGCTCTTGGGTGAGAGGGGTGTCGAGCAGCAGGCTGGTCATGCCGATGACCCCGTTCATTGGCGTACGAATCTCGTGACTCATCATTGCCAAGAACTGACTCTTGGCCTGATTGGCCTGCTCCGCCGCGTCCTTCGCGCCTTGGAGTTCCGCGGTCATTTCGGCCGCCAACCGCAAAGCGTGCTGGCGCGAGTTGACCAGCGACCAGGTCAGAGTCGCTCCCAAGATGCTGAGTCCAAACCCACCCCCCAGAACGAGCCAGGGCAGCGATCGCGAGGCGGCGTTATCAAACGCGGGCAGCGAGCGGGTCCGAACGGTCCAGCGCCGGCCGAGCAAATCGAGGTTTTGGGTTTCGACGAATTGAGAGGCGGACGGTTCTGTCTTGGCCCCGCCGATCGCATGCAGGAGCGATTCCGGGCTGGTCTGTTCACCCTCAAAAATCTCGATTGCCAGTTGTCCATCCGTGATTTCTGGAAGGTCGGCCATCAACCGATCGATCCGGAGCGAACTGTAGACCCAGCCGCGCAGGGCGACCGTGCGCTCCTCCGGGTTGGACCGAGGTTTGTTCAGATCATAGACCGGGTGAAAGAGCAGGAACCCCGGCGCGGTGTCGTCGCCGTCAATCACTTGAATACGTCGGGAAAGCACCATGCGGTCCTCGCGCATCGCCGTTTCCGCCGCCGCTCGGCGGGTGGTGCCGTTGCCGATGTCACGACCGAGTGCCCCGGCGTTTTTTGCCGCGGGTTCCATCAGGGTGACGACGTAGAGTGAGTCGTTTTGCCCCTCGCGCTCCACCGTGAAGTCGGTCTGCCCTTCCCCGAGCATGCGCGTTTCCAAATCTTCGATCTCGGACCGGGGGATGCGCTGGACATATCCCAACCCGACCAGTCCGTTGGAAAGAAACTCCTGAACCGCCAGCACATAAGTCGACCATTCCCGGCGGGAGACGTGAGCGCTGGCTTCCTGCATGGCCCCGGCTCCGTGGATCGCCTGTGCGGTTGAGGCGAAACGGAGGCGCAGCGTTCCCAGCATGCGATCGCTCAGCCGTTCGAATCGGATCCGCTCGTTATCACGAGTCTCCCTTCCGGCCAGCCACCATCCACCCACGCTGAGCGTCAGACTCGCGAGGAGGACGAGGAGAGGAAGTGTATGACCCAGCCGCGGGCGCTGAGTGACCGGCGCGTTCATGGAAGTGAGTGTCCCTTGATCGGCACACGGTCCAGGAACCGGATCCCGTTTCTCCGGCTTCCGAGTATTTTTACAGGCTTCCCCCGGCTCGCGGGTCTTCCAATTGCTACAACGTCACGCAGTTGCCGTAACCCGACTGCCCGAACGCACGAGAGACGCAAACGCTTCCGGCCGTTGTCCAACGAACTCAGCGCACCGCGACTCCCGACGGTGGGATACGGTTGAAATCCATCGGACCCTGGGCCGCGGGGTCGATACGCGCCGTCTCCCGGTCCACCCGCCGCTTCAGGGTGATATCCAGGTAAAGGGTGGTGTTGGGATCGACGAACGTGTCGATCTGCTCGGTGGTGGAGTGAAACTCGGCCGGTTGATACCAGGCGAATCCGCTGCTCGGTCTTGCGAGCACGCGAAAGCCGAAGAAGTCCCCTTTCACGGCCATCATGGCGTCAAAATCGAGGTAAAAGCTGATGGTCTGCGGCGAGCGCCGGTTGCACTGCTTGTCCACGAAAAATCCCTTCTGCAGTTTGTCCGGATCGTAGCGGGGCCCGGCGAGCAGGATGAAATCGAAGTCGGTGACCGCGCTGCCCCGGTCGTCGGTGACACGCACGATCAACTGGAAGAAGCGCCGGTGACGTCCCGGACCGCGTTGTTCGGAGTCGGTCGCGCGGGACCACGCCTGGGCGAGTTCCTCATAGTTTTCATGGGTGGAGACCGCGAGTGCTTGCAGCACGGCGGCGACCACGGGTTTTTCGTCGGCGTTGGCCAAGGTGGGGCTGCGCAGGATACCCATCTTGTCTCCCGAGTGGGATGCACCGGGGACGATCAGGAAGGGGCAGGGCTCCGACACGCGCAGTGCGCGTTCGTAGACCAGTCGGGTCGCGGTGCCACCGCCGGTCATGGAGACGGTCTCGTCCTCCTGCCGCAGGCTCAGCCAGCTGTAGTCGAGATTGGCGCCGGCCGCACGAACGACGCCATCCGAGCCCGCTTCGCCCGTGTAGCTATTGACGTGATCGTAGAGCTTCTTGTCGATCGTCGTGCCAGTAAGGACAAAAGGACGGACACGACTGCCGGAAGCGGTGGGGCGGTACGCCAGCCAGGCTTGGTTCAGAACGCGGGCTTCCTCGCTTCCGAGTTCAAGCCATCGGAGCATGCCATCTCCCGGCTCGATCCCCTCGAACCAGGACTTGAGCCGGCCGAGGCGGCTGGCCCCGAGGACGGCGAGGGGCGAGCCGTGGTTGGCCGGCGCCAACATGATGAGT
>Ga0154020_10008596_pt1 | contig 11827 bp, 7 predicted proteins | sample Klosneuvirus_201_FD_109709 | JGI IMG/M metagenome (GOLD analysis project Ga0154020, IMG submission 109709) | Active sludge microbial communities from wastewater, Klosterneuburg, Austria - Klosneuvirus_20160825_MG | ecosystem: Engineered > WWTP > Aerobic digester > Activated sludge | place... | reverse complement strand
TAACCTCGATGCTTAAACGCGAACTGTCCTTCTTGCAAGCCACGGCGATCAACATGATCGATATGGTTGGTATCGGACCGTTCGTCACAACGGCTCTCGTTGCCGCTACGATGGGATCAGCGCCGATGGCCCTCTTGGCCTGGTGTGTTGGTATGTCTCTTGCCTTGGTTGATGCATCGGTATGGAGCGAACTCGGTGCCAAGATGCCGGAAGCAGGTGGCTCCTATGCCTTTCTCCGCGAAACGTATGGCAAGGACTCATGGGGTAGACTCATGGCGTTTTTGTTCGTGTGGCAAACATCCTTCCAAGCACCACTCGTTGTAACGTCGGGCGCACTGGGATTCGCCAAGTACATCACGTTCCTCACCGGACCGCTCGATCCGCTCACGGGGAAACTCATTGGTGTTGCGCTTATCGTGTTGCTCGTTGCGCTGTTGTACCGTCGGATCGGCGATGTGGGACGCATCTCGGTCGTCCTCTGGGCCTGCGTCATCGCTGCCCTCCTCTGGATCATCGGCACGGGCATGATCTACGGTAGCTTCGGTCAGATCATGAGTGGAGATCTTGTTGAGGGGGCACTTGGGAACAACGCCATCTGGGCTGCTCTGGGGATCGCAACGATCCCAACCATCTACTCCTACCTCGGCTATTACAATGTGTGTCACCTCGGAGCAGAGGTTCGTGACCCTGTTCGTGTGATCCCGAGAAGCATGTTCGTTTCGATCCTCGGAATCGGAGTGCTCTATCTCGCAATGCAAACGGCGATCTATGCGGTGCTTCCCGTTGCTGATGTGGCTGCGTCACCATTCGTTGTGAGTACGCTCATCAATACTGTGCAGGGTCCGGTGGCCGCTCAGATCGTTACGGCACTCGTTCTGATCGTGGCCGTAGCCTCGTTGTTCAGTGTGATCCTTGGATATACACGAATACCGTATGCAGCGGCAAAGGACGGACTCTTCTTCCGTGTCTTTGGTCGTGAACACCCAACGAAGAACTTCCCGCACATCTCCCTGTTGGTGCTTGGCGGTGTTGCTGTGATCTTTACGATGACGCTTGAATTGGGTGATGCGATAAAGTCGATCATCACCATGCGGGTCTTCACACAGTTCGTGGCTCAGGCCGTTGGACTCATCGTGTTGCGTAAGCGACTTGGTGCGGGGGCAATGCCATGGAAGATGTGGCTCTACCCTGTCCCGGTCCTCCTTACCATCGTGGGCTGGATCTGGATCTTCTCCAGTGCCAAGCCCCTTCAACAACAACTAGGACTTGCTGCACCCGTTGTTGGTATTGTTGTGTATCTCGCACTCGCACGGAGAAACAGAACGTGGCCATTCAAATTGCCATCGATGGGTTGATCGTAGATCTCCATCAGAGAAGAACATATCCAGGTGTGGTTGAATTCATTGATGGTGTGATCACAGCGATCCGTGAGGATCCGTCTGCGCGCACCGATCGATACATTATGCCCGGGTTTGTTGACGCACATGTGCATGTGGAGTCGAGCATGCTCATTCCCAGCGAATTCGCTCGACTCGCCGTTGTTCATGGGACGGTTGCCACTGTAAGCGATCCGCACGAGATCGGAAACGTGTGTGGTGTAGAGGGTGTCCGGTATATGCTCGAGAATGGGGCGCGTGTTCCTTTCACGTTTGCATTTGGAGCCCCTTCCTGCGTGCCTGCAACAACATTTGAGACGGCAGGTGCAGAGATCACAGCGTCGGACATCCGTGAGTTGTTCAAGGATGAGCGCGTTCGGTACCTGAGCGAGATGATGAACTGGCCGGGGGTTTTATACAACCACCCGGTTGTAATGGAGAAGCTTGCTGTTGCGCGGGAATGTGGAAGGGTGATCGATGGTCACGCCCCCGGACTCCGCGGCGAACAAGCAGCAGCCTATGCTGCGCATGGCATCTCCACCGACCACGAGTGCTTTACCCTGGAAGAAGCCATTGATAAGGTGGCAGCAGGAATGAAGATCCTCATCCGTGAGGGAAGTGCGGCTCGCAACTTTGATGCTTTACATCCGATCATCAAACTCCATCCGGAGAGAGTGATGTTCTGTTCTGATGATATGCATCCCGACTCATTGGTACTTGGACACATCAACTTGCTCGTTGCCCGCTCCGTAGCGCTTGGGTATGACATCTACGATGTCTTGCGCGCTGCCTGTGTTCATCCTGTTGAACACTACGGACTCCCTGTTGGACTACTGCGTGTTGGAGATTCCGCCGATCTCATCGTTGTGGAGGATCTCACAGCATTCTCTGTTCATCAAACATGGGTCAAGGGGCGATGTGTTGCCGAACATGGAACCACTGCCATTGATCATGTAGAAGAACGTATCATCAATCAGTTTTCATGTGATCCCATCACTGCCGATCAGATCGCCACAGATCATCTCGGTAAGGAGGTTCGGGTGATTGTAGCACATGACGGTCAACTCGTAACCTCCGAAGAGCACCACGTTCTTCCTTCGAACGATGTTCTGAAGATCGTGGTTGTGAATCGCTATACCAATGCGCCCCCTGCCATTGCCTATATCAAGAACATCGGGCTCACTTCCGGAGCCATCGCCAGCAGCGTGGCACATGACTCGCATAACATCGTGGCCGTTGGCTGTTCCGATGTCGAGATCGTTGACGCCGTTAACGCCATCATTGCGTCACGCGGCGGTGTATGTGTAACGGCGGACGGCAAGACCGATCTTCTCCCACTCCCCGTAGCCGGCCTTATGTCCAATCTCGACGGTTATGACGTTGCCCGCACCTACGCAGCGCTTGATTCACGAGCCAAAGCACTTGGCTCCCAACTCCGCGCCCCCTTCATGACGATATCTTTTATGGCCCTACTCGTGATTCCTCAACTAAAGTTGAGTGATAAGGGTCTCTTCGATGGTGGTATGTTTACGTTTGTTGACCCACTTTTGCCGAGCTAGTAATAGTGCCTGCTCGTTTATCCCTTCTTGTATTGATCCTCATCCTCATCCTTGATGTGGTGGTTATACATGCACAGTGGTCAACGGATCCATGGAAGAGTACGATTATATCTAACACTGGCATTAACCAGAGCAATCAGATCCTTGCAAACCTCGTGGGTGGTAGCATCCTTGTGGCATGGTCCAAGGATAATTCTAATGGTTACGACATCTACGCACAAGGGGTTGATCGCAATGGTGTAGCCTTGTGGAAGATCAATGGTGTTGAGGTATGCGTTCTGAAGTCAAACAACGTCCCAAGTGCCGTCATTCCTGATACCATTGAGGGTGCCTTTATTTTCTGGAGTGATACTCGAACAGGAGTGTCTGACATTTACATGCAACGTTTGGATAAGTATGGGCTGCCTCACTTTGTAAAGAATGGAATTCCTGTTTTCGACTCCGCAGCACATAGGGACTATCTTCGTGCTATTCCCGACGGAGCTGGTGGCACAATGATTGTTTGGCAAGAGTATACAAGAACTCTACGCACAATCCGAGCGCAACATCTTAATGCCGACGGGAGGGTTCTATGGGCGCAATCAAGTGTTATCGCAGTACGAGATGTGTTGAGTCAGGCTGCAGTGACTGGCATGGTTGATGATGGAAGTGGTGGCTTGATAGTTTGTTGGAGGGAAGCAGTTCCGAACCGCTACCACAAGTTCTATGCGCAGCGGATTGACAGCATCGGACGAATTCGATGGGACTCCAGTAGTGTAACTGTTAGCAATCTTGACGTCGGAATTGTTGAGGGTACTAACGAATTTCAACTCGTGGAAATGGCAAAAGATGAAACTTATGGGGCATACTTTGCATTTCAAGAAGTTAGGAAAGGGCGAAGGAGGATCTATCTGCAGCATGTTGATTCATCTGGCACAATCACGTTGGGGAATTACGGCAGGCTGATCTCAGATACAAATCTTTTATGTACTCTAACAGACGTAGTAGCAAATGGCAGAGGACAAGTATTCCTGTCATGGTGGTTTCAGCCTAATGCTGTTGATTCAAAAATCCAAAGTGTTCTTCAGTTGTTTGGAAAAGATGGTTCCGGCCTCTGGCCAGAACCTGTCATTTTGCCTCCTGTGTCGACAGCAACAAGCTATGTCAGGTATGTATCTGACGATAGTGGAGGAGTAATAGCATTTTGGTTGCAAGTACAAGACGGCCAGGCTAAGGTTTATTCTCAGAGATTCAATTCAGATGGTTCTAGGCGCTGGGAGGAAGAAGGAAGATTCTTCGCTGCTATTCAACAGAATCCCTTGTACTTCTTCTTTTTACCTCAGATTATCTCTGATGGATCGCATGGGGCTGTTATGGCGTACGTTGATGTGCCAGGCAGCCAAAAAAAAGAACTGCGCATTCAGCATATAAACGAAGATGGAGTTTTGGGAGTTCCGAAGAATTCACCGCCTCCTCCCGTCGATTCTGATTCGACGGAATCTCCAATTGTAGGCATCCGATCCATTTCCCCTAACCCGTCTACCGGAATCTTGGACCTAGAGTTCGTTGTGCCAGTAAGAGGGACAGTTACTGTTACTGTTTACAATGCTATCGGCGAAGTTGTTGCTGTACCATTTCAAGAATTTGTTCAGCGAGATATTGCCACTACGATATCAATTGATCTCTCTGCTCAAAGTTCAGGAGCTTTCTTTTGTCGACTCACCGGACCATACATCAATGAGAGCAAGATGTTCATTGTTCAGCATTAACGTGCGAAACAATCAGTTTGCGTTTTTTGACACCCTCCAGTAGAATTAGAAATAGTGATGGTCCGCCCTTATCTCATCGTGTTGATCCTCATACTTGATGTGACTAGTGCGCATGCGCAGTGGTCCATGAATCCATGGAGGGGTACTACCATTACGGACGTAGGCGGGTATGGACATCAGCACATTCTCACAAAAACTAGCAATGGAAGTGTTGTTATTGGTTGGTCTCAGAGTTCTGCAGTCAACCGCGACGTACAAGCCCAGTGTGTTGATCCTAAAGGTGTAGTCCTTTGGAAGACCAATGGTGTGGATGTGTGTGTTGAAGCCGAAAATCAGCTGATTGGTGCGATTGTGCCTGATGCGGTTGGTGGGGTCACCATCTATTGGTCTGACTATCGCTCAGGAGAGCCAGATATATACATGCAACGGTTGGACAAGAGTGGTGTGCCCATGCTGGCAAGCAATGGAATCCCCGTCTTTGAGTCAGCAGCAAATCGGACAATTGTTAGTGCCGTCTCGGATGGCAATGGCGGTACGATCTTACTCTGGAATGAGCTTGAAAATCAACGCTATGCCTTACATACCCAACGTATCAATTCAAGTGGGAGAAATCTGTGGACACAAGGCGGTGTTGACATATATAGAGGTATGCAGATGTATCCACTAGTGTTTGGAGTTGTTAGCGATAATCAAGGCGGCCTGATATTTTGCTGGGCGGAGCAAATGCCCAACCAGGACTACGCGTTTTATTCGCAGCGTGTTGATAGTACAGGTCAAGTCCGATGGGGTTCAAAAGGTGCAACTATTTGTGATCTTGACGTTGGTTTTCTGGTGAACAGTGTTGGGCAGCGCGTGTTAGGCATGACGAGTGATGGATCCTCTGGAGCATATTTTGCATTTCTTGATAGTAGATATCGCAAACCGGCTATTTTCTTGCAACACGTTGATTCAGCCGGTATGCTTTCGCTCGAAAAGAATGGTAAGCTAATCTCTGATACCACCAAGTATAGCGAACTCTCAGCTCTCACCGTGAGCAGCACTGGTCAATTGTTTGTGGCTGGGTACACTCGAAGTTACTCGGAGAACATTTACGATCTCGTTCTTGATTTGTATGGAAAAGATGGCACAAGAGTTTGGGCTGAACCAGTCAAAGTACAAACTGATTCTATTGGTTTTTTGGGATACTATGTTGTTTCGGACCGGAACGCTGGAGTGATTGCATTTTGGTTGGAGGGCCCCTATTCGGATCTCAGAATTCGTGCGCAGCGGTTCAACTCACAAAGTTCTCCTCTCTGGGCTGAAGAAGGAGTGTTCTTCGCGAGTCTCCAACAAATTGGACCCAACTATGCACTAAGAATCATCTCTGATGGAGATCATGGTGCTATAGTGTTGTATAGTGATGTGCGAGATTTGAACGGAGAAGGTTTGTATCTCAAACTCATCAACGGAGATGGAGAGTTGGGAGTGACAAAGAATTTGCCCCCTCCCATCGATTCCAATTCAACTGAAGCTCCTTTGTTAGGCATTACATCCATTTCTCCGAATCCCACAACTGGTATCGCTGATATTGAGTTTATTGTTCCTGTGAAAGGAACCGTTAGTCTTGTCATATACAATGCAATCGGTGAAATTGTGCTCATACAACACAAAGAACTTGTTCAACGAGACGTTGCTACGTCTGTGTCCATAGACCTCACCTCACAAAGCTCGGGGACTTTCTACTGTCGACTCACTGGACCATACATCGACGAGACACAAATGCTGATCCTGCAGAAATGACACGTTCGATTTCGCTGATGTGCTAATGTGCTAATGTGCTAATGTGCTAATGTGCTAATGTGCTAATGTGCTAATATTGTTGATTAGCACATTAGCACATTAGCAGATTAACAGATTAACAGATTAACATGCTCCCCCTCGACTCCTCCCTCATCCGTCTCATTCAGTTTGCGATCCGCGAGGATCTGGGGACGGGAGATATCACGAGTGACCTGAGCATTCCGCGTGATGCTACCGCCGCTGCGCGGTTTTTGATGAAGCAGGATGGAGTGGTGTGCGGACTTCCGATGTTGCCGCTTGTCTTCCGGGAATTCTCGTCGGACGTGGATATCGAGCTAAAGGTGAATGAGGGTGACCGTATCAAGAACGGTACGGTGATCGCTCTCGTGGAAGGCCCGGCACATGCCTTGTTGGCAGGCGAGCGCACAGCTCTGAACTTCATCCAACGCATGAGCGGTGTTGCTACGAAGTCCCGACAGTATGTTGACCGGATCGCCGGCACAAAGGCACGTGTTCTTGATACACGAAAGACCATCCCTGGATGGCGATTGCTTGATAAATACGCCACAACGATCGGCGGCGCATTCAATCATCGGCTAGGTCTCTATGACATGGTGATGATCAAGGACAACCACATCACAGCGTGTGGTGGTATTCGTGAGGCCGTTGATACCATCGTTGCGGACCTGCGGGACAGACCGATGATGAAGGTGGAGGTTGAAGCACGTTCGCTCGATGATGTCTTGGAGATCCTCCAGTGCAAGGGAGTTCATCGGGTGATGTTCGACAACTTCACGCCGGATGAGGTTGCTGAGGGAGTTCGCATCGTTGATGGTCGACTTGAGACCGAAGCATCGGGTGGGATAACGTACGACAACATCCGCGACTATGCAGAGGCAGGAGTGGATTACATTAGCGTGGGCGCGATTACACACAGCGCCACCGCTCTCGACATTTCCATGAAGTTATTCGTCCCGAAACAGGGCTGAACTCTACCCCTCCGGCAGTTTATCCGGCGGTGCAAGAAGGGATGGCAAGGGGCCATCCAATACATACGACTTGCGGCCATAGTGGTACGACATCGGGACGTGCAAGGTGTTGATCAAGTAGTCCAGGTCACGCGCAACGGTACGTTCGCTTACTTCCAGGTCCTTCGCCATAAGATTCGCCGTTACCCGTTCGCCACGCGACAGCCGCATCAGGATGGCCTGAAGACGGTAGAGCGTGGGACGCATGGCAGATTTCATTGGCGCAGATTCCGATTCACGAAGTATCTGCGAGGGTACGCCACCCACTCTGCCATCTACTGTCATAGTGGCGATTACAAGCCACTGGTAGATGTTACGCTCCTCCGAATCGGTGAGCAACCAAGGCAAAAGAGGGGTCGAAAACGACGAAAGGGGCTTCATGCCCCCTTGTGGTGATTATCAGATAGAACGTGACGCGTGCCGGAACGGGTATCGCGTCCTAGAGTTCTCTTCGCAATCGGGCCACCGGAATACGTAGCTGTTCGCGATACTTCGCAACTGTTCTGCGTGCCACGTTATACCCCAGTTTCTTGAGGTCCTTGCCAAGCTTATCGTCACTCAATGGTTTGCTCTTGGATTCGGCTTCAATGAGCTCCTTGATCTTTTGCTTGATGACGCGTGTGGAGATCTCTTCGCCATCATCACTGAGAAGCGCCTCGCTGAAGAAGTACTTCAGTTCGAACGTTCCAAAGGTGGTCAGCACGTATTTCCCATTCACGATCCGACAGATCGTGGAGATATCGAGCCCCGTGATCTCAGAGACATCGCGATAGATAAGGGGCTTCAAGTGCTCCGGACCGTATTGGAAGAACTCCTTTTGCAGACCGATGATGGCCGTCATCACTCGAAGCATCGTACTCTTGCGCTGACGGATGGCCTGCATGAGGAACTTGGCGTCTTCATACTTCTTCCTCAGCCACTCACGAGTCTCCTTGTTGAACTTGTGGAATCGCGCTTCCTTCTTGAGCTTTTCATAGGCATTGCTCACACGAAGAGTTGGAAGGCGGGAATCGTTCACCGTGATGAGGAAGTCCGACCCGTCTTCGGTTGGTTCAACCGTGAAGTCGGGCGTAACGGTGTTCACTTCCGGACCGATCGTGCCGCCACCCGGACGCGGTGTGAGGTGACGTATCACATCGATCGCTTCACGAAGGTAGTCCTCCGTTACATCGAGCTGACGTTCGATGATGTGATAGTGCTTCATCGCAAAGGCCTCGTAGGTCTTTGTCAGGATAAGGATGGCAAGCTTCTGTGCCGCATTCGGTTTCTCAACGGCACGTAGCTGTGCAAGCAAACATTCCTGTACACTGCGAGAGGCAATACCCGGAGGTTCGAGCGATTGCACCTTGCGAAGAACAGATTCGGCCTGTTTCATCGTGATCGGATTGAGCGGACGTGTTACGTCTTCGATAAGATCCTGGAGATAGTTCTGCGCACGGCCCGGCATGGTAGACGTGTGCATCGCAAGATTGTGTTCCGCGAATCGATCGTTCACTTCCTGCATCAATTCATCAAGAGTTCGGCGCAAGTAGCCATCGTCATCAACATTGCCAATGATGTACTCGCCGAATAATCTGTCCTCTAACGACACCTGCAGATACTTCATCTGTTCGAGAAGATCATCTTCTAACGTCTGTACTTCTCGGAACTGAAACACAGGCTCATCGTCATCATCTTCACCCATGCGCGTGTCACTTGAACTCCCGCTTGTAGGGTCTTCTCCCCAGATAAGCTTATAGAACTCAAAGGCATCCTTGGGGTCGAATTCCGTTGCAGCGTCAATGGACTCCGTGCGCTTCTCGGGACCGAGGGATTCAGTGCCCGGGACCGGTGCGTCATAGGCAGTGCTTTCAGCCGGACCTTCGGTGTCACCAGTAACACGATCCTCTCCGGCGGCCTGCGGTTCATACTCCGGACTCTCTTCGAGCATTGGATTGTTCTCCAGCTCGGCCCGAACGTGTTGCTCCAACTGCAACAGGGGCAGCTGCAGCATCTTGAGATACTGGATCTGTTGTGGCGTGAGCGACTGCTGAAGAGCGGTCTGAAGGTTAAGTCCTAGCTTCATTCGTCGCCCTCGTCCTCACCGCGCGATACGGCCAACATACGGGCATAGGCCTTCTCACCAAAGGCACGAACTAAGGCATCCTTAAGCGACTCCACCATCGGTATGCTGAGGCGGGCTCCAAGTTCACGACCGGGCTCACATTCTTCGATCTGCTCGTAATGCAGATACGGCCCACCGAAGTCGGCGATCCGGATCGGGAAGAGATGGCAGGAAAGGGGCTTACGGAAATCACTCTCTCCATTATGAAACGCCTTCTCAATGGCGCACTTGGCCACCGAGTTCTCATAGTACACAAAGACACAATCGGCATCATCGAGGCATGCAACTGACCTGTCTCCCACGTGGCCTTCAACTGGGTCATTCTCTTCAAGCCACCGTCGGGAACGGTCTCCCAAATAGGGAAGTGCGGCCGCAACGGACAATTGCAGAGGTTTCACTTCATTCTCAAGTAACGGAGCTCCCGCTCCTCCGCTAAGGGTGCAGCAAGCCCCTTTACAGCGTTGAAGATCACACGCAAATGTGGCCGTCAACACCTGCTCCTGAATGAGAAGATCGTCGAGTAGGATCATGCTTTCGGAAAAATAGCACGATTCTTGCTAGTCAGAAACATTCCTCATCGTGAGATGCGCAATCTGAGCGCATTTGTCACCACAGTTACCGAGCTAAGGGCCATTGCGGCCGCAGCGATCATGGGTGAAAGTGCCATGCCGGTAAGGGGAATGAGCAATCCCGCAGCGAGGGGGATCCCCAGCACATTGTAAAAGAAGGCCAGGAAGAGATTCTGCCGGATCGTACGCATTGTTGCTCGGGAAACGTCAATTGCGTCGAGAACAGTATGCAGGTCGGCGCGCATCAGTGTCACATCGGCAGTGGATTTTGCGATATCTGTTCCCGACCCCATGGCGATCCCTACATCTGCTTGTGCAAGTGCGGGCGCGTCATTGATGCCATCGCCGACCATTGCAACAACAGCACCTTGACGTTGGAGTTTCTCGATTGCATTCGCCTTTCCATCAGGAGAGATCGAATGCATCACTTCGTCGATCCCGGCGGCATTGGCAATGTGCTTGGCCGCTGCTTCTTTGTCACCGGTGAGCATCACAACACGAAGACCGCGGGTGCGCATACGAGCAACTGCATCTACGCTTGAGACGCGAAGGGTATCTGCAACGGCGATCGCCGCAACCACCGCTCCATTGAGGCTAACGAAATGTGTTGACCATCCATGTGCTGCGTGACTCTCTGCAGCTGCACGAAATGGCGCGGGAATGATCAGCATTGCGTCGCTCATGAGATCTTCGTTGCCGATCCGTATTCGAGAAGATCCGATCACACCAACTGTTCCTTTTCCCGGAAGAGTTTGTGCAGACGATGCAAGGAGTCGGTCTGCAGACGGGACGGCTGCCCATGACACAAGAGCTTTCGCGATCGGGTGTTCCGAACCCGACTCCAATGCGTCGATGTAGACACGTAACGATGGTGTGTCCGTTGTATAAACATCTTGAACGGTAGGAGCTCCGTCTGTGAGAGTTCCGGTTTTGTCGAGAACGATCGTTGTAATGCTATGGAGTCGCTCAAGTGCGGCAGCATGAGCGAAGAGAGCGCCGTGTTTCGCCCCCTTCCCTGATCCGACAATGATGGCCGTTGGAGTAGCCAGACCAAGAGCGCACGGACAGGCGATGATGAGGACGGCGATAGCAGAGGTCAAGGCCTGGGTGAAGGCAACATCCGATGGGGCGGCGATCATCCAACCCAGGAATGTCAGAATTGCGATGCCGAGGACGATAGGCACAAAGACGCTGCTGATCTTGTCAGCTAGTCGTTGTATCGGTGCCTTGCTTTGCTGAGCACGTTCCACGGAGCGGATGATGCCGGAGAGAACAGTGGTAGATCCAACAGCAGTTGCCCGGACCAAAACCGATCCGGTCGTATTCAGGGAGCCTCCGATGACCGTATCACCTGCACTGCGTTCAACAGGCAGACTCTCTCCGGTGAGCATGGACTCATCAACGCTTGTGGAGCCGCTGATGATCGTACCGTCTGTTGGGATACGTTCTCCCGGACGGATAACGATAGTCTCACCCACAGCAACATCGCCGGCCGGTATGTCGCTGTCCACACCGTTGCGTCGAACACGGACCACAGTTGGATGCAGCTCCATCAAGGACTGAAGTGCCTCTGCTGTCCGCCCCTTTGCCCTCGACTCTAACCACTTCCCCAGAAGTACGAGAGTAATGATCGTTGCTGTTGAATCGAAGTAGGCACCGGTGTG
>Ga0154020_10008595_pt1 | contig 11828 bp, 9 predicted proteins | sample Klosneuvirus_201_FD_109709 | JGI IMG/M metagenome (GOLD analysis project Ga0154020, IMG submission 109709) | Active sludge microbial communities from wastewater, Klosterneuburg, Austria - Klosneuvirus_20160825_MG | ecosystem: Engineered > WWTP > Aerobic digester > Activated sludge | place... | reverse complement strand
GCCCTAGAGCGCCGAACCGCTAATCAGACCGGCTGCGGCCGAAGATGCCGTCATTCCTGGGCCAAACCTGCCGCTCCGCTCCTCGGAGTACATCGAGTACGCCTCCGGTGCTCGCGTCACGTTGGCCCATGAATTTAGGCCTCTTCGCCCTCGCTGCGGTCCGATTAGCGGTTCGGCGCTCTAGCGGCGGACAGCGCGCGCTATTGACGTCGCGCAAGAGCCGATGAAACATCGTGCCCAGTGTCTAAGCCCGCGGTTAAAGCCTCGAAGAAGCGCGGCGCGCCCAAGGCGGAGAAGCCTGAAAAGCCGGCCCCCTCCTTCGAAGTCTCCATCCGCTCGGCGGCCTTCCACTTCCCTGAGGGAGGGATCTCGACCTCCGCCCTCGTCCTCAATGAGCAGCCCCACCGGGTGTTCTTCCTCCGGGAGCGCCGGAATATCGGGGTGAAGTACGTTCACACCGCGGCGCTCACCGACACTCCTTCCTCTCTGGCTACGACCGCCGCCCAAAACGCCCTGGCGCGGGGAGGGATAGACCCCAGCACGCTCGATATGGTGGTCACCGCCGGCTGCACCCCGCCGGACTTCGACATGTGGTCGATGCCCACCAAGGTCGCCAAGAACATCGGCGCCCTCAACGCGGAGTGCTTCGGCATCGGTGAGGCCGGCTGCGCCTCCGCCTTCGCCGCGATGCGCGTGCTGGTCCCGATGATGCTCGCCCCGGACGGCCCGAGGCGGGTGATGCTCGTCGCCGGCTGCATCACCCCCGGCGGTCACTTCTTTCCCCCCGCCACGATCTACGGCGATGGCGCCGGCGCGCTGATCCTCGAGCGGACCAAGGTCGGCAAGGCCACGGGCCCCCGGGTGATCCGCGCCGATTACTATACCGACTGCCAATACATCGACAGCTTCGGACCCGTCGCGGGCCTCATGAAGCTCCGCCTCGACGGCCAGCTCGTTCCCGCCGACTGGACCGTGCGGATCAAGGACATCAAGCAGATGGAGGTCCTGGTCCAGACCACGGCGGAGCGGGGTGCGAGCTTCGTGAAGAAGACGCTCAAGAAGGCCCGCTGGACCCCGGAGGATCTGCGCTGGCTGATCCTCGACAACGTCGCAGCCGTGGTCCCCGAGGTGATGGCCGAGATCTTCGCCCTCCCCCAGGACCGCGTGCTGCTCGAGAATATCCGTCGCTACGGGCACGCCTGGGTCGTCGACATGTTCGTGAACCTGGCGACCATCTTCGACGAACACCCCCTCGCTCCCGCGGAGCGCATCGTCTGTGCCGGGATGGGCCAAGGCGAGCACTGGGGCGTCATGCTTTTGGAGAACTAGGAGGATTCCGTGGCGATTTCCCGTGAAATACTGATGAAGACCGTGACCGAGGCGCTGGCCGACGCGCTCGCTGAGAAGTCCAAACCTATGCCGGCCAGCGTCGGCCCCGAGACTGAGATCTTTGGACGGGACTCCCTCCTCGACTCGCTCGGCCTGGTCACCATGGTGATGGAGCTCGAGACCCGGCTCGAAGAGGAGCACGGCGTGACGGTGGTGCTGGCCAGCGAAAAGGCCATGTCCCGTCGTTCGAGCCCCTTTCGGACCTTGGGCGCGCTGGTCGACTACATCGAAGCAGAGCTGAAGAAGGGCCCAGCGTGAGCGCGCCCAGCGAAAAGCCGGTCGCCTTGGTGACCGGGACGCGCACCGGACTCGGCTATGGGATCGCCGAACGCCTCTTGGCCAAAGGCTACGCCGTCTTCGGGTGCAGCCGCTCCGCGCTAGAGACCCCGCTGCCCGGCGACTACACCCACGAGCTGTGCGATGTGGCGAATGAGGCCGAGGTCGTGGCGCTGGTGCGCAAGGTCGCCAAGAAGCATGGCCGCCTCGACGTGCTGGTGAACAACGCCGGCATCGCCTCCATGAACCACGTCCTCCTCAGCACGGTGTCGACCTTCGATAAGATCTTCGCCACCAACGTGCGGGGGAGCTTCGTAGCGGCGCGGGAATCCGCCAAAATCATGGGCCGGCGCCGCTTCGGCCGCATCGTGAACCTGAGCAGCATCGCCGCTCCGCTGCACCTGCCGGGCGAAGGCATCTACGCGGCGTCCAAGGCCGCGGTCGAGGAGCTGACCCGCGTCTTGGCCTTCGAGCTGGCGCCGCTCGGGATCACGGTCAACGCGCTGGGGCCCGGCCCCATCCGCACCGATCTCATCGCCGGCGTGCCCGAGGCCTCGATCCAAGCGCTGGTGGAGCGCCAGGCCGTCCGCCGCCTGGGCGAGGTGCGCGACGTGCTGAACGCGCTCGAGTTCTTCATCGCCCCCGAGAGCGACTTCATCACCGGCCAGACCATCTATCTCGGGGGCATTACGTGAGCATCGAGTGGCTGTTTCGGCGCCTCGAGAGCTTCGGGGACGCCGAGGCCATCGTGCAGGGGGCGCAGAGCTACAGCTACCGAACCCTGGTCAGCGCGATCGAACGCGAGGCGAGCTTCCTCGATGCGCACGGCGTCGCGCCGGGGGAGGTGGTGATGCTCGAGGGGGACTTCGCGCCCCGCTCCATCGCGCTCCTCTTGTGCCTCGCCCACCGAAACGCGGTGATCGCGCCCTTGGCGCCGGGAGCTACCGTCGAGGCCTCGGCGCTGATCGAGAGCTGTGACGCCGCGGTGGTGCTGACCGCGGGCCCGGGCGACGAGATGCGCCTCTCCCGCACCGGACGGCGCTCGGAGCACGCGCTCATCGATACCTTGCGCGAGCGCCAGAGCCCCGGGCTCATCATCTTCACCTCGGGATCCACCGGTAAAAGCAAGGTCGTGGTGCACGACTTCGGCCGGGTGATCGAGAAATTCGAGCAGCCCAAGACCACCGCGCGGACCCTGAGCTTCCTCCTCTTCGATCACATCGGCGGGATCAATACGCTGATCCAAACCCTGACCAGCGGCGGCGCCTTGATCATCCCGGCCGATCACGATCCGGAGACGGTCGCGGCCGCCGTAGAACGGAGCAAGGTCGAGCTGCTCCCAGTGTCCCCGACTTTCTTGAACCTCCTCCTGATGAGCGGCGCCCATGAGCGGCATGATCTCCGCTCCCTCAAGATCGTCAGCTACGGGACCGAGCCGATGCCCGAGACCACGCTGAAGCGCGCCACCGACAGCCTCCCCTGGGCCCGCTTTCACCAGCTCTACGGCCTGTCGGAGATGGGGATCTTGAAGTCGAAGGTCCGCGACCAAAAGAGCCTGTGGGTACAGCTCGGCGGTGAGGGCGTGGAGACCCGGGTCGTCGACGGGCTCCTCGAGATCCGCTCCCGCTCGGCGATGCTGGGTTATTTGAACGCCCCGAGCCCCTTCACCTCCGACGGCTGGCTGATGACGGGCGACGAGGTGGAGCAAGACGGGGAGTGGATCCGGATCAAGGGTCGCCGCTCCGAGATGATCAACGTGGGCGGGCAGAAGGTCTTTCCGGCCGAGGTGGAGAGCGTGATCGCCGCGCTGGACAACATCAAAGACGTGGCGGTCTTCGGAGAGCCGCATCCGATGATGGGGCACGTGGTCGCCTGCCGGGTGAACCTGATCGTCCCCGAGGAGGCCCGGGCGCTCCGGGCGCGGATCCGCAAGCACTGCAGCGAGCACCTGGCGGCCTTCAAGGTCCCGGTGCGGGTGGAGATCACCGAGGACGCGCAGTACTCGAGCCGCCACAAGCGCGTGCGTCCCAAGGCCTGAGATCTCGGTCGACTCCGGCCCGCGCCAGTACTAGAGCACGAGATCCGTGATCTCGTTCGACAACGTCAGCAAGCAGTACGGCCGCCAGATCCTCTTCATGGAGGCCTCCGCCACCCTCGAGCGGGGCGAGAAGGTCGGCCTGGTCGGCCCCAATGGCGCCGGCAAGACCACCGTCTTTCGCCTGATCACCGGGGAGGAGGAGACCGACGCCGGGCAGGTGGCGGTCGAGCGCGGGGTGAAGGTCGGCTACTTCTCCCAGGACGTCGGCGAGATGTCGGGGATGAGCGTGCTCGAGGCGGTGCTGGACGGCAAAGGTCCCATCGCGGCGATCAAGCACGAGCAGAGCCAGGTCGAGCACGCGCTGGGAGATCCGGACCGCGCGGACGAGATGGACGCGCTGATCCACCGCCTCGGTGAGCTCCAGGAGCAGTTCGAGGCCCTCGGCGGCTACAGCTTGGAGAGCGAGGCTCGTTCGATCCTCTTTGGCCTCGGCTTCAGCGACGCGATGATCGACGACGACGTGGGCAAGCTCTCCGGCGGCTGGAAGATGCGGGTGGCCCTGGCGCGCATCCTCCTCTTGGCGCCCGACGCGATGCTCCTGGACGAGCCGACGAACCACCTCGACGTGGAGAGCATCATCTGGCTCGAGGAGTTCCTGAAGAACACCAAGAGCGCGCTGCTCATGACCTCCCACGATCGAGAGTTCATGAACCGCGTCGTCGGCAAGGTCATCGAGATCGACGGCGGCGAGCTGACCAGCTACTCGGGCGATCTCGACTTCTACGAGACCCAGCGCGCGCTGCGGGCCCGCGAGCAGGAGGCCCAGTTCAAGCGGCAGCAGAAGATGTTGGAGAAGGAGCTGCGCTTCATCGAGCGGTTCAAGGCCCGCGCCAGCCACGCCGCCCAAGTCCAGAGCCGCATCAAGAAGATCGACAAGATCGAGAAGCTGGAGGCGCCCAAGCGGATCGAGCAGGTGCACTTCGAGTTCAGGAAGCCGCCGCGCTCGGGCGACGACGTGGTGCGCCTGAGCCAGCTCGAGAAGAGCTACGGCGGGCGCAAGGTGACGGAGCTCGATCTCCTGATCCGGCGCCGAGAGCGCTGGTGCGTGCTGGGCGCCAACGGGGCGGGCAAGTCGACCCTGCTCAAGCTGATCGCCCAGGCCGTGGAGCCCGATCAGGGCAAGGTCACGCTCGGCGCGGCCGTGAAGATGGGCTATTTTGCGCAGCACACCATGGAGGTCTTGAACCGCGAGAAGACGGTGTTCGAGACCTTGTACGATGACTTCCCCACCGCTTCGCAAGGTGTCTTGCGGACGCTGGCGGGGTCCTTTGGATTCCCCGGCGATGAGGCGGACAAGCCGTGCAGCGTGCTCTCGGGCGGGGAGAAGGCGCGCCTGGTGATGGCGCGGATGCTGTTTGAGCCGCCGAACCTCCTGGTCCTCGACGAGCCTACCAACCATCTCGACATCGCGACCAAAGATCTGCTGGTCAGCGCGCTCTCCGACTTCGAGGGGACGATGATCTTCGTCTCCCACGATCGGCGCTTCCTCTCCTCCCTCTCCACTCGGGTGCTCGAGCTGAACCCCGACGGTCCGGGGACGCCGGCCCGCGTCTACCCGGGCGGCTATCGCGAATACGTGATCATGGCAGGCCGGGAGGCGCCGGGGCTCAGGGCCCAAAAATGAGCGTAGCGGCCGGGGGGCCACCGGGAGGGGCCGCGCTCGGCGTGCCGCCCGGGTTCCGTGCGGGACTCCTGGCGGTGCTGTCCCTGAGCGCGCTGGGCTGCTCACCGCAGGCGCGCTTCGCGGCCGCCGAGGGGACGGCTACCGGCCCAGCGAACCGCCTGTCCATCGACGAGGCCAAGACCCCGGTGCTCCGGAGCTGCCCGAGCGGCCAAACGATCCAGCGCCGCGAAGGCGGCTTCTCCTGTGTGCCGCTGAGCCTCGAGGGGGTCTCGGCCGCGCGGCTCGCCGATTTGAGTGCGGCGGCGGATACGCTGGAGCGCCGCGTGGCAGCGCTGGAGACCAGCCTGAGCGCGGCGACCGCGAGCATCACCGCCGCCAAGGCCGTGGTCCTGGCGCTCGACAGCGCGCTCCAGCGCTACACGGAGGACACCGCGGCCCAGCCCTTCTCCGTAGCGGCGATCACCTGCAGCCGGGAGCCGGAGGAGCTGGCGGATGGGCTATTTCGAGAGGCGGGGGGCTTCGTCTCGCACGCCAGCGGCCTCGGGCTCGACGCGCATCTGTACTGCCCGCTGTACGGCCTCGACCCCCTGCCGAAGTGGAACACCTTCGATATGGTCTATCACGCACCCGACCCGCCCAGCGCCGAGGTCGATGCCCGCGTGGCCTTCCTCAGCTTCGACCTGGCCGGCGGTCGCATCGAACACGGCTTCACCACCACCAGCCGCCTGCTTGACACCGGCTTCGTCACCGCCACCTCCAAGCTCTACGGCTTCGCGAGCTCGGTGCGGGACCCGAACCACATCGACTCGGCCCACTACAACACCGGGCGCGAGCCGCCTCAAGGGATCCTGGGCTTCTTTGCGCGGAAGAGCGGACCGTTCAGCCCCCCCGAGCTGGCCCGGGCGGGTGGGGTGCTCCGCTTGAGCGCCGCCGGTCGGCGGGCCCAGCGAGGCGGCAACGAGGTGTGGCTCGTCGACGAGGCGTACTTGGCGCCCGATCATCGGGAGACGCAGTTCCTCGAGCGCCCGCGACCGGTCGATGGCTCCCGCTTGGCCCATCCCGTGCCCGCCTTCGTCCTCGACAACGCGCGCACCTGCAACTGCGCGCTCCAGTACGCGCTGGACGTTCCGCCCGGCCGCTACCGCGTGACCTACTACGCCGCCGAAATCTGCCTCGACTGCGCCACGATAGGCTCCGATGGATCGATCGTGCAGAGCCCGGCCCCGCGGAGCCAGCGAGCGCGGCTCCTCGAGCAGCTCGTGCCCTGGATCCCAGCGGACGCGGCCCTCCCTCCCGATCAAGACCGCCGAGGCGCCTACGACATGGCTTCTGAGCTCACGCTCACCGCGGATCTCAGTGAGGGCCCGCTCTTGTTCGGGATCGAGCGCGACGTAAGAAACACGATCCTCAGCGGCATCGTGATCGAGAGGGTTGAGTGACATGAGAGCGTGGTGCCTGATGTTGATCAGCGGTGTAGCTGCCTGTCATGGCGGCCGTGCGCCGCCCATCGAAGCAGGTGATGGCGTGAAGGTGGTCCCCGGGGACCGGCCCGTGGTCGCTGTCGACCCGAACACGGTCCCGCTCGTCCCAAGCTGTAAAACAGGGGAGATCATTCGACGAACCTCCAGCGGCTGGGAGTGCGCGCATGAAGCCGAGGTGGCGGAGTCGGTCCTGAACGCGCGCCTCAACCGGCTCTCTTCACAGCTGGAGACCCTGGAGCACCTGGTCGCGGACAACAACACTCAGGCGCGCGATCTGGCGGCGCAGATCGACACTCTGCGCGCGAGCTTCCAGTCCAAGGTCAACGGCGACGCGGCTTGGCCCTTCGCCATCGGCGCGGTGGCCTGCGCGCCGAGCCAAGACACCGTCCTGGCGCGGACGATGACCATCGACGGCCAAGTCCGCTTCCGCGACGGACAAGCCGGTCAGATCGTCTTGTACTGCCCGGTGATCGCCACCAATCCCACGCAGACTTGGGCGACCTGGACCTTGCGCTACCAAGACGGCGACGGGCGGGGCGCGTTGGCACAGGTCACGGCCCAGCTCCTGCGCCTGGCCCCGGACGGCATGCTCACCCCGATCGCGCTGATCGACTCCAACGCCAAGGCCGAGACGGCAAACACGGAGATCGGGCAGACCTTGCCGCGGACCCTCGACCTCGGGAGCGCCTTCTTCTACGTGGAGATCAAGCTGATCCGCAGCTCCGCCGACGTGCCGCTGAAGGTCAGCGGTATCATCGTCGGCGGTGGCTGAGCGCGCTTGCCGCGAGGCGTAAACTACAGAGCGCAGATCACGCCACGTCGGTGCGGCGGGTGTGCGCCTCCCCGCAGCGCGCAGCGCGCCGCGCAAGTCGGTGGCAATAGCCATACATTGCTGGTGATTCCTGAAGGATGAGACCGTGTGCTCCATGGTCGAGGTCGAGACGCCCGCCAAACCCAGCTTAAGCCCAGCCCCCCTTACTGCCGATGTCCTCCCCGACCGTACCGGCCAGCTGATCGCTGGACGATACCGACTCGACCGTCTGCTCGCGCGCGGCGGAATGGGATCGGTGTACCAAGCGACGCAGCTCGGGCTCCTGCGCACAGTGGCGATCAAGATGTTCTCGCCACGCTTTCGGGCCACCGATCCCGAGCTAGCCAAGCGCTTCACGCTGGAGGCCGCGGCGCTGGCGCGGCTGGTGCATCCCAACGTGGTCACGCTCTACGACTACGGTGAGTCGCCGGACGGCGATCTGTACATGACGATGGAGCTGTTGGCGGGGCGCTCGCTGTCCCACGTCATCGAAGAAGACGGGCCGCTGACCTTCGATCGGATCCTGCGGATCGCGCTGCAGATCGCCCGCGCGCTGAGGGAAGCCCACGCCCAAGGCATCGTTCACCGCGATCTCAAGCCGGGCAACGTGATGGTGATGCACGGCCCGGACGAGGAGACGCCCGACCTGGTGAAGGTGCTCGACTTCGGCCTGGTGCGAGTGATGGAAGGTCATCCTTCGCGCCAGATGGTGCCGGGAAGCTCGACCAAAGATCCGGGCGCGCTGCTCGGCTCTCCGCGCTACATGGCCCCGGAGCAGATCTGCTGCGAGCCAGTGGACGCGCGCGCAGACATCTACAGCTTCGGGGTCCTGCTGTTTCAGCTGTGCGCTGGGGTCCCTCCGTTTCAGGGATCAACGGTGCACGAGATCGTCTCGCAGCACCTCAGCTCCGAACCGCCCGCGCTCGGGATGGTGGGCTACCGCCGGGGCGTGCCTCACGCGCTGGAGCTGATCGTGCGGCGGTGCTTGGAGAAGCGGCCGGACCAGCGCTTCGCGTCGATGGGACAGCTAGTCGGGGAGCTCAAGACGGCCCGCCTAGCTGGCGCCCGGGTGAGCTCGGCGGTGCAGCTACCGCCGTTTTTGCCGGCCTCGCCAATCGAGCTGCGTGGCCCTGCCGAGGGGCGATCGAACTCGATGGCGCCCGTGGCCTGGTCCGACGCGGCCAGTCACTTCGTCAGTGACAATACCGATGAGCTCTTCATTCCGCCGCAGTTCACCCCGCCCACGCTCTCGGTCAGCAGCCCGCCTGCGGCGGCGGTGGCTCGACCGCTGACCGAGCTCAGCACCAAGAGCGACGTCACAGCGATCCGCGATCTGCCCCAGAAGCGGCTAGTGGCTCCAATGGCGCTCGGCGCTGCATTGCTCCTGATGGGCGGCGGCCTCCTCTTCGCGCTCAATGAGACGAGATCTCCCTCCGCGGCGCCCGCGGTGGCGCCCTTGAGCGCGGCCTCACCGGCGCCGGAGGCCCTAGAGGGCGAGGCGCACCTCCTCTTTGATTCTGTTCCCCGCGGCGCGAAGGTCGAGGAGCAGGGCGTGGTGCTGGGCGTAACTCCCTTCATCGTGACGGTGCCCAAGACGGAGCCCGACTTTTACCGGGTGTTCATCTTCCGCCTGGCGGGCCATCACCCGGCGACGGTCCAGACGAACGTGACCACGGCCAAGGTGACAGTGAAGGCCACGCTCGAAGCCAAGGTCGACGGGAAGGATGACGCCGAGGAGCTGGCGCGTCTGCGGGCGATGGCCAAGAAGGTCACCGGCAACCGCGAGCCCCTGCCGGCACGTGCGCTGGCCCCGGTGGCGCACGGCAAAGAGCTGGCGGTGGAGGTGCCTGGCGTGAGCCCGGCGGTGGTCGAGGAGGTGGTCGAGGCGGCGCCTGAGGCCCTCCCGAGCGCCGCTCCGGCCGCGGTCGTCGCGGCGGCGCCGGCGCCCCCCGAGGTCGTGGCGGCGGTGGTCGCCCCAAAGCCCGCGGCGGTGGAGCCTCCGGCTCCGGCCGCTCCCGAGGAGCCCAAGGCCAGCGCGCCAGCGCCGAGCGAGGCCCCCGCGGCCAGCGCAGCACCCGCGCCGGCGCCCACGCTTGAGCCCAAGAAGGTCCCGGCCCACGTCCTGGAGAAGAACCTCCTCAGCCGGGTCACTCCCAAGCTACCCCCCGCGTTCCTCGTGCAGCACCCGGGAGAGCAGCTCCGGGTGGTCGCCATCGTCTGCGTGGGCACCGATGGTCGCGTCGACCGCGCGCGCACCAAGCTGGTGTCGGCGGCACCGGGGACCGAGGAGGCAGTGATGAACGCGCTGGCCCAGTGGCGATACCAGGCCTCGGAGGTCCCGCTGTGCGGACCGGTGCAGCTGCAGATCGACGTGGGTAGGTAGCTTGCGGTGGAAAACACCCAGGTCGAGCAGAAGCAGAGCACACACGAGCGAGATGAAGCCGACGTACATCCAGACCATCGATGACCTCTTTGCGACCAGCGAGCCGCCGGTCCGTTTTCGGACAATGACACTAGTACCTCGAGCGGGAGAAGGACCCGGAAAGTCAGAAAATGTCCACCTGACCCGGAGGTTTCGATGACGTGCGGCGCCTACCATGAGGCCTTCGGCGCGGCTTTTGTCTCCGGCGCGAGGGAAGAGGTCGGCTGGAAGGATGTCTCGAGCTTCGACCACGCGAGGACCGGCTTCACCCTAGCAGGCTGATGAAAAAGGGCTTGGGGCTGCGAACGAGGATCCTCTCGCTGCGGTCGGCAAGAACTGCCATCGAGCGGGAGCTGAGAGGCCGCGGCGGCTCTGAAGCATCAGCCAAGCTCTCACCGTTAGTGGATTGACGCCGCGGCGGCACGTCCTTTGCTCACGCGGGAAACATGCACCGTCTTGTCTTGGCCTGCGCACTCGTCGCGGCCTGCTCCACAGCCTCGGAGGCCACAGACGCGGCCACGGACACGAGCAGGGTCGACGCAGCGCCCGACGCTGGCCTCGAGAACGACGCGCTCGCTGAGGACGGAGCGGCGCCCGAGGACGCCGCGGTGCCCGAGGACGCGACCGCGTCAGTAGACTCCGGCCCGATCGACGAGACTCCCCCGGTGTGGGCCCCCTGCGACACCCAGCCTTGGTACGACGGCTACCCCCTCCCGGCCGCGGGCGTCGAGTGCACAAGCATCGAGGTGCCGCTCGATCATGACGATCCCCAAGGGTCAGCGATCGCGCTGCGCGTGGCCCGCGCGAAGTCGAACGTCTTCCCGTCCGGACGCGCCGTCTTTCAGCTGGCGGGCGGGCCAGGCGGGACCTCGGTCGGGCAGAGCGGCATCATCCCTCGAGTCCTGCCGGGCCTCCTCGCCGACTTCGACCTCATCTACGTGGATCAGCGAGGCACCGGCGGCTCGGGATACATGGATTGCCGGGGCGGCTACCCGCGCGATCGCGCCGGGTGGGAGGCCTGCGGGCGCGAGCACGCCGGCCAGCCGCTCGATCACTACCGCACGGTAGACGCTGCGCACGATCTCGAGTGGGTCCGGCGCCGGCTCCGCTACGATCGGATCAGCCTGCGCGGAGGCTCCTACGGCACCCGGCTGGCGCTGGAGCTGATGAGGCAACATCCGAACAGTCTGGAGGCCGTGGTGCTCGACGGGGTCGATCCACCCGACGATTCGTACTTTCGCGACTTCACGGTCAGCTTCGATCGCGGCGTCGATCGTTTGGTCGCGGACTGCGCGGCCTCTCCGGCCTGTCGAACGGTCTCCCCGACGCTGGCGAGCGATCTCCAGACCTGGCGGGACCGAATGCGCAGCTCGCCTCGGCCCATCACAGTCGGCGGCACCCCCACCACTGAGGACGAGCAGACCTTCCTCGACACACTCAGCGTAGCGGTCGGTGACTCATACTATCGATTCAGCGTGCCGCGTGCGCTCCACGCGATCGTAAACGGCAGCTCCGCTCGCTGGAACGCCCTCATGGGCGATATTTGGGGCGCGACGATTCGAGACGCTCCCCACGCGCGGCATCGCGGGGCTCGAGCCCTTCGTCGTCGGCTGCCCGCCCGCGGCCAGCCCTACGTGGCGCCCGGGCTGTTCATGACCGTGCTCTGCGCGGAGAGCCTACCGAACGCTCCGGATCTCGACGCGCTCGATCAGCTGGCCGCCACGCAG
>Ga0154020_10008594_pt1 | contig 11828 bp, 10 predicted proteins | sample Klosneuvirus_201_FD_109709 | JGI IMG/M metagenome (GOLD analysis project Ga0154020, IMG submission 109709) | Active sludge microbial communities from wastewater, Klosterneuburg, Austria - Klosneuvirus_20160825_MG | ecosystem: Engineered > WWTP > Aerobic digester > Activated sludge | place... | reverse complement strand
CCCGGTGATACTATTCTTGGGTTCGATCTTAGCCACGGCGGACACCTTACGCATGGTAGTCCTGTGAATTTCAGCGGGAAGCTTTACAAGGCTACTTTCTATGGAGTGGAAAAGGAGACCGGCACCGTGAACATGGATACCGTGGCAGAAATAGCACGCCGCGAAAGACCCAAGTTATTGATCTGTGGTGCTAGTGCATACAGCAGGGATTGGGACTATGCGCGATTCAGAGCAATTGCCGATGAGGTTGGTGCACTTCTTCTGGCTGATGTGAGCCACCCTGCAGGATTGATCGCCACGAAGTTGCTGAACGACCCGTTGCCGCATTGCCACATTGTTACCACCACTACCCATAAGACGTTGCGCGGTCCACGAGGTGGGTTGATCATGATGGGTACCAACTTCGATGATCCAAGGGGGCGTAAAACACCAAAAGGGGAAATACGATCCATGATCTCCATACTGGACGGAGCAGTATTCCCCGGCACACAAGGTGGCCCATTGGAACACGTTATCGCGGCTAAGGCAGTGGCTTTCCTAGAAGCGTTGGATCCATCATTCACGACCTACCAAAAACAAGTGATCGCTAACGCTAAGGTCATGGCTGAGTCTTTCATGACCTTGGGCTATGATGTAATAAGTGGTGGAACTGACAATCACTGCATGTTAGTGGACCTAAGGAACAAGAACATTACAGGCAAAGAAGCTGAACGTGTGTTAGGCCTTGTGGATATCACCGTTAACAAGAACATGGTCCCATTCGATACACAAAGTCCCTTCGTGACAAGTGGAATACGGATCGGCACACCAGCGATAACCACACGCGGCCTGAAGTCATCGGAATGCGCTCGGATCGTAGAACTTATTGATGCAACCATAGAGAAACGCGATGACACAGCAGAACTTGATCGTATACGGGTCCAAGTTGGTGATATGATGAGCTTGTTGCCACTTTACAGCTAAGAACTGATACAATTTTATTCATCGTTAAACTGATGACGCTGTTCATCCGGTGTGCAATCAACGTGAGATCCGCATTGAAATTCTTCTTAAGTCGTTGCGATCATAAGCTCTTATTGATCGCATTTCTACTTACCATCCTGCCCGTTAAAACACGTGCCGAACCACCAACGCACCCGACCTCCAAAGGATCTTTCTTCGTCTATTGGGGCTACAATCGTTCGATGTATAGTTGGAGCGATATCCACTTTGATGGGAGCAACTATGATTTCACGTTGCGGCATGTGAAAGCAAGTGACCGGCAGGTACCTTTCAGTGTGAAGGAATACTTCAACCCCAAGAATATCTGGATACCACAATACAATTACCGTATTGGCTATTTCCTGAAGGACCGCTGGGCAATTTCACTAGGGCTGGACCATATGAAGTACGTGGTGGACCAAGGGCAGAACGTTACGATGGACGGTTTTGTAAGTCCTGATCGTTCGGCACGCTATGGTGCTGACGCAGGTCTCTCGCGCACGGTCATGATCGAACCTGGATTGTTGACGTATGAACATTCGGACGGATTGAATTTGCTCAGTGTGGACCTGGACCATTATGACCTCTTATGGATGAGCAAGAACGAACGTTACTACCTACGTGCTTATGAAGGATTGCATGCTGGTCCAGTTATCCCGCGAACGGACGTGCGGTTGTTCGGCGAGGGCATCAATAACCGCTTCAATATTGCAGGTTACGGAGTTGGCGCACAGGTGGGCCTACACCTCACATTCCTGAAACACTTCTTTCTACGGAATACGCTTAAGGCAGGATGGATAGACCTGCCGAACGTGCTAACGACCGGTAAAAGCGAGGACCATGCGGGACAGCATTTCTGGTTCGTGCAACACGCTGTGGTCTTCGGTGGTCAGTTCCGGCTTTGGAGCAAACACGAGTAACCACTGAACTCCAAGAACGGACTTGAACGAAAAAAGCCCTGCACATTGCTGTACAGGGCTTTTGAATTTCAGTTGTTCAGAATTACTTCTTTGCGTGGCAATCCGCAGCACACTTGTGCCCTTCTTCGCCGCAAGCGTATGCATGCGCTTCGCCTTTGCAAGCATCTGTGCATGCATGTGCTTTCATTGCACCGTGGTCATGTCCTGCGTGGCCATGTCCATCACCTGCTTCTGCTTTAGCGTGATCACACTTCGCGCCTTTCTTACCAGCACAGCATGAAGCAGCTTTTGCGTCGCCCTTCGTAGCCTCTTTGGCTTCACCTTTCACCGCTTCAGTTGCTTCAACGGCATTCTCTTTCACCGCTTCAGTAGCTTCAACAGCGTTTTCCTTAACCGCATCGGCGGCCTGTTCGGTCTTTTCGGTCGCTTCTTTTACAGGAGCAGCAGGCTCGGTCTGAGCATTCGCAGCACCTACGAATCCTAGCAACATAACAAGGGTCAAGAACTTCTTCATTTGGTTTGGGTTGGTTTAAGACGCTGCCAATTGCAAATACAGTGCCAAAAGAGTTCACTTGGTCTGTACACACTGCGCTTCAAGAGATCCTTGTATACCAACAATCATGATCAGGTTCGGGATCCACACAATTTACATTGCTCTGCGGTTCTTCCACGAACTCAGCGATCACGAAGTTCTTCGATCGGTTTTCCAGCCAGTGCCGGGTTCTATTAAACTACAAGCAGAACTAACATTGGCTTCTCCACCCAAACAGGCAAATCACTGCTTCATGATGCGGATCTGGCGCATTCGCCCATTCTCCAATACCCGTAATACGTATGTACCGGATGCGTAGGTCGAAAGGTCGATCACATTCGCAGACATGGAGAATGAAAGCGATCGCCCGAGCATATCGAACAACTGAACATTGGAGACACTAAGAGGAATGGTCGATCGTATGCTCACGGCCCCTGATGTCGGATTCGGATAGACAAGCAGCTCTTCATCATTGAACTCATCGATTCCTACAGTGTTGCAATCAATAACACCGTTCAAATAACTGGATCTGCTGCCAATGAATGACTTCAAACCATAGATCGTCCCTCCTCCTGGTCCTCCACCCGTGGTGATATTACTTTCAATATTCAGCGTGAATTGGGCCGTAGTGTATTGTTTATTGGGGTCTGCCGTAACGTGATCCTGGATCAATGCCTTGATCGCATCGATCTTCGGATCAAGATAGCTATTGTTGAAATTCTCCAGCGCTGCACAATACTGCATTTCGTAATCATGATAAAGCACCCCGTCATTGAAGATCTTCGTTAGATGAGGACGACCTGAAGCCACATAATTGGGAGCCAAATTCAATAAATTTCCAACTCCTTGACCGCTGTACGATCCAAAGGCCTCGTTCGCATCCCACTTGATCCAATTCCATTTGAACGTGGTGCTGTCGTGGTAGAGGTAATAGTTACGAGCGGAGTTGACGTAGCTATCCAGATTGCTGAACATATTGTCCAGTGCCAACGAACGCAACATCGGATCCCACTCCCACTTCTGTGGATATTGCGACTGGAGGTTGGCCGCGTTGGAATTATTCAAAAGATCCAACAAGGCAAGCAGATCACTCCAGTCGTTCTCGGTCTCGTTCGTCTTTAACTCGTACTTGGTCGAATAACTGTTCTGATCAGCACCGTAATACGCCATGTCAGCCGCATTGCCACTGCCACCAGGCCCTCCGCCGAAGTTATCCCCGGCCTTGAACAAATTACCATTATTGTCGTCCATCCAACGGTCCAGGAAATTCTTATCCACTGTTTCCACCATGTCATAGAATCCCCAGAAGGTTCCGTTCATGGATACGTTGGCGTATGAAACACGTGGTGCGAGAACACCTTGTTCGCGTGCATAGTCGAAAAAGACCTTTTCACGCATAAAAGTCGGGTCCTTGAAGCAATTGTTGAAGTGTACTTTGGTCATACCGTGGTATTTCTGGCCACTGATGTTGTCATTGAAGTCGATCTTGAAACTCTTCTTATTTCCCGGATGCCCGTATGTGCTGTTGCCTTTTAGATCCACTTCTACACTAGGGTACGTGTGTGTGCCGGTGTTATCCGTAATGGTCACATTTGCCGATAACGTTTCGCCAATGTCAGCGGTATAATTGCTCGTTAGCGTGTTCCAAAAATCGGGATCAGCAAAGGTCAGATCAATTGTAACGACCTGATCAACATTGAACAAACTGTCGCTGGGCGGGGTTTGGGCCAGCAAGGTGATCGTGCTGAAAATGGCAAACAACGAATGCAAATACTTCATGTGGTTCGGGCGATAAGGGCTGCAATGTTAATACACCGTATTCTTGACCTGTAGCCTTGGACGACGATCTCGCGCAATACCTTCGGAACGACATCGCCGCTGGATCGAAGTTTTGATGGAACGAGCTCAGATCACCTTCTAAGTCCGATCTTCGCAACAATGTCCACCGAGAACTTATTTTCCGAATTCCCTTCGCTTGATGCAGCAGCTTGGGAAAAGTTGATCCTCAAAGAACTGAAAGGCAAGGATCCAAGTACGATCGATGTGACCCTGCCCGACGGTAGTTCCATGCGCCCTTTTGCGACGCAGACCAACGGGGCTGTTGATGGATATCGACGTGGTGCCAAGCAACACGGCAACCCGTGGCGCATTGGCGTGGAGGCTGCTCTCGGGGATGCCGATGCGAACGAACGGACCCTTGAAGCCTTGATGGGAGGTGCCGACCAGATCATAATTTCAGGCGATAAGGTCGATGCCTTACCTGAATTGCTGAAGGATGTGCTACTGAACGGAGTGGATATTCAACGGATCCCGCACGCAGCGTTGCCATGGTTGCTCAAAGAAGCGGATCGGCAAAACGTCGGTTTGAATGAACTGAGCCTTCTTGTCTATTGTCCGCCGGCGGAGATGAAAGCCTTGAACGCACGGTTGAAAGGTTGTCCAAATGTGCGTTTCGAAGAAGTGGATGACCTGCAACATGGCACCATAGCATCCAAGCGTGCCCTTGAACGCGGCAAGGAAACCTTGGAACGAATGCTTACCAACGGATTGTCGGTAGATGATGCATGCGCCAGAATTCAATTCACACTACACCTTGGTGATGACCTGTTCCTGGAAGCGGCGCGCATCCGTGCCTTCCGCGAGGCATGGGCCAATGTGGTTTCAACATTCAGACCGGAACATGCATGCTCGCACAACACATGGGTCCAGTGCGTGGTACAATACCCGAAGCAAGTTGCTTCACCACATGAGAATTTGATCCGAGCAACACTGCAAGCGGTCAGTGCTATTGCCGGCGGTTGCGATGGTCTGTTGATCCCCGTTCCGGAATTACCCGAAGGCGATCGGCTGGCGCGAAGAGTTATTCGCAACATCCATCACTTGTTAAAGGATGAAGGATTTTTAGGTCGAGTGGCAGATCCACTTGGAGGCAGCTATATCGTAGAAAAGCTGACCAACGAGTTGATCTTAAATGGATCAGATGCTCAGCTTGAAGACAGTAAAACCAACCAACGACCTACAATTAATTCAATTCCAAATCGGGAAGAGATTCCCCTGAAATCGTTCTACACTGCTCTCGACGTGAGCACCATTGAACACCTCGGTTTCGGCGCTGGTGCCCCACCCTATTTGCGTGGCCCGTATGCCAGTATGTATGCGATCCGGCCATGGACGATCAGGCAGTACGCAGGTTTCAGCACTGCGGAAGCGAGTAACGCATTCTACCGCAGAAACCTCGCAGCGGGGCAAATGGGTTTGAGCGTAGCGTTCGACCTTGCGACACACCGTGGTTACGATAGTGACCATCCACGTGTAACAGGTGATGTCGGTAAAGCCGGCGTAGCGATCAGTAGCGTGGAGGATATGAAGATCCTGTTCGACAGCATTCCATTGGACAAGATGAGCGTGAGCATGACCATGAACGGCGCGGTGTTGCCGATCATGGCCTTCTTCATTGTTGCGGCAGAAGAACAAGGGGTTGATCCTGCATTGTTGCAGGGTACGATCCAGAACGACATCCTGAAAGAATTCATGGTGCGCAATACGTACATCTATCCGCCCGGACCAAGCATGCGGATCGTGGGCGACATCTTCTCGTATTGCGCGAAAAAGATGCCCAAGTTCAATTGCATCAGCATCAGCGGATACCATATGCACGAGGCCGGTGCGCCTGCGGATCTGGAGCTTGCATACACACTCGCTGATGGGATCGAGTATGTGCGCACGGGTATGGCGGCTGGCATGGAGGTGGATGAGTTCGCCGGTCGTCTCAGCTTCTTTTGGGGTATCGGCATGGACCTATTCATGGAAGTGGCCAAAATGCGTGCGGCGCGCATGTTGTGGGCAAAAATGTTGAAGGAGGTGGGCGCGAAGGATGTGAAAAGCATGGCGCTGCGAACGCATTGCCAAACCAGTGGCTGGAGTCTTACCGCTCAAGATCCGTACAACAACGTAGCGCGCACAACGGTCGAGGCCTTGGCTGCTGTGCTGGGTGGAACGCAAAGCCTGCACACGAATTCGTTGGATGAAGCCATTGCATTACCCACGGACTTCAGCGCGAAGATCGCTCGCGACACGCAGATCTACTTGCAGAAACAAAGTGGCATCACGCAATTCATAGATCCCCTCGGTGGAAGTTTTTACTTGGAAAGCCTAACGAACGAACTTGTACATAAAGCCTGGGCGCGGATCAAAGAGGTAGAAGAACTCGGTGGCATGTCGAAAGCCATCGAGACCGGTCTTCCCAAAATGCGCATCGAAGAGGCTGCTGCCAAACGCCAAGCAAGGATCGATACGGGTAAGGATCACATCATCGGTGTGAATGCCTTCGTGACCGACGACGAGACGAAGATGGAGTTGTTGGAAGTGGACAATACGGCTGTGCGGCAGTCACAGATAGACCGCTTACGGATGATGAAGGATCTTCGCGACGAAGGACATGTCGCAGCATCATTGGCCGCATTGACGCGGGCAGCTAGAGAGGTGAATGGTGAAGAAACTATGGTGAATGGAGAGCCACCCATCACCGATTACCAGAACAATCTCCTCGAACTCGCTGTCACAGCCGCTAGACACCGCGCTACACTAGGAGAAATAAGCGATGCACTCGAACTAGCATTCGGCCGTTACCACGCCGTGCAACGAACCATTAGTGGTGTATATGCCGCAGGATCCATGGATGACCCAACAATGAAAGAGGCCATGAAAATGGCTGAAGAATTCGCAAAAGCAGAAGGCCGTCGCCCGCGCATTCTCGTCGCGAAAATGGGCCAGGATGGCCACGACCGCGGCGCCAAAGTGATCGCCACCAGCTTCGCGGATATCGGCTTCGATGTGGACATTGGACCACTGTTCCAAACACCGCAGGAAGTAGCTCGGCAGGCGATCGAGAACGATGTGCATGTGCTTGGCATCAGCAGCCTCGCCGGTGGCCATAAGACCTTGGTGCCTGAAGTGATCAATGAATTACGCGAGAAATATGATCGTGGTGATATCCTTGTAGTGGCTGGCGGTGTGATCCCGCCGAACGACTATGCCTTTTTGAAAGAGGCCGGATGCTTTGATGTATTCGGGCCGGGGACGAAAATTCCGGTGGCGGCGATGGCCATCCTTGCTAAACTTGGTAGCCCCAGATGATCCGCTTGGTCATTCCCGGTTTCGTATTGTTGTTGGCTATTGTCTCGTGTACCCCAGCACATACACCACCAAGCATTAATCCGGGTAGATGGGAACTAGGAAGATCTTATCAATTCCAGGTCTCCATTTCGGATAGCGGCGTCCTATCAGATTCATCGTTTGAAAAACCAACCCGACAATATGGTGTGATGCTCACAATTCTAGACACGGTGAATGGCCCGACACTTGAATGGCAAGAACTCCTTGTAGACGGGGCCACCGGAGCCTTCACCATACCGAGTACGAGGATTGTCTATAGGACATATCGAAATGGACGATTTGACCGAGTCTTGAACTACCATGAGCTACATGCCTATGGTGACACCATGGCAACGATATACCTACGTGGCGTGGGAGCCGATAGTGCAGTTGCCTCTGCGATTAAAACTGCCACATTGGATAGTGTCACGCTTTCGTTGAATCTATTGAAGCAAGTACATCTATTCCATAGATTATACGGAGCGACTTTTGCAAGTGATTCTATTGGCGAGAAGGCCTCTTGGCCTAATCTTCTTTCATATGAAGCTACACCGGTTAATTGCACATTATTGGCCAATAACATGTGCGATCCGGATAATGGCCTACTGTCCGTTTGCGCATGGGAATTTCCTACCCAAGTGAACGCTTCTGCCGCGATAACAGCATTCCTCGGCGAAGCAGTGCACCATTTAGATTCAACAGGGAATGAGATTATTGGCAACATGGGAAGCGCGACAGTTTCGGACAGTGTGAACCTGTGCTTTTTGGAGTCGGATGGAATCCCAGTTCACATTGAACAGTTCCTCAAGTCTGTCCTTTCAAGCGGTACGTATGAGCGGCACACTCACATCGGCTTGGTTTCTGAATAGTATCGTTGTTAGCCCGTGTCAGCCTGCTCCGTGATCAAGCGACCTTTGTATGCTCCGCATTTCGGGTTACGGATCGGAGCGGAAAGCCCGCACGCCGGAAATCCGGCCGAGCATTAGTAGGCCTTCGACTTCGCTCAGGCTAACCTCCAAGCCTGACCTCAGCGCTTTTGGTCGGGAGAACGCCCACATTTCAATCCTTTATGTTGCCTTCGGAGATCATAAAAAGCCATATTTACCATTAATGATGCTTAAGAACATCTATGCATTTGAACTAAATCGAACTGGAACGCGTAACTTTGTGGTATAAAAGCAGCGTTGATCCACTAATTGGCGAAGTACAATGTCTACAAGCAACATAAACTGGAAGATCCTAAAGGACGAAAAGGTATTGGAACAGCTGGGGAAGGAGCTGCGCCGCATGCGTTTGGAACGCAACCTTAGCCAAGCCAAGGTTGCCGAACGGGCCGGTCTGGATCGCACCACAGTTGTAAAGTTAGAGGCCGGTCGTGCTGCTACGTTGCTCACCGTGGTGCAGGTACTTCGCGCTATTGGCAAATTGGAATTGCTAGATGCCTTCCATGAAGTGCCGCAGCCCACGCCCTACATGTTGGTCGAAGCCCAAGCGGAGTATCTGAAGAAGCAGCGTAAACGAGCCGGTCCGCAATCACCTGGTATCGTGCCACCCAAACCCAAGAGCACATGGTAACACATGCAACCGTTCTGCTATGGGGCAAGCCTGTTGGGCTGGTGATATGGGATGACCGGCTGCACAGTGCGCAATTCCAATATGACCGTGATTTCGCGAACGGCAATCTGGACGTTTCACCGGTGATGATGCCTCTTTCGAGAGCGCGGGGCGGCGACGAAGTATTCACTTTCGGCAACCTGCGCGATGAAACTTTTAAGGGTCTGCCAGGGCTGTTGGCCGATTGCCTACCTGACCGGTTCGGGAACACTTTGCTGAACGCTTGGCTGCGCACACAGCACCGTGACCCCGGAACGGAGAACCCGGTGGAACGACTGTGCTACCTCGGGCATCGGGGCATGGGAGCGTTGGAGTTCGAGCCTTCGCATGGTGAGTTGGAAGCCAGCAGTGAAGCCTTGCAAGTGGATGAACTGGTGCGCGTAGCCCGCAACGTGACGGAGCAGAAGGAAGCCTTCAAGTCCACGCTCAAGAAGGGTGAACAAGAGGCGCTATTGGACATCATCCAAGTGGGCACTTCTGCAGGTGGCGCGCGGGCGAAGGCGATCGTGGCCTTCAATGCGAAGACGGCGGAAGTGCGGAGTGGGCAGATAAACGGTTTGAACGACTTCACCTATTGCCTGATCAAGTTCGATGGCGTGACGAACACATCGCTCGGCGACCCGAAAGGCTACGGCCGGATCGAATACGCTTACTATTTGATGGCGAGAGCATGTGGGATCGAGATGATGCCATGTCGCTTGCTGGAAGAGCACGGTCGCGCGCATTTCTTGACGCAACGTTTTGATCGCGTGGTCGATAAAGAGGGCAAAACCCACCGGCTGCACATGGCCACCTTATGCGGCGTCGCGCACATGGATTTCAATGACCCGCTGGCGTACAGCTACGAGCAGGCCTTCGCCATGATGCGATTACTAAGCTTGCCCTACCCCGCTGCTGTTGAGTACTTCCGACGGATGTGCTTCAACGTGATCGCGCGCAACTGCGATGACCACACGAAGAACACATCGTTCTTAATGGATCCGCAAGGCGATTGGCATTTGAGCCCAGCCTACGACATGACCTTCGCCTATGACCCGAAGAACCCTTGGCTGAAGCAACACCAGATGAGCATCAACGGCAAGCGACTGGACATCACACGCGAAGACCTGATGGTGGTGGCGAAGGACATGAACATCAAGAAGCCCGACTTGATCATTGATGAAGTGGTGGCTGGTGTGAAGACGTGGAAGAAATGTGCGAAGAAGGCGGAGGTGGACCCAAAGCAGGTAGCGGCAATCGGAAAGTTGCACCTGATCCGGATCTGACCCATCGTAGAATGGACACTACTTCCAATCCGCAGAAAGTACCTCGCGCCTCCCGCAGTGTTGGCTACCGCCCCATGGCCTGCCGAATGATCGGTGCCATACTCGTGTAGTAGGGCACGATATCCTCCACTTGAAAGTTGGCAGGATCCATGGTCCCGCCCAAGGGCAGCGGCACTTTGATCCCCAGGATCTCTGTCACCGTGAATTCCAGGTCCGGAAGTACACTTCGGGTGGCCTTGTACAATCGGTCGTCCAGAAAGGTTGGCAACACCTTGTTCTCCGGGAGCCAATGTCCGAGACCATTGGTGTAGATGCAATTCGGATCGCTCCAATAGCTGAGCGTGTTGGGATCAAGAATGCACATGGGTGCAACGCCGCCCTTCGCATCGAAATCCTCTAGTATCAGCAAGGCACCATAGGCATTGCGGCCTATCACCTTGCGCCGGCCTTCAGCTTGTGGTAGCAGAAAAGACCAGGTCTCAAGCAAGGGATCGAGTACATCGAGATCCTGCGAGAAAAGGTGCAGGAACCCGTCCTGGAAGCGCCCGCACCCGAACTCCGTGAACAGTTCCTTATTCATCATTTCATCCAGCATCCGGGCAAAGCGAATGCGCTGCTCGGGTCCTTGATCCCCTTTACCGAAACGCCCCATGAAGGCTTCGCTCAACATGCTCATGACACAAGTATACGAACTGATCGCAAAGGTCTAGACCTTTCAACGCACAACACTTCGCTCCTGATGGATCCGCAAGGTTATCGGCACTTGGCCACGGCCTATGATATAAACTTCGCGTAAGACCCGAGGAACCTCTAGTTGGAGCAACACCAGATGAGCAGCAACGGCAAAACATGCGACATCACCCGTAGCGACTTATTGGTGGTGGCGAAGGAGATGAACATCAAGAAAGCCGAGGTGATCATCGATGAAGTGCTGTCAGGTGTGACACACTGGAACAAGTTTGCGAAGAATGCGGAGGTCCGTACAAAGCAAAACGCAGCTATCGGTGAGTTGCACTTGGTCATTATATGATAGCCCATATCTTAGCGATCATGGAGCGCCCAGCACATCTACCAACCATATACTTCTTCAAGGACCGACCACCACTGACAGTTGAGGCCCCTTTGGTTGTGTTGATGAGCGCTTGCCTCGGAGGGATACACTGCGGCGTGGATGGCAGCACCAACGGCGACCATGGATCACTGCGCTCATGGCTGGTGCGTCCTGAGGTGCGTCTTGTAAAGTTCTGCCCTGAGGACTTTTCCTTTGGAACACCTCGAATGACACCGGACAGTCATGGCGGCAATGGCTTCGATGTGCTTGATGGCAAAGCGCGATCCTTGGCTGAAGACGGAACAGATTGG
>Ga0154020_10008593_pt1 | contig 11828 bp, 10 predicted proteins | sample Klosneuvirus_201_FD_109709 | JGI IMG/M metagenome (GOLD analysis project Ga0154020, IMG submission 109709) | Active sludge microbial communities from wastewater, Klosterneuburg, Austria - Klosneuvirus_20160825_MG | ecosystem: Engineered > WWTP > Aerobic digester > Activated sludge | place... | reverse complement strand
GGCAAGCCCCTGATCAATGCGCTATTCGACGGTTACGCTCTTGGCCAGGTTTCGCGGCTTGTCGACGTCACGGCCGAGTTGCGTGGCTGTGTAGTAGGCAAGCAGCTGAAGGGGTACCACGGCCAGAATCGGGCTGACTTCTTCTTCGCAGTCCGGGATCTCGATCAGGTAATCCGCCAGCTCGCGTGCTTCCATGTCGCCTTCGGTCGCGACCACGACGACGACGCCCTTGCGTGCCTTGATTTCCTGAATGTTCGAAATCAGTTTTTCCCGGGTGCGCCCCTTGGGCGCGATAGCAATCGTCGGGAATGTGCCTTCGACCAGCGCAAGAGGACCGTGCTTCATTTCGCCGCCGGCGTAACCTTCGGCGTGGATGTAGCTGATTTCCTTGAGCTTGAGCGCACCTTCCAGGGCGGTGGGGTAATTGTAGTGCCGCCCGATGTACATGAAGTTGGTCACGCTCTGGTAGCGTTTGGCGCAGCGCTTCACGCCTACGATGTCGCCCTCGAGGAGCTTGGATATTTGAGCAGGCATAGCCAACAGGCCGCGCACCACGCGTGCTTCTTCAGCGTCATTGGCGCGGCCGAGCATTCGGCCCAGCCCCAGCGCAAGCAGCTCAAAGGCCACCAGTTGGCTGGTGTAGGCCTTGGTGGAGGCCACACCGATTTCCGGCCCGGCCCGTGTGTACAGCGTGGCATCGCAGGTGCGAGGAATGCTGCTGCCCATCACGTTGCAGATGGCAAGTGTTTGCGCGCCCTTGCTCTTGGCCAGCCGCAGCGCTTCGAGGGTGTCGGCTGTTTCGCCGCTCTGGGAAATCGCGACAACCATGACGCTTGGGTCGATAACCGGATCGGCGTAGCGGTACTCGCTCGCGCTCCAGCATTCCGTGGGCAGGCCGGTGAAATGCTCGATCAGGTATTTGCCCACCATGGCGGAGTAAAGGCTGGTGCCGCAGGCAATCAACTGGAAACGCTTGATGGCCTTGAGTTTCGCGGGGACCAGCGTTAACTCGCGCAAGTCCACCCGCCCCTCGACGACGCGGCCGCGCAAAGTTGCCGCCGCGGCGACGGGTTGTTCGTGAATTTCCTTGAGCATGAAATGCTCAAAGCCACCTTTTTCGGCGGCGTCGATGGTCATGTCGCTGACTTCAACCTTGAACTGGATTTCGGCCAGCTTGGCGTCATAGACGTGGATTTCCTTGCGGCTGACAGTCGCGAGTTGACCCTCGTCGAGGTAGATCACCCTGCGCGTGTAGGGCAGAAGCGGCGTCACGTCGCTGGCGACAAAGTTCTCGCCCTCACCCAGGCCTATCAAAAGGGGGCTGCCCCGGCGGGCAACGACCAGAAGATCGGGGTGCTCAACGTGGGCGATCACGAGGGCCCATGCGCCGTGCAGACGTGAAATGGTCTTGTGCGCGGCTTTGAGCAGGTCGCCCTCGTAGTAATGCCGGAGCAGGTGAGCTACGCACTCGGTATCGGTTTCACTGGCAAACTTGACTCCGGCAGCCGTGAGCTCGGCCTTGAGTTCGCGGTAGTTCTCGATGATGCCGTTGTGGATCACGGCGAGGCTGCCGTCGGTGCTGGCGTGGGGGTGGGCGTTCTTTTCACTGGGCGCACCGTGGGTGGCCCAACGCGTGTGGCCTATGCCCATGTGACCCGCCAGGGGTTCGGCCTTGATCGAGTCAGCCAGATTCTTCAGGCGTCCTACAGCGCGCCGAAGTTTCAGGCCTGTGCCGTTGAGGACTGCCACGCCAGCCGAGTCGTAGCCGCGGTACTCAAGACGGGCGAGGCCCTCGATGAGAACTTTGGAAGCATCACGTTGACCAAGATAACCGACAATTCCGCACATGTTTGCCCGCCGACCTGGTTCACTCGAAACGAGATAAATTCGGCAATTTCAATCGGTAGCTTTGCAGCAACTTCAACCGCGACGATCCAGAAGGCCTTCGGCAATATCGTCCAGCAGCATGTACTCAATATCGCGCACGCGGGCAATCTGGTCTCGCCCGAGTTCGGCGTCGTCGCCTTTTCCCACCAGTTCCATCAACTCGGCGTCAAGCTTCTCATACTGGTCTCGCTTCAAGCGCGGCCGGCCCCGTCCGTACAGGTTGTAGAGGATGAGATAGTTTTCGTAATAGTAATCGTAAACGTTGCTGCTGTTGTTCAAGTGTCGTTCCCATGGCAACTGATGCTATGGTAGTCACTTGCGTAGTCCTTCTCAACGTGTGGAAAGATAGTGCGCACAAACATGTGCCACCCCTTGGGGCCTTGCTTTGGATGAAGCCACACAGGCGATGATCGTGGGCGGAGCCGTGGTCTTGCTAAGCGCCGGCTTCATGGCCTACGTTTCTGTCGTCGATGAGGCTTTGCACTACTACAACCTTTCGCGGATGTTTGAGCTCATCGGCGAGGGTGATCTGGCCAACCGGGCGCGCTTTGAGGATCTCACACGGCGCGACGACGAGTTTATCCAGGTTGCCGGAATTGGTCGTGTGATCGGCTTCATGCTGCACTATGCGGGATGGGTTGTTTTTATCGGCCCCAAGTTTTCGGCATTCATCATGATGGACCTGATGTGGGCCGCAGTGCTTGCCATTGTCTGCGCGATAATCTCCACGGTGATTGTGCCGCCCCTTATCATTCGGCACAAATATGAAGCGACGTTGCTGAGTTACCTGCCGGGCTTCAGGCTGGCGGCTTTGCCGCTCAAACCGATCACCGCCATCGGCACCGTGTTTCGCAAAATGGGCGCACGCATCGAAGGCGTGAAGGCTCACGCAAACGCTGAAGAGAGTTTCCACAACGAACTTGCCGACCGCCTGGAAGAAGGCGCCATGGAGGGCGTGGTCGACGACGAGCAGCGCGAGATGATCCACAACGTCGTGGAGCTTGGCAAGGCGCCTGCCGCGCGCGCCATGGTGCCGCGAACGGATATGGCCTGCGCCAGCCTGGAGGATGGCCTGGAGAATGCCATCAAGCTGGCAATCGACAACGGCCATGCCCGCGTTCCCGTCTTTCAGGGAAGCCGCGACAAGATTGTCGGTATTCTGTTCGTGCGTGACCTGATGGCAAGCTACGGCCACGACAAACCCAGGCCGGAACTGGCCGACGTCATGCGCAAGCCGCGCTTCTGGCCAGAGAGCATCACGCTGGCCAACCTGCTTGACGAGATGCGCAAAGAGCGGGTGAGCATTGGCGTGCTGGTCGATGAGCACGGCGGCACTGCGGGTTTGATCACGCTTGAAGACATCATCGAAGAAATCGTCGGTGACATAAGGGACGAGTTTGACCGCGATGAAACCAAGAAGCATCACGCCAGCTTCCTGCCATTCAACAAGCAAGACGATGCCGAGGCTGACGGAGACGTCGACCTGGATGTCTTGAATCGAGAACTGGGCCTGAGCCTGCCGGAGAGCACTGATTACAACAGCCTGGCGGGCTTGGTCATCCAGCGTTTAGGGCACATGCCGGGTGTCGGCGAGAGTGTTGAGATTGATCATCTGCGTTTGACCGTGCTGGTCTGTGACGATCGGCGCATCAAGCGCGTCAAGCTGACCCGCATTCGAGTCGAAAGCGAAACGGACTCCAGAGCAAGTTGAGTGAGACGCCCCCCAACGCCGAGATCGGGGCGTGTCAACTCGTGTTTGCCTGGAGCGCATGGCCGGTTCTTCGTGTCCACATGGCCCTGATAACCACAACCGCCCTCTGTTTGCGCAAAATCGACTTCTCCGAGAGCAGTCAGATTCTGACCCTGTTGACCGACAAACTGGGAATCACCGGTGCCATCGCCAAAGGCGCCAAGCGGGCCAAGTCCGGCGTGGGTGGAGCCCTGGATCTGATGTGCCTTTATGATGTCGTCGTCTATGACCGTTCGCGGCGCGACGTGCTGTCAATTCTGGCACAGGCCCAATTGATCGAGTTCTTCCCGGCAATCCGGGAGAGCTACGCGGGATTTCAGGCGGCCGAGGCACTACGCGAACTGCTGCTATGCATCGAAGTCGGCCCGCAGGATGGCAGTGCCGTATTGCTGCTTGCAGTCGCCTGCCTGCGGGAGGCTGGCGAGCATGGCTGCCAGTGGCGCGCGTTGGCGCGGTTTTGTTTCCACCTACTGGGCCAGCTCGGTGTTGAGCCCAGCTTCACCCATTGCGCGATTACGGGCCGCGAGCCTTCGGGAAAAGTTTCGGTCAATTTCAGCCTGGACCTGATGGGCTTGATCAGCCCGCCCCACGATGAGAATCGGCCGCACCTTTTGCGGATATCCGGGCGCACACTCAGGGCACTGCGCGCGCTGGCGCTGGGCGAGGGCACCGGGGATATTGGCGTTGACGCTTGGCGCGGGGCCTTTACGCTTCTCGCCTGGCTGGTTGCTCAGCAGTCGGGGCGGAAGCTGGTTGTTGCGCCCAGGTTGAATGCAGCCAAGGCGATCTGACAGGGACGTCAAAGGCAATGCCAATCGGTAATCCAAAAACAGACGCTGGCCGCGGCCTCATGCAAAAGCTGGGAAAATTTGCCCGCGGTTGCGTGTCTTCAACCCTGTTTGCGGGGGTGCTGGTGCTGGCCGCGTCCTGCAAGTCAGGGCCTGATCCGGTGTACGAGGGCCCCGAAGGTGCGGGTCAGCTGCGCTACGATCCGTCGAAGGGTATTTTCCGCGAGGGGTCCAAAGACGTCCCCGGTGAGAAGAAGCTGTTCGAGTTTGCCCGCGATGCCTTTGAGAAACGCCGCTTTGCCGAATGCGTTGTTTACTGCGAACAGCTCACGCTGTCCTACCCAGATGGCGCCCGCGCCATTGACGCCATCTTGATGCGCATGAGCGCGCGCATAGAGGGCTCCAGATCAGAGGAAGAGGGTCCGCCGAAATCAATTGCGTTGAGCGACTGGCTGTTTTTGTATCTCACGCCGAGTTACGATCCTCGTTTCTCCGCGTTCATGCAGCGCGGCGGCGATTCGGCTTCCACGGTAAACAAGCTGCGGGCCCGGTCTTTCGCGGATTTCATGGGCTGGATTGCGCCAGACGCTGACGCCATCTACGACGCAGGAGCATTGCGCTGGCTGGTGTATGATTTGAAGCTGCTGGTGAACTATTACATACCCGCCCTGGAGGTGAAGGACTACCGCGCACGCACCGCCGAGATAGGGCGCGACGTCGCTTGGATTGCCTACGCTGCGCGTGACTACGAGTTCTGCCTGGATGCCGTCAAAGAGCTGGATTCCCTGAACCCCGCTCCCGGCATCAAGGCTGACATGTTGTTTGTGCAGGCGCATTCGCTGGCCCAAAACGGCGCCCACCCTATGGCGGCTGCCACTTTTGAGCGCCTGTTCCGCGGTGCCAACCTGCACGATACCGACACGCCATGGCGGCCCTATGCGCTGTACGAGCTGATTGTGCAGACGGCCAAGATGTCCAAGGGCCCGGAGTTCGACATTGCCCTTTACGAGCGCTGCGTGGAGCTGTTTGGTGATTACGAGCTTTACCTGCTCGAGAACCCCAGTGTGCCAAAGTCGCTTCGCGAGCGATTCCGTGCTCTGATTCAGGAAGTTTACCTGGTGTTTATTGAGCGCGACCTTGCTGCGGCGAAGGTCTATCGCAAGCTGGGCGAGTCTGGGGCCGCCGACTATTATCTCAAACACGCGGACGAGTGGCGTGCACAATTGAAGAAGCGGCTGGAGTTTGATGCCAGCCGGCCCTGATGGCTGTGCCTGAGAACGACTGGAGCCGTAAGCCCGTGAAGGCATGGTTGATCCCAGCCTTGATCGTCGCAGCGCTCGCGTTGGGAGGCTGCGGCTACGTCATGACCTCTTCGCTGGACGACAATCCGGCGCGAACAGTCGTTTTTTCCACGGTGGAAAACCAGCTCTACCCTCCGCGGCCGGGGCTGGAGTATTCGCTGACTCGCCGATTGAAGGACGAAATCTCCCTCGATCGCCGTTTGGAACTGGTGGCAGATCATGGCCACATGCTCCTTCAAGTTTCGCTTGTGGCGTTTGAGGAGCCCACGATTGTGAAGAACCTGGAAACCACGTTGCCCAGCGAAATCATGTTGCGAGCCACCGTGGTAGTAAAGGCGAGCGGCGAAGGGGTGCCGGGCGGTTCGGTTGTCAGGCGGCTTTCGGCCAGCGACGGGTACGCGCCCGCATTGGGTGAATCCCGCGACGAGGCGCTCAATCGTCTATGGCGTGACCTTTCGCGCCAGATCATTGACGCTGCAACCGATAGGGAATGGGCGCAGGCCGAGTCGGAGTAAGGCAAGGCGAAGGCGAATCTGGTAGACTGCACGTCGGCGAAGCTGGGGCATTTACAATAGCCTGTGAGCAAATACATGAAGTTTGAAGACAAACGACCCGACGACGAACAGAACGAGCGCGGCGACAAATCAGCCAAGCGGCGCTCCAATCCGGGCGGAAAGCGTCCCAAGGGCTTGCCGTTGTTTGTGTTGGCCATTGCCTCTGTGGTTGTTGTCTTGGTGCTGATCGCCAACTTCGGCATGGAAACGCCGGTCAAGGACATCAAGAACAGCCAACTGCTTGCCGAGCTTGAGCAGGGAAAAATCAAAACCCTGGAGCTGAATTCTGCAACGGATGCCGGCGATTTCGATGTGCGCGGCGAGTACCGCAATCCGCTGGAGGGCGAGCCTAAGGCATTCAAGTCACGCCTTTCACGCCAGGAGTGGGAGAAGCTGGTAAACGAACGTCAGGATCGGCCAGAGAAGAGCCGGCTCACGGGCGTTGAGACCTCGACCAAAAACGTCGAAGACAACTTCGGCTGGTTCCTGAAGGGCGTGGTGCCCTTCCTGGTTGTGTTCCTGATTGTCTACTTTCTTTTCTTCCGCCGCGCCGGGGGTCCCATGGGCGGCGGGGTCATGCAGTTTGGCCGCTCCCGCGCCAAGATGTTCAGCAAGGAAGATGTCACGATCACTTTCAATGACGTGGCAGGTGCCGACGAAGCCAAGGAAGAGGTTTCCGAGATTGTCGAGTTCCTGAAGAATCCCGGGCGTTTTGCCCGGCTTGGTGCGAAGGTTCCGCGCGGCCTGTTGATGGTGGGCCCGCCGGGTTGCGGCAAAACACTCCTTGCAAAGGCCATTGCAGGCGAAGCGGACCGGCCTTTCTTTTCGATTTCCGGTTCTGATTTCGTCGAGATGTTCGTGGGGGTGGGCGCCTCGCGTGTGCGCGACCTGTTCAAGACCGCTCGTGAGAATGCACCCTGCATCATCTTCATAGACGAAATCGATGCCGTCGGCCGCAGGCGCGGTACGGGCGTTGGCGGCGGGCACGACGAACGCGAGCAGACGCTTAACGCCATTCTGGTTGAAATGGACGGCATTGGTACGTCCGAGGGCGTCATTATTCTGGCCGCCACCAACCGGGCCGATGTGCTGGATCAGGCGCTCCTGCGCCCGGGCCGGTTTGACCGCCAGGTTGTGATTGACCTGCCCGACGTAAAAGGCCGCGAAGAAATTCTTCGGGTGCACCTCAAGAAGGTAAAGACCTCCAACGATATCGACCCAGCCGAGCTGGGGCGCCTGACGCCTGGCTTCTCGGGCGCTGATCTGGCGAACCTGGTGAACGAAGCAGCGCTGCTGGCCGTGATTCGTAACCAGGATTACGTTGATCGCGACGCGATTCTGGAAGCCCGCGACCGCGTGCGCTTTGGCCGCGCAAAGAAGTCGCGTGTGATGGAAGAGGAAGAGCGCAAGATCACGGCATTCCACGAGGCGGGCCACACCGTGATTCAGATGCTCATGCACCCGCACGCCGACAAGGTCCACAAAGTTACCATCATTCCGCGCGGCATGGCCCTGGGCGCGACCATGAGCCTGCCCGAGAAGGACCGCTACAACATCGGGCAAAAGCGTGCTGAAGCTATGCTTCAGGTCCTGTTTGGCGGACGCGCAGCAGAAGAACTGGTCTTCAATGAGATAAGTGCCGGAGCGTCCAACGATATTCAACAGGCCACCAATCTCGCCCGCCGCATGGTCTGTGAGTGGGGGATGAGTCCCAGGCTTGGCCTGTTGAATTACTCGCCTGACGAAGACCAGACCTACATGGGCTATGCCACCAGCAAGCCGACGCTTCACAGCGACACGACTTCCCGTGCCATTGACGAAGAAATGCGAAGGCTCACCGACGAAGCCTATGTACGGACCAAGGATCTTCTGGCTTCGCACCGTGACAAGCTGGACCTGATTGGAAATGCGCTGCTGAAGTACGAGACGCTCGAGCGCGCCGACGTCGAGTGCATTCTCGACGGCAAGAGCATTGATGACAAGCGCAAGCATGACGACGAAGAACGCAAGCGGGCACAAGCCGCGATGAAACACCGCGCGATGGAAGAACGTGCAGCCGCCGAAAAACTTGGCGGTGAACGGCCCGGGTTTGCACCACCGGCCAGCCGGCCGGGAACTGCCTAACCGATTTCTGATATCAACGTTTCGGCAGATTTCGAACGACAGGGCGGCATTGAAATGCCCCATCAGCCGCTGAATCTTCTCCGCGTTCCTGATGTTCGCGTGCCGGCGATGCCGCTGGTGATGGGCATTGTCAACGTGACCCCGGACAGCTTTTCAGACGGCGGCGTGCACCAGAACGCCGATTTGGCGATTGCCCATGGGTTGAAGCTGGTTGCAGATGGGGCAGATATTCTCGACATCGGAGGAGAAAGCACGCGTCCCGGCGCAGCTCCGGTAACGCCTGAGCAGGAGCTTTCCCGGGTGCTGCCGGTGATTCGAGGTCTGGTCAAACGCGGCGTGAAGATTCCTATCAGCATTGACACCCGGCACGCGTTGGTTGCGAGCGAGGCCCTGGCTGCCGGAGCATGCATTGTCAACGACGTCAGCGCCGGGGAGGCGGATCTTGAAATGTTGGCTCTGTGTGCCAAACGCGCCTGCGTTTTGATTTTGATGCACATGCAGGGGCAACCTGCAAGCATGCAGAACCAACCCCAGTATAAAGATGTCGTCGCCGAAGTTCGAGCCTACCTTATGAGCAGGGTTGTAGCCGCGATTTCGGCCGGGTGCGCTCGGGAGGCACTCTGGGTGGACCCGGGTTTTGGTTTTGGCAAGAAACCCGAGCATAACTTTGCGCTGGTGCGCGCCCTTCCGCAGCTGTGCGAACTGGGTTTCCCCGTGGTGCTTGGCGCATCGCGCAAGTCGTCTCTGGGGTCGCTGACGGGCAAACCCGTGAACGATCGTGAGCCTGAGTCATTGGCGGCCGGGCTGGTCGGCGCGCTTAAGGGTGCTTCGGTTGTGCGCGTTCACGAGGTGGGTTGGATGAAGCGGGCACTGGCTGTGGCGCGGGCGCTTTGGTAAACCAAAACGGCGCTGCACTTGGATTTTGGATTCGAGATTTTGGGTTCAAGCGTTCGCTTCGGCGGGCCATCCAAAGACCGAAATCCAGAATCCAAAATTGCTTAACGCGTTAGCGAGCGAGCTGCATGCAGGAATACGTCATCTACGGCACCGAGATACTGCTGATCTATCTCGGCCTGTTCGTGGTTTACAAGTTCGTACGCGGCAGCACGGGTGACAGCGCTCTTCGCGGCGTGGCCATCCTGTTCTCGGTCACGCTGATTGCCGTTTACCTTGCGGCGGGCAGCCTGCAGCTCTACCGCATCGAGAAGCTGCTTCAGAGCGTCGTGAACTACTTCATCATTGCCGTCATCGTCGTGTTCGCCCCAGAACTGCGCCGCGGCCTCACGCGCATTGGCCAGAACCGTGTGTTCAACCGCCTGCTGGCAACCAAAGAGAACGTGATTCCCAAGATCGTCGCCGCGGTTTTCCGCCTTTCCCGCGGCAAGACCGGTGCCTTGATTGCCATTGAACGCGGAGTGGGATTGCGCAACTACGTTGAACGCGGCGTTGAAATGGACGCCACTTTCACGCCCGAACTGCTGGACACAATCTTTTATCCCGGCAGCGCCCTTCATGACGGCGCAGTGATCATGCGCGGACCACGCATTCTTGCGGCCGGTTGCCTGTTTCCATTGACCGAGAACCCTGATGTGAGCAAGCGGCTTGGCACGAGGCATCGCGCCGGCCTGGGCCTGAGCGAAGAGACCGACGCTTTGGTAATCGTCGTCAGCGAGGAGACCGGGCAGGTCTCCATTGCCCAGCGTGGCGAACTGCAGCAAGACCTTTCGCGCGATCAGCTGGAGCGCATTCTGCGCGACGGCGTGGGTGACCATTCCACAGAGCCCTCAGCGGGTGCTGCGTCAAGCGCGGGGCAGGCATGAGCGGAGCCGCAAACACAACCACCCAGATCGCCGGGTCACGCACGGCAGCCTCCATTCGCCGCGAGGATCACCGCGCATTCACGATTCTGGGCCTCAGCCCGCTGTCCCATATTGTCATCATCGGCTTGGCCGGGCTGATCTGGTGGATCGCACGGGGCATGGTGGCGCAGACCGTTACGCTCGAAAATTCGGCCGTGGTGAAATTCACCCTGGCGGAATCCCTGCGCCAGAGCTGGGCCATAGTCGAGCCCCAATCACCAGCCACCGTCAGCATTGATGTCTCTGGACCCAGTGCCGAAGTCAGCAAGTTTGCGGGCCTTCTGGCGGCGAATCGTGATGCGTTTGGTTACGTCTATGTCATCAAGCCCAGCGACATTGAGTCGTTCCGACCCGAAGGGAGTTCGTTTTACACCTTCGAGCAGGATCTGGCGGAATTCCGCGAAACCGGCGTCGAGAGCATCAAGCCAGCCGAGGTGAAGATTCTGGCACCGGCGCCAGGTCGCATGCAGACGATTCGAATCGAACCCATCGTCTCGCGCACGGCACTGATTGAAGTCCGCAATCAGGTCATGGGTGATGTTCCAGGATTCACCGTAAACGTGACGGTTCAGGCTGGGTTTGAACTTGAGGTCTCTGGGCCCGCTGGCCGCGTCCGCGAGATCAGCAACGCGGAAGGGTTGCCCGAACTGCGCATCGTGAAGGTCGATGTGGCGCAATTGCTGAAAACCAAAGCCCAGGGCGACGGAAAGAACCGGGAGCAGATCCTCCAGGACGGATTCACGGAGCTTCTGGACCTGGTCAGCGCTGATGGCGTCTCGGTTCGCCGAAAAGGTGCAGATGCTGTCGTGAGTCAGGTTCCCGTGCGCTTCACGTTCGATGCCCAACTCGACTATGCAGAAGCGCCGGAGCGAGACATTCCGGTGTCAGTTCGCATGCCTGCATGGATGATAGAGCGCGGGGTTCGGGTCGAAGGTGTACCCCGCACCAAAAAGGTTGTCATGCAGGTGTTGAGGCGCCAATTGCCCGATTTCAACGAAGCCAACGTAAGCGTCGTGCTGGACCTTTCCAAGATCAAGTTCGCGGACCTGAAAAACATTGAAGCGCCAGAAGGCGATGGGCCCGGGCAACGCAAAGCGCGACTGAACGGCCTCTATTTCGCGCTCGACATCAACACGGAAAAACTGACCTATCGTTTCCTGCGCGCTGACATGACAGCCAGCCAATACGTCCCCGCTGAGGAGATACGTCTTGTCTGGGTTGAATAGACTTGGCCTGGCGGTGTTTCTTCTCGCGCTTTGCGGCGCGCTGGGTGCGCAATCGCTGCCCGATATCGGTCAGGCCCAGATTGAAGATTTCAAGCTGTCCCTGCTGGACGAGAAGCTTGCCCACTGCGGCACTTTGACTGGTAAGCGGGCCTCAAAGGACCGGGCGGGAAAGATCTCCGTCGAAGGCGCTGAGCTCAAACTCGCGCGGCCCAATGGCGACCTGAAGCTCACGTCGGCGCGTTTCACCTACGCTGCGGGCACCAGCAGCTTCGAGTGTCCTGAAGGTTTCACCGCCGATTTGCCAGACGGTGGTTTGCTCACCGTTCCAAAGGGTGCTGG
>Ga0154020_10008592_pt1 | contig 11828 bp, 3 predicted proteins | sample Klosneuvirus_201_FD_109709 | JGI IMG/M metagenome (GOLD analysis project Ga0154020, IMG submission 109709) | Active sludge microbial communities from wastewater, Klosterneuburg, Austria - Klosneuvirus_20160825_MG | ecosystem: Engineered > WWTP > Aerobic digester > Activated sludge | place... | reverse complement strand
TTGAAGAGGATGCGGATCTCGATCCGGCGTGAACGGCGGTGATCGGCTTTCCCTTCGATCTTCACAGGCCGAAATTGTCCGTAGGCGGCGGTGAAAAAGAGTTCAGCATAGGACTGATAGGCTTCTTTCGAGTCTTTCGGAGCCAAGGACAGTAGATGACTGAGGGCTGCAAGGGAGCGGCGTGACGAGAGTTTCCAGTTAAAATCTTCGCGTCCAGTCTGGCTCGTGTGTCCTTCGATCATGATGCCCCCGATCAAGGGCCGGATCTTCGGCTTTAAAACGACCTCTTTGAGCGAGTCCATGACCAAGGAGAGCTGCTTCTTGCCTTCCTCCGTCAAGACATCCCGGCCTTCTTCAAAAAGAACTTCGCCTCCCAAGCGGAAACGCCCGGTCTTCGGGTCAAAGCCGATCGAAGAAAGCTTCGTATTCTGCTGGGCGATCGAGAAGGAGTTGTGAACCGCCGCCAGAACTTGAGTGCGCTGCTTTTGGATCGTCTCAAGCTGCTCTTGGCATTGCTGACGAAGTTGATCTTGGCGCTTGGTTTCGTCTTGCTGGCGAGCGACGAGGTCGCGTTGTTGGGCGACGAGGTCTTGGTTTTGCTTCACTTGGAAAGACAGATCATCTTTTTCTTTTTTGAGCATTTGCTGCTCTGCGGTGAGCTTGTCCTTGTCGCCAAGGAGCTTCTGCCTCTCGCCTAAAAGCGCCTCGCGCTCGGTGCGGAGTTGGGCTTCGCGGCGTTGCATGGCCTGCTGCCGGAAGTACATCCACGCCGTAAGTGCCGTGCAGGACACCAGCACACAGTCGAATATGTCGTACATCAGCCTGCTGCTCCAGAAGTCAATCGTCGAATCGGGAAAATACGTCGGCACCAGCCAGGTCAGTTTCAAAATCCTGTTCAACAGACCTCCCAGAATGTTGGCTGCGGCTGCACCACCGAACGCCAGCCAGGTTTTTTCACTGGAAAAGCGCGCAAAAACCCAAAACGAAAGGTACGTCGCCAGCATCCGGGCAGGCATCTGGATGCTCTCCGTGAGCAGGTATTTGGTCAAATTCCCGTCGTACCGGCTGTAGGTGTAGGCGTAGATGAAGCCAAATGTTGCCCAAAAAGCAAGGTGGTAGACCACACGGCGTGTCATGGCGGCAAAGGTCAACAGAAAAACAACGCTGTTGGTGGTATTCCGTGGGTCGGAGTCGGTCGTTCGTTGATTTTCCGGAAACCCCACACCGGGAATCGGGCACTTTTGAGTTCAAACAATTTTTCACACAAAAACAACTGTACAATTTGGCTATGAAAACAATCCGCCTCCTGATCGCGGCAGGCTTCGCCCTGCCTTTTTTCCTGACAAGCCTTTCGTTAACCGCACAAACCGGCGACACCGTGCTCGTCGGCCCCGGGGGGGGCTCGGGCGCTCCTATTTTTTCCAAAGTGGTCAACTCCCCTGCCACCACCACCCCCGGCGATTCGCGCTCGGTAAACTGGATTGACGTGGACAACGACACCGACCTGGACCTGTTTATCAGCAACGGCCCGCAAGTCGGCGCCAACAATTTCCTGTACCTGAACAACGGTACCGGCAGTTTCATGGCCGTTACGAACGACCCGATTGTGCAGGATGGAAAGCCTTCCGACGGGGCTACCTGGGCCGATTTCGACAACGACGGCGATGCCGACTGTTTTGTCGCCAACTGGTACGGCGTCAACAATTTATTCTACAAAAACAAAGGCAACGGCACCTTCGAGCAAATCACCACGGGAAACCTCGTCACCGACGGCGGCTACTCCGAAACGGCAGCCTGGGGGGACTACGACAATGATGGCCGGCTCGACCTCTACGTGACGAACAGCGACGGCAATTTCCGCAATTTCCTGTATCGGAACCTGCACGACGGCACCTTTCAAAAAGTAACTACGGGCGCCCCCGTCACCGATGCGTTCACGTCGCGGTCGGTGAATTGGACAGACTTCAACAACGACGGCAAACTCGATCTGTTCGTCACCAACGAGAACAATCAAAACGAAAACCTGTACCGCAACGACGGTGGGGGCGTATTCACGAAACTGACCACCGGAGACCTTGTCAGCTCCGGCGGAAAAACGATGAGCAGCAGTTGGGGCGATTACGACAACGACGGCGACCTGGATGTTTTTTTGGCCAATGACCAAGGCAACAACGGGCTTTTCCGAAACGACGGCGATGCCAATTTTACCAAAATAACCACGGGGCCGGTGGTCACGAGCGGCGGCAATTCCTTCGGCAGCCAATGGGCCGACGTGGACAACGACGCCGACCTCGACCTGTTTGTGACCAATTCGTTCTGGGGGGGGCCATGGAAAAACTTCCTGTACCTGAACAACGGCGACGGCTCGTTTACCCAAAACCTGACGGAAGTACCGGTAACCGACGTGGGCTGGTCCTATGGTTGCGCCTTTGGCGACTGGGACAGCGACGGCGATCTGGACCTCGCCGTGGCCAATTGTTTCAACGCCAATCAACCCAACTCCCTGTACGAAAACCACAGTGTGGAAAACGGCAACAACTGGCTCCAGGTCAACTTAGTGGGAACCATCAGCAACCGCTCGGCCATCGGCGCCAAAGTGCTTGTGACGGCAACCATCAACGGACAACAGGTAACCCAACTGCGCGAAATCAGTGCACAATCGGGCTACTGTGGCCAAAACCAACTCGCCGCTCATTTTGGCCTCGCCGACGCGGATTTGGTATCGGTGCAAGTCTTGTGGCCCTCGGGCCTCGAGGAATTGTTCGGCAACATAAGCGCCAACCAACACGTGACTGCCATCGAAGGCCAGGGTGTGGTAGGTGTAGACCAACCGCTGCTTAATGGACAAACCACCCGGGCGTTGACAATACAGCCCAACCCTTCATCGGACTCGTTGACGGTAGTTTGGGAGCAGCAGGAGGCCGAAACCGTTCAGGTACGCCTTGTAGGTGCACAAAGCCAGGTTGTTGTTTCCCAAAAAATACAAGCCACTCCAGGCCGAAACACCTGGCATTGGGACAGGAAAATACCCGCCGGAAACTACACCGTCCAGGTGCAGGGAACCAACTGGAAGGCAGCAGGACTATGGGTAAGAACGGGGCAATGACAACCTGTGTCCATGCTGTGTTTCGTGCAGCAATACGACGGAAGTGTGGTGGTGGTGCGTTAGGCAAAAAAAAAGCCCCCCGGCGCATTTGCCGGGGGGCACAAATTATCAAAACACGCTTCAATGATTTCAGAAACTGTATGGCATGTTCATCAATTGCCGCAGCCACCAGATACGGTTACATTGAATATGCACGAGGCTGTTTCGCCTGAGTTGGAATCCGTAACAGTAAGTTTTATTCCAACTATGCCAGGGTTGACGATGGTACCCTGTGGCGGTGTTTGGACCACCGTCCCGGTCGCACAACCGGTGCCGGAGACCATTGCCAGCGCCGTATAATCCGGAATGGTACCTTGACAGCTTGAATTGGTTGAAATGACCGGAACAGAAGCCGGGCAGGTAACTGTAAGTGGACCGGTGTCTGAATTGCCGCAGCCGCAGATGCCCGGGGCAATTTTGTTCGGGTCGTTGGGGCAGCCGTCGTTGCAGTCGGCTGTGCCGTCGCCGTCGGTGTCTGTGCCGTCCTGCACCGTCACCGTAAACGACACCGTAGCAGCGCTGTTCGTGCCGTCGGTGGCACTCAAAACCACCGTGGTTATGCCATTGTTGAAAGAAAGCACGCCGCTGCTCGTGCCGTCGGGTATGCCCGTGACCGTGGCCGTTGTAGCGCCCGTGAGCGTGTAGCCCCAGGTCGAGCCCGTGCAATTGTCCGAAACCGGGTCGGCGATGGTGTAGTTGGCCGCGCAGGTGTTCCCGATCACGTTCATCGCCTGGTTGCCGGGGTTGGTCAATGTGGGCGCCTGGTTGTCGACGACCGTTACCGTTTGTTGGCAGGTATTGGTATTACCGCTGGCGTCGGTGGCCGTCCAGGTCACCGTCGTGTTGCCCTTCGGATAAGTGGCCGGGGCGTTGTTGGAAACGTCGCCTACCCAGTTCGATATAGGGCCGTTCAAGGCAAAATTGTTCAGGGTGCCGTTTGGGCCAACCGTAGCGGTCGCCGTGGTAAGGCCGTTGTTGTTGCCCCCGGCATTGCCTTGATTGAAGCGCCAATAGGCGGCCAGATTGCCCTCATTGCCAACAAGTTCGCTGGTCATGTTGTCCTGTATCTGGGTTTGCGTCCGGGCGGTGCTCCATATCCTGGCTTCATCGATCGTGCCCTTCCAGTAAGTGGGGTATCCATTGCCGAAATAAACATTCGTGTTGGCATACGAGCCAATGCTGCCGGTGTACGAACCAGACAGGTCGCCGTTGATGTACATCCGCCAGGTCGAGCCATTATACGTGATGGCCACGTGATACCAGGTGTTTACACTCAAGGCGGCAGACGTGATCCGATTGTCTCCATTAACGTATAACGTCACGTTCGACCCGAAATCGCGCAGCAAAATCCAGGGAGAGTTAGAACTGACGGAGCCCGCCCATTGGAATATCCCGCTGTTCGTAGTATTTCCTTTTTTAAACCTGAATTCCACTGAAACCTGGGTAAGTCCCGCCCCGCTAAAGGGCGCCGTCATGTAGTCATCCACGCCATCTGAATTGATTGCATTTTTCAAAAACAGTGCATTGCAGTTGTCCGTCAACGTCGGATAAATCAGCGTCGTCGTTCCCGTGCATTGGCCTGCCGTCGTGTTGACGGTTACCGGATCAGCGCAGGTGATCGTGGGCGGCACGTTGTCGTTGGTCAGCACAGCCGATCCAGACATTAAGGCGGTACAGGTGCCTCCCGCCGGACTTGTGGCCACAACCGTGTAAGTTCCTGTTTGAGTGGCTTGGAAAGTAAGCGCACTGCCCGTGCCATTTACCGGTGATCCGGTATTGGTTCCATTCCGTTGCAACTGGTAAGTATGACCGGATTGCGAACCCGATAAACCGATGTCGGCACTGGCCGATGGGCAAATCATTCCGGGCCCGGTTACGGAATACGCTGTAGGTGTCGTGCAGGGAATAGGCGGGGATATGGTATAACTGAACACCATATCCCAATCTCCCGATGCGGCAAAAACTTCACAAGTAGGCGTCCAAAGCATGCCGCCGGTCGAATAGGTACCTGATTGGTTCGTTTTTATGCCTGTATCGGAAGAGGTTACGATAATGATGGAGTAATTCTGCCCGTTCGTCACGGCGATGGCGGGTGAAAAGTTGACGGAGTTTACCCCAATAACCTGTGCAATAGTTTGGGTGCCCAGTATAGGACCAGAACATCCGATACCGCTCCGCACGGTTACAGTAGCAGACGCCCCCGCAAAATCGAGGGTCTCGTAAGTGAAGTTGGTGAGGACGCCGGTGCAGTTTGCCTGGATGTACTGCCCAAACTGGGTGGTACCCAGGTTGTTGGTATGTATTGTCTGGCTCCCTGTACACTGCGCATTCAACAGCGTCCGGAAGCACAACAGCAGCGGCAACAGCAACAGCAGTTTTTTGCTAAAGGCGGGTTTAAGAAAAAAGAAATCACCGAACGCCAGTACGGCCGTTTTGAACAAAATCATGTGTTGCAGATGTGCATTTCCTTTCATGAGAAGAAACTTATTTATGTGATTAGATAATGATGCTGTTTGAATGTCGGGGCGGTTTTCTGAAACACAGCGATACCGGCCAACCCGATGGTTCGGATTGAAAAACAGGTTATGGGGTAACCCGCGGGGAGGCATCGATTTTCAGGCGAACAGTTAAGGCCGGAGCAAGCAGTAATTGCGTTCGGATGAACCGAAAGCCGGGTACACATCGCCAGGCCGCTATCATCGGCAAGTGAAGCAAATGTCCGGTTGGAAAACGGACGGCAAGGCAGGGCGTCGCCTGAATGTTTAGACATTTGACCTCAAAATCAGGTCATCGGGCAAGATTTAAATGCTGTATGCTCAGAAATAGTCGGCCGGTGACTTCCCGAACCGTTCGCGGTACAGGTGCGACAGGTAATCGCCCGAACGAAAGCCCACGGCATCGGCCAGTTCGCGCAGCGTCCGAACCTGTCTGGTTTCCAGCAACGCGCGGGCTTCCAACAGCCGTATTTCCCGGATAAATTGGTTGGTTGATAGCCCCGTCAGTTCCCGTACTTTCCGGTACAAGGTTTTGGGGCTGATCTGCATGCCCGCCGCGAGGTAACTTACATCGAATTGGAAGTCGGTCATGGACTGCCGTATCAGAGCCTGCAATTGCGCCAGCCAAAGGTCAGGGGCGTCCGGCACGGAGGGTTCCGGATCGTTGTTCAGGTCAGCCCATTCCCGCCGGGCTTCCAGGTTGCGCAATGCGTTTTCGATCCGAACCTGTAGTTCTTCCACACTGAAGGGTTTGGTCAGGTAATCGTCAACGCCGATCCGAAACGCCCGAATTCTGTCGTCGCGGTTGGCCCGCGCCGTGAGAAAGATGACCGGTATATGTTGCCAATGCTGCCGTGCGCGCAAGGTTTCCAGCAACTGAAACCCGTCGAGGCCCGGCATCATGATATCCGACAAAATCAAATCCGGCAACCGGGTGCACTGTTCCAAAAAAACCAACGCTTCGCGGCCATCCGGCACGACATGCAGTTGGTACAGGTCGGACAGCACGGAATTCAAAAAATCCTGTAGCCCCAGGTTGTCTTCCACCACTAATACGCTGGCCAGATGGGCATGCTGGGCCGGCAATGGAAGCGGGAGCAGGGGTTCGTTGCCGGCTGCTTGCTCCTGTATGCCGCTTGCCGGTGTTGGGGCTTCCTCCCGGGCTTCCCGGCAAGGCAGCTGCAAGCGGAACAAAGCCCCCGCGCCTGCCTCGCTGCTTACGTCAAGTGTTCCACCCAGGCGCTGCGCCAGATCGCGGCTCAGCGCCAGGCCGATCCCGACACCCCCTTCGGCCTTGGTTTCCAGGCGTTTGGACTGAAAATACAGATCGAAGATGAACGGTAAATCCTCCGGGTGGATGCCCGGCCCGGTGTCCGAAACCGTGAACGTCCATTCGTTTTCCTGCCTGGCCACCTGCACCCGGACGGCGCCTCCCGAAGGGGTGAATTTCATGGCGTTGGCCAGCAGGTTATTGATAATTTTAAGCACCTTGGAGCGGTCGAGCCAAAGGGTTGTTGTGCTGTCGGCGGTATAATCAAACTGGAAATCAATCAACCGACGCTCGGCTTCCAATTGAAACGCCTCCATCGTTTCGGCCAAAAACTCGTATAACCGGGTGTGGTGTTCCTGTACAGCTTCCTGCGCGACATTCAGTTTGGTTAAATACAAAATATCGTTGATCAACGCAAACAGTTGTTTCCCACTGTTGCTGGCCAGCCCGAGCAGCCGTTGGCTGTTTTTACTCAACCCGGAGTCTTTCAACACCTGTTCGATCGGGCTCAACACCAGTGTAAGCGGCGTACGCAACTCATGGCTGATATTGGCAAAAAAACGGCTTTTGGCCGCATCAAGTTTTTTTAACTCCTCGTTTTGATATTGAATGGTGGCCGTTTGGCGGGCGACTTCCCGTTCGAGGCGCAACTGCTCCTGCCGGTGCGCCTGCGTACGCCAGCGAATAGTACCCAGGGTGCTGAATATCAACACCAAAGCGGCGCTTGCCAAAAACCACCAGCGCAGGTAAAAAGGCGGCAACACCCGTAGCTCGATGTTCAGTTCATTGCCGGCCATGGCGCCATCGGCTGCCTGGGCGCGTATGCACAGGCGGTGCGTGCCGAAAGGCAGGCCCGACAAGCGCAAAACTGGTTCCGCCAGGCTTTCCCAGCCGGTTCCCAAACCTTCCAGTTTCCAGGTGTAGGTGACTTTTTCGGGAGAAAAATATTCCAGCAAGGCAAATTCCAGTTGTACGTACCGGTCGCCGGGATGCATCGTGATCTGGTTGCTGCGCAAGATTTCTGCCGTGCAGTTTTCGAGTTGGCTGCTGCCGGCTTTCAGCATACTGTAGGTAGAAATGGCCAGGGTGCGTTTGTTTCTGTCGGTGTTGCCCGGCTGGTAAAAACTATCGGGATGGAAGGCCGTCACGCCGTTCAACCCGCCGAAGTACAGCGTGCCGTCGGCGCCCCTGCAGTGCGAAACCCGGTTGAACTCCTGGTGGGTGAGTCCGTCAGCCACGAGCCAGGTATGCCGTACCAGGAGGCTTGTTTTATCTAATTGCACAATACCGTAATCGGTGGGCAGCCAGAGATGGTTATTCTTATCCTCGTAAGTAGCATACACTACGCCGTTGAGCAGGCCGTTTTCGCGGTAAATGACCCGGGTTTGGTGGCCGACCGGCGCTTTCCGGTCCCAGCGAATGAGGCCGCCGCCGTTTGTGCCCAGCCAGAAAACGCCGGCCTGATCTTCGTAGAAATGATAGATGTTGTCGTATGGCAGGTGGTATTCGCCTGTGCCGCCCGTCCAGTACCGGGCCGCCACGCCGCCGCCGGGTTGCATCCGGAACAAACCCTGTTCAGAGCAGACCCATACCTCACCACTCTGGTCTTTACCCAGCCAGGAGATGTTGGCTTTATTGAATTCCGGAAACCGGGTGTCGCGCCACGGAGCGGCGGAGCCGTCGAGCGGGTTGTAGATGGTCAGCCCATTGATGTGCCCGAGCAGTACCCGCTGCGGGCTTTCTTCCAAAATCGCAAAGATAAAACCGAAATCTTTTTGTTGGAGCAGGTGCTGACGGAGGAGCCGGCCGTCGGGTCCCGCCTTGAACAGCGACAGGGTTTGAAAGGCCTGATCGCCAAACAGACACTCGGTCCACACATTTCCATCGCCGGCGGGGGCGATGCCAATGGCGCACTTGCCGGGGAGACGTTCGGCGAATCCGGATTGGGGGTCGACCCGATAGCGGCCTTGTTCGGGGATTTCGAGGTTGATGAGCAGCCGGCCACTTTTTTCCAGCAGCCCCCGGCAGGCATAGCCCCTGCCGCCGGGCGCCTTTTCGTCGTACAACAGGCGCCGGAAATGATTTTTGCGGATTTCCACCACGATCAGTCCAAAGGTGGTGGCAAACCATAGGTTCCCGTTGCGGTCCTGCAAATAGTCGCAGAATTGGGTGGGGTCAATTTCCGGGTACTGCTGCCGGATGTCGAGCAGAATATGGCCTTCGGAGTCCAGCACATACGGAAACTGTACTTCGATGCGGCTGTTATCGAGCCGGCAATATTGTTTGATCTTAACGTTATCGGCGAATACGTGGGTCTTCCGGTGTTCGCCCGCTTCATCAATTTCCCACAGCACTGGTTTTTCATAGTCCTTGTACTCCGTCACGAAAAAATGGTCCGACCCGTCTACAGTCCCCTTTTTATCCCAAAAAGACCAGCCCCCCGGCTGGTGTTGGAAGCGGCGGAGCACCCGGCCCAGCGTATCCACTTTCAGGAGATCGGTCCGGCTGGTGTCCGGCGGCGTCCAAAACCCCCAAATGCTTTGTTGGGCGCCGATCTTTTGTAACATGAATCCCGTGCCCTCGGGTACGGGGATGCGCGACCACCCGGAACGGGCGTGAAACCGCAGCAGGCCGCCGGGGTTGTGCAAGCCGATCAGCAGCGAGCCATCGGCCATGGCTACCGGCGCATGGAGCCAGCGCGCCACCGGCACCGGGGGCGGCCACTGCCGGAAATAGTCTTTCGGCGGTATCACATTTCCGGTCAGGGGTTCCAGGATGCTGAGCCAGCCGTTGGCGCCCATCCGGCTGGCCCAGATGTAGCCGTTGGCGTCTTCCACCACCCATTCGACAAAGTCGCCAGGAAGCCCGCTGGCCAGGTTGAATACCTTGAAGTGCCGCCCGTCGAAACGCGTCACACCGCCGTTGGTCGCTGCCCAGATGAAGCCGCGCCGGTCCTGGATCACATTATTGACCTGCCGGTGCGGCAAACCTTCTTCAATGCCGTAGCGGCGCGCAAACGCGCGGTACTCCTGGGCCATCAATTCCGGACAAGCGAGCCAGATCAGTAAAAACAATACAAGCCTCGGCATGAAGTGATCTTGCCGCAGCGGATCGGGGCCGGACAAGAACGCTAAGGTAGCGCTGTTGGAAAAAAGTCGCGAATTTCTTGTAGTTCGATTGGGGAGGGTGGCCAGGATTCAGCAGGTACGGGAGCGCTCCGGCAAACGCTTGTTTAGCGTGGAGGGGGAGCAAGGGCCACGTATGCGGTAGTTCGGTAGGCGAAAAAAAAGCCCCCCGGCGCGTCTGCCGGGGGGCGAAATTTATCAAATGTCGTGCTCAATGACTTTTTTACAGCCGCACCGCCAGCATCTTGCGCGTTTGCTTGCCCTGCGGCGTGGTCAGTTCATAAAACAGCATACCGGTCGAACCGATCTCTTCCAGCCGGACAGTCTCTTCGTTGTAGCCCGCCGGGTACGTTTTATCCACCCGCCACAGTTCGCGACCGCTGATGTCAAACACCCGCAGTTGGGCATCGCAGGCCATGGGCAGAATAAACCCGATAGTCGTGCGCTCGCTGAACGGATTCGGGCGGTTTTGGAGCAGGTCGAAGTAATCGCCGGCCAGTACGTCCGGAAGGTTCTGGCCGGGCTGCACATAATCGGTGAATACCAATTGCACCTCGCGTTGGGCCAACTGGCTCGTGTACGCCAGTGCCGCCAGTATCGCAGGATCAAGGCCCAGTACCTCACTGAGTTTCTTGCCGCCTTGCAACACCTTGAACCGCAGGCGGTACATCGGCTGTACCCCGGGCAGGGTTTTGCCTTCGTCTACCGACCAGAGGGTGCGCAGTTCACCCTTCACAATCTGGTAGGTACCGAAGTGGCCCGCTTCGTCCAGCGCAACGTCGGTATTGGTGCCGGTTGCTTGCTGGTACTGCAGTACCGCCGGATCGAAACGCATGCCGTATTGGTAGGCTGCGATATCGGTGAAATTGGCGACCGAGAAGTCCAGTTCAATCGTTTGGCCGGTTTTAAGCAACCTGTCGCGTACGCGCCACACCAGCGGTTTGGCATCCGGGTCGGGTTTGAGCGTCGGGTCGGCCACGTCCACACCCGGATTGGATTCTTCGAATACATCGCCGGCTTTTACCCCGTAAAAATCCTGCGCAGGCTGCATACCCGATACCCCTGACAGCACACGCTTGTTGTACAGCGCAAAGTGATCCAGCGTGTACGGCCCGGCAAGCACCGGCACATAGTCTGTGCGTACAAAACGCCAGTGGCCGGCAGCGTTCAGTATATTTAGCGACGAAGGGTTACCCAGCAATGCCTGCCGGATCAGTGCCGCATCCACCGACGAGATATTGTTGCTCCGGTTGCAGTCGGCAGCGATCAGGCGGTAGAAATTGGTAATCAATTCGTTGCCCGTGAGGTGCCGCTGAATCACGGTGGCATCGGCAGCCGTCACGCCGTTGAGCATGCCGCCCGTATTTTTCGTCGGCGTGATGACGAAGTCGTCGCCCGTGTTGGTCACCATGTTGTATTCACCATTTATATCGGACATATCGCTGTTCGTCGCTTCGCCTGTAAGTGCCACATTGGCGTTGCTGACGCCGGCAACACCGTCGCCTTTCCAGAAAATGGTTCCGGTAATTTCCACACAAGCAGACACCGTAAGGGTGAACTGACAGGTCTGCATCAGGCCATTCACATCGGTTACGGTCCATTCGACCAGATTAGCGCCTGTTGGCAAAATGGCGCCGTTCAGCGTGGCCATGTTGTTGAAGTCGTTGCCGACACCCGCTACGCCGCAGTTGTCGTCCACGCCCGTGGGGTCGTACGTGGTGCCGGAGATGGTGTACGAGCATGAGCCGGAGGGCGGCGTCAGTGTGTTCGAGGACGGACAGGTGAGCATCGGC
>Ga0154020_10008591_pt1 | contig 11828 bp, 4 predicted proteins | sample Klosneuvirus_201_FD_109709 | JGI IMG/M metagenome (GOLD analysis project Ga0154020, IMG submission 109709) | Active sludge microbial communities from wastewater, Klosterneuburg, Austria - Klosneuvirus_20160825_MG | ecosystem: Engineered > WWTP > Aerobic digester > Activated sludge | place... | reverse complement strand
CTGTCGAAAAAAGGTTCCCCGTAATTATACAAAATCTGTTCTACATCATCCCTGAGATGATCAAAAGAAATATTTATTTCCGTATGCCTGGTACTGTATTTTTCTGCAACCAGTTTTGCCAGTGGCGCTTCATCATATTCTCCATTAAATGAAACTGTGAAAGTGCGGAGGCGGGAATTGTATTCACTTGCTATAGCAGTTACGAGACCGCTGTCTATTCCACCACTGAGGAAACAGCCCACTTCCAGGTCGCTTGATTCGATCCTGCGTTTAACTGCCTGCCGTAAAAAAGTATCCACTTTATGCAGGCTTTCCTCCTTGCTATCTGTGTGCCTGGTTTTATAAAATTCGTGAATATCCCAGTATTTTTTTTCCGTGCATTGAAGGTTGCTGCAATCTATTTCAACATAAGTACCGGCTGCCAGTTCAGTCACATTTTTATAAGGTGTGAGTTTCCTGTAAAAAGTACCCATCCTTGTATAATGAAAAAAGTTAGCTTTATCCATCTCAAGCGGGAGCAGGCTTTTAAGGCAATTCAATTCACTGGCGAAAACAATTTTACTGCCGTCGTTGAAAATATACAATGGCTTTTTACCGGCCCGGTCACGGGCAATAAAAAGATTCTTTTCAAGCTTATCATAAATTACAACAACAAACATGCCTTCCAGGTATTGCAGCATGTTATTTCCAAGTTTTTGGTATAACAACAACAGTGTTTCCGAATCAGAATGGGTTTTACCTTTCAAATGAAACTGTTCCCTTAATTCTTTGTGATTGTAAATTTCTCCGTTAAATATGATCGTATAGCGGTCTTCCAGGTGCATCGGTTGAGTGCCTCCTGTTATATCTACAATGGACAGCCGAAGATGGTACAGGTCAACATTTGCATGAGCATACCCCTGCTGCCCGTCGGGTCCGCGATGCTGCATAACAGCATCAATTTTTTTATAGGGCAAAGGGTAATTCACCGATCCTGCTATTCCGCACATTTGTAAATGCTTTACTTTAAACAAAATAACTGTATATTATTGAATGTCAAACCATATTTTGAGATAAATTTGTTACTACTCTTATTAATTATAATTTTACAAAAGCCAACTTTCATAATAACCCCGGATGAACATTCTTGATTTTATATTTTTCTTCATCTATGTTATTATTTTCTATATCATATTTTTCTTCCGGAGGAAACGGTACACAGACCCGGTTCTTAGAAAATACCACAGGCAGTCATTCTGGTTAAAAGTTTTTGGAACATTTTTTTTCTGCCTGTTTGTTATTTACCTGTCGCCGGGCGACACCACCGGTTTGTATTATCCCGAAGGAATTAACATTGCCAAAATGATCCTGAAAGACCCGGTTAACTTTAACCTGATCACCGGTTCGGGAAAGGATTTTGACCAGGCATTGTTAAACGATATCAATAACAGCGGCTATTTTAAAGAAGAAAGTAATTATATGGTTACCAAACTGGTTACCATTTTCAGTTTCTTCACCTTTGGAAAATTCATGGCCATCAACCTGATCTTTTCCATGATTTCCTTTACCGGTACCTGGAGGCTTTACAGGTTTTTTTATGAGCAATACCCGCACATGCACAAACAGTTTGCCATTGCCATTTTATATCTTCCCACATTTGTATTCTGGAGTTCCGGTATCCTCAAAGACCCTATTTGTACCGGTGCACTGGGCTGGATCACTTATTCACTGTACAGTTTATTCTACAAAAAAAGTAACCCGGTAAAAAATATCTTCATCATCGTTCTTTTCTCTTACTTCCTCATCGTTCTTAAAGTATATATTCTGGTAGCTTATCTGCCGTTTTTCATTTTGTTCCTGTTATTGAAGAATGTAAACCTGATAAAAAACAAAGCTGTAAAAACCCTGCTTGTTCTTGGTTTCTTTACCGGCAGTATACTCGGGTTTGTAGAGATCACCAACAGCATTCAAAAAGCACTGAGTAAATATGCTTCAGAGGGAATATCCAAAGGGATAAAAAACTACCAGGTAAATTATCAGAACCAGGCAGAATTTGTTGACTCCAATTTTTCGCTGGGAGTTGAATTCGACGGCAGCGTTGGCAGCCTTGTAAAAATGGCTCCGGCTGCTGTAATAGCTACTTTATTCCGGCCGTATTTATGGGAATCGAAAAAACTTTCTACACTCTTATCATCATTGGAAAGTCTTGCATTGATGTTGTTTACAATTTATGTAATACTTAAAACCGGGCTCATTCGTTTTTTTAAACCTGTCATCAAAAGCCCGATCGTGATGTATTGTTTTTTTTACTCGCTTATATTCGCATTATTCGTGGGGGCTACCACGCTTAATTTCGGAACACTGGTCAGGTATAAGATTCCCGGGATACCTTTTTACCTGATAGCGCTTTTCTTCATTCTTGACTTCAATAAAAAAATAAAAAAAGGCCCGGAAAATATCCAGGCCATTGCGGTTTGAGAGGGTTTTAATTTATAGTTACTTAAACATTTGCTGTATTACGTGTACGCTGTACCGTGAATGGCGCTATGAAGAATTGCCTCACCTGCTTTAATATCCGGAATGAAACCTGTTCCTGAGTACTGTCAGCTGTTTTGTTTAGCCTGTTTAAGATGGCAGGAGGCGTTACAGAAAAATTATTGCTCAACGCATCTGTTGCCGGCCACAACATGAATTGTAGTTTTTTTACTTTATCTGTTTTCTGGTAAAACAATATCACGCCAGCAAAGGCAAATAAGAATAAACTATAATTAACCAATGCCAATGCTTTGCTGGTGAATTTTGCATGATGAACATGAAGCCTGTTACGTATATAGTAATACATTTTCCAGGATGTTTGATGGTCCCAATCCTGTTTAAACGTGAATGCGGCAGCCGGATGATAATGAATACTTGATGCTACTGTATATACAGGAAATTTATGCTGCCTTACAATGCGGTAATAATATTCTGTTTCATCGCCCCATAAAAACATAGCTGTTTTGGGTACACCCACTTTTTCCACAATTGCCCTGTGAAGCAATGTGCCGTTAAACGGATGGCCGATACCTGGTATGATGTGAGTGTTAACTTCTTCTATTGTTTTATAATTTCCGGTTTTCCATACAAATGACTTTTTATCTTCTTTATTCACTACGGCGCAATTAAGCAGCGATCTTTCAAATGTTTCATTTGCCAGTAATTTTTCAAGCGCATCTTCTTTAGGATAACCGTCATCATCCATGCACCATATCCACGAAAATCCATGTTTATATGCCCATGAAATGCCGGTATTAAACCCACCGCCTGATCCTATATTTTTCTGTGTAATAAAAAAAACATCTGGTTGTTCACGCAGCCAGGCTTCGGTATTATCTGTACTTCCATTGTTAACTACCAGGATAGCATCCGGCTTACGGGTTTGATTCCGGAGTGCGGAAATACATTCTGACAGTAATTGACGGCGGTTATATGATACAACCACGGCAATAGCCTTTTCCATAAGGTTGGACTTTGGTTTTAAACAGATATTAAGACCCTATAATAACGTTACCGGAATTAGCTTATTGCTGCCAATGTAAAATTGAGTAGAAATACGTTGAAAATGAAGTGATTAAAATACTATCAGGGTTTATTTGCAAGCTTCTGTAATTACAGAGAGGTATAACGGAGCATTGGCATGGATGGAGTAATTTTCAACTACGGCCTCCCTGGCAGCCTGGCCAGTATTTCTCCTTAGAACAGGATCATTCATCAGGGCTACAAGCTGCAAAATCCACTCTTCTTTCGTTTTAACCAGGAATCCTGTCTTTCCATTTTCAATGATGCGGTAATTTGCACCTATGGCGGTTGCTACAACTGGCAGGCCTACAGCCATGTATTGCAATGCCTTCAAACCGCTTTTACCAAGCACCCATTTATTATCCAATGGTAATGGGTACAGGCCTATATCAAAACGCTGAAGCGTGGGAATTTCGTTTTCAACACTCCAGGGCAATGCTTCCACATCAAGCCCTTCAATATTAAATGATGCATCGCCCATTACCAGCAGTTTAAAAGGGATTTTAGCCTGAAGCTCCAGCAGTACATCTTTCAGTAAATATAAAAATGGAGATGTACTGTGGCTGCCGCTCCATCCAAGCACGAGCTTCTGGTCATTATTGTACAGATTCACCGGCTTATAACTGTCTGTGTTGATCGTTGAAGAAATATCGGTCACATTCGGATTATAGGTTAATGCAACTTCTGTAAGAAAAGGCGTACAGGCAATAACATGTTTTGCTTTTTTCATCAGGAAGAAAGGCTTACTCCTGCCTCTTATAAAATCAATAGACCTGTTAATTACACTTTCAGCCTTCATAAAAATGGCATCATCAATATCATAGACCATATTCGGATTAATGGTTACATACAGCCTTTCCATCAGCGGGTAACCAAAAGGCGTAACCCATAAAAAAATATAGACAAGATCGTATTGTTTTAAAGTAAAAGCTGTTAATAACCGTTTTAAATAAGCCCTAAGCACCCAATAAACCTTTTCAAGTTTATTACTTTTATTATACAGGATACTCTGCATCCTGTTAGAGAAAAAGGGAGAAACTGTTATTTCATAGCCATTCTTTCGCCAGTTATCAAAGTACTGTTCATATTTTAACCGCTGCCCGGGAGCAATATTTTCGGGGTGAGGGCATATAACCAGTATTTTTTTCTTTGAACTCATTTTATAAACTAATCATTTTCTTCATTTGAAAAAGCTGGTACTGGTATGTTATTTTTTACACTGGTCACAAAGGTATCTGCAAACTGCATAGCTTCACCAATAACATGGTGCATGTCCATATAACGGTAAGTAGCAAGCCTTCCAAGGAATGAAACCCCTTTTAATAACATGGCCTGTTTGCGGTATTCATCCAGCATCAGTTTGTCGGCCTGAAGCCTTTTGGGATAATAAGGAAGATCGCCTTCACCCGTTTCTTTGCTGTATTCTTTAAAATAAACGGTTTCGTTGTGTGCTTCCCAGGGAGTAAAATGTTTGTGTTCTGCTATACGGGTATAGGGAACAGATTCATCACAAAAATTCATTTGCGTAACACCCTGGTAATCTCCTTCAGCATAGTGTTTTTCAAAAGTAACTGTTCTATAGCCCAGCCGGCCGGCATTGTAATTAAAATAAGCATCCAGCGGGCCGGTATAAAAAACATGGTCGTAACTGCTTACATCATCTACGCCAGGCCTGAATTTTTTATTAAGTGATATGCTGATTGCCGGGTGATCTGTCATTTTTTGCATGATGGCAGAATACCCGTCAACCGGGATGCCGGTATACAAATTGTTGTGGTAATTATCGTCGTAATTAAAACGTACCGGTATCCTTTTTAAAATAGAGGCTGGCAATTCGGCGGGCTCACAACCCCATTGCTTTTTAGTGTATCCGTAAAAGAATGCCCTGTAAAGATCATTGCCAATGAATTTCAATGCCTGCTCTTCAAAATTTGCTGCTTCCCGGATGTTTTTATCACCCAGTGTTTCCAGGAAAGCCCTTGCTTCATTGGGAGAAAAATTTTTGTTGAAAAACTGGTTAATGGTTAAAAGGTTTACCGGCAACGGGTATACCTTTCCGTTGCTTACAGCTTTTACCCGGTGTACATATGGCCTGAATTCACCAAAGCTGTTTACGTAATCCCATATTTCCTTTTTGTCTGTATTAAAAATGTGCGGCCCATACCTGTGAACCATTACAGCAGTCTGTTCATCCCGTGAAGTATGGCAATTGCCGCCAATATGGTTTCGTTCATCATGAATATCAATATGGCAATCTATATTCTTTATTAAACAATTGGCAAGCACACATCCTGAAAAACCTGAGCCTATGATTAAATAACGGTTTGCCATTGGTAAGAATTACAGTTTTGTTTGAATGTTGTAAAAGTAAAATAAATTTATTTTACTTTTACAACATTCAAACAAAACTGTAATTCTTACCAATGGCAAACCGTTATTTAATCATAGGCTCAGGTTTTTCAGGATGTGTGCTTGCCAATTGTTTAATAAAGAATATAGATTGCCATATTGATATTCATGATGAACGAAACCATATTGGCGGCAATTGCCATACTTCACGGGATGAACAGACTGCTGTAATGGTTCACAGGTATGGGCCGCACATTTTTAATACAGACAAAAAGGAAATATGGGATTACGTAAACAGCTTTGGTGAATTCAGGCCATATGTACACCGGGTAAAAGCTGTAAGCAACGGAAAGGTATACCCGTTGCCGGTAAACCTTTTAACCATTAACCAGTTTTTCAACAAAAATTTTTCTCCCAATGAAGCAAGGGCTTTCCTGGAAACACTGGGTGATAAAAACATCCGGGAAGCAGCAAATTTTGAAGAGCAGGCATTGAAATTCATTGGCAATGATCTTTACAGGGCATTCTTTTACGGATACACTAAAAAGCAATGGGGTTGTGAGCCCGCCGAATTGCCAGCCTCTATTTTAAAAAGGATACCGGTACGTTTTAATTACGACGATAATTACCACAACAATTTGTATACCGGCATCCCGGTTGACGGGTATTCTGCCATCATGCAAAAAATGACAGATCACCCGGCAATCAGCATATCACTTAATAAAAAATTCAGGCCTGGCGTAGATGATGTAAGCAGTTACGACCATGTTTTTTATACCGGCCCGCTGGATGCTTATTTTAATTACAATGCCGGCCGGCTGGGCTATAGAACAGTTACTTTTGAAAAACACTATGCTGAAGGAGATTACCAGGGTGTTACGCAAATGAATTTTTGTGATGAATCTGTTCCCTATACCCGTATAGCAGAACACAAACATTTTACTCCCTGGGAAGCACACAACGAAACCGTTTATTTTAAAGAATACAGCAAAGAAACGGGTGAAGGCGATCTTCCTTATTATCCCAAAAGGCTTCAGGCCGACAAACTGATGCTGGATGAATACCGCAAACAGGCCATGTTATTAAAAGGGGTTTCATTCCTTGGAAGGCTTGCTACTTACCGTTATATGGACATGCACCATGTTATTGGTGAAGCTATGCAGTTTGCAGATACCTTTGTGACCAGTGTAAAAAATAACATACCAGTACCAGCTTTTTCAAATGAAGAAAATGATTAGTTTATAAAATGAGTTCAAAGAAAAAAATACTGGTTATATGCCCTCACCCCGAAAATATTGCTCCCGGGCAGCGGTTAAAATATGAACAGTACTTTGATAACTGGCGAAAGAATGGCTATGAAATAACAGTTTCTCCCTTTTTCTCTAACAGGATGCAGAGTATCCTGTATAATAAAAGTAATAAACTTGAAAAGGTTTATTGGGTGCTTAGGGCTTATTTAAAACGGTTATTAACAGCTTTTACTTTAAAACAATACGATCTTGTCTATATTTTTTTATGGGTTACGCCTTTTGGTTACCCGCTGATGGAAAGGCTGTATGTAACCATTAATCCGAATATGGTCTATGATATTGATGATGCCATTTTTATGAAGGCTGAAAGTGTAATTAACAGGTCTATTGATTTTATAAGAGGCAGGAGTAAGCCTTTCTTCCTGATGAAAAAAGCAAAACATGTTATTGCCTGTACGCCTTTTCTTACAGAAGTTGCATTAACCTATAATCCGAATGTGACCGATATTTCTTCAACGATCAACACAGACAGTTATAAGCCGGTGAATCTGTACAATAATGACCAGAAGCTCGTGCTTGGATGGAGCGGCAGCCACAGTACATCTCCATTTTTATATTTACTGAAAGATGTACTGCTGGAGCTTCAGGCTAAAATCCCTTTTAAACTGCTGGTAATGGGCGATGCATCATTTAATATTGAAGGGCTTGATGTGGAAGCATTGCCCTGGAGTGTTGAAAACGAAATTCCCACGCTTCAGCGTTTTGATATAGGCCTGTACCCATTACCATTGGATAATAAATGGGTGCTTGGTAAAAGCGGTTTGAAGGCATTGCAATACATGGCTGTAGGCCTGCCAGTTGTAGCAACCGCCATAGGTGCAAATTACCGCATCATTGAAAATGGAAAGACAGGATTCCTGGTTAAAACGAAAGAAGAGTGGATTTTGCAGCTTGTAGCCCTGATGAATGATCCTGTTCTAAGGAGAAATACTGGCCAGGCTGCCAGGGAGGCCGTAGTTGAAAATTACTCCATCCATGCCAATGCTCCGTTATACCTCTCTGTAATTACAGAAGCTTGCAAATAAACCCTGATAGTATTTTAATCACTTCATTTTCAACGTATTTCTACTCAATTTTACATTGGCAGCAATAAGCTAATTCCGGTAACGTTATTATAGGGTCTTAATATCTGTTTAAAACCAAAGTCCAACCTTATGGAAAAGGCTATTGCCGTGGTTGTATCATATAACCGCCGTCAATTACTGTCAGAATGTATTTCCGCACTCCGGAATCAAACCCGTAAGCCGGATGCTATCCTGGTAGTTAACAATGGAAGTACAGATAATACCGAAGCCTGGCTGCGTGAACAACCAGATGTTTTTTTTATTACACAGAAAAATATAGGATCAGGCGGTGGGTTTAATACCGGCATTTCATGGGCATATAAACATGGATTTTCGTGGATATGGTGCATGGATGATGACGGTTATCCTAAAGAAGATGCGCTTGAAAAATTACTGGCAAATGAAACATTTGAAAGATCGCTGCTTAATTGCGCCGTAGTGAATAAAGAAGATAAAAAGTCATTTGTATGGAAAACCGGAAATTATAAAACAATAGAAGAAGTTAACACTCACATCATACCAGGTATCGGCCATCCGTTTAACGGCACATTGCTTCACAGGGCAATTGTGGAAAAAGTGGGTGTACCCAAAACAGCTATGTTTTTATGGGGCGATGAAACAGAATATTATTACCGCATTGTAAGGCAGCATAAATTTCCTGTATATACAGTAGCATCAAGTATTCATTATCATCCGGCTGCCGCATTCACGTTTAAACAGGATTGGGACCATCAAACATCCTGGAAAATGTATTACTATATACGTAACAGGCTTCATGTTCATCATGCAAAATTCACCAGCAAAGCATTGGCATTGGTTAATTATAGTTTATTCTTATTTGCCTTTGCTGGCGTGATATTGTTTTACCAGAAAACAGATAAAGTAAAAAAACTACAATTCATGTTGTGGCCGGCAACAGATGCGTTGAGCAATAATTTTTCTGTAACGCCTCCTGCCATCTTAAACAGGCTAAACAAAACAGCTGACAGTACTCAGGAACAGGTTTCATTCCGGATATTAAAGCAGGTGAGGCAATTCTTCATAGCGCCATTCACGGTACAGCGTACACGTAATACAGCAAATGTTTAAGTAACTATAAATTAAAACCCTCTCAAACCGCAATGGCCTGGATATTTTCCGGGCCTTTTTTTATTTTTTTATTGAAGTCAAGAATGAAGAAAAGCGCTATCAGGTAAAAAGGTATCCCGGGAATCTTATACCTGACCAGTGTTCCGAAATTAAGCGTGGTAGCCCCCACGAATAATGCGAATATAAGCGAGTAAAAAAAACAATACATCACGATCGGGCTTTTGATGACAGGTTTAAAAAAACGAATGAGCCCGGTTTTAAGTATTACATAAATTGTAAACAACATCAATGCAAGACTTTCCAATGATGATAAGAGTGTAGAAAGTTTTTTCGATTCCCATAAATACGGCCGGAATAAAGTAGCTATTACAGCAGCCGGAGCCATTTTTACAAGGCTGCCAACGCTGCCGTCGAATTCAACTCCCAGCGAAAAATTGGAGTCAACAAATTCTGCCTGGTTCTGATAATTTACCTGGTAGTTTTTTATCCCTTTGGATATTCCCTCTGAAGCATATTTACTCAGTGCTTTTTGAATGCTGTTGGTGATCTCTACAAACCCGAGTATACTGCCGGTAAAGAAACCAAGAACAAGCAGGGTTTTTACAGCTTTGTTTTTTATCAGGTTTACATTCTTCAATAACAGGAACAAAATGAAAAACGGCAGATAAGCTACCAGAATATATACTTTAAGAACGATGAGGAAGTAAGAGAAAAGAACGATGATGAAGATATTTTTTACCGGGTTACTTTTTTTGTAGAATAAACTGTACAGTGAATAAGTGATCCAGCCCAGTGCACCGGTACAAATAGGGTCTTTGAGGATACCGGAACTCCAGAATACAAATGTGGGAAGATATAAAATGGCAATGGCAAACTGTTTGTGCATGTGCGGGTATTGCTCATAAAAAAACCTGTAAAGCCTCCAGGTACCGGTAAAGGAAATCATGGAAAAGATCAGGTTGATGGCCATGAATTTTCCAAAGGTGAAGAAACTGAAAATGGTAACCAGTTTGGTAACCATATAATTACTTTCTTCTTTAAAATAGCCGCTGTTATTGATATCGTTTAACAATGCCTGGTCAAAATCCTTTCCCGAACCGGTGATCAGGTTAAAGTTAACCGGGTCTTTCAGGATCATTTTGGCAATGTTAATTCCTTCGGGATAATACAAACCGGTGGTGTCGCCCGGCGACAGGTAAATAACAAACAGGCAGAAAAAAAATGTTCCAAAAACTTTTAACCAGAATGACTGCCTGTGGTATTTTCTAAGAACCGGGTCTGTGTACCGTTTCCTCCGGAAGAAAAATATGATATAGAAAATAATAACATAGATGAAGAAAAATATAAAATCAAGAATGTTCATCCGGGGTTATTATGAAAGTTGGCTTTTGTAAAATTATAATTAATAAGAGTAGTAACAAATTTATCTCAAAATATGGTTTGACATTCAATAATATACAGTTATTTTGTTTAAAGTAAAGCATTTACAAATGTGCGGAATAGCAGGATCGGTGAATTACCCTTTGCCCTATAAAAAAATTGATGCTGTTATGCAGCATCGCGGACCCGACGGGCAGCAGGGGTATGCTCATGCAAATGTTGACCTGTACCATCTTCGGCTGTCCATTGTAGATATAACAGGAGGCACTCAACCGATGCACCTGGAAGACCGCTATACGATCATATTTAACGGAGAAATTTACAATCACAAAGAATTAAGGGAACAGTTTCATTTGAAAGGTAAAACCCATTCTGATTCGGAAACACTGTTGTTGTTATACCAAAAACTTGGAAATAACATGCTGCAATACCTGGAAGGCATGTTTGTTGTTGTAATTTATGATAAGCTTGAAAAGAATCTTTTTATTGCCCGTGACCGGGCCGGTAAAAAGCCATTGTATATTTTCAACGACGGCAGTAAAATTGTTTTCGCCAGTGAATTGAATTGCCTTAAAAGCCTGCTCCCGCTTGAGATGGATAAAGCTAACTTTTTTCATTATACAAGGATGGGTACTTTTTACAGGAAACTCACACCTTATAAAAATGTGACTGAACTGGCAGCCGGTACTTATGTTGAAATAGATTGCAGCAACCTTCAATGCACGGAAAAAAAATACTGGGATATTCACGAATTTTATAAAACCAGGCACACAGATAGCAAGGAGGAAAGCCTGCATAAAGTGGATACTTTTTTACGGCAGGCAGTTAAACGCAGGATCGAATCAAGCGACCTGGAAGTGGGCTGTTTCCTCAGTGGTGGAATAGACAGCGGTCTCGTAACTGCTATAGCAAGTGAATACAATTCCCGCCTCCGCACTTTCACAGTTTCATTTAATGGAGAATATGATGAAGCGCCACTGGCAAAACTGGTTGCAGAAAAATACAGTACCAGGCATACGGAAATAAATATTTCTTTTGATCATCTCAGGGATGATGTAGAACAGATTTTGTATAATTACGGGGAACCTTTTTTCGACAG
>Ga0154020_10008589_pt1 | contig 11830 bp, 8 predicted proteins | sample Klosneuvirus_201_FD_109709 | JGI IMG/M metagenome (GOLD analysis project Ga0154020, IMG submission 109709) | Active sludge microbial communities from wastewater, Klosterneuburg, Austria - Klosneuvirus_20160825_MG | ecosystem: Engineered > WWTP > Aerobic digester > Activated sludge | place... | reverse complement strand
TGCCTGCTCTTGAACAAGCTCTTTTGCCTGTGTATAGGAAATATGGTCATGGGCCATGGCAAGGCGCACAGCACTATGGTTAAGAAAATGAGGGCCAGACAGCGTGTGAAAAATAAACATACCCGTTAGTACATAATTCCGCACGAGCCACCACCCGGCAACTGCAATCCAGCCTGCAAAAAACATTAATGCATTGCGTAGATAATTTCTCCATGAGCGATTACATTCGAGCAACCGTAGCCCAAGGGCAACAACTAGAACATACTGACCTACTGGACGAATGAGTGATGCAATACCAAGCATGAGGCCCGCAAAGAGGAACTTTTTTCGGTAAAAAAAAATTAAAAAAAATAAGAAAAAAATACAGAAAAGTGTTTCCGCCATAATCAGATTTGCATAAATTACATATCCAATATGCATTGCTACAAGAAGCGATGAACCATACGCAACCATAACTGTTGTTGGAAATAAAATACGCCCAAGAAAAAAGATTAAAACAGGAATAACACTTGCAATAAAGCCTTGTATTGCCAATGCAATAACAGGATTTACACCAGCAAAAAAGTAGATTATAGCAAGAAAAAATGGATACCCGGGTAGTCGATAAAAATAAGACGCACCATCGGCACCAGTAAACTCAAAGCTATGCAGAATCGATTGCGCGAGCGCGTGGTAATGACCAGCATCAAACATCGTCATGCAGGGGTTATATTGAAAATAAAAAAGCAATGCACTTAGGCGTAAAACAGCTGAAAAAATAAAGAGAAAAAATAAGAATTTTTTGTGATTTTTTAATGATTCAGTGAACATACATAGGTTCATGATGCTTCCCTTCTCTAAGAGAACATCGTAGCAATGAACAGAGCAGAATTCAATGAGGGGCGCTTTGATGGCGCCCCTCATTGAATTCTGCTGATTATTTTAATCTATTTTAAAAACCACCGTCACTGTCATATTCTGCATTCTCAATTTTTTTAAATGAAATAAGAGGTCCAAAATACTCTTCCCATGATGTATGCTTTTTCAGCTTTGTAAGAACATTGGTAATTGCATCACTTCGAATTCCAACGTAATTGCAACCCTCGTATGCCGTAACCAAGGCTGGATCTGCATTCCACCAGTTACCAAATTTATCTCCATCCCATCCCGCTAGCAAATTATTGAATCCCATTAAGCTTGCTTTTTTAACACAAGAAACCCAAATAGGAGATTGTAGCTGCTCTTCATTCCATTGAATGGCAATAGATGCTACAGAATCCAAAATTTTTGCATAAGAAGGAAGTTTTTTTTGATTATACATTTCAAGAATCTTTGCACGCCACAATGCAGCAAGCTTACCTTTAAGATATTCAGCCGTGTTTGGCGCAATCTGTTTGGCCAACTCAACAACACTGCTATCTACTTGAGGCACAGACCACGAAGTAGATTTTTTCTTTGTATTGACAAGGCACGTTGCATCAACTTGAGCACGAAGATCAACAACTAACATAAGCATTAAAACATCTTTAAGATCTTGTGTTGTAAAAATATAACGGCTACTACTCATTAATCGGTTAAATAAATGACCGCTCCAAATAAGCAAAAGTGGTACATGACCCAGCCCAAATCCGTAATCACGGACCATGCTCACAATTGCCGGTTCATTCATTCTTGCATATAAGGAGCCTATGAAATCACAAAATTTATACTGATTGCAACGTGTGAAATAAATTAGCTCATCTGCGTTATTAAAAGAAACACTAAATTGCTTAATTAATTGATTACTCGATGGTTGAGTTGCTTGAGAATCAAAAAATTCATCTGATAAACTTATAGGCTCTTCAAGCTTACCTGTATTTTGAAATTTTGGATCTTCCAACTTAAGATTAACTAGATCACCATTAAGATCTTCAAAAACAGGCCCTTCAAATGGTTTAATATCATTAGAAGCCTGAACTTCATGCCTAAGTGACAGTTGGGTAAATGGAGGTGCAACATTTACAGAAACTGGTGGCAACTGAGCAAAGAGATCATCCAGAGAGTGTTGTTGTACAGGTTGTTGTACAGGCCTTGCAGTGGGTGGCGTTGCAGTCTTAGGAAGATTCCCGCCGCGATTTCTTTTTCCAGCATAAACCTTATCTGAACAGAAGAGAAATATCATTCCAATGCTGAGGATACCTGTTATTAATTTTTTCATTTTTAATCCTTACTTTGATTTTTTAGGTTCGGCAATATTGTTGAGATATTCACAAAATTTTTCCCACGATTCTCGATCAGGATGACTCTCTTTATTTAGACTTTTATTCGCCCTTAAAAATTTTCGGTTGTGACGATGTAATGATTTAATCCCCTTGACACCATAGAGAGAAGATTTTATAGCTTCTTCGGGAAGTCCAAAAATAAGTTTATTTCCCTCAATAGACCCTGTCGTCAACCAAAGGGGAGAAATATTTTTGAGCACATCATGTTGGCCCGTAATCCAACTTGAAACAGTAGCATAAACATCTTGATAGGACGGTTCGTACTTTCTAAGCAATGCAACTAAAAAATTATAGTATTGTCCACTGACAAACTGCCACAAAGAAAGTCCCTGTTTTGCCATGGCAGAATCACCTTTTGCACAAAACCACTGATATGCCATGCGAACAAGAAATTCACTTTTCATTATCAATTCACACAGATATTGAACCTCTTGGGCACTTAATCCAGCAATATTTTCATCTAATATATTCTTATAATATTTGATCAATTCATATTGAATGGGAAAAATTCCTTTATCTGCGGCATCATGTGCCCAACGCAATGCATATTGAGAAGAGTCGTCTCGCTGCTGAATAAATGCAGAAAAAAGACTCACCGCATCAGGGTATTTATTTTCTGCAATCAATTCATCCAAAATAGCTGCAGTTGCTTTATGCGCTGCATCTGCTTTATTTTTTTTAACCCAGGATTTTTTTTGCGCCACAGAACTACTACTGCCCCACCAACTGCCCATTGAATAGGCCTGTCCAAAACATAAAATCAATGCAAAATTCAGGTAAAAACATGTGACCACAAGAGATTTGATCTTCATTCTACTCCCTCTATTTAGTTTTTATAAAAAACACCCACTCACTTTTAACTTGAAAGAAGTATCATCGAAAAAGGGGTCTCTTTGCAAGTAAAATTTTTGTAAAAATCCATACCCACCAGTGCATGGATACAATGACCCACAGAGGCTCAAGAGGTAAGCGTAGCCGCGCGCAGCCGTAGGCGCAGGTTAGTCCAATAAGTACAAAGATAAATAATAATGATTGCAAAGCTGAATAAAAAATAGATCTATTAATAATCGCTCTTATACAAAACCCTACAAAACCTATCAATAAAAAAAATGAGTACACTATTTCAAACCAAGTAAGCGGAACTAAGTACCATGTATTCACGCGAGGAAAAATATATTTTTTTAGCTTGCTCCAGATATTTGATGTTGAATAATCTGTCCACTCTTGCGTATCGGCAAAAATCAACTGAGCACTATAAAGCCCCAACACCGTTTTGATCATCTCACACATGCAATTTTTAATCACCGTAAAAGGTCTTTGCTTACAGTAAAAAAAGGTTATTTTTTCAGCTACCGCACATCGCTCGGGCTCAGATAACACCCTGCGTTTCAAAAGCTCTTGCTCCTGTATTTTGTTTTTCCACTCATCAAGTAAATCGCCGCGCGCTTGAACATAACTGCAATCACGCAACTCCATCACAACCTTTGCCGTGGTATACTGCAAAAAATGTAGCCCAGGCAAAGTGTGAAAAAAAATTACTCCAGTAAGCAACCAGTTACGCAAAAGCCACCAAAAGACAATCAGAAACCATGCAAGCAGAAAAGTACTTGCTGATTTGATTTTCATACGCATATCGCCTTGACTCAGAAAAATAATGCTCAGGGTTACGGGCAGTAAAAAATGTCCAATAGGACGAATAAGCGATGCAATGCCAAGCATCAGTCCTGCACAAAAGATACATCGTCGAAATGCAAAAATTAAAAAAAGTAAGAAAAAAAGCGTAAATAAACTCTCTGTTGCAAGCATGCCTGCGTAGATAACAAATCCAAGATGGAATGCTGCAACCAATGCAACCATTTTTGCTAGTAAAAGCTGTTGCCCAAATAAAACAAGTGCCAAACAAAACATAAGCACAGGCACCAAGCAAGAAAGTATAATTTGGATAATAAGTGCGGCATTTACGCTGTTATTAAAAAGTGTATAACAACCGGCTAAAAAAGCTGGGTATCCTGGCAATCGATAAAAATTAGGTGTTCCGTCTGAATTTGTAACCCCTTTCCCGGCAGCAATACTTTGAGCAATTGTTTGATATTGAGCTGAATCAAAATAAACCAAATAGCGCTCATCTTTGCTCAAAAAACAGGCAAATAGTAAAAGACGCATAAGCAGTGATAGGAAAAAAATAGAGATCAAAAAACGTTTTTCTTGCAAGCAATACGGCCACAACATCTCTCAACTCCTTTAAAAAATTGTATGTTGTGACTACCGTAGCAAATTTCACTTACAAAAAAAATGTGCGCAAACGATTATCGTTTGCGCACAAAAAAGATCTTATGTATTGAAATTATAACACAAATGCATCTTCTTCGCTTTCATCAAAAGCATCACCACCAAAATCGGTATCATCTATATCAAAATCTGGCTCCATTATTTCATCATCTGAAACAGCTAAAGGAGCTGCACTTTGCTCAAGAGCTGAAGAGGGTTGAGCATATGCTGGTGGAATGATAGGAGCCTCAATTGGTTGAATATACGTTGGTTGAACAGGCGTTTGTTGTACAGATGTCGACTGAACAGGTGTTGGTTGTACAGCAAATTGTGGTAATACCTGAGGTGCAGCAGCAGGAATAAGAGAAATTGCTGGCTTTTTAATTATTGCATTGCCTGTTTCTGATTGAGCGTTCTGCTTCTTATCTTTCTTATTCTGCTTATTTTTTTTATCTTTTTTGCCAGCTTTGCCTTTTGAAGCTTTTTTTGAAGAACCACTCTTTTGATAATTCTCTTTATACTCATAAACATCTTCAGCTGCTTGCTTAAGAGCATTTCCATCAATAATAACGCCATCAGCTTGAGCTTTTTTGATAACTTCATCTATGCGAGCTATACGATTTTTCAAATACCGAATATATGACCAATAAAATGTCTCTGAAATAAATTCATTAATCATCTTAACATTAATAAACTTGGTTAAAATTCCTGTTACAGTCAGCGCAGCACCGCCACTTATAACACCTGCAATAACTTCAATAACCTCTTTAATAATACCGTCGACACCACCACCCATAAGATTAAGAACCGTAAGCGTAAGCGATAAAATTGCCTGTGATCCCCATGGAAGTTTTGAAAGAGGGTCGACAAACATTTCATCAATTTTTTCTAATGATTTATCTGCAGGAGCTTTCAGTGTACGCAAAATTTTCATGCAATTTTTTGTTATTGGATTTTTTTCTAAATCAGTTACCGAAGTAAGGGCTCCAAGAAGAGGTTTCTGCTTTACCACAGGTCTTAAACCATTCAGCATAGTGGCTTTTCCATCATCAAATTTGCTTGTTATATCCTTAAGATTAAAAACAAAAACAACTCGGTTATAAATGGGCCCTGCAACAGGAATAAACAATGCTAGTGGAATTGGTCTTAATTCTTGAGCCATTTGTTCGAATGGCTTAGTTAATGGCGCTGCCTGCACCTCTAAAAATTCTACAAGCTGAGTAAGAGGACCCGCTATCTTTCTTATGTGATTTGCGACAAGGCCTGATACTCCACGCAATTTGTTAAGATCAACAGTTTTTCCAATGGCTCCTTTAGATTTATCAAAGTCTTCTTTTGACTTGATAAGCTTCTTTTCGTCAGCATTAATATATTTGTTATTAGTCAACGAGTGAAATGCTTTTAAATAGGCAAACGTCTCGTGCTGCGTGCGAAAAATACAATTTGCAAGCGTAAAATCGCATAAAATATCTACGATTGATGATACAGCCGCTGGAAGACCTGGAATTGGAATCCCAAATAATGGAATGGGTGGAATAGGCGTCATAATTGCGTCAATTGGTTGCATAATTGTCTGAGCAATTTTTGAAAGATCGCTACATTGAGCCAAGACAATATTAAGAATTTTACTTGCAAGCTTTTCAAGCTCTTTTTGAGGTAATTTACTCAATGCAAATGAAATAAGCTTTTGAGGATCTGTAGGGAGCCCAAGTTTTGAAAGTTCTTTTAATGCTTTATCAGTAACTTTACCAACATCTTTGATCCCTTTTTCAACACCCTTTTCAACATCTTTTTTTGCTTTATTGGTAGCCTTATCAACTTTCTTTTTTGCATCTTTACCACCAAAGGCACCAGCAATATCCCCAAAGATATTTGCCTGAATGTGTTGTGATAAAAATAATCCTCCACTGCCAATAATAATTACACCTAACAGTAAAAATCGATGTTTCATAAAATTAAAAAACTTCATAGATCCCCCCTTAAAACCAACACTCAATGCTCGTTGAATTTAAAAAATTTAACAAAGCCATAATGCTTATTATTACTCATAATAGATAATCAAATTTCAAATAAGCAATAGTTGGTAAAAAGCAAGCATTTTGATTTAATGAGATTGAAGATTTTAATAAAGATCAGCAGGATACTATTCACTCTTTTTGAACCATTTAATGCTCCATGAAGCAATGCTCCAAAAAAACATGTATATAAAAATAATTATAGAGCAGAGCCGCCGATGGAAAAGAGCTGCTGCAATATCACTATAATAAGAAACAGGATACGCATGGTACCAGAGCATTTTCTGAACGGTTATATCATTTAATACACGCTCGAAACCACCCCGATCAAGCAACTTCCATAAAACTACAATAATTAAGAATAAACCGATATTCGCAATCAGATAGCCCCTGTTCACCAATGAAAAGTGCTTTTTTTGTCGGCGTAAAAATATAAGTGGTTTTTGCAAAGCATACCAAATAGCGTACGAGATAACACCAACTGAAAACAAAGGAATTATATAATTGCTCAACAACGCAAGCACAGGAATAAACGACTGATCTGCTAAAAAATGTGGTGGCATGAGCCAGGCAAATGAATTAAAATCACTAAAACTCAATATGCTTTCATAAGGAAAGGAAAAATTAGCGTAGGGATTATAATAAAAGAAGAGCAAAAAGCCTGTTATAAGAACGTTATAAGCAGCGCATAATTTAAAAAATCCAGCCAACAAAAAGAAAACAACCGGCCACTGTAGATAGGGTGCATAAAATCCTGTCAGGCCTATAATGGTCATAAAGCTTAACAATATCGCGGTAAAACTATCAATCTGTTCTTGATAATATATGTATGAAATCAATGATCCTATACCAAATAACCACAGCCGATGTTCAAATAAAATACGCCACGATGCAATTGTAAAAGGATATGCAAACGGCAGTCCAAACCGAGGTATCTCATGATTTGCATAACGTAATAAATTATCTACCCCAACAAGTACATTAAATCCAAAAAAATGGAGCACTCCTAAAACCACTGCAACGGTACATATCATTCCAATTATTGCACTTGCTTGGTAAGAAAAATAAAGCCGTAAATCTGCTGGCGACCGGGAATACAAATACATCAAGAGAACAAGAGCTGTAAGCAGTACAAAAGCAATAATCCCCCAAAAAGCTAATACTGGTAAATACCCAACAATCTGTACAGCACAACGCCCAAGCGAGAAGTCAGACATGCGAGCAATAATATAAATCGATATTGCTGCCGTTGAAATAAGTGAAAAGAAGCCTTTACCTACACACCATATATGGCCAAGTTTATGTGCAAAACCTTTGAAGGGAGTAAAGAAGAAGAATAGAAAAAAGAGCGCGTAGGGCTTACATAAAAATGAAAGTGCAAATAATAGCCCAAAGCTAAAGTATTTAACCAGTGAATCTTGAAAATAATCTCGAACATAAAAACTCAGTACCAATAAAAATAAGACGATACTATCAAACTGAAAATGAATGCTGCTGATGATTAAAGGTATGGGAGCAAAAGCATAAAGCAAGCCAGCAGATACCGCATATTCAGGCTTTGAACGTTTAAAAATATCATACACCAATACCGTAAGCATTAAATCGAACAGTAGAGCGAATAATTTATAACAAGCACCCAGCGGCAACGAAGTATACATATTAAGCACACCGGCAGCCCAACTCAACATTGCTGCAAGTGAAATATAGGGATACGGCAGATAAAGCCCCCCTTGTGTGTGAGCAAAAATGAGTTTAACAATGGGAATTTCGTTACGCATTTCAGTCCCACCAAAAAAAATAAATATCAGTGGAAACCGAATAAGCAGCGCACTCATAACAATTATCAGCCGCTGTACTTGCGAACTATATCGATGAATGTTAAAGATGCTTAATGAGTGCATAATATTCACGAAGAGCTCCTTATCAAAATTTTTTTCCAACATAGAGCCAAAACCACCATGAAGTTATAAATAGGAAAGGCTCACAAGGCAGTCGCATCCGTGCATAACCACCCGACAAGGAGATTACGATAAAGAGCATTATAAACGGAAGAACTTTGGCAAGTACATCGGCAAGCTGACTATGAGTTTTGCTGATAACTGCGGAAAAACCTGTAATACAGCTTCCTGCAAATCCAATAAGGATAAAGAGAAAAAAGAGCATTTCACTGTACATGATTATCTTAAGCCAACCATTGTCGGTTGGAGCACATAAATAGCGACTAAACATGGCCAAAATTCCGCGTCCTTTGGCAAAATAATCAATCTCTTTACGATCAGATTCCAAATAGATGAGCTCAGCTGAATAGAGAGAAAGCGTGGTACGTAGCATATCGGTGCACCAATTTTTAAGTGCAATGAATGGTCGTTTCATGAAATAGCTGCACGCAAGCTGTTCCATAACAATGCATTCTTCAATTTCTTGTAGTGGGCGCCCAAGCTCTTTTTGCCTAAGCTGCATAAGCGCATTTGCTTCACGTGATAAAATATGGCGTGCTTCTTGGTAGGAAGTATCATGCACATACATGGCAACACGCGCTGCAGAAAGATACAAAAAATGTCCTCCTGGGAGCGTATGGAAAAAAAGATATCCGGTGAGGAGCCAATTGCGCAACAGCCAGACAGAAACGACCACAAACCAGCCCCAGATTAGTGCAAAGTTTTTGGCACATTTATTTTTCCAAGAATCACAACTACACCACAAGAGAATAAAAGATAACACTACGAGATAGTGCCCCACTGGGCGCACAAGCGATGCTATTCCCAAAAAAATTCCTGCAAAAAGCAAGCTTGTCATAGCGTCATAATTTTTTACACGTTGCTCATTAAAGAAAACTTGATAGTTATAATCACCAAAGTGTTGCTCATAAAAACGAACAAATTCTTGCGACTGTGTCAGTTCAAGTGGAATAAACGGAGGAGCTACAAGAGTCTCATCTTCAAGCGCACGTTGAATAACTTTTTCTTGTACTGAAAGTCTGGGGAAAATACGGAATGCTCCAAAAAAAAAGATTATAAAAAGCAGTAGGAAAAAAATAAAGAGCGTCTCGGTCATAAAAAAACCGGAATACAAAACAAGACCAAGGTGTATACAAGCATACAAACTACTTATTTGCGCAAGCAGAATATTTCCAGGAAAAAGTGCTAGGCTGATAAAAAATATGAGAACTGGAATTAAACTTGCTAGAACAACTTGCTGCCACAAAGCATTTCTTGCATCAACACCAAAGAGCTTGTAATACAGAGATAAGAATATTGAGTATCCGGGAACCCGATAAAACTGAGGGCTCCCATTTGGTTTACTGATTCCATGGCCACGAGCAATCTCTTGAGCTGTTAGATGATAGGTATTTGAATCAACCTGCCAATATCGCTCATGCTGACCCAAATACCCATGAAATACTGCTGCTCGTATCAGAAACGCGAGCACAACCAGAATAGTCAAAAAAACTGCATTCTTTTTTATAATCTGCGCAACCATAAAAGCTCTCCTCTTTTTCTATTGAGGATAGCCTTGCTGGTCAATTTTGATAAGAGGGATGCTGATTTTTTAAGAAGAGGCAACACCCGTGGCTCCAAATGAACACATATATTGGCCTACGCTTGCAAGTACTGATAGCACTGAATCCATATCAAATCCAGGACAAAAAGAACTATCTGCCAAACCGATAATATGAACATTACAGAGTTCCTGACCATCTTCTCCTGATAAATTTTCTACAACGAGCAAAAATGGTGGCACACCGTCATATTGTTCATGAGTTGTCAAATGATGACAAATCTTTTGTTGAATATCTTTAATAACAGCTTGATAGAAAGCTTTTTTTGATTGCCAAAATCCTAGAGTTTTATCACCTTGCATTTTATTAAGACCATCTACAATACACTCATCTTGAATTTTTAAAAACTCCTCATTACCTTCTTGTCTTAGATAATCAACTGATGAGCAAAAATACTGCTCAAGAAATTCATTCAATGTACAACATTGATCACTTAAATTCTTATTGGTAACATTTGCACGATCAAAAGCTTCTTGAATATTTCTTGAAAAAAGAGCAGTCGTCATATGATATTTGCATAGATCTGCCCAGTCATTATTCAAATTGAGTGCATGTTTTTGAAAAAAGGCTGTAATTTCCTGATCTGAAATTTGATACCGCATAACGGTTAAATCAGGTTTTTCTTCTGCAACCGTTTCAATCCCTGCCTGCAAACAATTGCCCAATAGAGAAAGCCCAAGCAACAATAACCCAAACATCGTTTTATTCACGAACATTGTAATTCCTTAACTAATGGATAAATCAATACATTCCACGCATAAGCACTGCGCATAATTTGAAGCATATCAGAATATTTTGGCTGCCAATCAAGAATTTGTGAAACTTTTGTTGCATCCGCTACTAACACATGTGCATCACCTGAACGACGAGGTCTATAATTTATTTGAATATCAATTTTACACACCTCTTGCACCAAATTAACAAGCTCTTTCACGCTATAACCACGACCAGTTCCAAGGTTGAAAATTTGGCTTTTTCCACCCAAATTCAGATACTCGAATGCTTGCACATGAGCTTGAGCAATATCAAGCACATGAATATAGTCGCGCACACAGGTACCATCGACGGTATTGTAATCGGTCCCAAAAATATTAAAAGGGGTTTTATTACGTGCTGCCGCAAGCAAAATCGGTATAATGTGGCTCTCTGGTCGATGAAACTCACCAAGCCCTTGGGCACTCAAACCACCTGCAGCGTTGAAATAACGTAACGCGACATAACGCAAACCATAAGCTATTGCATAATCTTGCAGGACATATTCAACCATCAACTTAGTTCGACCATACGGACTAACGGGATTGGTTGGATGATCTTCATCCAGCGGCAACCGTACAGGATTTCCGTACACCGCACAACTAGACGAAAAAATAATTTCATGCACACCATGCTGCCGCATGATATCAAGCAATTGAATCGTTTTAACGACATTGTTATGATAATATTTTGCAGGATCTTGGACCGATTCGCCTACCTCAATAAATGCAGCAAAATGCATAACGGTATCAACTGCATACTCAGAAAATATTTTGCCAAGCAACTGTTGGTTACCAAAATCACCTTGTATAAACGTTGCCCAAGGAAAATCTGCAGGCTGCTGATGTATCAAGGCATCAAGAATGATCACACGATAGTTTTGCTGCGCGAGCAACCAAGATGTATGCGAGCCGATATATCCTGCTCCACCAATCACAAGAATAGTTCTTTTCATCTCTTTTCCTGCTACTTCGCTTTCAGACGCCTAGCTTGTT
>Ga0154020_10008588_pt1 | contig 11830 bp, 11 predicted proteins | sample Klosneuvirus_201_FD_109709 | JGI IMG/M metagenome (GOLD analysis project Ga0154020, IMG submission 109709) | Active sludge microbial communities from wastewater, Klosterneuburg, Austria - Klosneuvirus_20160825_MG | ecosystem: Engineered > WWTP > Aerobic digester > Activated sludge | place... | reverse complement strand
TCCAGGCGGACTGACCGAAGACGAAAAGAAGGCGCTTTCCGGAGATTCACTCACGGTGCTGATCGATGAGTATGAATACATGATTGAATTGCCCGGAACAAAAGATCCCCTCTATCGCCCAACGGAACTCTCCAGAATCGTCGAACTGGCAACATTGACCAAAGGCGATCCCAACGGCACCAGAGTCCGCATCCTGATTCGTGAAAGTGCCCGCGCATCTGCAGAGAAGCAAATCCAGGCCGATCTTGAACATGCTGGCATCCATCGCGATGCCATCAAGCTGACCAGCGAATTTGTGCCGTAAGCACGCATGCGTAAGTCGTGGGGCATAACTTGGCGAGCGGTGGGTGTCAGCCCACCGAGTTGCCCACATTTGACTCGGAGGGCTTACGCCGCTCCGCTCGCCGGGTTTGCGGCGACCGGAGACGCCACTCCCCGGATTGTGAATCCTGCGATTATGCCATTTATACTTCACGCTGTGTGGATTGACGTCCTTGTTCCGAGGCTCCTGCCTTGGAACACACTGCCCCCGAGGCTCCTGCCTCGCGAGCTTGTCGGTGGAGGCAGGAGCCTCCAGTGCAGTGCGTTCCAGGGCTGGAGCCCTGGAACGAGAATTGACAGCCTCATTCCAAGCCGCGTAGCGTATAACTTGTGCATGGGTGCTTAAACCGCGATCCTTAGACAACGCAGACTGACACCGACAGCAGTAATTCAACCGCCCGCAACAAGCAACCACGCCGAACCCTGCTCGCCATCGGTTGCGTCCTCTGCCTGCTCGCCGGCCTCTGCCTCTGGTCGGGAGGAAAGTCGCTCGATCAAGCATGTCAGAAAAAGTTCTGAGCCTTGTCACAGTTTGACAAACCTGCCAGCTACAGTGTGACCCAATGAACGATTCCAAATCACTCATTCGCCAATGGCGTCTGCTGAAATTTCTGGCGGATGCTCGCGTGGGATACACCGTCAAGGAGCTGAGTACCGAGATGGCCGCGTCCGTGGAAACCATTCGTCGAGATATCAACGACTTGGGAGTCGCTGGATTCAAAGTCCGCGAGAATGTCGGCTTTCGGGGTCTCAAGCGTTGGCGAGTCGAAGGCTTCGAGGAAAGTTTCGGCTTTTCCATCACGGACATGCTGTCGATCTACATGGGCCGTCAGTTTCTGGAGCCACTGGCGGGAACTCCATTCTGGGATGGTCAACACAAAGTCTTCAGCAAAATTCGCGGAGCGCTCGGCGAACAGGCCATTCGTTATCTGCAAAAACTGGCTGGCTCGCTGCATGCCACATCTGTGGGCGCGAGTGACTATAGCAAACGTTATGCAATGATCGACGAATTGATGGTGGCTGTGGAGGACCGATTGGTGTCGCTGATCGTGTATCAGTCCGACCAGTCAACCGAGCCCGTGGAGCAGGAAGTGTATCCTCAGGGATTTGTTTTCCATCGAGGCAGCTTGTATCTGATCGCCTGGTCCAGTCGTCGCGGCGAGATCCGCACGTTCAAAATGGATCGCATTGAAGACGTGCATTCAACAAAGCTGCCCGCCGCGATTCCAGAGAGATTCAATCTGAGCGACTGGCTGGAACACAGCTTCGGCGTCTTTCGCAGCAGCACGGGGCATCTTCAATCTATCCGCATCGAATTCAGTCGCGATGTTGCTCGCTACGTGAAAGAATCCAACTGGCACAAAAGCCAGAAGCTCACGCCGCAAAAAGACGGCAGTCTGATTGCCGAATTCCAACTCACCGACACTCAGGAAATCAAACGCTGGATCATGTCTTTCGGACCAAACGCGAGGGTGCTGGGGCCGACGGAATTCGCGGAAGAAATCGCGAAGGATCTGCAAACTATGCTTGATTCCTATCGTCGCGAAATGGAGGCGCGGTCATGACTGAAGATTCGCTATTTTTGCTATGGGGTAAGCTTGGAAAAGGAAGGTATCCGGACGAATCGCACCCGGTGCTCTGCCACCTGCTTGATGTGGGCAGCTCCTGTCTGCGACTCTGGGATACGTCACTGGGTGTGGACTCGCGACAACGGTGGGCCGACGCCCTCGCACTGAATCCAGTTGACGCGGGACGCTGGATCGCCTTTTGGGCCGCAGCGCATGACATTGGAAAAATCTCGCCGTGTTTTCAGTTCAAGTCGGCCGATGCCAAGCAGCGATTGAAGCGGCTCGGGTTTTCGTCAACATCCAGCAGAGAGTTGCCGCACGCGACGTTGTCGGCGATCTATCTTCAGGATGAGCTGGTTGCCCCTTCCGACGCAGCATGGCAGGGTATCTCACAAAAAATGGCAAGCTGCGTGGCGGCCGTTGTTGGCGGGCACCATGGGCTCATCCCGGGAAGTGGGACGTTGAGAACAGGCAGGATGTCATTGGGGGCCGGGAAATGGGAGAACGCCCGTACCTCGATGATGCGAACTCTGGCAGAAGCGTTTGGCGTCACATCATCGGATGTACCTGGCGACGTATCGTCCGCATCTTCGGGCTTCTGGTTGTTTCTGGCAGGATTGATATCGGTTGCCGACTGGATCGGATCGAATGCAACGTTCTTTCAGAACCGAGGCCAATGGGCAGGAGCTGACATCGACCTTGTAACGTATCAACAACTCTCACGGCAACGAGCACACGATGCCGTGCATCGGCTGGGTTTCGACCGCTGGGTGCCCCGAAAAACTGGTCCGTTAACGTTCCATGCGGTACATCCTGATATTGCCATGCCACGCCCGCTTCAGGATTGCTGCGTGCAGATTGCTAGAACGACCACACAGCCGCAACTTGTATTGGTCGAAGCGCCAATGGGAGAGGGAAAGACAGAGGCTGCGGTGTACCTTGCCGACCATGCCAGCCATGTGATGGGATGTCGCGGCCTGTACATTGCGCTGCCGACGCAGGCCACGTCGAACCAGATGTTCGACCGTATTCGAAAATGGCTGGAGCAGCGGTATGAAGTCGATGACGACCGCCAAACAATCAACTTGCAGTTGCTGCACGGTCGGATCGGCTTTTCGAAAGCGTTTGGAGAACTTCTGCAGCTTGCCGACATCGATGAACACGCAGGAAACAAAAAAAGTGGACGGAATGATGACAAAACGCCTAACCCTCGAGTTGTCGCCGAATCATGGTTTGCTCAAAACAAGAAGCAGCAGCTTTTGGCACCGTTTGGAGTCGGCACGATCGATCAGCTTCTGATGGCCGTGCTTCATACGAAACACCATTTCGTGCGGCTGTTCGGCCTTGCTGCGAAAACTGTCATTCTGGACGAAGTCCACGCCTACGACGCATACATGTCGACACTGATGGAGCGTCTGTTGCAGTGGCTGGCGGGGCTTGGGTGTCCGGTTATTCTGCTAAGCGCCACATTGCCGTCGGAGCGAAGGCGAAGACTCATTGAAGCGTATACCGGTTGCGTCGTCACAATACCGCCAAACCCCTATCCGCGTGTCACCATCGCCAAGCGGAACGACAGTGACGTTCAATCGAAAACTGTTGAAACGGACCCGAAGCGTCGTGTGTCGATCCGGCTTTCGTGGGTCGAAGTCGACTCCATCGTCGCAAAGCTGCGTGAGATCCTGACAGACGGCGGTTGTGTTGGCATTGTCTGCAATACTGTGACGCGAGCCCAGGACTTGTTTCAAACGCTGGCCGCAGAATTCGAACTGGACGGCGTTCAGGTGAGTTTGTTTCATGCCAGATTCCCTGTGGCGGAGCGAATGCGTGTGGAAGGCGAAGTGCTCGCTTCATTAGGGCAGCCGATCAACAATCCGCAACGCCCCGCAAGGTCAATACTCGTCGCCACCCAAGTTATTGAACAATCACTTGACCTCGATTTCGATTTGCTGATTTCTGAAGTCGCGCCGATTGACTTGATTTTACAAAGAGCGGGACGTTTACATCGACACTCTGGTCGGCAGCGTCCGCCACGACTGCAGGAGACACAACTCTGGCTGATCGAACCTCACATTGACGATCACGAAATACCAGACTTCGGCGTCTTCCAGTCAACCGTTGCCGAAAACGGCGCGTACCGATCGGGAATTTACGACCGTCACATCCTGTTGCGAACCTGGCTAACACTGCGTGACGAACTGCCGGAAAATAGAGTGAGTCTGCCGGACGATCTGGAACGGCTTGTGGAATCGGTTTACTCCGCCAGTTTCGAAGCCGCGACGGGTGACGATGTCTGGCAAGCCGAACTGCAGCGAACACATGACGGAATGCGACAGGGGATTTTGCACAGCGAAGCCAGTGCTGCGGCTGTTCGTGTACCTGCGCCGGATGCCGACGACCTGCTCGAACAGTGCGCCCCGGAACTGGATGAAGACGATCCCGATGTCCACCGCGACCTGCAGGCACTCACGCGACAAGGCGACCCTTCGATCACGCTCGTGCTGCTTTATGAACAATCCGGAACGATCAGCCTCGACTCAGATGGCTATGACGTTGTCGATCTGCAATCGTCGTCGCAACCATCCTCAGAGCAAACACAAAAACTGCTCGAACGATCCGTGTCCATTTCAAATCGCTTTTGGTTCGGGCATTTTGTCCGCCAGGACGTGCCGAAGGCGTGGCTGCGGTCTGGTGCACTTTATTACATGCGTGCTGTGTGCTTGGACCTGAATGGTGAGTATTCAGTAGGAGCACGTCAGCTTTGTTTTGATGAACTCCTCGGAGTCGTCTTCAAATGAGTCCAACAAAAATGTCACCCCCACAATGGTGGGGAAAAGGGTCCAACGCTACGACTCATGAGAGCGCAGAGCAGGTTCACCCCCATAACAATGGGGAGGGTTTCATAAGTCATGTACCGACTTTTGGGATTAAAACACATGTTTTTCAGATTCCGCAAGTCTATTTTGTTAAACAACTTATGTTGAAAGACAGTAATTAAAAAGGCTCTACGTTCCCATGAGCGAAGCGGAACTGCCACGAGTGGCGGTACAATCTGTGTATCCCCACTTTTTTCAGGAGAACGCAAAGATGGTATCGGATGACGAAGAGAGATTGTATTGGGCAATCGATCGCCTGATGACTTCCGGTCGGAATCAACGTCGGTTGGCCAGATTTCGGATTGATGCGGGCGATGCTGTACATGACATTTGGATTCGGCTGATCCCATATTGTCGCAAGAAATCGATTCGAGAAATTGAAGCATACGTGGGCCACTACGGACCGCGATTGTTGCACCGCGTCATCGATAAATCTGAGAAACACAAACATAATCGAGATCACAGGGAGATTGTCTGATGATACAAGGAAATCGATCGGCACCAGCCGGAATGGGCGCAATCTGCATCGAAAGCAGAGAGAGTCACTTCGACACCGTAGAGGGGCGTGAGTTCCTCCATGATGTTCGCTCAATGCCGGCTTCACAGCGTGATGCACTGTTCGCCATCGTCTTTGGCGAGCGTCGAAGGACAGCAATGTATCCGTCAGTGTCGGAGCTTTCACGGCGAACGGGGCGATCTGAAGCAGAGATTAGAGCAGACGCATCTTCGGCGGCCGACAGCCTACGAAGACGACATGGTGAAACTATTGACAACAACGAATTTGGAGATCGGAGCGATGGATAGCGTTTCCTTCAATTTAATCCACGAGCCATTCATTCCCTGCACTACAAACGGCGGTGAGCGTGCAGAGTTTGGACTTCTGGAGACTCTGACGCGGGCTCATGAAATCCGTGAATTGCGAGATGAATCACCCTTAGTGACGATTGCCCTGCATCGTCTGCTGCTGGCAATTCTGCACCGCAACTTTGGCCCTGCCGGCTACGATGCGTGGAAGGAGTTCTGGGACGCCGGACAGTTTGATGCTGATGTCTTGGCGAAGTATTTCCGCTCCGATAATGTGCGTGACCGATTCGACTTGTTTGACGAAAAGCATCCGTTCTACCAGACCGCCGAGCTCGAGACGGACAAAACGGATGCGGCGGCAAGACTGGTTCGTCATGTGGCCCAAACATTCACCGATTCGCTGTTCAATCACACGGTTCAGAGTAATTGTCCACGACTTACGTACGCAGAAGTCGCGCGGCATTTGATCGTCGAACAGTCTCTGGCAATGAGCGGCGGTGCGGGATACGTCTCGTCTCATCCTTCATATTCGATGGTATTTCTGGCGACCGGACGCACGTTGTTTGAGACGCTGATGCTGAATCTGGTGTGGTACGACGACGCACATCCGATTCCCGCAGGTGACGACCGCCCATCGTGGGAGCAACCGGCATTTCCGACCAACAACCGCCCTCCGAAGGGATATCTGGAATCCCTGACGTGGCTGCCGCGTCAAATTCGGCTGATTCCGGATGACGACGGCGGCGTGCGTCGGATTGCCTACGTAAAAGGGCCGCGTTGTGAACACGTTGCTGCACGGCCCGATCCGATGCTGGCCTATCGTGCCAGTAAGCAGTCTGGTGTTTATCCGTACTCATTTTCTCCCGAACGCTCATTGTGGCGGGATTCAGCGGTGCTGTTTACAGCCACCGGTCCGGACGACACTACTGAGTTCTTCAGGCCTGAGGTTCTTAACCACCTTATGGCGCTGTCTGCTCCTGCAAGACTTTTTATTGATCCGGAAATCGAATTGGATCTGAAGGCCTACGGCATCCTGGGCAAGAATGCGGCCATCGAATTCTGGCGGGAAGAATCATTACCGCTTCCACTGGCTTACCTCAGTAACGACGCGCTGGTGGAGAACCTGCAGAACGCATTGGCACATACGGAATCCGCAGGCCGAATCCTGTTTGGCTGCACAAAATCTCTGGTCACAAACCTGCTGGCTCCGGATGGTCGCAAGCCGGATGCAACTCGCGTCACGACCATGTCCAATTCTCTGGCACCGGATCGTCCATATTGGTCGCGACTGGAACGCCCCTTCCGGGAACTACTTCACGACCTTGCCCGGCAGCCGGACGAAGGTCAACTTCTGGTTGCCAAGTGGGCGTGGGACACAGTACGGAACCAGGCCATTCGGGCCTTCGACGAAACGCGAGAACAGCTTGACCATTCGGCCCGCTCGCTACGGGCTTCCACGGTCGCGATGGCTCAGTTGCGAGGAAAACTTTACAAAGAATTTCAAACTTGTCAGGAGACCATCAATGACGAAGAAAACGCCGCAGTGGCAAGCTGAATTTGCTGGCCATCTGGCACAACTAGTCAAAGACAAAGATCGCGCAACGCTCGCGCAACTACGCCGAGGTCTTGCAAAAGATTTCGGCCGGGAATCTCGCCGCGACGGCTGGGTTCTGTCGCAATTGAAACGCATGGGAATCGCCAAGCTCACTAAGGATTGTGAAGTGAATCACTGCTGCCAGATTGCTTCACTATTTGCAGAACACCCGGTCACGTGTCACTACGGCACTCTGGGCACTTCATTCCGGGAGATGGCGAATCAACCGGGAGCCAATGAAGAATCGATTGAACGCCGTTTTTACGCCCTGTTGGATAGTGACTACGAAGATCTACCCAACCGTCTGCGGCATGCAATCTCACTGCTGAGTTCCAAAAGCGTCGCGGTCCACTGGGCACAGCTCCTGACGGACCTTGGCAAATGGAAGCTGGAATGGAGGCCCGTCCACAAAGATTGGTCCCGTGATTTCTGGGCACCACGCAAAACCAACACAGACAGTGATGCAGGCGAAGTGTCGGAAGATGCAGAAGCCACAGCGACGCCGGATGCCTGAACCTCGCAACCTGACCATTATTTCCTTGAACGACCCTATTTACTTTTCACCTGTAAGGACATTTCCCCATGAACATCGAACTCCACCTGCTCCAGAATTTTGCACCGTCGTGCCTGAATCGCGACGACACCAATGCTCCCAAGGATTGCCGCTTTGGCGGATACCGCCGAGCCAGAATCAGTAGCCAATGCATCAAACGGTCGATCCGACGCGCGTTCGACGAATCTCCTCTGTTGTCTGCCGAAGAACGAGCGGTGCGGTCGAATCGGCTCGTTGCCGAGATTGCCAGCAAATTCGCAGATTTGTCTGCCGAACCGGATCAGATTCGCCGCATTATTGAGCTTGCCCTTGCATCTCAAAAACTGACGGTCGATGAAAACGGTCTGACGCAGTACCTGTTGTTTGTTGGACGTCGTGAAATAACCAATCTGGCTCAGGTCATCCGCGACCATTGGTCCGCGCTAGCTGCACTGACGCCAGGCGACGACGCTGAAGAAGGTGAAGGCGAGAAGAAATCCGCCCGCAAAAAGAAAGCAGACAAGAAGTCAGCGATCCCTCCGGAAGTCACAAAAGCCGTGGCGGCTGTGCTGGACGGTGGCAAGGCCGCCGACCTTGCATTATTCGGCCGCATGCTGGCCGACTTGCCGGACAAAAACGTGGACGCAGCCTGCCAGGTCGCTCATGCTTTATCGACCAACAAAGTTGATATGGAGATGGATTATTTTACGGCAGTCGATGACCTCAAGACGCGTGACGACGACGCAGGAGCCGGCATGTTGGGAGTTGTCGAATACAACTCGTCCTGTTTCTATCGGTACGCCAACATCAGCCTGCCGCAGCTTGCAGGAAACCTGCAGGACGATCAGGATCTTGCACGCCGTACTGTCGAAGCATTTCTTCGAGCATCTGTCACTGCAATTCCAACCGGTAAACAGAACACCTTCGCGGCTCACAATCCGCCATCTTTGGTGTTCGCGGTCGCCAGGAAATCCGGATTTTGGTCTCTGAGTAACGCTTTTGAACGTCCAGTGCGTCCTACGACTAACCTTAGCCTTGTCAATCAGTCCATCACGAACCTCGACCAATACTGGGGTAAACTCATCAAAGGATATGGTGGCGATCAGATCGTGGCTGCGGGATTGTTTTCACTTGCGGACGTCGCGCTCTCCGCAACGGCCGACTACCGGTGTGAGTCGCTGCAGGGCGTGATCCACAAAATGCTCGCCGCCATTGACCGCGAAGCTGCGCCAAAGGAGGCCGTATGACCGTCTTGCTCATGCGACTGGCTGGCCCAATGCAAAGCTGGGGCATCCAAAGTCGCTTTACAACCCGGGATACAGGACTGGAACCGTCCAAAAGCGGAGTCATCGGTCTGTTGTGCGCCGCGCTGGGTTTTCCCCGGTCGGCAGCCGAGTACGAAGTTTCGGGAAGGAAGATTTCACTGGCTGAACTCGCATCACTTTTCATGGCGGTGCGCGTCGACCGTGAAGGTGTCCTGGCACGCGACTTTCACACCGCCGGTGGAGGCACACTGAACGGCAAACACGACGGCCCGCATTACGGCGTTGTGAAAGCCAGCGGTGCTAAGGGCACGGCAGTTATTTCAACCCGCTACTATTTGGCTGAGGCTGATTTTCTAGTGGCACTGGAAGGTGACCATGAGATTATCGAACGACTTTATCCGGCGTTGCGAGACCCTGTCTGGCCGCTTTTTTTGGGCCGCAAGTCGTTTGTGCCCGGCGTGCCCATCTGGATTCCGAACGGCGGCGTGACACAGGATGAATCCGCTGAGTTGGCCCTGCGCCAGTATCCGTGGCAACGCCCGGAACGGAAACGCGACACCCCGGATCGCCTACGGCTTGTGCTGGAAACAGACAATCCCGCCGCCGGTGAACCTCGTCAGGATGTCCCACTATCATTCGACTTCGAAAACCGCAGCTTTACCGTGCGGCATGTCTGCACCCAGTGGATTGACAATCTCGATTCACTACCGCAACCGTCGGCACTGTCTGGCTCTGACCAAACCACACACAACACATCCCCGGAGACCGTATGATGTTTCTGTCACAGCTATCTCTCAATTCCCGCAACACAGACGTTCACAGGGATCTGGCTTCGCCGTACGAAATGCACCGGACTCTGATGCGAGCCTTTCCGAATCCGGACAGCGGCGGGGCCGGTCGAGTGTTGTTTCGTATCGAAGCGCCTCGGGACGAAGACGCAGAACCAACGGTGATTGTGCAGTCGGAACTACAGCCTGACTGGACTGGGTTACAGAAAAAACAATACGCGACTGTGAACGGCCCGAAGCCGATTGCTTTTGCCTCAAGGGCTGATGGGGCGCAGGCCACGTCCGATGCGGCCCAGATCAGAAACGGAGACCGCTTTCGCTTTCGCCTTGTCGCCAACCCAACCGTAAAACGCAAAGTCGAAGGCCGCAAGAACGGGCGACGTGACGCATGTGTGACCGAAGAACAACAACTTGCCTGGCTGGTTCGCAAGGGTGAGGCCGGTGGTTTTCATCTGGCCAAAATTGAAACGGATGACGACCGCAGTGTGCCAAACGTGACGGTGACGCCCGGTGGCCGCATGACGACCCACCGCAAGAAAGACAAAAATACGCTCTGCCATCTTGGTGTGCGATTCGACGGCGTGCTAATCGTTGCTGATGCCGTGAAGTTCGCCGAAACACTGGCATCTGGCATTGGCAGTGCCAAGGCGTTTGGGTTTGGCTTGCTGAGTATTGCTCGAGCGTAGCTCGTCAGCCGGTTGGCTACTGAATACCAGTAGATTCTTCAGGAGTATCGTCCACGGAGGGGTTCCGTTTGGTGCGGTGGCTCAGGTTGGCGATTGCGCCGAGTCTGATGTTACCGCGTTGTTTGAAAGGCCTCGGTGATGGACAGTCTTATGCAGCTCACGCGGTTTCAGGATCGATTGAGCTATCTGTATCTGGAAAAAGGTCATATCGAACAGGACGCGAAGTCTGTTGCGTATGTGACAGAAAAGAAACGCGTCCCGGTCCCTGCCGCAGATCTGACTCTGCTGATGCTGGGGCCGGGCACGACGATTACTCACAAAGCCATCTGCAATCTGGCGGACTGCAACTGCACCGTCGTCTGGGTCGGTGAAGAAGGCGTTCGCTTTTATTGCCACGGTCGCGGCGGAACTCACTTTTCTGCCAACCTAATTCAACAGGCTGCGATGTCATCAAATCTGCGGACTCGACGAGACGTCGTGGTGCGCATGTACGAGAAGCGATTCGGGGAAACGGTCGAGCCCGGACTGCATATTCAGGCCATTCGTGGCAAAGAAGGATATCGGGTTCGCAATGCGTATCAGCGCATGTCAGTACAGTACGGAGTGAAGTGGGAAGGTCGCAACTACGACCCGCAAAACTGGAGCGGTGGCGACCCGCTGAATCGAGCACTCTCCGCCGCCAGTGCCTGCCTGAACGGAATTGTGCAGTCCGGAATTGTCAGCGCGGGGTATTCGGCAGCGATCGGATTTGTCCACACGGGAAAAATGCTGTCGTTCGTTTATGACATTGCAGATCTGTACAAGGTCGATCTGATTGTGCCACTGGTGTTCGAGACGGTAGCGGCCGGAGATCAGAACGTCGAAAGTCGGGTCCGACAGGCATGTCGTGACATGTTTCGCAGGACGCGGTTTCTGGAACGTGTTTTACCGGACATCCGGGAGGTGCTGAATGGTGGTAATGATTCTGGAAAAAGTCCCGGTGAGCTTGCGGGGGGATCTGAGTCGCTGGATGATAGAACCGAAGGCCGGGATATTCCTCGGCAGCATGACAGCGAGGATACGTGACGAACTATGGACGAAAGCGATCAAAGGCCGCAACGCGGGTGCTTGTTTCCAAGCTTGGCGTTCCCCAACCGAACAGGGATTCGCGTTCCGTACCTTTGGAGAAACATCCCGAGAAATGCTGGACTTCGAAGGACTATATCTTGTGGCCATCCCACAGGAATGATCAAAATCCAGGAGTTGTCCCCACAACTGTGGGGGTGAACCGACACTGTGGCGGGAGTTCGCCGCAATGCAGCTGTTGTCCCCACAACTGTGGGGGTGAACCGATTTCGTCCTGCCCAACAATGACGATGTCGTTCGTTTATGACATTGCAGATCTGTACAAGGTCGATCT
>Ga0154020_10008587_pt1 | contig 11832 bp, 7 predicted proteins | sample Klosneuvirus_201_FD_109709 | JGI IMG/M metagenome (GOLD analysis project Ga0154020, IMG submission 109709) | Active sludge microbial communities from wastewater, Klosterneuburg, Austria - Klosneuvirus_20160825_MG | ecosystem: Engineered > WWTP > Aerobic digester > Activated sludge | place... | reverse complement strand
GGAAGACGTCCGGCGCCGACTTGCTCGATGGCTCGAGAAGTAGTTTGGACGCAACCAGCCGCGGACGACCTGGAGGCCGCGGCGATCTACATCGCTCGGGACTCCCAAGCGTAGACTACCGAAACAACGCCTTCACCTTGCCCCAACTCATCTTCTCGACCGGCACCGGCCCGATGCAGGGATTGGGGTCACAGTCGGTGCCGACCCCGAGGAACTCCCCGGCACATTCATCGGCCCGCGTGACCGTGCAGGTCTGGTCCGGAAGGCAACAGGCGCCGAGGTCGCTGCCGCAGGACCGCACCCCCGCCGCGATGCCGAGGGCATGCACGTTGTTCCAGACCACGTTGACATCTTGCCAGCCGTCCGGCCCGAAGATCCCGGGGGCAAGACAGATCTTCGGACAACCGGCCGAGGCTGGGTTCAGATCGAAGGTGGTGAACCAACCGTAGTTCTCGCCCGGCCAGTTCGGCCAGTAGCCGATCCACCAGCGATCGGGCGTGCAGCACCCTTCGAGATCGATGGTGTGACGCGAGACGCTCGGCCAGAGAGCCACCGGCCCCGGATCGACGTTGGCCCGCAGGCAGAGCACCTGGCCGGGGCAGCCATCCAGGTCCTCCCAGAGGTAGACATCCATCCTCTGCCCCGCCTGGGTCCCGGTCTGGGTGAAGTCGAACACCGCCTGACAAACTTCGTACGCTCCCTCGTAGCACTCCGCCCAGGCGCCGTAGTACGGCTGCTGCACCGCGTCGGTGCGCACCGCGCCGCCATTCTCATAGGTGCCGTCCGCGCGTGCCAGGAGCGTGCCGCAGTTGCCCGCCGCACGATCCGGTGCGCCCCCCAGAAGGGCCGATCGGCTGGAGACGGACGCGATCATCTCCCCGTTCGAACCATCCAGCCGGACCGGCTCGGGAGAACCGCAGCCGATCTGGCCGAAGCAGTCGGTGGCAAGGCACGCGGTCAACGGACCGTGGTAGAGCCCCCCCTGCGCGATGCACTCGAGCTCCGTGACCTCGAGACAGGAACCGTCATCGAGGCAGCAGGCACCGTTCAGTTCGAGGCAGGGACTCGGCACGCAGTCACTCCCGTCCCCGAGCCATTCGCCTTGCAGGTCGGCACACTGTTCCGCCGTCAGCACCAGACAGGTCTGATTGCCGAAGCAGCAGGCGCCCCCGGGCGGACAGGCGTCGGGAGCGCATTCGGTCTGGCCGGGATCGAAGACGCCGCTGAGCAACGCGCACTCTTGCGCGGTCAGCAGTTGGCACGAACCGTCGTTGAAGCAGCAGACCGCGGGCGGACAGGGGGACGGATCACAGCCGCTCCCCGCGCCGAAGAACGCTCCGCCGCCGTCGACGCACGGGAGTTCCTCCTGCAGGATGCAGACTCCGTTCGAGAGACAGCAGGCTCCTGCGGGACAGGGGTACGGATCGCAGCCCGTGCCGTCACCGATGTAACTCCCGCCACCGATCTGGCAGGCCTCTTCGGTCGCGACCACGCACGCGCCGTTGCCGGAGCAGCACGCTCCCGTCGGGACGGCGATGCAGGGATTCGGATCACAGCTCGTGCCATCGCCCAGGTAGCTGTTCCCCTGGGACGCGCACTCACTCTCGGTCAGGGTGCGACACAGCCCCTGCGATGTGCAGCACGCTCCGAACACCGGGGGCGGACAGGGACTCGGATCGCACGACGATCCCTCGCCCAGGAACTCACCGCCGTTGTCGAGGCACCAGGCCTCGGTCAAGAGGAAGCAGTAACCATCGCCAGTGCAGCAGGCACCCCAGAAGGCGGTGCAAGGATCGGCCTGGCAGAGCACTCCCGGAACGAAGTGCGCGTCGGAATAGGTGGCACACTCCTCCTCGGTCAGGTTGATGCAATCGGTGTCGCGCAGGCAGCAGGCCCAGACCTCAACCGGACATGGGTTCGGATCACAGACCGTGTCGAACCCTTGAAACACGCCCCCTTGCATGATGCAATCGTTGATCGAGAGCCGCTGACAGACGCCGTGGCCGAAGCAACACGCTCCCCCCGGGGGGAGTTGCTCCGGACAGGCCCGCACGCCGTCGGTCGAGAAGCCCAGCGATCCCAGCGCCGCGATCTCGTCGAGCACCGCAGGATTCGCGTCATCGCCGAAGGCAGCTCCCTGGGTCGGATGCGGCGCAAGCGCGAACACCGCCGGGGTCGGCGCGTAGTAGTTGTAGCCCGAGAAGAAGTAGACCGGGGTCAGTAGCCCCGTCTGCGCCGTGTTCCAGGTGAGCGCGGTCCCGGTGCCGCTCCCCGGCCAGCCGGCCTCCGCCAGCTCGAAGTCGGCGCATGGCCCCGCATCGATCAGGGTCAGCTCCGGCGGGTAGTTGATGCCGAAGGTCACCCCGGCCAGCCGCGGCGCGCTCCCGGTCGGGAACGCCGCCACCACCCAGAAGGCGTGGACGCTCACCCCATCCACCCGCAGGTTGGCCGTCGCGCAGTCGCTCAGCCCCTGAGGCACACAGTCCGGAACTCCGGTCGACAGCGGATTCGGATCCGCGTGGACGATCAAGGTGCCCCCGGCATTCGGCCCCGCCGCGGCAACTCGAGCGACCAGCATCAGGAACACGATAAAGGCGAACACGTCACGCAGCCGGCGGGTGATCCGCTCAGGGCTCATGGAAATCCCCTCCCGTAAGATCTGTCGATCGCGGGCGGAACTCGTCCGCAAAAAGTATAAACCTCGCCTTTGGTGGGATCCAGGCAGGATTGGCGTTTCCTCGAACGGCTTCTCCCTCCTCCGAAACCGCACCGGGTGCTACCCTGCGTCCAGACCTACTCCCCGACCGTGAGGGACCGATGAAGTCAGCCTGCAAGCAGACACAGCTTCGATGCCGCGGCACCGCGGCGCTCATCGGAACCCTACTGGGCCTCTTCGGCTGCGGGGATGACCACGCGACGGTGTCACTGCCGCCCGACGTGACCCCACCCGGTCGAGTCACCGACCTCGCGGTTCGTGAACTATCCCCGGGCCGGGTGCGGCTCGATTGGACTTCCCCCGGGGATGACGGATCGGATGGGACTGCGGCCCGCTACGATCTCCGCCGGGCCATTCAGGAGATCACAGACCAGGGCTGGGAAGCGGCCATACCGATTTCTCCCCTCCCCAAGCCGCAGGTCGCCGGGCGATTGGAGACACTGCAGGTCGATAGCCTCGCGGCGGAACGCTGGCACTTCGCCTTGCGTGCCGTGGACGAAGCGGGGAATCCGTCTGCGCTTTCGAATTCGCCGGCAATCGCGATCACGGATCAAGCCTCACCGGCTCCCGTCGTGGATCTCGCGGTGGTCGCCGTCGAGGCGAGGGCACTGACGCTCACCTGGACGGCGACGGGGGACGACGGTCACGATGGAACGGCGGCCGCCTATGAACTGCGCGTGGGGCAGACGGCGATCGGCGACTCGACGTGGAGCGAAGCCCGAAGCGTCGCCGGCGTGCCGCCACCCCGCGGCGCGGGAGCGATCGAGACCTTCCGGGTCTCGGGGCTGACCCCCGACACGACCTACGTCTTCGCCATTCGCGTGATCGACGAGCAGGGGAACGCTTCCCCTCGATCGGTACCGGCGTGGGGCGCGACGGACCAGGCGATCGAAACCCGGCTTACCACGAGCATCCGCATCGCTGGTGCCGAAGGCCCGGACTGGTCGCCCGACGGTGAATTTCTTCTCTTCCATGCGGACTGGAGCGCGGCCTATCGGGCCAGCCTTCACCTGCTCCGAGTGAAGGACCTGACGGAGTCAGCGATCTCGCCCCCGGGGATCGGCGGCCAGTTCGGCCGGTGGTCTCCGGACGGAACGCGAATCGCGTACGCTGCGCCGTATCCCACCAACCAAGGCGAGCTGCAGGAACTGGCGCTGCGAAGCCCCGATGGGTCACAGCAACCAACGACGCTCTACCGACCGAAGGATGGTCGGGTCAGGACCTGCGCCTGGTCGCCAAGTGGATCCGAGCTGGCCTGCGTGGTAAACACCGGCTCCTGGCCGTTCCTCCGCACCTCGATCCACGTCGTGCCGGTTGCGGGTGGACCGGCGACGGTACTCCATAGCCGCCAAGATGAGGTGCGCTGGATCGACTGGTCGCCCGACGGAACGCGGATCGCGTTCAACTCCGATCGGGTCGACGACCACGAAATCTGGAGCATTGATCGGACGACCGGGCGTGAAACCCGTATCACGACCAGCCCGGGCTTCGATCTCACACCCCGCTACTCCCCCGACGGCGCACGCCTCGCCTTTTCTTCCAATCGCAGCGGCAACTACGAGATCTGGCTCTCGGCCGCCGACGGGACCGATCCGGAACAGATCACCCACTCTCCCGAGTACGAGATCGGACCGGCCTGGTCCCCCGACGGCCGCCGGCTCGCCTTCGCCCGCTACGATCGCGATCAGTTGGTCTACGACCTGTGGCTGACGGAGCTGTAGGAGTCGGCGATCCCCCCAACCGAGCGACGCGCGCGCCATCGATGACCGACTCAACCCCTGAGAATTCCAAAGTACTAGTTTAGAATTCTCAACGATGCTTCGCCTATGTACGCAGCCGGATCGACCGGCGCCCACGCCGGACCGGGCAGTACTTCCTCACCGGATCCCAGGACGCCCCGCTCATGCGCGGCGTTACCGAGTCGATGGCCGGTCGCGCCGCAGTATTCCAGCTGTTGCCCTTTTCGGCCCGCGAGTCGAAGCGGGGCAACCCACACGTAGGAGGGTTCCCCGAGGTGATCGCGCGACCGAGGTCGGCCGTGCTCTGGTTTTCGTCCTACGTCCAGACCTATCTGGAACGGGATGTGCGCGCGGTCACCGCAGTGCGCGACCTTTCCACCTTTCGGCGATTCCTCGGGCTGGTTGCCGCGCGAAAGGTCAGACCCTGAATCGCTCCGACCTCGCCGCCCCGCTTGGCGTCACGATCCCCACCGTCTCGCAGTGGCTCTCGATCCTGGAGACCACCGCCCAGGTCCTGATCGTGCCCCCCCACTTCGAGAACTTCGGCAACCGTCTGGTCAAGTCGCCCAAGATCTATCTGGCCGACTCCGGGCTGGCCTGTCACCTGCTTGGAATCGCGAACCAAGCCGAACTACGGCGATCCCCGTTCCTCGGCCCGATCTTCGAGGGATTCGTCGCCTCGGAGATTGCCAAGAGCCAGGCGAATCGCGGTGCCAGCGCGAACCAGCCGCCCAGACGCTCGTTTCACAGCAGCAGGACCCGCGAACACACTTGACCTCCCCCGCCCCACGTTCCCATACTTGCCTGCAGTCATTTGAGCGCGCGAGCGCGAGGAGAGTCCGAGATGCGTCGAATCACCCACGGCACCTGCTGTTGTTGTCCCCGGGAAGAGCTTCCGGGGAGGAGGACGGCTTCGGCCTGGGCCTGATCGCAGAACGGCCACGAGACGAAGTAGCCCACTGCCCCGGCGGTGGGTTTTCGCTTTTTTGGCGGAGGATCCGGTCGACGTGGGGGTTGGGATCCGGCGCTTTGCGGCCGACAGCAGCACGGGCGGCACAGCAACGCGGGCGGCATCGCGCCGCGGGAGATGGATGATGAACCGACCGAGCTTCCCGATCTTCCTCCGACTGGAGGGCAAGGCCTGCCTGGTGGTGGGGGGCGGGGCGATCGCGTGGCCGAAGGCCCAGAAGCTCCTGGAGAGCGGGGCTGAGGTCACCTTGGTCGCCCCGCGGATCGAACGCTACGCCCTTCCGCCGGCACTGGCGGCGCAGCTCGGGGTCCGGGAGCGGGAGTTCACCCCGGCCGATCTCGAAGGGCAGACGCTGGTCATCGCCGCGACCGACGACCGCATGGTGCAGGAGCAGGTGCGCCGGGAGGCGACGGCACGCGGCATCTGGTGCAACGTGGTCGACGTGCCGGAACGGTGCGACTTCACCTTTGGAGCACAGCTCAGCCGCGGAGCGCTGCAGGTGGTGATCGGGACCGATGGCGGCTTTCCGCTCCTGGCCCAGCGGCTCCGTGACCGTCTGGAAACGCAGTTCTCTCCCGACATGGCCGAGGGGGTAGACCTGCTGGCCAAGGCCCGCGGGACCTATCAGGCGACGAGCGCGCTGAGCTACCGCGAGAAGCGGGCGGTCCTGGCGGAGCTGCTCGATGAGGCGACCGTCACGGCGCTCGAGCAGGGAGATCTGGAAGCGATCCGGGCGCGCGTCGCCGCCTGGGGGAACGAGCGGAAGGAGGAGCGATGCAGCTCTTCGTCCTCTCGCTGAACCACCGCACCCACCGGGCACTGCTCCCGCGATTGCTGCAGGCGGACGCGTTGGTCCAGATCGCGTCCGGCGCCGCGTCCTCGGTCGACCTGGCCGAATCGGTGCTGGTGTCGACCTGCCTCCGGCTCGAACTCTACGGCGTGGCACGGGATCCGGAGGCGGTACGCGATGCATGGCGCGCACTCCTCGCCCGGGTGTCCGGCCTCGATCCGGACACGCTCGACCCAGAACTGCGTTGCGAGGCAGAGGCGGCGCGGCACCTGCTCCAGGTCACTGCGGGACTCGACTCGGTACTCTGGGGAGAAACCTCGGTCACCGGTCAGGTGCGCGCTGCGTATCGCGCCGCGATCGATCGATCGCTCGTCGGCCCGCTCCTCCACCGTCTGTTCCATCAGGCCTTCCGGAGCGCGCGGCGCCTGCGGAGCGAGGGACTGGTCACCCCGGCGGTGGGATCGTGGAGTGAGCTCGCGCTCCGGAGCGCGCGGATCCACGGCGGTGGAAGCCTACTCCTGGTGGTTGGCGCCGGAAAGGCCGGACAGGCGGTCCTGCGCGAGGCGCGCCGATGCGGCTTCGACCAGATCTTGCTGCACGGATCACGGGGCGACGATCTCCGGCGCCTGGCAGACGGCGTCGGCGCGCGCGCCGTGCCGGAACTGCGGGATGCACTCTCGGCCGTCGATGTGGTGATCACCTGCTCCAGCCGCGGCGCACTTGTGCGGCGCGCCCACTGGCCCGAGGAACCTCCGCGGCTCGCGATCGACCTCGGTATGCCCGCCAACGTGGTCGATTCGGAACTGCCCGAAGGGGTGCGACTCCTCGATCTCTCCGCGCTCGAGGCCGAGGCGCGGCGCCTGGCCGAGAGTTGCCCGCGCCCCGCACACTCCACTCCCCCGTGGGAAACGATCCTCCGCGAGGGGGTCGAGACCTTCATCGCGTGGCGTCGCGGACTCGACCGGTCGATCCCCTCGAGGGCGCGCGAGAACGGAAGCGGCCGCGTGAGCTTCGTCGGTGCCGGCCCTGGAGATCCCGAACTGCTCACCGTCCGCGCGACCCGGCGGCTGCGCGAAGCCGACGTCGTCTTTCACGATGCGCTCCTCCCGCCGGATCTCCTCGCGGTGATTCCCAGAGGGGTACGCCGCGTCCCGGTCGGCCGGGTCCTCGGCCAGGTGATCTCCGAGGCTCGCGCCACCGAGCGCTCGCTGATCGAGTGGGCGCGCTCCGGCGCGCGCGTCGTGCGCCTCAAGGGAGGCGACCCCGCCCTCTTCGCTCGACTCGGAGAGGAGACCGAAGCGCTCCGCGCCGCGGGCATCGCGTACGAGGTGGTGCCTGGCGTCACCGCGGCCCTGGCCGCGGCCGCCAGCGCGGGAGCATCACTCACCGCGCGCGAACTTGCCGCGAGCTGCGCCTTCGTCACCTTCCGCACCCGGGCCGGGGCCGACGGCGAGGCCCATCGCGATCGCCTGCTTGCCCTCGCCGCCTCCGCCGACACGCTCGCGATCTACATGGGAAGTCGACATCTGGAGGAGCTGGGCGAACTTCTGCTCGCGGCGGGCCGATCGCCGCAGACTCCGGTTCTGCTCGTTTCGCGCGCGACCCATCCCGATGAGCAGATCGTGCCGACCTCCATTGCGCGACTGGGCGAGATCGCTCGCGCCCTCGCGACACCGGCGATCGTGTTGGTCGGGCCGAGCCTTTCACACTGCGCCGACGCATTCTTGATCAGAAACCCGATTGACAGTGTGCGCGTCGCTCCGTAGGCTTTTACAAGTTTCGCTTCGAGCCGAGCTCAGAATCGCGGTCCTCGGGGCCGTTGAGACTCGAAACGTCGACAGGACGAGAGGAAAGCTGGTTTTGACCCTCCCATCGCAACAAACCCAACACGCGATCGTTGCCCCTTCGGGCGAGATCCGGAACGGCCGTCTCGGTCGCTCGTGTTGTTGTTGCTGTTGTTGTTCCACCGGGAGGGAGGGTCGAGTGACAGATTCAGGGGATAGCGTCTAGCGAGACCAGAGGTCTTGACCGACAGGCAGCCCCAAGAAGCTGAGCGAAGACCCGCCCTCCCACAAGGGGGCGGGCTTTCTGTCTCTCCCCCCGCGTGTGGCGGCCCCTCCGCTCAAGATCCCGCGCCGATCGCGCGATCCTTGCGAACCACCGACTGCAAAACCAGAGGCGTCCGAAGGAGGAGAGATGAACCCCAGCAACCAGGCAGCCGCGCGTCCCACCCTTGTCGAAGGCCCGATCGGAGCCGCGGGGGGAAATGGCGCAGCGCGGGGGGCGACGATTCCCACGCCGGCCGCACCGGGTCCGTCGATTCCGCACGGGGGACGGCTGCTCAATCTGGAGGTACCGGCCCAGGAGCGGCCGGTGTGGGAGGAGCGACTGCGGACGGCCCCGCGTCTCTCGCTCTCCCCGGCGCTGCAGAGCGATCTCGAGTTGCTGGCGAACGGAGGGTACTCGCCGATCCGGGGCTTTCTGGGGAAGGCCGACTTCCTCTCGGTGGTCGAGCGCATGCGGCTCGCCGACGGAACTCCTTGGTCGATCCCGATCGTCTTGCCGGTGACGCAGGAAGAGGCGCGCGGACTCGACGTCGGACAGTTGGTGGGGTTGGCGGACGAAGAGGGGCGCCTGCTGGCCGCGCTCGAGCTGCAGGAAGTGTACGTCTACGACAAGGCCGAGTACGCGCGGAACGTCTTTCGCACGGTGAGCGATGACCACCCGGGCGTGGCGCGCCTGCTGAGCGTGGGCAACCTGCACCTCGCCGGACCGATTCACCTGCTCCGCCGGCCGGACACGGTGAAGTTCCCGCAGTACCATCTCGATCCGTTGACCACGCGGCGCGCCTTCGACGAGCGGGGCTGGAAGACGGTGGTGGCGTTCCAGACGCGCAATCCGATCCATCGCGCGCACGAGTTCATCCAGAAAGCCGCGCTCGAGATCGTCGACGGGCTCCTGGTCCACCCCCTGGTCGGCGAGACGAAAGGGGACGACATCCCGGCCGAAACGCGGATGAAGTGCTATGAGGTCCTGCTCTCGGGATACTACCGTCCCGAGCGGACGATGCTTTCGGTCTTCCCCGCCACCATGCGCTACGCCGGCCCGCGGGAGGCGATCTTCCACGCGCTCATCCGGAAGAACTACGGGTGCACCCACTTCATCGTGGGACGCGATCACGCAGGGGTCGGCAGCTTCTACGGCACCTACGACGCACAGCGCCTCTTCTCGGAGTTCGCCCCGGGCGAGCTCGGGATCACGCCGCTGCCGTTCGAGAACACCTTCTACTGCCTGACCTGTGACGGCATGGCCTCGCTCAAGTCGTGCCCGCACCCGGAGGAGCAACGAGTGAACCTCTCCGGGACCAAGGTGCGCGAGATGCTGAAGCGCGGCGAACTGCCGCCGAAGGAGTTCACCCGTCCGGAGGTGGCGCAGGTGCTGATCGAGAGCATGGCCGAGACGCTGCGCGACGGGAGTGGGATATGACCGATCGTTTGCGGCCGGACGACGCCACGATCGGTTCGGGCGGAGAAACGAAGGCTGGAGCGGCGGGCGGTGCGGACCTGCCGCCGCTCCAGGGGCCGTGGTTGCCCGAGATCGAGGTGATCGCCGAGCAGATCCGGCGCTTTCAGCGCGGGGAGTTGCCGACCGAGAAGTTTCGCGAGTTCCGACTGATCCACGGGATGTACGGACAGCGCCAGCCGGACGTGCACATGCTGCGGGTCAAGATTCCGAACGGAGTGGTCAACGCTGATCAGCTCGATGCCCTGGCCGAGATCGCGGAGCACCATGGGCACGGCGTGGCCCACCTCACGACGCGGCAGGACGTGCAGTACCACCACATCCCACTGGACGAGTTCCCGGAGCTGTTCCGCCGTCTGGCCCCGTCCGGTCTCGGAGCGCGGGAGGCGTGCGGAAACTCGGTGCGGAATGTCACTTCCTGTCCGCGTTCCGGGGTCTGTCGGCAGGAGCCGTTCCCGGTTCTGCCCTACGCCGAGGCGGTCTCGCGCTTCCTCCTGCGCCATCCGTCCGCTCAGCTTCTGCCGCGGAAGTTCAAGATCGCCCTCTCCGGTTGCCCCGGAGACTGCGCGGCCGGTGCGATCCACGACATCGGAGCGGTGGCCGTCCTCCGCCAGGTGGATGGCCGTTTCGAGCGCGGCTTCAAGCTGCTGGTGGGTGGCGGGACCGGCTCGGTCCCCTACCTCGCGCAGACCTTGACCGAGTTCCTGCCCGCGGCAGACCTGCTGCGCGCCGCCGAGGCGATCGTCCGAATCTTCAGCCTGCATGGCAACCGCAAGAACCGCGCGCGGGCGCGCTCGAAGTTCGTCGTCGCGACCCTCGGGATCGAGGCGTACCGCGCCCTCTATGCTGAGAGCTTCTCGGCAATCGAGGCGCGAGACGATCTCGCGGTGGCGTACTGGCTGGAGCCCCGGGAGCGGGCGTTGCTCGAAGAGGAGTGGCCGGTTCCAGCCGCGCGTCCGCTGCCCGAGCCGATTCCGATCACCGCGGAGCTCGTGGAAGACGCGCGTCACGCCACCTGGCTGCGGCGAAATGTGCTCGAGGAGCGGGATCCTCGGCGGCGGTCGGTCATGGTCTCGTTCCCCATCGGAGATGCCAGTCCGGCCGAGTTGCGGAGGTTGGCGTCGATCGCCCGCGCGCTCGGCGGGATCGAGGCGCGCATCACCAAGGAGCAGAACATCCTCCTCCGAGGGGTCCCCACCGATCGCCTGGCCTGGCTCTACACGGAACTCGAGCCGCAGGGACTGGCCCGCGCGGTCAACGACACGGTGCTCGACGTGCTCACCTGCCCCGGAGCCGACACCTGCAACCTGGGGATCACGACCTCGAAGGGGCTGGGGCGCGCGCTGGAGGAGGAGTTCCGCGCGGCCGGGTTGCCACTCGATGAGTTCGCCGGGACCAGCATCAAGATCTCCGGCTGCCCCAACGGCTGTTCCCAGCATCACGTGGCCACGATCGGCCTGCACGGGGTGGCCCGAAAGGTCGCGGGGAAACAGGCGCCGCACTACCAGCTTCACCTCGGCGGCCGGATCGACGCCAAGGGAGCGCTGATCGCCAAGGGGAGTGTCAAGATTCCCTCCCGAAACGCCCCCCGGATCATCCGCACGTTGCTGCAGCGCTACCTCGCGGAACGACAGAACGGCGAGGACCTGGCCGAATTCCTGCAGCGGATCGAGACCAGCACGGTCGAGGCGTGGCTCGGGCCGCTCCTCACCCTTCCTCCGCCGAGCGAGGCTCCGGACGACTACCTCGACTGGGGCGATGATCGCGAGTTCTCGACCGCGAATCTTGGCGTCGGGGAGTGCGCGGGGGCCGGCGTCGATCTCGGGGTCGATCCCTTCGCCGAGGTGCAGGACCAGCTCGCGCAGGTCGAGGTGTTTCGTCGAAACACCGTCTGGGTCGATGCCCTGGCCGAACTCAATCGCGCGGTCTGGAGCATCGCGCGGATCACCCTGCAAGAGGGTTTGGGCAAGAGCGCGAACTCCGACTGGGAGACGCTCTGCGAGTACCGCGCCCGCCTGATCGACCGGGGACACGCCCCCGAGACCTTGAACGAGCTCCGCCTCGCACTCGACCCGCTCCTGGCGCGGAAGCCGGT
>Ga0154020_10008584_pt1 | contig 11834 bp, 11 predicted proteins | sample Klosneuvirus_201_FD_109709 | JGI IMG/M metagenome (GOLD analysis project Ga0154020, IMG submission 109709) | Active sludge microbial communities from wastewater, Klosterneuburg, Austria - Klosneuvirus_20160825_MG | ecosystem: Engineered > WWTP > Aerobic digester > Activated sludge | place... | reverse complement strand
GGCGCATGCCTGCTTGCGCCGGTTGCCGCCGCCGCCGCTTTCCCCGAAGCCGTGGTGAGCCTCGCGCCGGTCACGGTGCGGGCCTATGACGCCGCGGGCTACAATGTCAATATCTACGGGCTTGAGATCCGCCGGGTTGAACAGCAGCATGCCCTTGTTGACGGTGTCCGTGTTTTGAGCATCAAAGGCGAGGTCAGCAATCTCACCAACAGCACCCGGAAGATCCCGTGGCTGCGTTTTGGCCTGAACGACGGCGGCCATGGGGAAGTCTACACCTGGACTCTGGATACAGGGGCAAGGCCGCTTCGGGCGGGTGAATCCACCAGTTTCGTGACCCGCGTCGCTTCGCCGCCGGAAACTGCGAAAAACCTGCAAATTCGCTTTGCACACAGGGATGAAATCGGCTCAAACCCTAGCCCATGAGCGACATTACCATCGACGGCCACCGCATTTCGGTCCTGTTCTCGGAAGCCGACATTGCCAAACGCATCGAAGTGCTGGCCCGCGAAATCGCGGCGCGAAAGCCGAAGAACCTCTTGGTGGTTCCGGTTCTGAAAGGCAGCTTCATCTTCGCGGCGGACCTGATCCGGGCCATGCATCATGCTGGCCTTTCGCCGGAGGTGGATTTCATGATTCTGGCCAGCTACCGGGCGGCCCAGGTTTCCTCGGGCCAGGTTGAAGTCCTGCGCGACATCGAATCGCCGATCAGGGACCGGGATGTGATGCTGGTTGATGATATCCTCGAATCGGGCCGGACGCTGGCCTTTGCCAAGGACCTGCTGATGGCACGCGGCGCTTCAAGCGTGATGACGGCGGTGCTGCTCGACAAGCCCGGCCACCTCGCCGCCAATATCAAGGCGGATTTCTGCGGCTTCTCATGTCCCGACAAATTTGTCGTAGGTTATGGCATGGACATGGCGCACCAGTTCCGCGAGCTGCCCTTTGTCGGGCATGTGGTGCCGGCGGTTTAGTAGAGCCCGCGCAGCAGACGGTCGATGTAGTCCTTGTCGATGCGCGGCAAGTCCGGGGTGTTGGCGCGCGAGCGCAGGTGTTCGAGAATTTCCCGGGCGCGGCGGATGGCAAGTTCCGAGGGCAGCATGTTTTCCTTCGGGCCGAAGTTATCGCCGCTATAGGGCATGGGCCGGCCGAGGGGATCATGGGTTTCGCCGCGGGCTTCGCCTTCCCGGCCGGTATTGTCCTGGCCGTTCTGACCCTGCTGCTGAATCTGGCGGGCCATGTCCTGGGCTCCGGCACGCAACTGGTTGAGGGCTTCGCCCTGGGCGCCAAGGGCCTGTTCACGTTCGCGCTGCTGGAGGGATTGTTCGGCTTCGCCCATCTGTTTTCCGGCCTCGCCGAATGAGGGCGGCGCCTGCAGGCCGTTCTGGCCCAACTGCTTCATGAACTGCTCGAGCATGCGGCCGATATTGCCCTGTTCGCCGGCAAGTCCCTCAGAGCCCATATTGCCGCTGCGGTTACCGGGATCATCGCCTTCCTGATCAAGAGGTCCGCTTTCGCCCCCCGGCATGCGCTGGGTCTGATCCATAAGTTCCTGCTGGCGGCGCATCAGTTCCGAGAGCTCGTTGAGCATCTCGGTCGTGGCCGAATCGCCTTGCTGTCCGCCTTGCTGGGCCATGCCGGGCTCCAAATTTTTCAGAATCTCATCAAGCTGGGCGAGCAATTCCTGGGCCGCCTCATTGGCTCCGTTCTGGCTCAGCTTTTCAATGGTATCGAGCATTTGCTGCAAGTCCTGCTCGGTGATCATCTTGCCGTTAGGGGTGCGGCGGTTCTTGTTCTGCTCGCCCTGGGCCATGCGCTTTTCGGCCTCGCGCTTCATGGATTGCATGTAGCGGTCCATGGCGCCGCGCAGGTTCTTCATCAATTCCTGCAACTGTTCGGGTGTTGCGCCTTCGGCCAGGGCGCGCTCCAGCGCCTTGCGGGCGGCTTCGAGTTCGGCGCGGGCATCGGAGAGATCGCCTTCCTCGATGCTCAGGGCCGTCTGCCAGAGGAGATCGACAGCCTCTTTCACATCGGTGTGGCTGCGCACATTCCTGATGCGCGATACGATTGCCGCGATTGATATTTGCGTTCCGCTGTTTTCAATGAGGCCTGCGGGGTAGATCAGGAGAGCCTGCAGCAGCTTTTCCACACTTCCGGCTTCATCGGGTTCCATGATCAAGGTCTTGCGCTGCTCGATCAGGGCTTGGGCCAGGGGTTTGGTGAAGAACCGCTCGGGAAGCTTGAATGACTTCACGTCGCTTTTGGTGGTCTGTTTTGCGGCGTCGCTGACTTCAAGGGTGAGGTCCACGAACAAACCGGCCCAGGGATGGGCGGTGAGATCGGCACTGCTTGAGCCCAGTTCTTCACGCGGCGCGGATTTGCGCAGGCTCACGGGAAACTTTGGCGGGTCGAACAGAAATACGCCGTTGCCGGCAAAGCCCACGCCATCCTCCTGGTTGTCAGACAAGTCGATCTGCGAGGTGATCGCGGACACTCCGTAGTCATCGGCGGCTTTCCACTTCACTGTGAGTGAGCCAAGATTTTCGGATTTTGGTTCCTCGACGACGGAAACGCTCGGTGGCTTATCGGGAATGAGCGAAACATGCCAGGCTGCCAGTACGGTGCCGCCGTCGAAAACCCTGATGAGGGCGGGCACATTGAGCTTGGCTTCGGCCTCAAACAGGCCATGGGTGGACTTGGTTGTTGCCGTCAGGCTTTTCAGTTCAGCCTCCGGATTTGACAAATCATAAAAGCCGAGCCGCGGATTCTTCGCGCCGTCGAGGCGGAGAACGAGGCCACTGTTTTCGGCCACAAGAATGTTGCGATCGGTTTTCAGCTTCTCAATCTGGGCCGGGCTGGTGAGGAGCAGCGGGGCTTTTCCAGTATAGGCCGGCGGCTTCAGCCAGGCATCGAGGCTTACGGGCTTCTGGGCCGCAGCCGGGCCCACCTGAAAGCTGTCTTTGAGATTTGAGATGCCGTCGCCCTGGGCGAGGAAAATAACTGCGAACAAGGCGAGGCTTGCGGGCACCCGCAACGAGCGGGGATCAAGGTCGCGCCAGTTTGATTGCGGGGCTCCAACCTTCAAGCCGGAGAGCTTGGCCAATTGGCGGCGCTTGTGTTCTTCCCACAGGGCGAGACTTCTTTCGTCGAGGCTGTCCCCGGCAAGCGTATCATTGCTGGTGGACAACGGGCGGTTGAAAAGACTGGAATGGGCCTCGATCCGGCGCATGGCGGCATAGGGGGTGGGCCAGGTGATTCTCAGTACATGCCGCAGCGACCAGACAATTGCTACGGCCAGAAGCCCCAGGAGGCCAAAGCGCAGCAGATCAGGGAGTTGGGTGAGCAAGCCGGAAAGTGCCGTTGCGGCCAATACAAGCGTCAGGATGAGGGGCCAGCACAGGGCATTCCACAGGCTTTCCCAGAACAGGGCCAAGCGCGCTGCCGCAATTTTACGCTCAATGCGAGCCTGTGTGAGTTCAGCCATGCCGGGAAGATACTAGCACACCTCGGCGGAAATATGCCCAAGGGAACTTATCACATTTTAATGAATGGAAGCGTCAGCTCTTCGCCTGCCACAGGGCAAGGCGGTCCAGCCCGAGGAGATCCTCATAGGTCTGGCGGGGCCTGACCAGCGACCAGGTGCTGCCCTTTACCAGGACCTCGGCCACGAGCGGCCGGGTGTTGTAAGTGCCGGACTGCACGGCGCCATAGGCGCCGGCCGTCATGGTGGCGAGCAGATCGCCCGGATCGGGCGTGGGCAGGCGCCGTGCCTTGGCAATGTAATCTCCGGTTTCGCAGACCGGGCCCACGACATCGGCGGTGACCTCCGAAGCCTTGTCGGCGGGCTTCTTCACCGGAATGATCTCGTGATAGGCGTCATAGAGGGTGGGCCGGATGAGATCATTCATCGCCGCATCCTGGATGACAAAATAGTTGCCATCGTTTTCCTTCACATAGATCACCCGCGACACCAGGATGCCGGCATTTCCGGCAATCATGCGGCCAGGTTCGAGGACATATTTCAGGCCGAGGTGGCCGAGCGTCCGCTTCACCATAGCGGCATATTCATCGGGGTGGGGCGGCACGTCATTGGTGCCTCGGTAGGGGACGCCTAGGCCTCCGCCCAGATCGAGATGGCGAATGTTGTGGCCTTCGGATTTCAGCCGCGTTGCGAGTTCGGCCATCAGCCTGAAAGCCTGTTCGAAGGGTTCGATGTCGGTGATCTGGCTGCCGATGTGCATGTCGATGCCGGCGACATCAAGTCCGGGAAGGGCGGCGGCGCGGGCATAGACCTGCGAGGCGCGGGTGAAGGAAATGCCGAACTTATTGTCGGCCTTGCCGGTGGTTATCTTGGCATGGGTTTTGGCATCGACATCGGGATTGACGCGGATGGAAATGGTGGCGCGCTGGCCGGTGCGCTGGGCCACTTGGGAAAGCAGTTCCAGTTCCGGCTCTGATTCCACATTGAAGCAGGAGACGCCCTCCTTCAGGCCGAGGGCCATTTCGCGGGCGGTTTTTCCAACGCCGGAAAAGACGATCTTGCGGCCGGGAACGCCGGCGGCAAGGGCGCGGCGAAGCTCGCCTTCGGAGACCACATCCATGCCTGCGCCGAGATCGGCCATGGTCCGGATCACGGCCTGGTTGGAATTGGCCTTCATGGCGTAACAGATGAAATGGTCGGTGCCATTGAAGGCTTCCGCCATCACCCTGTAGTGGCGCTCCAGGGTGGCGGAGGAATAGCAGTAGAAGGGCGTGCCAATTTCATCGGCAATGATGTTGAGGTCAACATCCTCCGCATGGAGCACGCCATCACGATAGGCAAAATGATGCATGGATTACTGGGCCTGCTGCAATTGTGGCGCTTCCGGATCGCCGCGCCGCCCGCAAGCGTTCAGCGTGGTGGTGATGCCCACCAGGAGCAGCAGCGTAATGATGAGTTTCATGTGATTCCCCCTATTTCAACAGTTTCAGCCAGCGCCTGGCTTCGTGCGCCACATTTGCCGGTGCAGTTCCGCCAAAACTCGTGCGCGAGGCAACGGAAGCTTCGACGGTAAGCACCTTGTAGACATCCCTTGTAATGCGCTTTTCGATCTCTTGCATGTCTTCTAGTTTCAGCTCGGGCAGGTCGCAGCCGTCCTTTTCCGCCAGTGCCACAAGCGACCCCGCCACATGGTGGGCGTCGCGGAACGGTATCTTCAGTGTACGGACGAGCCAGTCGGCAAGATCGGTGGCGGTTGAATATCCGCTTGCCGCGGCAATTCGCATGACCTCCGCATTGGGCACGAGATCGCGCACCATACCGGCCATCGCCGCAATGGCCAGCGATAGGCTGTCGATTGCATCAAAGGCCGGCTCCTTGTCTTCCTGCATGTCCTTGGAATAGGTGAGGGGAAGCCCCTTCATGACGACAAGCAGGGATGTGAGCGCGCCGAGGATCCGCCCGGGCTTGGCGCGCACCAGCTCGGCCGCATCGGCATTGCGCTTTTGCGGCATGATGGAGGAGCCGGTGGTGAACTTGTCCGACAGCTTCACGAAACGGAATTGCGTGGTGGACCAAATGACAATCTCTTCCGCCAGCCGCGAGAGATGGGTGGCGCAAATGGCAGCGGCGGAGAGAAGCTCCAAAACAAAATCACGGTCGGCCACCGCATCCAGCGAATTGCGCATGGGCCGGTCAAAGCCCATAGCCTTGGCCGTCATGGCGCGGTCAATTGGAAATGATGTGCCGGCAAGTGCCGCGGCACCCAGAGGACTTTCATTCATCCGCCGTCTTGCATCGGCAAGACGGGAGCGGTCGCGCGCCAGCATTTCCACATAGGCGAGGCAGTGGTGGCCGAAAGTGATGGGCTGGGCCACCTGCAGATGGGTAAAGCCGGGCATGATGGTCTTGGCATGGGCCTCGGCTTTTTCGGAGAGCGCCAATTGCAGGTCCTTCAACTGGCCATCGAGATGGTCAACGGTGTCACGGATATAAAGGCGGAAATCCGTGGCGATCTGGTCATTGCGCGAACGTGCCGTATGAAGCCTTCCGGCGGGTTCGCCGATGATGTCTTTCAGGCGCTGTTCAACATTCATGTGGATGTCTTCGAGCGCTGTCGAAAAGGTGAACGTTCCAGCTTCAATCTCGGCTTGTACCTGGTCGAGGCCACGGGTAATTTCTTTCGCATCGGACTTGGAAATGATGCCCTGGTGGGCCAGCATTGCGCCATGGGCCTTCGAACCTGCAATGTCCTGGGCATAGAGGCGCTTGTCAAAGCCGATGGAAGCATTGATCTCTTGCATGATGGCGCCGGGCCCGGATTTGAACCTGCCGCCCCACATTTTATTGGTCATTGGAAATCCCTAATGCAAACGAGTATGCCTTTTAGCCATGAATGAGCCAAAGCGAAACCGGAATTCCCTGATCTACCTCGTCCTGCTTGCCCTTATTGCGGGGGGCGCCGGCATTTACCTGTCCGGCGATGCGCCTCGCGAGGTGCCGGAAGTCAACGGCAGCAGCGGTTTCAAGGCTTTTGCCGCCGGGTCAATGGCGGCCTTCCTGGTCAAGGCGGACAGGCCAGTCGTCCCAGACCTTGCATTCAAGGATTCAACGGGAAGCGAGATAAAGCTTAACAGATGGCGGGGCCGGGTGGTTTTGCTCAATTTGTGGGCCACATGGTGCGCGCCGTGCCGGAGGGAAATGCCCGCCCTGAACGCGGTGCAGCAGCAGTTGGGGTCGAAGGATTTTGAGGTTGTGGCGTTGAGCGTTGACCGCAAGGGGCTGGAAGCCTCGGCGGCGTTCTTGAAGGAAACGGGAGCAGACTCACTGGGCCTCTATAGCGACGAGACGACCGCTTCCCTCACGATGCTGCAGGCCCTGGGTCTGCCGGTGACCCTGCTGATTGACCGCAAGGGCCGCGAAATCGGGCGCCTGCTGGGACCGGCGGAATGGAACGGCGCAGAAGCCGTTGCGATGATCAGGGCCGCCATAGCCGAACAGGATTAGCGGGTGGGGACAGGTTTTTCGCCACGATAGTCATAGAAGCCGCGGTTCGACTTGCGCCCCAGCCAGCCGGCTTCGACATATTTCACCAGCAGCGGGCACGGCCGGTATTTTGAATCGGCCAAGCCTTCATAAAGCACCTGCATCACCGAAAGGCAGGTATCCAGTCCGATGAAGTCAGCCAGTTCGAGGGGCCCCATGGGATGCCGGGCGCCGAGCTTCATGGCCGTGTCGATGGCTTCGACGCCGCCCACGCCCTCATAAAGCGTATAGATCGCCTCGTTGATCATGGGGAGCAGGATGCGGTTCACGATGAAGGCGGGAAAATCCTCGGCCACCGCAATGGTCTTGTGGAGGGCGAGGGTAAATTCCTTCACGGCGGCAAAGGTTGCCTCTTCCGTGGCAATGCCGCGGATGAGTTCCACCAGTTCCATGACGGGCACGGGATTCATGAAGTGGATGCCCATGAATTTCTCAGGGCGGCCTGTCACTGCCGCAAGCCTGGTAATGGAAATCGACGAGGTGTTGGAGGCGACAATCGTGTGCGGCTTCAAATGCGGGCACAGGGCCTGGAAAATCTTGCGCTTGACCTGCTCATCCTCGACGGCGGATTCGATGACGAGGTCGTAGTCGGCAAAGCCTTCGTAAGCTGCAACAGGGGCAATGCGCTTGAGAGCGGCATTGCGGTCAGCTTCGGTGATCTTGCCTGATTTCAGCTGCCGACCGAGGTTTCCGCTGATGGTGGCTATGCCCGCATCAATGCGCTCCTTGCTGACATCATTGACGCCGACGTCAAATCCGGCGAGGGCACAGACATGCGCAATGCCACTGCCCATTTGCCCAGCACCAATGATGCCGACTGTCTTGATCTTCATGTCCGTTCGTAACTCGCTTGATTTCAGCGTTTAAGCCTATAACGCGCACAGGTTTAGAGCAAGTCTATTTCGCAGGTGCAGCATAATCGCACAGGGCCATGCTTAACTGGCGCTGGACAGGTTTGGAGCCGGCTGCTTTCGTTTTGCTTTGTGAAAGTTTGCTTGATGACGCCGATACCCGGTGAGGCCCCGCAACGCTTGGCGCTTTGGTCCCTGCTGTTTGGCAATTTTGTCATCGGTACGGGGGTATTGCTCCCGGCCGGGCTGTTGAATGTGCTGGGAGCCGATCTCCATGTGCCGCCGGCCACGGCGGGGCTGCTGCTGTTTGCCGGCGGTCTGGTGGTGGGCGTGGGCGCTCCAGTGCTGGCGGGGCTGACGAGCCGGTTTGACCGGCGCGTGTTGCTCGCGGTGTCGGCGGCGATTTTCGCGGTGGGCCATGGTCTGGCAGCCCTTGCGCCAGAATTCTGGTCCCTGCTTGTCATCCGCACGGTGACCATGGTTGCGGCGGCGCTGTTCACACCGCAAGCTGCGGCGACAATTGGCTTGCTGGTGCCGCCTCAACGGAGATCGGAAGCCATTGCCTTCATTTTTATCGGCTGGTCGCTGGCCTCGGTTGTAGGCATTCCGCTGGGCAGCATTTTGGGCACCGCCTTTGGCTGGCGCGCCACGTTCCTGGTCATGGCCGTTCTCGCGGCCGTGTCTTGCGTCGGCGTCATGCTGTCGCTCAAGCCGGGCTTGCGGGTTCAGCCCCTGCAATTTTCATCGTGGGTTGCGGTATTCAAGAATCCCGCGCTCTTGTGCATCCTGCTGGTGACGCTTCTCAGCATGTCCGGGCAGTTCACAGTGGTGAGCTATCTCGCCCCGATTTTGCGCGAAGCGTTTGCCGCCACGCCAAACAACATTGCCTTGATGTTCGGGATATTCGGGGTTGCCGGGGTTTTGGGAAATTATCTTGCAACAAAGGCCATCAGGCGGTTTGGCGTCGACCGGGCCATTCTTGTCGCGCTGTGTTTCCTGATTGCGGGGCTCGGCATGTTCGGGCTGTTCTTCGGCAATTATATCATGGGCTGCATCGCCTGTTTCACTTGGGGCCTGGGAACATTTTCATCCAATTCACTGCAACAAAGCAGGCTGGTAGTCATCGCGCCGCCGCTTGCCGCAGCAACCGTGGCGCTCAATACCTCCGCCGTCTATCTTGGGCAGTCGGTAGGGGCCGCCACCGGCGGGTTTGCGATTAAGGACGGCATCTCTGCAAGTGTCGCCTGGATGGCTCTCGGTTTTCTTGCCGTGGCCATCGCCCTGTCCATGACCGCGACGCGGCTTGCGGCGCGCAGGTAGAGAGCCTGCTACTTCAGGATTTTGGCCAATTCGGCATCAAGTTCCGGCACGGCCTGAAAAAGATCGGCGACAAGGCCAAAATCCGCCACCTGGAAGATGGGAGCTTCATCGTCCTTGTTGATGGCGACAATGATCTTGGAATCCTTCATGCCGGCCAAATGCTGAATGGCCCCTGAAATGCCAACGGCGATATAGAGATCAGGTGCTACGACCTTGCCGGTCTGGCCCACCTGATAATCATTGGGAACATAGCCCGCATCGACGGCGGCGCGCGAAGCGCCAACCGCGGCGCCAAGCTTCCTGGCCACGGTTTCCAGCATCTTGAAGTTCTCGCCGTTCTGCATGCCACGGCCACCGGAGACGATGACCTTGGCGGAGGTGAGTTCGGGGCGATCGGACTTTGTGAGATTTTCACTCTGATAGGTCGACAGGCCGGGATCGGCGGCGGCGGTTACTTTTTCGACCACGGCTGAACCGGCTTCTCCGGTTGCGGCAAAGCTTGCGGTGCGCACGGTGATGACTTTCTTGGCATCGGTGGATTGCACGGTCTGGACTGCGTTGCCGGCGTAGATCAAGCGCACAAAGGTGTCGGCGGATTTCACTTCGGAAATATCGGAGATTTGCATCACATCGAGAAGTGCGGCGAGGCGCGGCATGAAATTCTTGCCGTTGGTCGTAGCGGCGGCCACGAGGTGATCGTAGTTTCCGGCGAGCGACACAATCGTGGCGGCCATGGGCTCGGCAAGGGGGCGCTCCAGCGAAGGGCTTTCGGCGTGAAGGACTTTTTTCACGCCCGTCAACTTCGCAGCTTGAGCGGCGGCGGCGGCGGCATTGTTGCCGGCCACCAGCACATGCACGTCGCCGCCCATCTGGGCTGCGGCGGTGAGCGCCTTGTGGGTTGCATCCTTGAGGGACTTGTTGTCGTGTTCGGCAATGAGAAGCACGGCCATGATCAGATTGCTCCTGCTTCTTTGAGTTTGGATACCAGTTCGGTAACCGATTTGACCTTGACACCGGCGAGGCGTTTTGGCGGCTCATCGGTTTTCAATACCTTGAGCCGCGGCTTCACATCGGCGCCATAGTCAGCCGGGGTTTTTTCATCCAGCGGCTTTTTCTTGGCCTTCATGATGTTGGGCAGCGAGGCATAGCGCGGCTGGTTGAGGCGCAAATCTGTCGTCACGATCAGCGGCATCTTCACCTTGAGAGTTTGCAGGCCGCCATCGATTTCGCGGGTGATGGTGGCTTCGCCGGGACCGGGCTCGAGCTTGGAGCAGGCGGTGGCCTGGGCCCAGCCGAGGAGGGCGGACAACATTTGGCCGGTCTGGTTGCAGTCATCGTCAATGGCCTGCTTGCCGAGAATGACGATATCGGGTTTTTCGGCTTCGACGACGCCCTTCAAAATCTTGGCCACGCCCAGTGGCTCAACATACTCATCGTTCTTCACCAGAATGGCGCGGTCAGCCCCCATGGCGAGCGCGGTGCGCAGCGTTTCCTGCGCCTGGGCGGGGCCGATGGTGACGGCCACAACTTCCGTTGCCTTGCCCGCTTCCTTGAGGCGCACGGCCTCTTCAACGCCGATCTCATCGAAAGGGTTCATGGACATCTTCACGTTGGCCAGTTCAACGCCGGAGCCATCGGCGCGGACGCGGATTTTCACGTTGTAATCGACAACCCGCTTGACAGCGACCAGAACCTTCATCGGCAACCCCTTGAGAATTTGCGGCGGAACCTAGTGAACCACCTACTCCGAGTCAATTCTGCCACCGACATGCCCCATCTGCTTGCGACGCCTTGCCTCAGCGGGAGGTGCGGACGAGCAGCCGTGAACGCAGCAGAAAAGTGATGGCAAGTCCTGCCACGAAGCCCCCGATATGGGCCCACCAGGCAACCTCGACTTCGGCGGACTGGTCGGTTGTGAGCACACTGAAGATCTGCAGCAGGAACCAGCCGCCCAGGACCCAAATGGCCGAAATGCGCAGCGGAATGCGGAAGAACAGCAGTATCCAGACCCGGGCCCTGGGATAGAGCAGCATATAGGCGCCGATCACACCGGACACGGCCGCCGACGCCCCAATGAGAGGGGCGGTTGACGCGGGGCTCATCAGCACATGGGCGAGGGCTCCGGCAATGCCGCAGAGCAGGTAAAACAGCACAAAGGCAAAATAACCAAAGGCGTCCTCGATGTTGTCGGCGAAGACCCAGAGGAACAGCATGTTGGAAATCAGGTGCAGCCAGCCCGCGTGGAGAAACATGTAGGTAAGAAAGGTCAGGGGTTCGGGGATGGGGCTGTATGGAATGTTCTGGGAAAAGGCAGTGGTGAGATCGGAGGGCACAACGCCAAAACTGGTGGCAACGCCTGCGAGCATGGTTTCGGACTGGAAGACGCCAGTCATGAGGAAGATGAGTATGTTGCCCGCGATGATTGTGATCGTTACAAACTGGAAGCGGATGACCTTCAGGGGCGTATCGTCATGGAGGGGGACGAACACTACCGGGTCTTTCCCGGTACCCAGAGGATGTCGCCGGTAGTCTTGGCATTGGCCCAGCGGCTGGCGACAAAGAAGAAGTCGGAGAGGCGGTTGATATAGGTCAGCGCTGGTTCGCTGACATGCTCTCCCTGATGGGACTTGAGCTCAACAATC
>Ga0154020_10008582_pt1 | contig 11835 bp, 5 predicted proteins | sample Klosneuvirus_201_FD_109709 | JGI IMG/M metagenome (GOLD analysis project Ga0154020, IMG submission 109709) | Active sludge microbial communities from wastewater, Klosterneuburg, Austria - Klosneuvirus_20160825_MG | ecosystem: Engineered > WWTP > Aerobic digester > Activated sludge | place... | reverse complement strand
TGGGCGACGAGCGCGGTGAAGTCAGCGCTCGCGGGCGCGAGGCGCGCGCGCAGCCGCTTGGCCACGGCGGCCCCCTCGGGGTGTCTCGGCGCGGGCTTGAACTTCGCGAGGAGCCGCTTCCTCCGGCCGGCGAACAGCTCGGCGAGCGGCTCCTCCGCGAGGCCACCGTCGGCGCGCGTGATCCAGCGATTGCCGGGGAACGATGCGGCGAGGTCGACGGCTTCGAGCAGAGCGGGGGTGCGCGGGTCGGCGTTGTAGGTGAGCAGCGAGAACACGGCGTCCCACGACTCGCGGTTCGAGGCCGAGAACGGCGGATGGCGCACCGCCTTGACCAGGGCCTCGGTGAGGCGCGGGTCTGGCGCGAGGGCCCGCAGCGCGCCGACGAGCCGCGTCGCGACGATCGGCACGGTGCCGCGCATCACGAGCGCGTGGTGGGTGAGGGCGGGCAGATCGGCTGGGTCGCGGTGGGCGAGGCGCGCGTCGAACGCCGCGTCTTGCTGGACGAGCGTCTTGCCCTCGAGCGGGGCCGCCTCCACGCAGCGCGCGACCGCCTCGATCGTGAGGGCGAGGTCGTCCTCGGGGGCGAGGGCCCACAGCGCGACGAGCGCGCGCAGCAACCGGCGGTCGTCGTCTTCTGCGAGGGCCGCGTCACACGCCGCGACGCGCTCCTCGAACGAGGCTGGCGGCGCGGACTCCCCGGGGGCTTCGGCCGGCGCGACCTCTTCGCCGCGCAGCGCGGCCCGCAGCGACTCGAGCTCGGGGACCGGTACGGGCGAGGCGTCGAGGGCCTCGGCGAAGCCGGTGAGCTGCTTCTGTGCGGCGCACGGCAGGTGGTGGAACTCCTGCCCGATCTCGATCGCAGCCACCAGCCGGTCGGTCGCGAAGCGCAGCGACCCCTTGGCGATCGGGCGACGACAGGTGCGGCACGTGGCGCGGCCCGAGGGGGCGATCTCGATGGGCATGACGGCGCGCAGAAGATACCTGCGGCTGCGGCCGAGGGAATGGTCCGTCGAGTCGACCCGGTCGGGGCTACGGCTTCCGCTCGAGCAGCCGCCGTACGATGGCGCTGTAGGTGCAGGCGAGGATGCGGTCGCGCTCCACCGCGGTCGCTCCACCGCGCCGCGGACACCGAGGGAGGCACGCTCGGCGCGGGCTCCTCGTCGGACCGTGAACGTCGGTCGGCGGGCTCAGCGCCGGCGGCGGCGGCCTGCGAGGGCGAGGGCGAGCGCGAACCCGGCGAGCGCGCTCGGGCCGCGGGCCCCGTGCGAGCAGCCACCATCGGCGCCGGCGTCGCCGCCGATGGGCACGCACTTGCTGCTCGGATCGCAGGCGCTGCCCGGCGCACACTCGGCGCTCGTGGAGCACAGCGTCCCGCACGTGCCGTCGCCGCGGCAGCGGTACGGCGCGCAGGGGTGCTCGACGCCGTCCACGATCGACACGAGGCCGTCGGTGGAACACTTGGCCGCGTTGGGCACGCACGCGCCCGAGCGACACACGTTGCCGGCCGCGCACTCGGTGTCGGTGGCGCAGCTCGTGCGACAGCCCTTCTCGCCGCAGGCGTAGGGCGCGCACGAGCGGGGCTCCGCGGCGCGGCAGGCGCCGATTCCGTCGCAGTACGACGCGGCCGTGGCCGTGCCGGTCGTGCAGCTCGAAGGCGCGCACTCCGTGGTGGCAGCGGCGAACGCGGTGCACTTGGTGGTGTCGACGGCGCCGTCGCAGGACATCGCCGTGCAGACGTCGCCCGCACCATCGGCGCACTTTGGGCGATCGCCGCGCGGCCCGCCCTTCACCGGGAAACACGTGCCCACCTTGCCGACGACGTCGCACGCCTCGCACTGGCCGTCGCACGCGGCGCCACAGCACACCCCGTCGACGCAGTACCCGCTGCCGCACTCCACGGCGCTCTTGCACGACGTGCCGACCGAGCGGCTACAGACGCCCTTCTTCCCGGGGTTCGCGCACGAGCTGCCCGCGTCGCAGGCCGCGACGCCGCAGCACACGCCGTCGGTGCACGCGCCCGTCGAGCACTCGGTCGAAGACTTGCACTCGCGGCCGAGGTCGGCGGCCGGGACGCACGCCGAGGCCGCGCAGTAGAAGCCCGCGGCGCAGTCGTCTTTCGTGGTGCACTTCGACTTGCAGCTCGCCGCGTCGCACGTGTAGGCGCCGCACGACTTCGCGACGTCGAGGCACTTGCCTCCGCCGTCGCAGAAGCTCGCGTGGGTCTCGATCCCGGTGGCGCAGGCGTTGGCGCTGCACGGGGTGGTCGGCTTCGGGTAGTTGCACTTGGCGCCGTCCACGCCGTCGCAGGCCTGTCCGCAGGTGCCGCCGACGCCGACCCCAGAGCACGCGGGGCGGCCGACGGGGACGCCCGTCACCGCCTTGCACGCGCCCACCGAGCCCGTCGCGTTGCACGTCTCGCACTGACCCTTGCACGCGACGTTGCAGCACACGCCGTCGGTGCAGGCGCCGCTCGTGCAGTCGTCGTCCTTGCCGCACGCGACGCCGTTCGCCTTGCGGGGGACGCACGCGCCCGCCGTGCACGTGTAGCCCTTGCTGCAGTCGGTGGGCAGGGTGCAGGTCGTGACGCACGCGCCCGCGCTGCAGAGGCCGTACGCGCCACAGCTCCGCGACGCGTGCGGAGCGCCGCTCGGGACGTCGACGCACGTGCCGAGAGAGCCCGCGACGTCGCACGCCTGACACGGCTTTCCGTTGCAAGCGCTGTTGCAGCACACGCCGTCGACGCAGAGGCCCGACGCGCAGTCGATCGCGAGGGTGCACGCCTGGCCGTTCGGCATCGTCTGGAACACCTCGGCCGACGAGGTGGGGCCGCCGAGGGAGAAGCCGCCCGCGACGAGGACGCTGCTGCCCGTCGCGCCGAGGGGAGCCGTCCCGTGATCGAAGCGGAGTGCTCCCATCGAGGTGACCGGGGCCGACGACGAGGACATGCCCGGGGTGAGGAGCTCGGCGGCCGAGATGCCGTCGTAGCCCCCCGTGACGAGCCAGCGCCCGTCGGCCATCGGCGCTGCGCCGAAGCCCGTGTTGCGGGTGACGACGAGCGTGCCGGAGGGCGACCACGTCTTGGCGGCGACGTCGAAGACCTCGACGATGGCGTTGTCGCCCCCGGCGCAGAGCACGTTGCCCGAAGGGAGTGGGATCATCACGGGCTTGCGGTGCGTCGCGGTCATCGAGCCAGTGGTCGTCCACTTGTTGGTCGCGATGTCCCACAGCTCCGCCGCCGAGCCGCTGCCCGCGGCGACGAGCACCTTGCCGGCGGACGGCAGGACGATCGCGCCGGGGTGGTCGTGGATGAACGTGGTCGTGCTGGTCGTGGTCCAGGTCCGGGTGGTCGGATCGAAGGCGAGCATGTGATCGGTGCCGCCCACGTTGCCCGCGAGGTACACGGCCCCGCTCGTCGGGTGCAGGATCGCGCGTTGCTGTGCCCGCGGAGACGGGAGGTCGCCGGCCGCGGTCCAGGCCCCGGTGGCCGGGTCGAAGGTCTCGCTCTTGGCCTCGCCGCCGTAGCCGCCCGCGACGAGCACGAGGCCGCTCTTGAGCCGCGTCGCCGAGCCGAACCAGCGAGCGAGCTTCATGGATCCCGTGCTGGTCCACAGGCCCGTGGCGGGGTCGAAGATCTCCGCGGTGGAGAACGTGAAGGTTCCATCGGTGCCGCCGGCGACGAGCACGCGACCGTCGGCCAGCGTGGCCACGTGAGGCGCCCGGCGCTTGGCGCTCATCGGCGCCACGGTCTTCCACGCCGGATCGACCGTGACGGGGAAGCTGAGCCCCGGAGGGAGCGAGAGCGAGAGCGCGTCCCCCTCGAGCTGCGGCGTGAGCGCGACGCGCGCGCCGTGAGCGTCCACCGCGAACGCGGCCTCGGTCTCGAGGCGCACGTGCCCGTCGGCGGAGAACGCGCGCACGAGCCCCTCCTCGATCTTCACGGAGGCCACGCCCGGCCCGCGCCGCACGAGCCAGCGCGAGGGACCGGCCGCAGGGTCGTGCACGCGACGGAGCTCCTCGTAGCGGTGCGCCTCGAGTACGTGAACCACGTCGACCTGGGCGGCGGCGCGGGCGAACACCACGGCGCCGCTCGTCACGGACGGGGCGCGGGGCCCGACGCCGACCGGTGCGAGCTCGATCCAGAAGTCGGGGTCGCCCGCGTGCGCGATGCGGGTAGGCGCCTCCGCCGTCGTGGGGACGGTCACTCGGAGAGCGTTCTCGCCCGCGGGGCGGAAGCCGCCGATCCCGGCCGTCGGCACGTTGCGGAACCCGGCCCCGGTGCGCTCGAGCGAAGCGGCGGAGAGGTGCGCGCGCACCTCGGGGATCGCCGCGACCGCGGAGACGATCTCCCGGGCCGTGTCGGGGGCGGGGTCGACCTTCGGCGGTTCGGCGCGGCAGCCGGCGAGGAGGGAAGGCGCGAGGAGGCAGGGGGCGAGGCGGCGAAGCATCGCGGCCCCCTCCGCAAGGGTCGGACCAGCCTGGACGAAGCGGTGCAGGCTAGAAAGCCGGGACGATCACGCGCAAGGCGGCGTTGCGCAACATGAGGTGCAACGCGACGGGCGTTGCAGTGGACGATCAATCCGTCGGCTCGATGCGGAGCCGGCGCATCCACCGCTGCAGCTGCTGGCGGTGCTTGCCGAGCGCGACGGCCGCCTGGGTCACGTTGCCCTGGTGGGCCCGGAGCGCCGCGAGCACGCGTTGGCGCAGCTCCTCGTCCTCTTCATCGTCGGGCAAGGGTGGCGGCTCCGACGTGGCGGTGGGTGCGACTGCGTTCGGGAGGTCGGCCAGCTCGATGGGCCTCCCCTCGGCGAGGACCGCCGCGGCCTCGATCGCCTTGACCAGTCCCCTCACGTTGAGCGGCCAGTCGTGCGCGACGAGGGCCCGGCCCGCGGTCACGGTGCACGACCGCCGACCACGCCCTTCGAGCGCGTGTGCGACGAGCGCGCCCAGATCCTCGCGCCGATCGCGGAGCGGCGGGAGCACGCCGACCCAGCCCGCGAGGCGGGCGTAGAGGTCGGCGCGGAAGCGCTGTTCGCCAACGAGGCGCTCGAGATCGCGGTGCGTCGCGGCGACCACCCGCACGTCGACCCGCACCGGCTGCACCGAGCCCACCGGGACGACCTCGCGCGCGTCGAGCACGCGCAGGAGGCGGGTCTGCGCCGAGGGGGGCAGCTCGCCGATCTCGTCGAGGAACAGCGTGCCCTGGTGGGCGGCCTCGACGTAGCCCCGACGATCCCCGGTGGCCCCCGTGAAGGCGCCGCGCCGGTGCCCGAAGAGCTCGCTCTCGACCAGCCCCTCGACCAGCGCTCCGCAGTTGACCGCGACGAACGGCCCCGACCGGCCCGACAGCTGGTGCACGTGTCGCGCGAGGACCTCCTTGCCCGTGCCCGTCTCGCCGACGAGGAGCAGCGAGACCTCGGTGGGCGCGAGCCGACGGAGACGCTCGGCGAGCGAGGCGAAGGCCGGCGAGGCGCTGCGCGTCGGACCGAGCTCGGTGGTCAGGGGACCACGACGGGGCCCGTGGCGGAGCACGAGCACGGTGTGCCCCACCTCGAGCGCCCCGCCCTCGTCGAGGATCGTGGGGCCGACGAGCGGCCGGCCGCCGATCGCGGTGCCGTTGCGGCTGCCGAGGTCCTCGACCACGAGGCGGTCCCCCACGCGGATGCGCGCGTGACGACGCGAGGCGTAGGGATCGTCGAGGGCGATCTCGAGCGAGCGACCGCGACGCACGACGTCGGGCCCACCACCGCCGACGATCACCTCGTCGACCTCGTCGAGCTCGACGACGAGCGAGGGCGGCGCGTCGAGCCGGTCGTAGCAGAGGACCGCGACGAGCCGCGGCGAGAGCGCCTTGCGGCGGAGCGCTTGCTCGTCCGCCGGCGACTCCAGGGTCTCGATCGGCTTCTGCGCCACGGTCTCAGTCTAGCGTCTCGCGCGCGCCTGGCCTCGATCTGCGATACTGCCCCCGTGGAGGCGGGGTCGGTCGTCGGCGGTAGGTTCGCGATCGAGCGCCACGTCCACACGGGCGGGATGGGGCGGGTCTTCGTCGCGGTCGATCGAGGGCAGGGGGGGCGCGTCGCGCTGAAGGTCCCCCGCGCCGAGGGCGAACCGATCGCTTCTCGCCGGCTCGCGCGCGAGGCCGCGATCCTGGGCGAGCTCGGTGAGCAGCCCGGGCTCGCCGCCCACGTCGAGCACGGCGTCGAGGATGGCGTTCCATGGCTCGCGACGCGATGGATCGACGGCCCGACCCTAGCGACCCGGATCGCCCGTGAGGGTCCGCTCGACGTGTCCGAGGCGCTCGCGATGCTGGCGACCCTCGTCGGGGCGGTCGCCGAGCTACACGCGCACGGCGCCGTGCACCGGGATCTGTCACCGTCCAACGTCCTCCTGCGCGACGACGACCCAAGGGACCCGGTCCTCGTCGACTTCGGGGCGGCCCGCGACGACAGCGCCGGCGAGACCGCCGCGGGGTCCTTCGTGGGCACCCCTGGCTTCCTCGCGCCGGAGCAGGCGCGGGGCAGCAGTGACGTCGACGCGCGGGTCGACGTGTGGGGGCTCGGCGCGCTCCTGCACTTCGCGCTGACCGCCGAGGTGCCGTTGCCGGGGCGCACGACGACGACGCTCCTCGCCCGCGTGCTCTTCGAGGATCCGCCGTGGCTGTGCGATCTGCGCCCCGGGATCCCGTCGAGCGTCGCCGCGTTCGCCCAGCGCCTCCTCGCGCGCGACCGCGCCGAGAGACCCCGCGACGCCGCGGCGGTGCTCCGCGCGCTGCCGCGCCTCGAGGGAGATCTCGAGGCGATCGCGCCGGCGAGGGAGCAGGTGGCTGGCACGTTGCTCGTGGTGCGAGGCGCAGACGTCGACGCAACGGTGGCCGACGCCCTGCGCACGCTGCCGGGGTGGGCGCAGCTCCCCGATCGCACGCTGGTGGCCTTTTGCCGCGGCGAGGCGCACGCCGCCGAGGCCGCGCAGGCGCTGCGGCGCGCGCGGCCAGACGTCCGCGTCGCGCTCGCGACCGGGGACACCTTCGGGGAGGCGGCCGATCGCCTGGACACCCTCGAAGGCGCGCCGACCTCTCTGCACCCGGACGACCCTGACGTGACCCCCGGCGCCGTGCTCGCCGACCGCTACACGCTCGAGCGCCCCCTCGGCGCCGGCGGCATGGGCGAGGTGTGGAGCGCTCGCCACCGTACGCTCGGCTCGCCGGTCGCGATCAAGCTGTTGCACGGCTCCCTGGTCGAGCACCCCGAGCTGCGGCGCCGCTTCCTCGACGAGGCGCGCATCACCGCGCGGCTCGACAGCGCAAACGCCGTGCGCGTGTTCGATTTCGGCGTGACGGCGCGAGGGCGGCCCTTCCTCGCCATGGAGCGGATCGACGGCGAGGCGCTCTCGGACCGCATCGCGCGCGAGGGGCGCCTGACACCGATCCGCGCGGTCGAGTTCCTGGGGCAGGCGGCGCGCGCGATCGATCGCGCCCACGCGCTCGGCATCGTGCACCGCGACCTCAAGCCCGCGAACGTGCTCGTGACGCGCGACGAGGATGGTCGCGAGGTCGCGAAGCTGGTCGACTTCGGCATCGCCAAGCTCGCGGGCGGGCTCGCCGCCGAGTCGCCGTCGAGCGAGCGCCACGGGCCCCTCGATCGCACGCGCGCCGGGCTCGGTACTCCAGCGTACATGTCGCCGGAGCAGGTGCGGGGAGACCCCTCCGTCGGGCCGGCGACCGACCGGTTCGCGCTCGGCGTCGTGGCGTTCCACTGCCTGACCGGCCGGCTGCCCTGGAGCGCGCGCGACGTGCCGGGGACCTTCGCCGAGATCCTCGAGGGCCGGCTCCCGACCACCGCGGGGGAACTCCCCCCAGCGTTCGATGCGTGGTTCGCGCGGGCCTGCGCGACCGACCCGGACGAGCGCTTCGCGTCGGCGCGCGAGAGCGTCGAGGGGCTCGCGGTGGCGCTCGGTCTCGCCCCACGATCGTCTCGCGCGCGCTGGATCGGCCTCGCGGTCGCGATCGGCGTGGGGGTGACGGTGATCGGGCTGCGCCTCCGGCGCCCGGACGTCGCGCCGATCCCCGCCGTCGCCGCGAGCGTGTCGGCCGATCGCGTCGAGAGTCCGCGGCCCTCCGTCGTCGTGGTGCCCGTGTCGGTCGCTCCGCCAGCCTCGATCGTCGTCGCTCCACCTTCCGTCGTCGTCGCGAAGGGACCGAAAATGGTGGTGTCGGTGGCCGCAGCTCCGTCGTCCCTGGCCGTGCCCTCGGCAGCGCCCTCGTCGTCCATCGCCGCGACGCCACCGGCGAGCGCCTCGGCGAGCGGGGTGGGCTGGCTCGAGTCGAGGCAGTAAGCTGGCGCTCCGATGAGGGGGAGGTGGATCTCGGGGATGGCGCTCACGGCGCTGCTCGCGACCCACGCGCACGCCGAGACCGACCCGGCCGGGGCCCAGGTCCTGTTCGACGAGGGGCAGAAGCTCGTGGCCAGCGGCGACTACCCGAGCGCGTGCCCGAAGTTCGCCGCGAGTCACCGCCTCGAGCCGGCGATCGGCACGCTGATCAACCTCGCCGATTGCTACGAGCACGTCGGCAAGCTGGCGAGCGCGTGGGCCCGCTACCTCGACGCCGCCACGATGGCGGAGCGCGCGGGGCAGCCCGCGCGGGCCAAGAAGGCGCGCGAGCACGCGAAGGCGCTGGAGCCGCGCCTCTCCAGGCTGATCATCGTGGTCGAGGGCGTGGGCTACGCCGAGGTCCGCCGAGACGAGTTCGTGATCGAGCCCGCGGGCTACGGGCTCGCGGTGCCGGTCGATCCCGGGCGCCACGTCGTGCGCGCGACGGGGCCGGGGGTCGCGCCGTTCGAGGCCGCGGTCGACGTGGAGGGCGAGGGCAACGTGGTGCGCGTCGTGGTGAAGCCGAGTACCGCGGTCGCGCCCGTCGACCTGCCTCACACGGGTCGATCGCAGCGCCTCGTCGCGGTGGTGGTGGGCAGCCTCGGCCTCGTCTCCCTCGGGGTCGCCGCGGGCTTCGGGCTCCGCGCGCGCAGCCGGTGGGGCGAGGCGCAGGGCGACTGCGAGGGGACGGTGTGCGGGCCGCGCGGCGTCGCGCTCGCCGCCGAGGCGAACCGCGCGGCCGGGCTCGCCGACATCGGGCTCGTCGTCGGTGGAGTCGCGGTCGTCGCGGGGGTCGTGCTGTTCTTCACCGCTCCGCGCGCGGCGCCGCCCGCGTCCGCGCGCCTGTACCCGCTCGTCGGTCGCGACACGGTCGGGGTCGGCCTGGTGGGAGCCTTCTAGTGGCAGAGCACTTGCAGCGGAGAGCGCCGATGGCGTGGCGAAAGGCGCTCGGCCTGTGGCTCCTCGGGGTGCTTCTCGGGTGCGGCCGCGTGCTCGGTGTGGAGGCGGTGACGCTGCGCGACGGCGACCCGAACAGCGACGTAGGCTTGGAAATCAAGCCGCCGATCGACACCGGCCCCGCCAGCGACGACGGGCCCCTCGACGTCGCGGACGCCCTCGAGGCCTGCGAGCCAGGGGAGCCGATCGGGGTGGTGGGTGCAACGTACGGCGCAACGGTCCTCGCCGATGCACCCCTCGGGTACTGGCCGCTCGACGAGGCGCCCGGCGCCGACGAGGGCGCCGACCTCTCCGGGCACGGGCACCCCGCGCTCGCGCTCGGCACGATCTACTTCGGAGAGGTGGGGGCCCTGGCGCGCGCAGCGAACGGCGCAGCTCGCACGGACGGGTTCAGCTACCTCTCGGTCGGCAAGTCGTTCGACGTGGGACCCTACCGGTCGTTCACCGTCGAGGCGTGGGTGAAGCCGAGTCAGCTCGACGCGCAGTTCCGCTTCGTGTGGGGCAACGAGAAGCTCGAGCCCGCGTCGAAGCGACAAGGCATCGAGCTCTACCTGCGCTCGACGGAGACGAACTTCATCCGCACCCACGACGGCGCGCCCGCGGGCAATGCCAGCAGCGGCCCGCTCGTCGTCGGCGTCTTCCACCACCTCGTCGTTCGCTACGACGGCGTGCGTCGCGTCTCGAGCCTGCTCGTCGACGGCAAGCTCGCGAGCGAGAACGCCGACTTCGGGCCGAGCGACGTGACCTCCAGCGCGCCCTTCACGTTCGGCGCCGACGGCGCGCTCGGGGGCTCACCGTTCGAGGGCACGCTCGACGAGCTCGCGATCTACGACCACGTGCTTCCGTGCGCCCGCGTCCGCGCGCACCTCGCGGCCGCGAAGCTGCCCTGAACGACGTCGCACCCCCGCCAGTCGCGATCCGACGTGATCGTTCTTCGTGAAGTTTTCTGTGACCCGATCCGCAGCGCGAGGTGCACCAGCATCTTCATGAAGCGCACGTCCTCTCTGGTCGCGGTCGTCACGCTCGGCATGCTCGTCGGATGTGGGGGCAGCCCCGACCCCGAGAGCGGCGTGCTCGACGACACGGGCGATCCGGGCGGAGAGACCGGCGGCGGCTTCGAGCTCGACGGCGGCGACGGCGGCCTCGGTCTCGACGGGGGCGTGGCCTTCGACGACCTGGTCATCGAGCCCAGCAACGCGGTCGTCACCATCGACACCTCCACCACGCCGCCGACCGCCGCGACCCTCGCGTACAAGGGCACGATCAACAGTGGAGGCACGCTGAAGGACGTGACGTCCGGCCTCTCGCTGACCCTCGACGACACCGGCGTCGGCGCGTTCACCGAGACCACGTTCAACTCGGTCACGTCCTTGCCCGGGGGCAAGCTCGGCATCACGACGGTGGTCCGCGGCAGCGCCGAGGGCAAGACGGGCTACGCGAACCTCACGGTCATCCAGCTCCGCAAGAAGGGCGAGAAGAAGGACTTCTTCTTCACGGTGCCGTACCTCGGCAAGCCGAGCCCCGACCGCGACGTGCTCACCTTCGGCACCAACATCAAGCAGGTCGACGTCGCGTTCAACATGGACACGACCGGGTCCATGGGCGGCGCCGTCACCAACCTGCGCACCAACCTGTCGACCACCGTGATACCGGCGCTGTCCAAGGCGATCCCGAGCGTCGGCGTCGCGATCGTCGACCACAAGGACTACCCCGTGTGCAGCCACGGCGGGGCCGGCTACGGCACCTTCCCTGGCGATTTCCCGGCCAAGGTGCACCAGATCGTCACCACCGACATCGCGAAGGCGCAGGCCGCCACGACCAAATACGTGGCGAGCGGCGGCGCGGACGGTCCCGAGTCCCAGATCCCCTCGATGTGGCACATCCTCACCGGCGGCGCGCTGAACTGGACGGGTGGCACGGTGGCCGCGCACACGCCCGCGCCCGGCACGTTCGGCGGCGTGGACTTCCGGCCGGGCTCGCTGCCCGTCGTGGTGTTGATGACCGACGTGTCGTGGCACGACGCCAAGCGCGACCCGTACTGCGCGAGCGTGACCAAGCCGCCGTCGCTCGAGGACACCAAGAAGGCCTTCGCCGACCGCAACGCGCGCTTCGTCGATCTCATGGCCGTGTGGTCCTACCCCGGGTACACGCCGCCGCCGCCGGACGAAGCGCAGGCCAACGAGCTCTCGGACGCGACCAAGAGCAACCTCCCCGTCGTCGCCTTCGGCGCGTGCAAGAGCGGGTCGGGCTGCTGCACGGGCGTCGACGGCGCCGGCCGCGCGGCCACGGGTCCGGGCGGGACCTGCCGGCTCAACTTCCTCTACAAGTCCGACGGCACGGGGCTCACCGACTCGGTCGTGAAGGCGATCCAGGCGATCAGCGTCGGCAGCCAGTTCGACGTGACGGCGGTCCCGAGCAACGACCCGACGAACGCTCCCGGCGAGGACGGCAAGCCCGTGGACGCGCTCCAGTTCATGAAGGCCCTCCGCGCGATGGACGAGGGCGACGCCGCCG
>Ga0154020_10008581_pt1 | contig 11837 bp, 9 predicted proteins | sample Klosneuvirus_201_FD_109709 | JGI IMG/M metagenome (GOLD analysis project Ga0154020, IMG submission 109709) | Active sludge microbial communities from wastewater, Klosterneuburg, Austria - Klosneuvirus_20160825_MG | ecosystem: Engineered > WWTP > Aerobic digester > Activated sludge | place... | reverse complement strand
GCGTCGTAGCCGCTGCTCATCACCATGCCGGCCACGCCCATGAAGCTGGCGGCGCTGAGGTATTCGCCGGAGATGGCGCTGGCGTTCCAGCCCACGCTCACGCTGCGTCCCGCGACGAAGAAGTCGCTGGCGGTCTTGGAGGTCTTGGCCGAGCGAAAGCCCATCCAGATCGTCACGAAGACAGTGACGGCGCTGAAGGCGAGGATGTAGGGGTCGATGTTCATGCGCATCCTCTATTTCGCTTCGTCGCGGGAGACTTCAGCGACTTCAGCCTCTTCGAGCGCAATGGAGCGCCGGATGAACACCCAGGCGATGACCCAAACGAAGGGGAAGAATAGTACGCCAAGCAGCAGCCAGGTGAGAGTGAAACCACCAACCCGCGTAGCCATCAGCTCGGGAAAGAAATAGTTCAGCAGCGGCAGGCCAAGCAGCGCGACGAGAAACGTGCCGGCGCAGGCGATGGAGAGCTTGAGCTGGCGTTCCATGAGGCTGTGAAGGAATGCCTCGCTGTGCATGTCCGGCTTTTCGGTCGGCTGGGAGTCCATAAGTCCGAGGTGTGTAGCAAAGGCGGGAGGCAGGGGCAATCCTTGAGTCAGGTCAACTAGCAAACCTCAGGAAGCAGGGGGACAAGCATCAGGAGAGTCGATGAGGAACGTGCAGTAAATCCGACGTAACTGCGCCACTGAGTTTCTGTTCGAGTCGATCGGGACTACAATGAGGCTGGCAGAATATCTGCCGCTCTTCCGCCCTCGACATATTCTTCAAGAATCAGACGAAGCTTAACGCGTCGAAGCAGCCGCTAAATTGGATTCAACCGAGAGAGAAACCCTTGTCGACCGATTCCTTGCGACCGACACAGGGACGTCACTCAGCTTGAGGGCAGGACAAACTCCGGTCGATTCATCAAGGTTGTCCTCGTCCCTTAGACAAAGAGTGGGGGGAGATTCGCTTTGGCTTTTGGACAGGCTCCGCCCCTCGATTCAAGCTGACGCTCAATCCGACTATTCCCGTGAAAACGTATAGATCGGAGGCGATCGCTCCGAAGACCAAGTAAAAGAAAACAACCTTCGCAATGAAGTAGGTAAAGAGGAACAAATTGACTCGACGGACGACTCCGTCTCCTTTGAGTCGATTGTTCCACAACACCCGAAGTCCGACAGCCAGAAACGCGGAAAAGGCCAGCAGCCCCCAAATTCCAAACGGAATGATGATCGACCGCCAACCGCTGTGGTAATCGCCGGCAAGAATCATCATCTCGTAATCTTGGGCCATCCCCATTCGATACGCCTCCTGCTCGAGCCGGTAGGTCGACTGGCTGGCTGTGTATCCCTTCCCCAACCAAAAATGTCGGGCAATTTCCGGCTGAAGCTCTTTCCACATGTCCTCGCGCCACTTAGTTGAGTTCTCGGCATCCGCTCGCGCCACCTTACTCACCGGCACCAACGGAAGCATGCTCAAGCTGCGCTGGATGGCCATGGGCATCGAACCAGCCGTAAGATAGGCCGCAATTAGTCCCATGAATGTAAATCCAAGCAGGGCAGGAAAAAAACGCGTTCGGAAGAGGCCTTCGTTGAAGAACTGGATGACGAAAAGCAGGCCGAACATGCCCAAGGTGGATCGAAACCCACCGAGCATACTAAAGGCGACCACGACGAGAAAAAGCCCCATTCGCCATGGCCGGGTCCAGTCCAACATCCCTCGGGCGCCCCATCGGATAAGGAACAATGGCGCCAATGCCAATCCAGCCACACCAAATCCGCTGAATCTCGAAATACCGATGGCAGCGAAATCCGTCGAGTAATCCTTGCTGACCAGATGCATGGCGTAGTCGGTGGGAAAAATGGCGTAAAGAATCCAAGCCGCCGGACCAGCGACATAAGCCAAAGTACTCACCGCAGCAGTGACACCTGAGCCAAAGTGGAGAACCGCAAGGAGTGAAGCTTTCTCCGGGAGGATAGGTCGGACGCTGAGAGCAAAGTAGCCCGCAATGGCGAACCAAATGAGGTAATACTTTTTCCCTCCAATTACATTCGCGCCCAATGAACGGACGCCAACACCACCGGTCATCTGAGCCGTCACGAGGACAATCAAACCAAAGGCGATCAAGGTCCACGTGACCGCAGGTACATGAAGGAGACGAAGGGTGGGATCCAGGAAGCGATTCAGCACCGTCATTCCAAGACTCACCGCCGTCATCAACATCCAAAGGTAGGGTTGGCCGGGGAGAAAGATTACAATTAGGGAAGCGTGCCAAACGGCGACAAGCATCGCATGGTGGGACTTGAGAACAACCGGAAGAACGAGGACTGAGACCACCAAGCCAACAATCGCGAGAGACTCTGATTCGGTCGGATCGGCGAGGAGGTAGCCGATCAACGCAGCGATCGGGAGTATGATCGCCAGAATGATCAGGCGCTGAGGAATTGCAGATGAACTGGTCATTTTCCGGCAAAACTACACGGGAACATCGGCATAAAGTAAAACAGTATTAGCATTCTACAGATGAGGGTCACGTTATCTCGAATCCAGATTCCACGAGAAGGAATCACTCAAAATTGCCCGGTTATCTTTGGTGTACACCAGCTCAGACCGTGTTCGGGGCGTGGCGGTTCAAAATACGAAAGTCACCCCAGAGCTCTGGAGCCAACTTGCCGGTACAACTCTACGAAACGATCAGCCATGGTTTCTTTGGAAAGGTAATGGCGAACCCGCTCCAGCGAATGTTGAGTAACCTTTCCGTAGGAAAAAAGTGGGTGTTTACACGCAGCGCGAATCGCCTGGGCGCACCCTCCGATATCTCCAGGCTCAAATAGAAGTCCGTTTTCGTCCGGCCAAATGTAATCCACAATGCCTCCAACCTTCGAGGCCAACACCGGCACGCCCGCAACGGCTGCTTCCTTTACGGCGTTCGGGCTGTTGTCGCAGCGAGTGGGATAGATCATCAACGTCGCCTCTGCGAGCAGCCCTGCAATCTCTGAGGCGGTCTTGCTTCCAAGAAAACGGATGCGTCTCCAGACCGAGGAGGACACCTCAGTCTTCAAAGATTCACGAAATGACTCATCAACGCCTCCGACACAGACAAGTTCGAAATCCACCTCGGTTGCCAACGAATCCAAGGACCGAACCAAGACATCAGAGCCCTTCAAAAAGTTGAAGCCGCCAACGAAGAGAAACTGAAAAGGAGAACGGCGGGGACGCCTCTCGACCTGGGAGAAAACTTCCAAAGGAGCATGTTCCACCTGATGCAAATCAAGGTCGGGATAACGCCGGCGCAGGTATCGGATTGCAAACGAGGATTCAGCCGTGACAGTCCGCGCTCCGCGGAAGGCTAGATCCTCCAGGTAGGCGTGGAACCGGTCATATCGATTCAGCGGCACGCTTTCTCCGATCCAATTCAACAACCCTTGGCTGGTGACGAGATAAGGATACCCAAGTCGCCCGGCAACCAACGCAGCACCACCCTCAGTTCCCCAAGCGTGAACCACATCCGGCTCGATTCTCGCCAGTTCACGCCGAATCAACAACGTATCCAGCCAGTAGAATGACGGCGCACGCAACCCTCCAATCGTTTTGATCAGATGGAATACCACTCCATTCCGCTCAAAAGTCTGGGAACGGGCGAAATGTTTTCGGAGCACCACGATATGCAACTGGATATCCGCCCGCTTTTCCAATTCTCCGAGTAATACACGTTGCCAGGATGCCGGATGCATCTTGGGCAGACTTCGCAGTTCCGGACTGATATCCTCAAGCCACTCAATCGGGAAAAAGGAAATCCACGCTATGACAAGCCGACGGTTTAACGTGACGGAGTTCAAGGCAGGAGAGAAAGCAGGGGCGCGGCGCTAATCTTTTCGGACACGAAAAAGGCCAATCACCGAAATACCATGAAACGGGAACATCTTGCGGAACGGGACGGTGTCCAGCCAGATGGCCGCCTTGGCACCCAACAATTTTTCGGCAGCACTGCTGAAAATTGGGAGACGTGTCGCATCGAATCCCCAATCGACCCACTCCAGCCCACAATGACGTTCCGCCAGGCTGCGAAGGTGCCAGTGGTCCCAGGATTGTAGATGCCCCTCGTTCACAAAGGAAATATCCACCTTCCTCGTGAACAACAGATTCAAATACCGCAGATTGGGAACTGCGATCAGAACATACTGCCGGGAAATTTGCGCAAGTTCGGACAGCGTCTTGCGTGGATTCTCCACGTGTTCGAGCACATGAAAACAGGTAACGATGTCGAATGATCGCTGGCCAAATTGTTGCACAGGCCGCTCCGGGTCCAGTTGAACCGCAGCGCTAAAACGAGCCGCCCGCTTCACACACTCAGGGTCTACGTCAGCACCCGTTACTTTGAACCCGGCATTGCCGAAAATTTGCAAGGTCTCCCCGCGACCACACCCATAATCGAGGACCGTTTCACCCGCGGGCGACACATGCCGGAGAAGGACCTCCAGACTCGCATGCTTCCAATGCGTCTCATAGAACGCCTCACGATCCTTGGTAGGATCGATTTCGTACGGCAGATGTTTGGATCGCGCAACAGTGGCAGACATTCGATGCTTTGAGTTATGGTCAGTCAAAAAGTAACAGGTAAGAGTCTACAATTCAGATGGCAGCTCAAAAACATTTTTCCCGCAGCGTCATCAATTCGTACCCGAAGACGGCCGAGCCAACTACTTCACCCGGCCACCACTTGTTATCGGAAACTGCCATCGCGAGGTAACATTGACAGCTCAAAATTATGACCTGTCGCTTCGATGACTGCTGCCGATGACAACAGGAATCGACCTATCATTAGGTCAAATGCCGCCGAACATTCGTGTTACCGCTTGACTCAAAGAAGCCACGCCAACGACGATCCGCCGACGCAGACAACCATGTCAAAACCCACACCAATGCAAGACATCCATGAGTGAGCTGCAAAGGTTTTGGGAAAGATCATGGCGTTCCGCCGTCGTCTGGTCCTGGATCTTCAACGGGCTGCGGCTTTCGGCAGTTCTCATCCTGCTCCCGCTGCTGATCCGAGCCCTGAGCAAGTCGGACATGGGATTTTACATGATTCTGGCGAATCTCGTGAGCTTCGTCCCGCTGCTCGACATGGGATTCCTCCCCTCCATCGCGCGCAGCATCAGCTACGCGATGGCTGGTGCCAAGGAATTGAAGGCACACGGCACGGAATCTCCGTCTGAAGGCGGCGGCCAACCAAACTTCCCCCTCCTCTGGCAACTGCTGTCGACAACGCGCAGGCTGTATCAATTACTCGCGCTGGTGGTCTTCGTCGGAGTCGGCGCCTGGGGCACCTTCGCCGTCGGGCTCAAGATCAATGAAACCACACAACCAGAACAAGCCTGGCTCGCATGGTGGATGACTCTTGCCGGCGTGGTGTTTGAAATGTACTCCGGCTGGTGGAGCACTTACTTGCGCGGGTTGAACCAAGTGCTGGCTGCGACCAGAATCCTCGCGGCCGCCTACCTTCTGCGCCTCCTGCTTGCAGCGATTCTGTTGCTCGCAGGCGCCGGATTACTAAGCGTCCCCATCGCGGCGTTGATTTCCAGCTTCGTGCTCCGAAGCCTTTCCAGAAGGCTCGCCCTCCGTTTTCTCAACGCATCGCCCCAACCTGAAATCAGTCGGGGCGAGGTATCTAAGCTTCTGCGGATTTTGTGGCCCAACAGTTGGCGGGTAGGAGTCCATTGCCTCAGCAACTCTCTACTCATCCACCTGAATGTCACCGTCCTGTGTCCTCAACTCCTTGGTCTTGAAGCCACGGGACAATATGGCTTGTCGCTGCAGGTTGTGACTGTGATGCAGGGAATGGCAAGCGTCTGGTTGCTGGTAAAATGGCCGATTATCGGCCAGTACATTTCCCGTCAGGATTGGCCGCCGCTTCGCACACTCGTACGTCAACGGCTCCTCCTGCAATACGGCACCTACGCAATCATGGCCATTGTCGCAGTCCCGGTCGCCCCGCTCCTGTTGGAAGCGATCAAGTCGAATAAGACCCTGATCCCCTCTATCTGGCTGGTCTTTCTTGTGATCTACGGATTTGCCGAAATGCATCTATCGTCTTGGGCAACTCTCGTATCGCTTGGCAACCGTCTGCCCTATTTGTCCTTCACCGTGGCCACCAATATCGTCGGGCTCGTTCTCTCGTTCCTCCTGTTCGCTTTCACAGACCTCGAAATTGGAGCTCTGGTCATCGGACCTTTGCTCGCTGGAACCGCCCACAATTACTGGCGGTGGCCAAGGGAAGGTTGCCGGGTTTTGCACACGTCGTGGGTGAATTTGTTCGCGCCACGTCGCGCGTCCTAAAATCAAAGATGTTTGAGGATGCGTTGACGTTCGAGAATCGTTGTTGGACTCGACAATGCAATCTCGTCATGTCAGGTTCATGAGATAGTTCATGAATCCTTTGTCGTGGACTTGATCAGGTTGTAGTTCGAACCGACATTTGAGGGAAATGAGAGCCTTAGTCACGGCCATTGCGCTGTTTTTTTGCGATTTTCTTGGAAGAGCTGAATCCGCCGCCACGATCGAATTGAACACGAATTCGAATCTCGGCGTTGCCCTCAGTAATGCCCCCAATGGAACGCTGATTCGAATACCGGCGGGCATTTACCCCGTAGTTCCAAGCAAAGTTCTTAGCAATGGTGTCGGCGGCATCAATCTGTTCAACAAAACGAACATCACAATCGAGGGGGTGCCGGGAGCAACCATCATCGATGGCACAAGTGCTCTTGGAGAAATCATATATCTGACAAATTCCTCCCACGTCACTCTTCGTGGACTGACCATCAAAGGGCTGGTCGTCACGAATTACACTCTGGTGTCCGCCATCGGCCATGTATGGGCAAGTCTGTCCATGTATGCCGTGGATAACATCACGGTGGAAAACTGCAGATTTATCGATGGCCACGATCACGGGATACACGACATGGGCGCACAGCAAAATTGGAACACGATTTCCACCAACAATATCGTGATACGTGGCAATTATTTCGACAACTTCGGAAGTGCACGCACAAACGAGGTCGTCGTTGTGGACGGCACCGCGATAGTCCCCACCGGATGGACGGTGATTGAAAATGAATTCCGGAATTGTCTTAGATGCATCGAACCATATTCAGAGAGCGACTCAGTTCCTAATCCGTTCTTCAACTGCGTCATACGTAGTAATCGTATGATCAATACGATCGATTCCGCCATACTTACTGCCGGTTCAACAAACGGCAACCAACTGCTGATCGAGGGTAACTACATCTACAACGATCCCGGATACACGCGCCGAGGCTCCAATATGTATCCCGGATTCGGAATAGAGCTAAACGATGGACATGGGCACACCATCCGGGGGAACCAGCTCATCAACGTCGCCCACACCGGAATCGCCATTGGCGGGAGCGCCCGGCACGTCACTGATGTGCTGATCGAAAGCAATGTCATTGAAAACACCGACGCAAGAAATCAAGGATTTGGAATCTCTGCGATTGCGGCGAATGGAGCTGAGGTACGCGGCCTGATGATTCGCAACAACAGGATTCGCAGAGCGAAGAATCATTCCATCTATTTGCTTTCCACACGGGACAGCGTGGTGGAAGGGAATACCATTATTGATTCAACCGTATTGCCCGGTGCAGCGATCAAACTTTCGACTTACCAGGGCAGCTCCAATTCGAATGTTCTTATTGCATCGAATTTCATTTCCGACGCCACTTCAAAGATGACATACGGGATCGAAGTGACGACCAACAATCACTCCATTCGTGTGGAGGACAATTGCATTGAAGGTGCGACAATCTATCCCATCGGCAATCAGGCGGGCTCCGAGGTGATTTTTGCGAGCCGAGGTTTCAACTGCCCAGCGATGCCCGTAAAACTTAAAATCAACGAATGGCTCGCCTTCAATTCTGGAATTTTGATCGACCCCGCAGATCAAGATCCCGATAGCTGCTTTGAATTCCACAATGCAGAAGAGTTCTCCATCGACTTGTCGGGCTACTACCTGACCGACGACATCAGTTTGCCGCTCAAGTTTGGCATACCTGCCCTTCGCCAATGCATCGTACCACCAAATGGATTCCTCACGGTCTGGGCAGACAACGAAACTCAACAAAACACCGACACCAGTCCGGGTCTTCACGCGAACTTTGTGTTGAATCGGGCAGGAGGAATCATCGGCTTGTCAGCAGCCGATGCTACTGTCATCGACTCGGTGATATATGGAACCCAGTTGCCAGATGTCTCGGAGGGTTTCCATCCTGATGCTTCACTGGAGAGAGTCTATATGAGCCCGCCGTCGTTGGGAGGGACGAACCGTATTAATGAAGTTCCTACCATCGTCGGCACGGAGTTGATCGGGTCGGCGATGATTATCACGTTCGTCAGCAAAAGGGGGGCTAAGTATCAGATTGTCTCGAATTCATCACTTGACGCTTCGCCATGGACGGCCATTGGAGGAGTTATCGAAGCAATCAGCACTTTGACCCGTGTGACCAACTCCGTGACACGCAACGACGGAATGTTCTTCAAGGTAGCGATCGTTCCTTAGCCGTGAAAAGCTGGTCTGCCGGAATCATCAAAACTTGAACCCAGCACCGTTTGGGAAGAGTTTACAACCTGGAGGTTCCTTGGTGCACACCTCTCGCCCACGCGTCCGCCGCGAGAATTTGCTCGAGCGTCGGATGCTCCACCACTTGATGGCGGTTCATCACGTCGGCCACCAAAGTGGGAATTCGATCGAACGTGATCTGCCGATTGCAGAACGCTTCCACTGCTACTTCGTTCGCAGCATTGAACACTGCCGGCAGCGTTCCGCCGACATCCCCTGCCCTGCGCGCGAGCCCCAACGCCGGAAACCGATCCGTGTCCGGCTCCTCGAACGTGAGGGTCCCAATCTTCGCAAAGTTCGTCTGCACGCGGTCGCTGCCCACGCGGGCCGGATACGTCAGCGCGTATTGGATCGGCAGACACATGTCCGGAGTCGACATCTGGGCGATGATGGATCCGTCCACGAATTCCACCATCGAATGCACGATGCTCTGCGGATGCACCACCACGCCTACGCGATCCATCTCGATGTTGAACAACCATCGCGCCTCGATCATTTCGAGGCCCTTGTTGAAGAGCGTCGCCGAATCGATCGTAATCTTGCGGCCCATGACCCACGATGGATGCTTCAGTGCGCGCTCCACCGTGATTTCCGGAAACTTCTCCTTCGGCCACGCAGCGCGATCGCGAAACGGCCCGCCGCTCGCCGTCAGCCAGAGCTTGCGCACCGAGGACGGCGGCTTGCCATCGAGACACTGGAAGATCGCTGAATGCTCGCTGTCCACCGCCAGCACTTTCACGCCGTGCTTCTCCGCCTCGCGCATCACGATCTCGCCCGCCATCACGAGAATCTCTTTGGACGCAACGGCGATGTCCTTGCCCGCGCGAATCGCTGCGAGCGCCGGCTGCAATCCCGCCGTCCCGACAATCGCGATCAACACGATGTCCGCTCCCGGCATGGTCGCCAGCTTGATCAGGCCTTCGATGCCCGAGTGAACCTCCGCCGCCGTGCCGAGCGCATTGGCGAGTTCCTTCGCCTTGGCCGGATCGGAGATCGATACCGCCGCTGGACGATGCTTGCGGGTTTGTTCGAGCAGCAGCTCCGCGTTGTTTCCGGCCGCCAGTCCGATGAGCCGAATCTGGTCCGGCAAATCTTCAGCCACCTTGATGGTGCTGGTGCCAATGCTGCCCGTGCTGCCGAGGAGGACGACGTTCTTCATGGCGCGATGGACTGAACCACCGACTTGGTGCCGGGATTGGTCAGGACGTGACGGAGATACAAATACATGAGCGGCGCATTGAACAACAAACTATCGAGCAAGTCGAGAATGCCGCCGATGCCCGGGAAGAACGAACCCGAGTCTTTCACACCCGCCTCGCGCTTGAAGATCGACTCAATCAAATCGCCCACCACCGCCGCCGTGCTCAGCAACACGCCGAGGATCACCGCATGCACCCAGGTCATCCCCGGCAGATGCGGGCCGGCCAGATGCGCGAAGAGCAAGCTCGCTCCGGTAGACACCACAATCGCGCCACCAAATCCCTCCCACGTCTTCCCGGGGCTAATGCGAGGAATCATCTTATGCTTCCCGATCAGCGAGCCGACAGCATACGCGCCGGTGTCGCTGAACTTCGTCACGAGAATGAAGTAGAGGATGTAGAACTTCCCGTCGCCCGCGAGCGTGGGAAACAGGTAAATCTTCTGCAAGAAATTCAACAGCCACGCCACGTACATCAGCCCAAACAACGTCGTGGAGATCGCGAGGATTCCCTTCGTGTTGCTCTTGGAAAGGAACTGAAGGAAGCACAAGCCCAATACAAACAGGATGAGGAAGACCGTTTCGAAATCGTTGACCCGCGCCGGCGTGCCGTGAATGCCGAGCATTCCCTCAAGATGCAGGAAGGTTCCGATCAACAACGCCGCGCCACCGAACACGCCCCAGCCTTTGAAGCAGACCATCCCCTCCTTCTCCACCAGCCCGTAGAACTCCAGCAAGCCGACGATCGCGAGCGTCACCAGCACCAGCATGAACACCACGTCCGAGATCAGCTTGCTCCCGGAAAACAACGCGGCCAGCACGATTCCCCAAAGCACCAGCGTGCTCGAAAGTCGTCGCACGAAAACCTTCGCCTTGGATGGCGGCGGTGCGGGCGTGGAAGCAGGTTCAGACATGGCGCAAGACGTTAGCCATCGCGTTCCTAGTGTCTAGCCAGAGTTTCACGGCGGGCGCGATTGAAAGTGGCAGGCAGGAGACGAGGCTGTATGGACTGCGGGAACATGTTCCCGCTTTGGCTGCACGCTTAGAAAAGCAAACCGTCGCGGAACCTCCAGCGGTGTTGCCCGCCACTTCCAATCACACCCTTTCACAGCAGGCGCACGCCGATCGAGGGATCACGAGCGGAACGCAGAACTCCGATTAGGCGCGAACCCATTTGCGCTGACCTCGCCGATTCGAAGACCGGCTCTCGCCGCTCAAGGTGCAGCCTCGCCGAGCAACTTAACCAGCGTCGGCTCAATCGCCGCCGCTAGAACTTCGTAGCCCTTCGCCGTCGGATGCAGAAAGTCGTACATCAATTCCTTCGAGATCGTTCCGTCGCCGCCAATGAACTTCCCGCCCACATCCAGATACGTCACGCCGTTGTGCCCGTCGTACTTCGCGATGAGCTGGTTAATCTCCGCAATCTTCGCGCGCGACGCATCAGGCTTGGCGGAACGCGGCAGAATGCCGAGCAACAAAATCTTCGTTTGCGGCTGCTTCTTGCGGATGAGGTCACAGATCGCGCGAATCGCACCGGCGATGTCAGGCGCGGAATTCTTCCCCGTGTTGTTCGTCCCGATGAGCAGCACCACCACCTTCGCCGCCGCGCCATCCAGTTCGCCATGTTCGATGCGCCAGAGAACGTTCTCCGTGTAATCGTAGCCGAACCCCAGATTCGCCGCATTGCGCTTCCCGTAATACCTCTCCCAAACCTCCTTGCCCGGCTGCGGCCGATCGTGCGGCTCGCCGCCGAACATCTGCGTGATCGAATCGCCGATGAACACCAGCGTTGGCTTGCGCTCGTTCACCAACTTCGCCACCGCGTCGTGGCGCTTAGCCCAATCGTAGATCGGCCAGTCGCGATCCTGCGTCACCGGCACGAAGGCCGAAGCCGGCCTAGCCGCGCCCGCCAGCGGCCCCAACTCCACCGACGCCAATTCACCCTTCTCCTTCCGATCCTGCGTGAACACCCGAGCCTTCACCACTCCGCCCTGCGGCAACGCAATCGGCGCGAGATACGGTCCGCTC
>Ga0154020_10008579_pt1 | contig 11838 bp, 8 predicted proteins | sample Klosneuvirus_201_FD_109709 | JGI IMG/M metagenome (GOLD analysis project Ga0154020, IMG submission 109709) | Active sludge microbial communities from wastewater, Klosterneuburg, Austria - Klosneuvirus_20160825_MG | ecosystem: Engineered > WWTP > Aerobic digester > Activated sludge | place... | reverse complement strand
GATAATAGCACCGGCATCGTCTATGGGTATGAGTCGATCCTCTATTGCGCCGTAAATGGCATCGATGTTGTGAACTGTTCGTGGGGAGGTCAATCTCCGTCATGTATTGATGAAGATGTGATCGCCTATACCATCGCACGCGGGACGGCCGTGGTTGCGGCTGCCGGAAATCATGGTAGTGCAGCTCCGTTCTATCCGGCCAGTTATCCGGGAGTGCTCAGTGTTGGTGTTGTGGATCCATACGACAACGTGATCACGATGTCCGGTCACGGCCCACAGGTAGATGTAATGGCGCCCGGACACGACTCATGGACCACGGGCAACGACGGACTCTATTTCGGCTTCTGCTGCACAAGCGGCTCCGCTCCGATCGCTTCTGCACTTGTTGCACTAGTCCGTTCGAAGTATCCGGGACTTGACCCGCTGCAGGCATGTGCAATGGTCCGCGAGGCTGTTGATGAGCGCCCATGGAAGGACATTCCGGCAACCATCGACTCTCTCCTGTTACCCCGTGGACGCGTCAATGCACTCCTTGCTGTAACGAACGATCCAGACTCGGTCGTTTCCATTGCCCTCGATACCGTTGCCTTTCGGGCAGCCAGTGGATCACAACGCTGGACGGTGGGAGACACCTTGATGGCAGCGGTCTCGATGCGAAATGCCCTTGCACCGTGGACCCTCTCCCAACGAAGTAATGTGACGTTGGCTGGTACTGCAATTCCCGGCGTGCGACCGATCACAACGTCTTCAGTTCTCAACATTTCGGCTGGCAGCGGAGCTGATGTTACCCTACCGCCCCTTGCCTTTGTTGTAGAGAGGCAGACCGATACCGCTACCTATGCAGTGCTCGACCTGCTTGGTGTTGACGCCGATGACCGTGATGTCCAACGACGCTTTTCATTCTCCATCACACCGTCTCCCGCATTCAGCACGTTGTACAATCCGCGTATGCTTGTGAGCATCGGCGATAGGGGGCGTATCGGCAACACAGACTTACAACGCGGTCAAGGTGCAGGGCTTACCTACGGCCAGTTCTGCGGTCAGCTCTATGAAGGGGGCTTGATGGTCTATGCCAATGGTCGCGTTGTAGACGCCGTGCGGGCGCGGCGAGGAGTGAACGACCACTTCCGACCGGTAAAACGATTCGTTGCACCGGATGAACATCGCGGGATCGTGCGTGATGATGATGCTCCGGATTCATTGAAGATCGGTGTTGAGGTAGAGCTGAACATTGTTCTCGATACATTGACATCGGTACTCGTCATCGATGCCACAGTTACCAATACCAGCGCAGAGACCTTGCATGATCTCTCGGTTGCATGGTTCTATGATTGGGATCTGGGCACACAGCCCGCCAAGAACACTACCTGGCTCGGCGGTGATGGGTCACAGATCGTTGCGTCAACGCAAGGTTCCGAACCCGTAGTGGTCCTGCGGTCTGCGTCGAGATATCAAGATGCTAGGCCGATCCACTGCGGTCTGGACAATACAACCACCTATGGCGGATTCACCACGGAGATGAAGCTCAACATCTTCCGGAATCCCGATACAGTGCAGTATGACGGTGAGAATGATGTGTCGGCCATCGTGGGTATGAGATTCACAAGCCCCATTCCAACCGGACATCGCAGGTCATTCCGCCATGTTATTGCGATCGACACAACTGTTGAGCTGGCAATGGATATCGCCTCTCAGAGTGATCTCGATGCTGTTCCGGTGGACACTCTCTTCACGTCGACGGGAACACGTGTCTTTCCGAACCCTTCGTCTACGGTGCTTTATGTGCCTGTTGAAGACGTTCCGGTGGGCACGGCGGTCTTTACCATCTACAACTCGTTGGGTCAGATCGTGCGCCAATTCGATGCGGAGACTGCAACCTCTGTCTTCATTCAGCCGATCGATGTGAGTGAACTGGCATCTGGGACCTATGAGATCCGTCTCTCAGACGATCTTCGATCTTGGACCTGGTCATTCGTTGTTGTTCGGTAGAGTATCTTTGACGGTATGGATATTGTTCTTACATCGGCAGCAGATGGCGTTGGTACGATCACGATGAATCGTGCGGACAAGCGAAATGCTCTCAGCGCTGAGCTCGTGGCAGGTCTGCATGCGGCTTTTCTGCAGATGGGATCCAACGAGTCGGTCAAGGTCATCGTTCTGTCAGGCGAGGGATCAGCGTTTTGCGCCGGAGCGGATCTGGCCTATCTCCAGCAGATCACGGAGAATTCGCCGTTGGAGAATTTGGCTGATTCCACAGCCTTGAAAGACATGCTGCAGTCGATCGTGGATTGTCCGAAACCCGTCATCGCCAAGGTTCATGGTGCCGCTATTGCCGGCGGATGCGGTTTAGCTACGGTATGCGACATTGTGATCGCTGGTCGTGAGAAGTCGCTCTTTGGCTATTCTGAAGTGCGCATCGGCTTCATTCCCGCAATTGTGCTTGTCTACCTCGTGCGGAAGATCGGGGACACTCAATCTCGACGATTGGTTCTTACAGCCGAGAATATCAATGCTGAAGAGGCTCTGCGCCTCGGTCTCATAACGAAGGTTGTGAACGACGAAGATCTGGAGGCCGAAACAATGTTGATGGCCCGTCAGATCGCAAAGAACAGCAGTTCTGCGATGGCCATGAGCAAGATGATGCTGGGTGCCGTGCAAGGCATGTCGCTCGATGCAGGATTACACTATGCAACAGTAATGAACGCCTTGGCACGTCAGACGGATGACTGTAAACAAGGTATCGCAACGTTTCTGAAATCACCAAAGGGATGAAGTTGTGGTAGGGAAAACATCAATTCGACGAATGTTCGTTGTAACCGCGGCCGTGTGCGCCTTGGCTTCATCCATTGCTTCGGCACAGCAAGCCAATCTCAATCTCGAAGGTTTTGTGAGAGATGAGGTCACTGGCCAACCGATAGGGTGTAAGATCTTCATCTTTACACCATCCGGTAAGCGCATCTCGATCTCCTCGAACTCCAAGGACGGGTCATACCTCCAAACGCTATCAGAAGCAGGTACACACAAGCTTGCGCTCTCCGGATACAACATCTACCGCAAGGAAGTGAATGTTGAGATCCCGGTAGCACAGAAGTATCGCATCATCAAGAATGACATCACCGTGCGGACACTCGTAGAAGGGGCTTCTTTAGGCGTTGTTCAGCACGGATTTGAAAAGAATGTTCCCGCGCTCTCAGAGCCCGGACGGAAACAGATCACGGAACTCGCTGATATTCTGCGCGCTAATCAGGAAATGAATGTCGTTGTCAACATTGCTCCTGATGAAGATCAGCTTGCAGCAATCAAGGCAGCATCCGACGCTGACTTCAAAAAAAAGCACGACGCTTGGGCAAAGGCCGTCAAGAAGGTGAAGAAGGGGCAAACACCACCTGAAGAACCTATTCGACCTGCTGATCCGGCAGATCCGAACATTCAACTAGTTCAGGACCGCATCTCATCGGTCAAGCAAATGTTGAAAGACGTTAAGTCCGGAGATGTTCGCATTTCGTATGACTACGTTCCTCTGCCGATCTCAGCAACACCTGTTGCTGCGGCACCTGTTGCAGCCACCGACAAGAAATCGAAGAAGTCAAAGAAGGGGGCTTCCAAGGCAACCACGCCGGCGGAGATCCCAGTCACATCAGCGGCACATATCCCTACGCTGACCGTCAAGATCGGCAAGGTGAAGAAGCTCTACGATTGAGTGCCTGTGAATAACCTCTCCCCATGGGCGAGGGTCAGCGGCAGTATATTTCTCGGGCAAAAAGTAACAGAACACCGCGGTGTTCGTCTTTAAGAGGAACAGATCACGTTCCAAGGACATCCGCCATGGAAGGCAACTTTTCCAACCGTGTTCAAGACGTAATCCGGCTAAGCCGGGAAGAAGCGTTGAGACTCGGGCATGACTACATTGGTACGGAGCATTTGCTCCTCGGTATCATTCGCGAAGGCGAAGGTATTGGGGTAAAGATCCTTCGCAACCTTGGCGTAGACCTCAGTAAGCTCAAACGTGCGGTTGAAGATACCGTACGGTCCATGAGTGGACCTCTAACGATCGGGAATATCCCGCTTACCAAGCAGGCTGAAAAGGTACTCAAGATCACGTATCTCGAGGCCAAGCTCTACAAATCTGACGTGATCGGCACAGAGCATCTTCTACTATCGCTTTTGCGAGACGAGGATAACATCGCCGCCCAGATCCTAGGCCAGTTTTCAGTGAATTACGATGCAGTGCGCAAGGAACTCGATGCCTACCTCAGCGGGAAGCCGAGCTCTGGTCCTCAGCGCCCAGAAAAGGGTGCCGGTCGCGCAAAATCCGCACCGGAACGGGCCAAAACACCCGTGTTAGACAACTTTGGTCGGGATCTTACAAAGCTGGCTCTCGAAGGAAAACTCGATCCGGTCATCGGCCGTGAGAAGGAGATTCAGCGGGTGGCTCAGGTCCTTTCACGTCGAAAGAAGAACAACCCCGTCCTCATCGGTGAACCGGGTGTTGGCAAGACAGCGATCGTTGAAGGTCTTGCCTTACGCATCATCGACCGCAAGGTCTCACGGGTTCTCTTTGACAAGCGTATCGTCACTCTTGACCTTGCTGCTCTTGTGGCAGGCACGAAGTACCGCGGCCAGTTCGAAGAGCGCATGAAAGCCGTGATGAACGAACTCGAGAAAGCAAAGGACGTGATCCTCTTCATCGATGAGTTGCATACCATCGTTGGGGCAGGGGGCGCCAGTGGCTCTCTCGACGCATCAAACATGTTCAAACCGGCCCTGGCCAGAGGTGACATCCAATGTATCGGTGCCACCACGCTTGATGAGTACCGCCAGTACATCGAGAAGGACGGAGCGCTTGACCGGCGGTTCCAGAAGATCATCGTTGAGCCCCCTACTCCAGATGAGGCTGTACAGATCCTTACAAATGTGAAGGATCGGTACGAGAAGCATCATGGCGTGCGGTACTCTGATGAGGCAGTTAAGGCATGTGTACTTATGGCAGACCGGTATATCACAGACCGTTTCCTGCCGGATAAGGCTCTTGATGTAATGGACGAGTCTGGCGCACGTGTACACCTGGCGCACATCCATGTACCGAAAGAGGTACTGGAACTCGAAGAGAAGATCGAAGAAGTACGCGTGTTAAAGAACAGCGTTGTGAAGTCTCAGAACTTTGAAGAAGCCGCTCGTCTCCGCGACCTCGAGAAGAAGCATCAAGCTGATCTTGAGCTCGCTAAGGAAGATTGGGAGAATAAGGCCGGAGATGTTGTCTTTGACGTAACGGAAGATGATGTTGCCGACGTGATCGCCATGATCACCGGGATCCCTGTGAACCGAATCGCAGAAGGGGAGACCGCCAAACTCTTGAAGATGGCCGAAGAACTCAAGACGCAGGTGATCGGTCAGGACGAAGCTGTGGAGCACCTTGCAAAGGCCATCCGCAGAGCTCGTGCCGGACTTAAGGATCCAAATCGTCCGATCGGTTCATTTATGTTCCTCGGACCAACAGGAGTTGGAAAGACGGAATTGGCCAAGGCACTTTCTCGGTACATGTTTGACAGCGAAGATGCTCTCATCCGCATCGATATGTCCGAGTACATGGAGAAGTTCTCCGTCTCCAGACTTGTTGGTGCTCCTCCGGGATACGTTGGGTATGAAGAGGGCGGACAACTCACGGAAAAAGTGCGGCGCAAGCCATACTCCATCATCCTGCTCGATGAGATCGAAAAGGCGCACCCTGATGTCTTCAATATCCTCCTGCAGGTCTTTGACGATGGCCAATTGACCGATGGTCTTGGCAGGCGCGTTGACTTCAAGAACACCATCATCATCATGACCTCGAACGTTGGTATGCGAGACGTGAAAGCCGGTGGAAAGATCGGTTTCACCACGGACGCCGTTGAGGATGACTATGAAAACATGAAGTCCACGGTCGAAGAAACGATGAAACGTCTCTTCAATCCTGAATTCATCAACCGTATCGATGAGTATGTGATCTTCCGTTCCCTCAAGAAGGAGCACATGTACAAGATCATCGATCTGCAGCTGAAACGTGTTCTCAAGCGACTCGAGTCTCGTAGCATTTCCATTGAACTTGCGAAGTCTGCTAAAGAGTATCTCGCAGACAAGGGTTTTGATGAGAAGTATGGTGCTCGCCCCCTTCGCCGAACGATCCAGCGTTTCGTTGAAGATCCGGTTGCAGAAGAACTCCTCAGAGGTCACTTCACGGATGGGGCTATAATCAAGGGCAAGCTCGATAAAAAAACGGGGCTCCTTGTCTTCACCGCAGGCAAGTCAAAGGGCGGTGACACCCAAGAGGAACCCGAAGAGGCCGAAGCTCACGAGGAGTGAGACTCAAACATCGCTACAAGAAACAAAGCCTCTCCCGAATGAACGGGAGAGGCTTTTTCGTTTATGGTTCAATAGCGAAGGAGAGAGAGTTTACTCTGTGTATAGGTCATCGGCATCACGTTTGACGTCGAAGACGCCGTTCGTGATGGTCACACCGGCTCCGCCCGTTGCGCTGACCATTGTGCCGGAGAATGTGCCCTTGATCTGTGAACCCACGGCTCCGAACGAGGAAACCACAACAGTACCGGATGTAGCGAGGTAGGGGACGGAGTTTGCGAACATCGTGAGAGTGCACTCACTATCGCCAAGTGCGTACGTGCCTGTGGTCTTCCCCGGTACGGTGATAACGACCATATTGGCCGATGGACCCGTTGTAACGGCTACGTCGGACCCGAGGACATATGTGACGTTGTTCTCTGTGCTGAAGCTTGCAAGAGTGTACGACGAGTAGTTCGAGTTGCCGGTGAGACCGCCACTCTTTGTGAATGTAAACGTTTCTCCTGAAGAGGTGTTCGGGTCACTTGGACTGTCACTGCTGGAGCAGGACACCGCGATGACGGATGCAGCGATCAATACCATCGAAAGAAGGCGCGAAACAATGTTCATGTGAATATCCCTTCAAGGTGAATGAGTGAATCGTGGACAACCTAACGCCATGAACCGGTATCTTCGCGCTGTGTCTACGCAACAAGAAATACTCGTCCGGTATCTCAAACAACAGATACAGATGTACGGCACCGAAATGTACGTCGTTCCTGCAGAAACTGTCATGACGGAACGCATAGGTCAAGAAATACCGCAATTCGTAGAGGCTGAACCAATGCCCATTCGATCAAATCCCTCAGCTTGGCGATCTGCGGGCTCGCTTGCATCCTTGCATGACCAGATCCACACGTGTCTAGAGTGCCCCCTTGGACACACACGAAACTCCTTTGTGTTCGGCAGTGGGAATGAGAACGCTGATATCATGATCGTTGGTGAGGCACCTGGGGCAGATGAGGATGAGCAGGGGCTGCCATTCGTTGGGCGGGCCGGACAGCTGCTCACAAAGATCCTCGAAGCCATCGAACTTGGTCGGGATGAGGTCTACATTTGCAACATCCTCAAGTGCCGTCCACCCAATAACCGTAAGCCCCTTGTAATGGAGACGGACCAGTGCGAGCCGTATCTCTGGAAACAGATCGAGCTCGTGAAACCAAAGCTGATCCTTGCATTGGGTCTTACAGCAGCCAACACCTTGTTGAAAAACAAAGAATCAATGACGAACCTGCGCGGGAAGATCCACGATTATCAAGGCATTCGCATGCTCGTGACCTATCATCCTGCAGCCCTTCTCAGAAATCCAGAATGGAAGAAGCTCGCATGGGAAGACGTGAAGCTTCTTCGAAACCTATATGATGCACCATGAACATAGCCGTTCTCCTTGGCGGGCTTAGTCCCGAGCGAAACATCTCCTTCCTCAGCGGTCGTGCAGCTGTGTCTGCGTTGAGGGGCCGTGGTCATACCGTTGTGGCGATCGACCCTGCCCGCGGTGCAAACGGCATAGTGACCGATGATGAGCTTCAGGCAGCTACCGCTCGCGAGGTCACATCCGACGAGTTAGCGTCCTTCAGTCCGATCCGATTGATGGAGTGTATTACTTCTGACCAGTTCAACAACATCGACCTCGTCTTCCTCCTGTTACACGGGCAATACGGCGAAGACGGCTATGTACAGTCCCTCCTCGATCTGCGCGGTATTCCCTACACCGGGAGCACAATGCTTGCCAGTGCAGCCGCTATGGATAAGGGGCTATCCAAGATGTTGTTCCAAGTTGCGGGGATTCCAACCCCCTATTGGGTGAGTGTAACGCCGGAGCAAGCTGACGATAGCGATCTGCTCGGCGAGGTGATCAAGGAGATCAACGGCCCTATGGTCGTAAAGCCAAATGACCAGGGATCTACTGTCGGGATGACGATCCTCCATCGCGTGACCGAGGACGATCTGGCCGCTGCCATTCGGCTTGCCGGACAGTTCACACGATCGATCCTTGTGGAGCGGTATATCCCGGGTCGAGAGCTGACTGTTGCCGTACTGGGGAACGAAGCCTTGCCGATCATCGAGATCGAGCCGAAGGAAGGGTACTACGACTACGCGAACAAGTACACCAAGGGCAAGACAGAGTACCATTGCCCCGCAGACCTGTCAGAGGAAGTTCAGGATCACGTCCAGAATCTCGCAGTAGCTGCCCACCACATCCTTGGGTGTCGCGCCTACAGCCGCATCGACTTCCGTCTGACCGAAGACAATATTCCCTACTGCCTAGAAGTGAATACCATCCCCGGCTTCACCGAGACAAGCCTAGTCCCCATGGCCGCCCGTGCCGCCGGAATTGAGTTCGGGGAATTGTGCGAGGAGATTATACGCCTTTCGGAATAGCGAATGGCGAATAGCGAATAGCGAATAGCGAATAGCGAATAGCGAATTCAGAATAGCGGATAGCGAGTTCTGAGTTCAGAGAGGTAACATCAAGAGAACGAATCTTGAATTCGCTATTCGCTATTCTGAATTCGCTATTCAGGAATAGCTATTTTCGCACTGTGAAAAACATCCTTCTCACAGGGGTTGGAAATGCCCTTGTAGACCTCGAATACCGCGTTACCGATGCCGAGCTTCAACAGTTCGGAGTGACAAAGGGCGCGATGACATTAACAGACACCGCTCGTCAGCAAGAGATGATCACGGCCCTGGGTGACCGGGAAGCGCATCATTGCAGTGGTGGATCGGCCGCAAACACCATCATTGCGTTCGCCCAATTCGGCGGAAGTGGTGCCTACAGCTCCTTACTTGGTGCAGATCGATTCGGTGACTTCTACGCTTCGGAGTTCAAGGACCTGGGAATCGTTCTTGCTGCTGAACAGGTGAAGGGGGCAAGCACGGGATCGTGCCTGGTTCTCATTACGCCAGACAGTGAGCGGACTTTGAATACCACTCTTGCAGTGAATACCGAGTTCTCTCGCAATAACATCAGCGAAGACCTGATCAAGGCGAGCGAGTGGATCTATGTAGAAGGCTACAAACTCACCGATGACAACGGTGCTGAGGCAGTGGACCTTGCGATGTTCTATGCGCGTAAGCACGGTACAAACGTTGCTGTGAGCTGCTCTGACGGATTCATCATTGATGTATTCGGAGATAGGCTGCGCAGTGTTCTCAAGAATGCGGACCTCGTCTTCTGCAATGAACGCGAGGGGACCTCTCTTGCCGGCACAGAGACTGTGGACGAAGCATACCGCGAGTTGATCGATCGGTATCCGAATGTTGTTCTGACGGCCGGACCCCATGGATCTCGGGTACGGTGGAATGGACTCGATGTTGAAGTGCCGGCCTATAAGGTTACCTCCGTTGATACCACCGGTGCCGGAGACATGTATGCCGGTGCCTTCCTCTATGGTGTGCTTCATCGCCATCATCCGGAACATGCCGGTAGGTTGGCATCGTATGCGTCTGCACAGGTCGTTGCTCAATATGGTGCACGGCTTAAGGCAGACCATATCGAAGTGAGGGACATCGTCCTCTCTTCAGCCGATACCATTTGAACGTGAAATCTCTGCCGATCATTCTTGCCTCTGTTCTCAGTGTGTTTGCTATAACCATGGCAAGCCCCCTCTCTCTCTCAGCGCAGTCTGGGATGGAGTTTGATGAGTTCGCCCGTAAGATCGATCCATACTTTGCTGAAGACCTTATCGCGGACGTTCGGTCATCAATGCCACAAGGCTCCCAGTACCGGATCTGGGGATGGGACGTTGGTGATTTCAGCGGAGATGGCTTCTACGATCTTGCCATGTCCGTGAATATCCTCGGCACTCGAAAACGTGAGTGTGTGGTCTATCTTTTCGTTGACAATGAGGGCTTCCTTGTAAACATCTCGAAGATGCCATTGCAGTACATCGATCTCCCGCTCGAGATCGGCGTGGTCATCAAGGAGGTAACGGCGTACGTTACCCAGAAGCGCAGGGCAGAGGATTGGACCATCCGGGGATATCGGTTTTCTGAGGGCAGTGTTATCCTGGTTGACGAGTTTGTGAGCGACCGTATCGAATCGTTCGGTCACGAAACATTCCGATCCTATAAGACCCTCGAGACGCGCGAGAGATTCCTCACCTCCGAGGGTGATCCGGCCTTTGCGGCAGAGTACCTAACCATTCCCTGTTACAGCAGAGGCCGGCAGGTCTTTGCAGGTTTCGTCCCTGAAGTAGGGATCGGAGCTGTTCGAAACGTTGTGAATGGAGCCTTCTGGTGGCAAGGTGAGGAGGATGCATCATTCCGTGCGCGAGTGGTATACGATGACGATTTTCTGTATTTCCGCATCGCCGTTCGAGATTCCAGCATCATTACCGGGTGGTGCGACACCTGCGCCGCAGATAAACTTGATATTTGGTTGGATGTGACCCCGGCCCAGGAAGTAGGGGGCAATCGGTACATCTCAAAGGTCGATCGGAACAAACTTGTTGTTCGGTCAAGCAGCGATTCTGGCCTGTTCGCCTTCTCCGTTCGCATCGGTGATTTTGCCGATCGCAGACCAAGTATCAAGGTCAAAACCACCGATGAACTCGACCCTGCCCAGGAAGAAGCCGTGCAACTCGTTCGAGTGGTAACTGCGCCCCGCGTAGACGGTTACGTCGTCAAGGTCCGAGTTCCTTTTGTACTCCTTGGGTACGAAAAGGCTCCAATTGACGAGCGCAGTTTGACCGAGTTGGGGTGTACGATCGCCCTCTACGACGTTGACAACGAATTCCGAATCGATGAGACAACTGTCGTAGCCACAAGTCCTATTCAGCCCCTTAATCCCTCAACCTACGGAGCCATCAGATTCGTGCCCGAGGGGAAGTGGTATGGCGAAACATCCAACATCTACACGGATGCAGTGCTAAATGCACTGCGAGAATTGGGTTTTTAGCCCCATATCGACCTATTTTTGCGCGCCATTTCAACTCGGCTCAATAATGCAGTCTACTGATTCTGCCATGCGACAGGCTGCACCCTACCTCCTTCTGGGAACCCAGATGGCGGCCACGGTGATAGTGCTTGGCGGAATAGGGTGGTGGATCGATTCCATTGCCTCAACGGAACCGGTGATCCTCATCATCGGTGCATCGGTAGGGAGTGTTGTTGGCCTTGTTCAGTTCTTACGCTCGGTTCAACGACTGGGCGACGAAGAAAAACAACGAAAGCTTGATCAGAACGAACGGGAGTAAGTACGCGTGGATGTGAAGGGGCCACTTGTTGGTGTGTTAACAGCGCTCGGTATCTGTGTGGTGAACACAGCTGTCGGGTACGTTGTATCACGCCTCGCATTTGGTAAGGATCTGAACGTCTTTCTCGCGCTCGTCTTCGGTAGTCTTGGTATCCGGTCGATCTTCGTGATGGCTGCGGCGTGGTACTTTCTCAGCATCGTGCAAATGCATCAAGTGGGATTCGCTCTCACATTTGCAATAGCATGTTTTGTACTCTTGCTGG
>Ga0154020_10008578_pt1 | contig 11840 bp, 9 predicted proteins | sample Klosneuvirus_201_FD_109709 | JGI IMG/M metagenome (GOLD analysis project Ga0154020, IMG submission 109709) | Active sludge microbial communities from wastewater, Klosterneuburg, Austria - Klosneuvirus_20160825_MG | ecosystem: Engineered > WWTP > Aerobic digester > Activated sludge | place... | reverse complement strand
GTGTCGAAATCGGCTTCGCGGAGGCTTTTCAAATCCGCCGCCGAAATCTCCTTTTTCGGCCCGAAGAAGCGCAGATAGATCGATTCGGGATCAAGCTTGTGAAAGGCCTCGACCAGCAGGTCGGCATCCTCCGGTCGCACCGCGCGGATGCAAACCGCAAGGCCGTTGCGCAGGGTTTCATGTACCAGATAGTTGCGTGCGTCGATCATGGATTCGCCCCGTTGCTATGTTGGCATCGGCAGGACATTCGTCATTCAATCAGTATATTGTTGCAATTGTGCGACGCAGCATCGGTTGATGTCAATGCTCGCGAGCCGGGATCAGTAATTGCAGCATGCCATCAGTTGATCTCGATGCTGACGAGCGCGCCAAGCGCACGGTTCATTTCGGCCAGTGTCGGATAGGCTATGTTCGATGTGAAGGCCCAGCCTCCCGCGCAGCGCAGCTCACGCACGTTCGGTTGCGCGCCGGATTGCAATTGGAAATGCACCTGGTTGAGCCTCAAGGGGTTGTCCCATGAGGCAAGGGTCCATGTCGCATTTGCAGTGTCGCTCTCACTTGCGGTGACCGTGCTGGCTGCCAGCAGCGCCGGCGGATGCTTCGCTCCAAGCTCTTGCTGCCGAATGATCTGGGTCGCGGCAAACCGGCCGGGGCGGACCTGCTGTTCGCTATCCAAGACGTCATTGACCTCGAGTTCGCAGAAAGGTTCATAGCGGCGCAGGCGGTCGATGGCGACGACCTGCCCGTCTTGCAGGGTGACGTGGGCGGTTCCTGGAGGAATCGTGATGGACTGCCGGACAACGACCGTCGTGCCGGCCGGCAAGCGGTAATGGGAAGACGAAACGTCGGTTACGCCGATCGGGGTGCAGCCGGCAAGCAGGATGCCGGCTGCCGTGGCGGGCAGGAATTGGCTTCGGCGCGTGCGGCGACGGGCCTGCGCCATTACATGGCCTTGAGATAGGATTCCGTGGCGGCGAAGCGCAGCAGCGAGCCAATGACGAGGTCAAGGAAGCCCAGGATGTGGTACGGCTTCTCGGCGCTGATCCAGGCCTTGCCGGTGGCGCCGACGGGAATGTGGATGCCTTCCGGTTCGGTGAACTCGAGGATCACGGTGCGGCCGACCTCGTTCTGGTTGCGCTGGATGTGCTGGCTGACCATATCGGGGCGGCCGCCGAACAGGTCGCCCTGCGCCTCGCCGGTCGCCTGCGTGATGCTGTGCACGCGGGCGCGGAAGATCTTGCCCGGATAGGTGTCGACATAGAACTCGGCAAAGGCGTGCGTCTTGATGTATTCGAAGACCTGGTCGGGGATGCGCAGCTCGATGAACTTCTTGTCGGAGAACATCACGAATGCCGACGGCCGTTGTTCGCCGAAGAACTGCCCCTCCGACGTGTATTGCACCACGACACGGCCGTCGACCGGCGCCGTGACCAGCGCGCGGTCGATTTTCCATTGCAGGTCGGCGATGTCCTGCTCGGCCTTGATGACGAGTTCGCGCTGGTTGTCCACCTCGGCCACCTTGGCATCGTATTCGGCCTGCGGCACGACGTCGCCGCGCAGCCCGGCCAGGCGCTTGAGGTCGACGTCGAGTTTCTTCAACTGCGTCTGCAGGCGCGACTTCTCGGCCTTCTTGGCGGCCATCTGGATTTCGTAGCGGTCGGTCTTGAACTTGAATACCGGGTCGCCGGCCTTGAGCTTCTGGTTGTGGGTGACGTAGATCTTTTCGATTTCGCCGCCGGCGGGCGAGTTGAGGACGATGCTCGGCGCCTTGACGGTGGTCGTGGCGGTGAGGTCGATGAAGGCGAAGTAGCGCGTGAAGGTCAGCAGCGCGAACAGGATGAAAACTGCGCCGAGGCCCATGGCGACGAAATTGCCGGCCGTCTTCTTGACGATGCCGTACTTGACCAGCAGCCAGCAGATCAGCAGGTAAGGAACAAGGGTCAGCTTCATGCCTTGGGCTCCTGACGGGGCGGTGCGGAGGCTGCGGATGCTGCGGCCGGCGCAGCGACGGGTACTGCAAGGGGCGGCGCGATCGGTGCCGCGGCGGCGGGTGCGGAAGTCGGCGCCGGCGGGACGGCGTCGGCACGGTCATCGATCTTGGCGCGGCGCAGGATGCCGACCAGCCAGTCCTCGGTCGCCTGCCAGTCCATGTAGGCGATGAACAGCGCGACGGCCCAGACCCAGTGCTGGAACAGGCCCAGCAGGGTCAGGGCCGAGACCAGTTCCACCTGCCGCATTTTCTTGTGATCGGCCTTGTGCGCCGGTATTTCATGGACGCGCCATGCGAGCATCAGCAGCACGACGATGATCAGGGCAAGCAAAGGCAACAGGATGTAGAGCAGCCAGTCGGCATCGAGGATCTTGCGGTAGAGGTCGAAGGGCTCGACACTGTAGTAGCCCTCGGGCACGGGTTCGTCATAGACATGGAACAGCATCAGAATCCTCCTCCCAGGGCCTTGTAATACTGGCTTCGGGCAGATAATTGGTTGAATCGTGCGTCAGCCAGCAGCATGGCCGAATTCAGCGCCTTGACGGTTTCCGCAAGCACTTCGAACTTGCTGGTGCGCCCGGCGTCGTAGCTTTTTTCGGCGAGCACGATGGACCGTTTGCGCACCGTGAGTTCTTCCTGGATCGATTTGAACTGGCGGTCACTCGCATCCAGCTGAACCAGCGACTGGTAGACGTCGCGGAAGGCCAGCGAAACCGTGTATTGGTAGTGTGCGAGCGCCTTCTGCCGCCGTGCCTCGGCGGCATCGACTTTCGACTGCACCAGGCCGCCGTCGAAGATCGGCCCGACCAGGCCGGCGCCCGCTTCCCAGAACAGCGGCATACCTGAAATCGCGCTGGAGGTCGAGGCGACGAAGCCGGCCAGCAGCGAAAGCGTCAGGCGCGGATAGAACTCGGCGCGCGCGCTGTTGACGTCGGCATGCGCGGCAACCAGCAACAGTTCGGCCGATGCCACATCCGGGCGGCGCAGCAGCAGGATCGAATCGACCTCGCGCGGTGTCTGCGGAACAATCGGCATGGAGCCTTCGGGCAAGTCCTCACCCATACGCTTCTGCAGGGAAGGGCGCGGTACGGGGCCGCCGATCGCGCGCGGGCTGCGCCCGACGAGGAGCTTTAGCGCCAGTTCGGTCCGGTAGATTGCCTCTTCGAACGCCGGCAGACGAGCTTCGGTGGCCTTGAATTCAGCCAGGCTCTGGATGTAGGCCATTTCGGTGCCCACTTCCGCCTTCCAGCGCCGGAATTCAAGGTCCGATACCGACTTCAGGTTGACCGAAGCGGCGCGGGTGACCAGCAATTTTGCATCCAGCACGCGCAGCTGGAACCAGGTATCCGCAACCAGCGTGGAAATCGACAGGGTCGTGGCATTGCGCGCGTGTTCGGTAGCGGCAAAGCGCGCCAGCGCAGCATCGTTCATCTGGCGGATGCGGTCCCAGAGATCGATTTCCCAATTGATGGCCGCACCGATGGCGCCAGCTGAGACAACGTCGTCGAATTCCTTTTCGGACTTGCCCAGCGTGAACTGCCGCTGTGACGAACTGGCATTGATCACGCCATCCACGCGCGGCGAGAGCAGGGATTTTGCCGTAGCGACCGCTGCCTTGGCCTCGGCGACATTGGCCGCCGCCTTGGCAAGATCCGAGTTGTGCAGCAAGGCCTCTGCAACCAGTGCATTGAGGGCCGGATCCTCGAAGGATTTCCACCACTGGCGGTCGATCGAAAGCGGCTTGGCCGGCTCGGGCGGCGCGGCCGGCAGATCGAGCGGCGGCCGCTCGTACTCCGGCCAGACGGTCGAGCACGACGCCGTGGCCAGCGAGAGCAGAATCAAAAAATAACGGAATCTGGAATGTGGTTGCATCAAAAACCGGCAGGAGTCGCCCAAGCCTATCCCGGAGAAGTCGGGAGCCCATTGTAGCGGAGTCAGGGCTTGCAACTGGTCAAGGCCGTGTTTCGGGAAGGCGTTCCGGCCCGCAATGTCAAGTACCGGAACGATGCCGGGTCAGGACTGCGGCGACTTCGTCGCTTCCTCCGCAGCCTTTTCCATGTCGACGCCATCGACCCAGCCGCCACCCAGCGCACGGTAGATATTGACGACCTGTATCAACCGGTCCGCCGCGGTGCCCATCGCCGCCAGTTCGGCGACGAACAGTTCGTTCTCGGCATAAAGGACATCGACATAGCTGGCCGCACCGTTTTCGAACTTCAACCGTGACAGCCGGGCGTATTCGCGCAAGGCGGCGACGCGCGCCTGCTGCGCGACGAGGGACTCGGAGGTCTTCTGCGCGCCGGTAAGGGCATCGTTGGTATCGCGCAGGGCATTGAGTATGGCCAACTGGTAGCCGGCCAGCGCCTCGCGTTCGCCGGCCTCTGCCGAGCGAACTTGTCCCTCGATATTGCCGAAGGTGAACACCGGGCCGCCGATATTGGCGGCCAGCGCGGCGATGCTTGCCGGGCCGGAGAGGAAGTTGCTCGCGGCGGCGCTCAGCGAACCCAGCATGCCGGTCAGCGAGATGGTTGGGAAGTAGAGCGAGCGGGCGACGCCGATGTCGGCATTGGCGGCGACCAGGTTCTGCTCCGCCTGCAGCACGTCGGGACGGCGCTCGATCAGCGACGAGGGCAGGCCCGGCGGCGTCGGCGGCACGGTCAGGTCCTCGATGGTGCGACCGCGCCGGATCGGGCCGGGGGAACGGCCGAGCAGCACCGAGAGCAGGTTTTCCTGCGCCGAGATCTGCTGTTCGAGCAGCGGAATGGCCTGCATCGCCTGCTGGTACTGCGACTCCACCTGCGACACTTCGACCTGCGAGACCACGCCGCCGGCGAAGCGCAGCCTGAATATGCGCAGCGAATCCTTGTGGTTGGCGGCGGTGGCGCGCGAAATTTCCAGCTTGCGGTCGAGCGAACGCAGCGTGACGTAGCCCGATGCGACACCGGAGACCACCGTCAGCAGCGTGCCGCGGCGGCCCTGTTCGCTGGCATAGAGGCGGGCTTGCGCGGCCTCGCTCTGCCGGCGTACGCGGCCGAACAGGTCGACCTGCCAGGCCGCGCTGATGGTGCCCTGATACAGGTTGTACCAGGGATCGACGCCGGCCGGAATCGGGCTCACGCCGACTTCCGAACTGCGGTTGCGGCTGCCGTCGAGGCCGTAGCCGATCTGCGGAAAGAACTGCGAGCGCGTGGTGGCCAGCTGCCCGAGGTACTGATCGACGCGCGCCGCGGCGATGCGGATGTCGTAGTTCCGGCGCAACGCGGTTTCGATCAGTTCGTCGAGCGCGGGATCCTGGAACTGCTGCCACCAGCGCAGGTTGGCGAATTCCGCGGCCTGCGGGTAGTCGACCCGCCAGGCGACCGGCACTTCGGCTGCGGGGCGGACGTAGTCGGGGCCCACGGTGCAGCCGACGAGGGTCGCGGCCAGGGCGATCACGAGCAGCGGACGGCGCAGGGCTTTGTTCAAGGCGGCCATGTCAGTGCGCCTCCGCTTCGGGCGGGGCGGACTTCGCCGCCCGGCGCGCGCTCCAGCTTTCCAGCAGCGTGAAGAAGAGCGGGACGAAGAAGGTGGCGACCAGGGTCGACACCAGCATGCCGCCGATGACGCCGGTGCCTATCGCGCGCAGGCTGTTGGCGCCGGGACCGCTGGCCATCGCCAGCGGCACGCAGCCGAGGATGAAGGCGAAGGATGTCATCAGGATCGCGCGCAGGCGCAGGCCGGCCGCTTCGATCGCCGCCTCGCGGATGGCCATGCCCTGGTGCACGCGCTCGATGGCGAACTCGACGATCAGGATCGCGTTCTTCGCCGAGAGGCCGACCAGGGTGACCAGGCCGACCTGGAAGTACACGTCGTTCTCCAGGCCGCGCACCCAGGTCAGCAGCAGCGCGCCGAAGATGGCGAAGGGCACGGTGAGCACCACCGCCACCGGCAGCGTCCATTTCTCGAACTGCGCGGCGAGCAGCAGGAAGACCACGATGATGCCGAAGATGAAGGCCGACGATGAGGTGCTGCCCGAGGCCTTTTCCTGCAGCGCCTGGCCGGCCCAGGCGTAGGTGAAGCCTTCGCCCAACACCTCGCCGGCGACTTCCTCCATCGCCTTCAGGGCCTGGCCGGAGCTGTAGCCCTCGGCGGGATTGCCGGTAATCTTTACCGCCGGAAAACCGTTGAAGCGCGTGATCAGCTTGGGCGCCGCGACGTAGCTCAGGGTGACCAGGGTCGACAGCGGCACCATGGCGCCGTTCTTCGAGCGGATATAGACCTTGTCGAAATCGGCCGGGCGCGCGCGATAGTTGGCGTCGGCCTGCAGCACCACCCACCAGACGCGGCTGAACTGGCTGAACTGGCCGGCGACCTGCGAGCCGAAATAGGCCTGGACGGTCTGGAACACATCGGCCACCGGCACGCCCAGCAGCTCGGCCTTGTTGCGGTCGAGGTCGAGGAAGAGCTGCTGCGAGGTGGCGCGGAAGGTGCTGCTGACGCCCTGCAATTCGTGGCGCTGGCGCGCCTTGGCGAGGAAGGCCTGGAGCTTTTCCTGGAGGATCGCCGGCGGGCCGCCGATGCGGTTCTGGACATAGAACTCGAAGCCGCCGGTGGTGCCCATGCCGGGAATTGACGGCGGATTCAGGGCGAAGACGAAACCGTCGCGCAGTTTGGCGAAGGCGGCGTTGAGCCGTGGCAGCGCGGCAAACGAAAGCAGCGACGGATCCTTGCGCTCCTCGAAGGGCTTGAACGAACCGAACAGCACCGCGGCATTGTTCTGGAACTGGCCGTCGATCAGGCTGTAGCCGTTCACCGTGGCGACGTCCTGCACCGCCGGGTCGGCCAGCACGATCTTTTCGGCTTCGCCGGTGAGCCGGCTGACGACGCTCTGGCTGGCGGCGTCCGGCGCCGCGGCGGCGATGAAGAAGTAGCCCTGGTCCTCGTCGGGGACGAAACTGGACGGCACGATGCGGAACAGTGCGAGGATCGCCACCAGCACCGCGATGAAGGCGGCCAGGCCTTTCACCGGATTGTCGATGACGCGGGAGACGCCGCCGATGTAGCCCTGGCGCACGCGTTCGAAGCTGTTTTCGAACCAGAGAAAGAAGCCCTTCTTTTCGCCGTGGTGCGCCTTGAGGATGATCGCGGCCAGCGCCGGCGACAGCGTCAGGGCCATGATGCCGGAGATCACCATGGAAATCGCGATGGTCACCGCGAACTGCTTGTAGAGCGTGCCGGTGACGCCGCCTAGGAAGGCCACCGGCAGGAACACGGCGAGCAGCACCAGCACGATCGAGATCAGCGCCCCGGCGATTTCCGTCATCGCCGCCTTGGCCGCCTCGAAGGGCGACAGCTTCTTCGTCGTCATGTTGGCTTCGACCGTTTCCACCACCACGATGGCATCGTCGACAACGAGGCCGATGGCGAGGATCATGCCGAACATGGTCAGCATGTTGATCGAGAAGCCGAACAGGTGCATGCCGACGAAGGTGCCGATGATCGACACCGGCACGGCCAGGATCGGGATCACCGTCGCGCGCAGCGTCTGCAGGAAGACGAAGACCACCAGCACGACGAGGATCACCGCCTCGACGAAGGTATGCACCACCTTTTCGATCGAGTTGATGGTGAACAGGCTGGTGTCGAGCACGATCTTGTATTCCAGCCCGGGCGGGAAGGATTTCTTCAGCTCGGCCAGGCGCGCGCGCACGGCTTTCGCGGTCTCGACCGCATTGGCGCCCGGCTGCTGGTACACGGCGATCGTAGTGCCGACCTTGCCGTTGATGCGGCTGGCGATGCTGTAGTCGCGCTTGGCCAGTTCCACGCGGCCGATGTCCTTGAGGCGGACGATGGCCGAGCCCTGCTGCGCGGCGCGGATGATGATGTCCTCGAACTCCTCCGGCTTGGTCAGCAGCCCCTGCGCGGTGACGACGAAGGACTGCGCCACGTCGGGCAGCATCGGCTGGGCGCCGAGCTGGCCGATACCGAAAGTCTGGTTCTGGCTCTGGATGGCATCCGCCACCTGCTTGGCGGTGACGCCCATCTCGGCCATGCGGTCGGGGCGCAGCCAGACCCGCATGGCGATGTCGGGCAGGCCGAAGACGCTGGCGCGGTTGGCGCCGGGGATGCGCTTCAGCTCTTCGAGGATATTCAGGTTGGCGTAGTTGTCGATGAAGGTCGGGTCGTAGCTGTCGTCCGGCGAGAAAACCGAGAACACCATCATGAAGCTCGACGACTTCTTGTCCACCGTGACGCCCTGCTGCACCACCGACTGCGGCAGCTGCGCCATGGCCTGGCTGACGCGGTTCTGCACGTTCACCTGATTGATGTCGGTGTCGGTGCCCGGCGCGAACACCACGCTCAGCGTCAGGTTGCCCGAGGACGAGCTGGCCGACTGGAAGTACAGCAGGTTGTCCACGCCGTTGATCTGCGCCTCCAGCGGCGCGGCGACGGTGTTGGCGATGACCTCGGCGGTGGCGCCGGGATAGCGCGCGCTGACCTGGATCTGCGGCGGCGCCATGTCGGGGTACTGCTCGATCGGCGCGACGGACAGCGACACGGCGCCGGCCAGCACGATCAAGAGCGAGATGACCGAGGAGAGGATCGGCCGGGCGATGAAGAAATGCGTAAACATGGGCGGCCCCGTCCCTTAGCGCGCGGGCGCGGCCGGATTTTCCGTAGCCTTTTCCACGGGCTTTCCGCCTGGCTTCTCGGCCGCCTTTTCGCCCGGTGCCGCCTCCCGCTTTTCGGCCGGGACCGGCGTTACCGGAATGTTGGGAGCGAGTCGGGCGAAGCCGTCGACGATGACCCGGTCACCGGCCTTGAGGCCCTGGTCGATCAGGATATCCTTGTCGCCAAAGTAAGGGCCGACCACCACGGGCCGGATCTCCACCTCGTTCTTCGCATTCGCCAGGATCACGAAGTGCCCGCGCGCGCCCTGCTGTACCGCCAGCTGTGGCAGCACTACGGCGCCGGGGCGGATGGTGCCGTGGAGGTTCACCGAAACGAACATGCCTGGGCGCAGTTCCTTGCCGGGATTTGGCACCGCTGCGCGTACCAGGAAGGAGCCGGTGTCCTGGCTGAAGGAGGGGTCGGCGAAGTTGATGCGGCCGCGCTGCGGATAGGCGCGATTGCCGGGCAGCACCAGTTCCACCTCGTAGTTCTGCTCGGGCGGCGCCACCAGCAGCTTCTTCGCGACCTTTTCGCGGAAGGACTCGATCTGGTTCTGCGAAATGCTGAAGGTGACCCAGATCGGATCGAGTGCGGCGACATAGGTCAGGCGCGCGGTTTCCGCCGCGGCGCCGACATAGGCACCCTCGCGCTGCAGGGCGCGACCGGTCGAGCCGCTTACCGGAGACCTGACGGTTGTGTAGTCGAGGTTGAGCCGGGCCTCCTGCACCTTGGCCTGCGCCGAATGCACGGCGGCGCTGGCCATCTCGTAATCACCCGTGGCACGGTCGAGGTCGGCCTGCGACAGGGCATTCTGCTCGGCCAGCGGCTTGACGCGCTTCAGCGTCGCCGTCGACGTGGTCAGGCGCGCCTGCTGCGCGGCAAGTTCGCCCTCCGCGGCATCGAGCTGCGCCTTGAAGGGTTTCGGATCGATCTGGAACAGCACCTGTCCTTCCTTGACGAAACTGCCCTCGGTGTAGGCAATGCGTTCGAGGAAGCCGGCGACGCGGGCGACGATCTCCACCTGGCGCGAACTCTCGGTCTGGCCGACGAAGGTCGATACCTGCGGTACGTCGCGCGGCGCCACGGTGATATAGCCCACCTCGGGCGCCTGCTTCGGCGCTGCCTGCTTTGGGTCAGAACAGGCGCCAAGCAGGGAAGCTGCGGCAAGCAGGATGGGAATCGCGATTTTGTGCGTGCCGAACATGAACGATGTCCTTGAAATGGGCTGAAGGTGGGAGTGCGGCATTTTGAAGCAGGCTGGCGCCGTCAGGCAAAAAGTCGGCGCCGGCGATACGGCGACCTGGGCACCTCACCCGGGTCACCGTCCGCCTTACTCTTCCATGGAGTTGAGGCCGTAGATGGCGACCAGCACGTCGCTGGGCTTGAAGGGTGCGAACCAGCGCTCGAAGACCGAGACGATGGCGCCCGAGCGGTAGGTCACCGCCAGGGCGCGGTTCACGGCCAGGCGGAAGTCGGGGTCGCCACGGCGCAGGGCGAAGGCGTAGGGCTCCAGCGAGAAGTCCTCGTCGAGCAGCTTGAAGCGGGTCCGCGACGAATCGCGCCCGACCAGGCCGATCAGCACGACCCGGTCGCCGGCCAGGGCCTGCGCCTTGCCCTCTTCCAGCGCCTTGAAGGCATCCTCGCGATCCTTGAACGGCAGCACTTCGGCGGCGATCTTGGCGTTGGCCAGCGCTTCGGTCACGCGCCTTTGGGTCGTCGTACCGGAGACCACGGAAAGCTTCTTGCCGGCCAGGTCGGCCGCCTTTTTCACGCCGCTGTCGGCGCGCACCAGCAAGGCGCCGGTCTGGACGAAGGTGGTAGTGCTGAAGTCGACCTTTTCCTGGCGCTTGAGCGTGTTGGTGGTGACGCCGCATTCCATGTCGGCCTTGCCTTCGGCCACCAGCGCCAGGCGCTCCGGCGTGGTGCCCGCCACCCAGTTGATCTTCAGCGTGTCGAGGCCGAGCTGTTTCTGGATTTGCGCGACGATGCCTTCGCACAGGCTGATCGAGAAACCCGCGGGCTTGAAGGCCTTGGTGTCGTCGAAGGAAAACGGCGTCGCGTTTTGCGCGTAGGCGAGCGTGATGGATTTTGATGACTTGATCTTCGCCAGCGTATCCGGCGCGTCGGCGGCATGGGAGCCCAGGGCGAATGCCGCAAGCAGGGTGAGGGAGAGCAGTTTTTTCATCGCATTTTCCTGACGGGTATTTTTGGGGAGGTCGGCAGCATGACTTGCGGATGCGGCGCACGACCGTGGGTGGCGCCCGCTTCCCGCCTTGCGATTCTACCGGCGAATCGCCAGACGCCGAACACCGGCCACGGGTGCCTGTCGCAATAGGCCACGCCCGCCGCAGGCCGGCAACCTTGCGGGCGGGCCGGGTCGGGCTTCGTTCGGCTTTGATCATCAACTTCTTGGGCGGCAATGCATTCCCGAATGGACAAATTCATCCTTTCACCAGCCATTACTATGTAGACTGTGGGTGTTGTCGCTGGATGGCTGCGCGTTTTTCTCCCGAGCAGGCCAAGCTGCCGCGTCGTCACCGTCCAGCAAAAATTTGTCACCCCCTTCCTTGATACCCGATGGGAAAATTGGAGCAAGAAATGATCGATCTTGAGGTAATGCACCGCATCCAGGCGACGCTGCTCGAACGCAAGGGCGCGGCGCCGGATTCGTCCTATGTCGCCAGCCTGTATGCCAAGGGTACCGACGCGATCTGCAAGAAGGTGGCCGAGGAAGCCGCGGAAACCATCATGGCCGCCAAGGATGGCGATCGCCTGCATCTGGTTCGCGAAGTCACCGACCTGTGGTTCCACAGCATGATCCTGCTCGCGCAATTCGACATCGGCGTCGATGACGTGATGGTCGAGTTCCGGCGCCGGGAGGGAATTTCCGGAATCGACGAAAAGAATGGACGCGGCGAATGAGCGCCGCATCCATTCTTTCGGCGCAGGCTAACGCGAGCGCAGCGAGGGTTAAGGCGCAAAGCGCCGGCCGTAGCCAAAAGAACAGCCGGAGCCCGGAATGATGAGCGACTGCATTTTTTGCCGGATCGCGCGTGGCGAGATCCCGTCGAAGAAGGTCTATGAGGACGAGGAGATCTTCGCCTTCCATGACATCAACCCGATCGCGCCGGTACATTTCATGATCGTGCCGAAGCTGCACATTCCGTCGCTGATGGAAGCCGACATGAATCACCGGATG
>Ga0154020_10008577_pt1 | contig 11841 bp, 9 predicted proteins | sample Klosneuvirus_201_FD_109709 | JGI IMG/M metagenome (GOLD analysis project Ga0154020, IMG submission 109709) | Active sludge microbial communities from wastewater, Klosterneuburg, Austria - Klosneuvirus_20160825_MG | ecosystem: Engineered > WWTP > Aerobic digester > Activated sludge | place... | reverse complement strand
GGGAGCCTAGCGCACCCGGGGAGGGGGACCGCCACCTGCTCGGGGGCTCGCGTCGATCGCCAGCACCCGGGCGACGAATCCCCCGAAACGAGCCCCGATCCAGCCGTCCGCGACCTGCCGCTCGGCGACCTCGAGCCACCCGCCGAGGACGGGGACCTCGAGTGCCAACGCCATTGGCACCAGCGTGCGGATGCCGCGGGTCTGGACGAGACGGGTGTGGGCAGGCATCGCGGCGTGGAAGTCGTGCGCGTCGTCGAAACGCACGAACACGTCGCGTTCGGTGCCACTCCCTACCTTTCCAGCTGGAAACAGCCGCTTCACGAGCGCCCGCACACTGGTCGGGTTGTAGACCTCCGCCACCACGAAGCCCCCAGGACGGACCACACGGGCGAGCTCGGCCAGGGTTCGCGCGAGGTCGGGCACGTGGGGGAGGGTCTTGAAGCTGACCGCAACGTCGAACCGGGCGTCGGGGAACGGCAGGGCACGCGCGTCCCCTTCGACGACGGTCAGGCCACGTTCGCGGGCCTTGGCGAGCATGCCGGGGGAGAGGTCGACGCCGACCGCCTCGTTGGCCAGCGGCGCCAACCGGCGGAGGAGGAGGCCGGTCCCACAACCGACCTCGAGCACGGAACGATTCCGCACCAAGGGGGCACAGAGGTCGACCTCCAGGTCGTCCAGCAGGTCGTGATAGCGGCTGCGCCCGTCCCGCCCGACCTCGTAGGTCGCGGCGAAGGCGTCGTAGTAGCGCCGGGCGCGGTCGACGGGGTCCATGGGTACGCAAAGAGTATCGAGTTCGGGGCCAGGTCGGACCCTCGTGCCACGGTCGCGCCGCCTTCGTCCACGAACATCGGCGGAGCACCGGCCAAAAAAAAGGTGCCCCGGCCGGAAAGGGTCGGGGCAACCTCGTTGGAGCCGGTCCAGTTGTCAACTTGGCACGACACCTGCTCACGCACTGCCTGTCTGTCTTGCAGAAGCTTTCTTCCTTGGCCGAGTCACGTGGCCGCGTGGGCTCAGGCCGATCCTAGCTTCCTTGCACTTGCTTGACTGCTTTCCGTCACCCCTCGCAGGGTGCTCGAACCCCTTCCGCTTGGCTTACGAAGCTTAACGTCCTTCGCTTCCACTTCTTCAGCCTTCACCTGCTTCAGTCTCACGAACGAACGAACCCTTGGGTTCGTTCTTTCGTTTTGTCCTCACGGGCTCGTTTCCATCACGAACCTGCGATGCCGCCGTCCGATTCCTGGTTGCCGGCCACGAGGACGTGGCGGGCCTTCGATACCCCCCAGGGGAAGAGGAGGGCCTCCTCGTGGGGCAAGTCCCAGCCGACCAGGTCGGCGGGCCGACCGACCTGCACGGCCCCCAGATCCTCGCGCCCGAGCGAAGCGGCGGCCTCGAGCGTGGCGCCGCCGAGGACTTCTTCGGGAGACAGCCCGTAGAGTCGGGCGGCGAACGACAGGGCGAGCGGCAGGGACTCGGTCGGCGCGGTGCCGGGGTTGGCGTCGCTCGCCACGATCATGCGGACCCCGGCGGCCCGCAGCGCGGCCGCGTCCGGCGGGGCCTGACCGAGGACGAACGAGGCGACCGGCAGGAGGCCCGCCCGGACCCCCGCACGGGCGAGGGCGTCGAGGCCCTGCGGTGAAACGTGCTCCAAGTGATCGACCGAGGCCGCGCCGAGCTCGGCCGCCAGCTCGGCCCCACCCACGTCCGCGAACTGGCCGACGTGGAAGCGCACGCCGACCCCGGCCTCCAGCGCGATGCGCCCGACGCGACGCGCCTCGTCCACACTGAAGGCGTTGCGATCGACGTAGGCGTCGACGAAGCGCACGAAGCCCTCGGCGCACACCTCCCTGGTGAGCGCGACGGCGGCGTCGATCCACGCTGCGCGCCCCTCGCCCCGGGACTCGGGCGGCAGCGCGTGCAGAGCGAGGAAGGTCGGGACGACCCGCGGGACGCCGTCGGCCCGCGCGGCGGCGGCGATCGCGGCCAGCTGCAGGCGCTCGAGGGCCGGCCGCAGGCCGTACCCGGTCTTGACCTCCACGGTGGTGACGCCCATCGCGCGCATCCGCCGCAGGCGCCCGACGAGGACCTCGGTCAGCGTGTCGCCGGCGGCCTCGAGGGCGCGCATGGTCGAGGCGATCCCGCCGCCCTTGGCCGCGATGGCCTCGTAGCCTTCGCCGCGCAGCTTCATCGCGTATTCGCCGTGGCGGGAGCCCACCCACGCGGCGTGGGTGTGGGCGTCGACCAGGCCCGCCGTCCAGAGGGGCGCCTCGAGCCGCGGCAGGGCGGAGAACGCCGCAGGGAGGGACGCGAGGGGGCCGACGAAGACGACCGACGGGCCATCGATCACGATGGCGCCGTCCTCGATGGCCTCCCCGGGCCGGGGAACGACGCGACCGACCAGGAGGGTGGGCATGGGGCGCTCGTAGCACCGCGCCGCGGGTGTAGTCTCCCCCCGATGCCGAACGAGACGGTGCTCCTCACCGGCTTGCCCACCCTGCTCGCGCGGCGGGTCGCCGATCGACTGCTCGCGAGCACGGACAGCCGCATCGTCGCCGTGGTGCGCGACAAGTTCCTCGACGAGGCCACCGCCTTCCGCGACGAGCTCCCCGAGGGACAGCGCGAGCGACTCACCCTGCTCGAGGGCGACGCCGCCGCGATGGACCTCGGCCTCTCCGGCCTCGAGTACCTGCGGCTCGCGCGCGAGGTGGACGTCATCCACCACACCGCGCAGGTCACGTACATGGGGGTCGACGAGAAGGCGGCGGAGCTCGTCAACGTGCGGGGCGCGCGCGAGGCGCTGGAGCTCGCCCGGGCCGCCGACCACCTGCGCCTGCTCGTGCACTACTCCACCGCCTACGTCTCCGGCGACCGGAGGGGCGTGGTGCTCGAGAGCGAGCTCGACGAGGGGCAGAAGCCGCGCAACGTCGTCGAGGGCACCAAGCTGCGGGCCGAGAAGCTCGTGCAGCGGGCGACCGACGTACGGAGCGTCGTGCTGCGCCCCTCCACCATCGTCGGCGACTCGCGCACCGGCGAGGTCGATCGGCTCGACGGTCCGTACCTGCTCGTGCTGCTCCTGCTCACCTCTCCGGCCGAGGTGGCGCTCCCGTTCCCGACGTTCCCCGACGCCAAGATGCACCTCGTCCCGGTGGACTGGGTCGCGGCGGCGGCGGTCGCGATCGCCAACGACCCGCGGGCCGTGGGCCAGACCTTCCACCTCGTCGACCCGGACCCGCCGACGGTGCGCCGCGTGGCCGAGATGCTGGCCTCGGCGACGGGCCGGAGGGAGCCGCGCGGGTTCATCCCGGCCAACGTCGCCCGCGCGATCCTCCGCGCGCCGGGGCTCGACCGCATCGCGAGCTCGCCGCGCGCGTTCCTCGACCAGCTCGGCACCGACGTGCGGTTCGACGCGAGGAACGCGCAGGCGCTCCTGTCGGGCACCGGGCTCGTCGTGCCGGCCATCGAGTCGTACGTGGACGCGCTCGTCCAGCACGTGCGCACCCGCCTCGCGGACGGTCGACGGGTCCGCGAGCAGGCCGAATCGGAAGACCCGCTGTCGTGAGCCCGCCTCCGTCGGTCGGCGAGCCGCAGCCGTCTTCGGGGCGCGCGCCGGTCGCACCGCCCCCGCGCCCGCTCGCCTCCGGCATCGCGGTGCGCCTCACCCTCGCCATCATGGTGATGGCGGTCACGCCGCTGGTCATCGGCATCTCGCTCGCGGCGCGCCTCGCGTGGAAGGCCGCCGACGTCTTCTACGATCCGCGCCTCGGTCGCGAGCTCGAGGCCTCGCTCGATCTCTACGGCGCCCTCGTGCGCGCCCTCAAGAGCGACATGAAGCACCGCGCCGCGGCCATCGCCGCGAGCGAGCCGCTCCGCGCGAGCGCCCACCTCAAGGACGCGGTGGAGGTGCAGAAGGAGCTGTCCGACGCGCTCGGCCACTACGCCGACGTGCCCGACCCCAAGACCGGTCAGCCCGCGCTGGTGGACGTGGTCGCGCTCGAGGTGTGGACCGACCTCTCGATCGACGAATGCCTCGACCGGTTCGTCGTGGGCGGCGCGCCCGACCCGGCGAGCAAGGCCGCGCGGCTCAGCGAGGCCCGGCGGCCCGCCGCGGTGGATCTCAAGAGGGAGCACGTGCTCGTGCAGTGTCGGCCGCTCGGCCCCGACGAGGCCGCGCCGATGCTGGTGGCCACGTTCGCCACGGAGAAGGCGCGCATCGAGCACCGCCTGGAGCTCGACGAGTTCCTGCGCACCTACAAGAGCGTGCTCGCGCGCCGCGAGGAGTTCGTGCGGCTCAACGTCTCGTTCTTCGCGCTGCTGCTCGGCGGCACCATCCTCGGCGCCGCAGTGGTGGGATTCGTGTTCTCGCGTGGGGTCTCGGGGCGCGTCTCGCGCGTCGCCGAGGCGGCGCGCGCCGTGGCCGGTGGCGACCTCGCCGTGCGCGTCCCCGAGCAGGGAGACGACGAGGTCGGCGAGCTCGCCGTGGCCTTCAACCGGATGCTCCAGGAGGTCGAACGGAGCCGCGCGCGCATCGAGTACCTGCAGCGCATGGGCGCCTGGCAGGACATGGCGCGCCGCCTCGCCCACGAGATCAAGAACCCGCTCACGCCGATCCAGCTCGCGGTCGAGGAGACCCACAGCAAGTACAAGGGCGACGACGAGCGGTTCCGCAAGCTGCTCGACACCACGCTCGAGATCGTCACCGAGGAGGTGGGCACCCTCCGCTACCTGGTCTCGGAGTTCTCCGACTTCGCGCGGCTGCCCCACGCGCGCCTGGCCGCTGGCGAGATCGAACAGTTCCTCGCCGACGTGAAGCCCACGCTCGAGCGCCTCGGCCTCGGCACCGAGGAGACCGACGTCGCTCTCCGGCTCACGCCGAGCGGCGGCGTCGCGATCCCCGTGCGCGTCTCCGTCGAGACCCAGTGCGAGGGGAGCGAGGGCGCGACCCCGCTGCTGTACGACAAACAAGTGCTGCGCAAGGCGGTCGACAACCTCGTGCGCAACGCGGTGCAGGCCATCCGCGCGGCCCACCGCGGACACCGCGTGCGGGTGCACGCCACGTTGATCGATCGGGGCCGGATCGCGCTCGACGTGGACGACGACGGCCCGGGCGTGCCGGCCGACGCCCGCGACCGCATCTTCGACCCCTATTTCACCACCCGCACCGAGGGCACCGGCCTCGGCCTCGCCATCGTGAAGAAGGTGCTCGTCGAGCACGGCGGTACCATCGAGTGCCTCGCCTCACCGATGGGGGGTGCCCGCTTCCGGTTGATCTTCCCGCCGCTCGACAGTGCCGAGGCGCGGGCCGCTCAGGAAGAGAGCGAACGGCTCGCGCCGCCCCCGTCCTCGATGTAGTTCACTCCGCTGCGCAGAGCGTGATTGGTGGCCGAAATGCGCGCCTTTCGAGGCCTGCGCGAGCCTCTAGCAACGCGATGGCGTTCGCTGATACCAACGGGGGCGTATGATCTTCCGCAACAAGCTGGCCCGTGCCATGGCCGTGCTCGGCGTCGCACTCGGCGCCACGGTCCTCACCCTCCCTGCCCACGCCAACGACGAGGAGCACCCGGCGGCCGCCGCCCCCGAGGCGGACAAGGCGGCCGAGCATCCCGCGAAGGAGCCCGACAAGGCCGCCGAGCACAAGGACGGCGAGGCCAAGAAGGACGGTCACGATCCCGCCACGGCCGGCAGCGGCTCGGCAGCGGCCGCGGGCTCGGGCAGCGTCGACCCTGCGACGATCGACGTCCCCGACGACGACGGCGAGCTCTCGAAGGCCGACGAGCTCGAGGGCAACAAGCTCGGCCTCGGCTGTCACGGCGACGCCGAGGAGGGGTGCACCAAGGCCTACGCCGAGTTCATCAAGAAGATCATCCCCAAGGTGAAGGAGAAGGCGCTCGAGAAGCTCGAGGCCAAGATCGACGAGAAGCAGGCCAAGAAGATGGAGACCCTCTCGTGGGTCCTGTTCTTCTTCTCGTTCTCGGGTCTCTTGCTGTTCTTGATGCCGGCGTTCCTCGCCAAGAAGTACCCGGGCAAGGGCGGCGTGCTGTTCAAGTTCAGCGCGATCGCGGCCATCAGCACGGTGGTGGTGCTCGAGCTGTTCGCCGGCGTCGTCATCCTCCTCAAGGCCGTGCAAGGGGCGCTCGGCAAGTTCACGAACCCCCAGCTCAAGATCGTGGTCGCGGCCCTCGACGGCATCGAGGAGGAGGCCGAGCACCTCGTGACCATGGGCCCACAGCTGATCCAGCCGACGCTCGACCACGTGCTGACGTCGGACGACCCGGTCCCCGTGGCGCTGCTCGAGAACGTGAAGAACGTGGCCAAGGACGTCGAGCCGTTCATCGCCGTGGCCAAGTGGTTCAAGGGGATCTCGTGGGTCTTCGAGTACGTGCCCATCCTCATGACCACCATCGCCGTGTTCCTGTTCGTGGTCGGCGCCCGGCCGATCATCAAGGAGCTCATCCTCCTCCCGCAGAAGGCGGCGGCCGGTGAGGACACCGCGGGCGTCATCAGGGAGGCGTTCCGCAAGGTGGGTCGCGAGTTCCTCGCCGCCCTCATGCTGATCCTGGGCCTCATCGTGGTGACGCTGTTCGCGAGCGAGATGCTCGCCCTCGCCATCAAGCCGGCGGTGAAGAGCTTCCTCGACTACTTCTTCGCCACCGTCATCTACGTCCAGCACCCCGGCGCCCAGAGCTCGCACATCTTCGGCAGCCTGGTCGGGATCATCATCTTCCTCGGGTTGAACATGGGGGTGATCATCGTCTCCTCCTCGGCCTACCTCGGGAAGTTCCACAAGATCTTCCAGGCCAAGTTCCAGCGTCAGGTGCCGCTCGCCAACCACAAGCAGTTCTGGTTGTGGGGCACGCTCTCGCTGATCTGGGTCCAGATCTTCCCGTTCGTGTTCATGCTCGGCGCCGAGCCGCTCGTCGACCACCTCGCCGAGAAGGCCTACGCCAAGGAGCAGCCCAACTGGACGCTGGCCCTCTTGAGCGGTCCGGTGATCTTCGTCCTCGGGTTCGTCGTATTGTTCTGGGCATTCCGCGGCTTCAAGGGCTTCGCGTTCATGTTCAAGTACAAGCCCGAGCCGCCGACCCCGCCCGCGGAGGCGCCGCCCGCCGCGACGCCCGCCGAGTAGGCCAGCATCCGAGAAACGAAAACCCGAGCCCCCCTTCGTTGGGCGCTCGGGTTCTTCGTTTGAGCGGGGAGGCCGCTACGGCGACGGGTCTTGGCTGTCGCCCGCGGCGATCTGCTGTTTGACCTTCAGGTCCATCGCGACGACCACCAGGAAGAGCAGGAACGAAAGGGTGCCGACTCCCTGGCCGACGCTGAGGCCGAGGATCACGGGCATCGGGCTCGGGTCGAGGACGGACCAGACCATGAGTGCCAGGCCCACGAGGGCGCAGACACACGCGATACGAAGGACCTTCTCGGCGCGGGTGAGTGGCCTCATTTGGTGTTCCCCATGTTGCTGAGCGCCGAGCTCGGAGCCGGCTTGATCTTGACGGGTTCAGGGCGATCCTCGCCCGGGAGCTTGGTGAGTGGGTGCGCGACGCCGTGACAGCCCTTGCTCGAGCAGCCGACCTCGTTGGTGAGCACCGCCGACTTCGCGCTCGCGTGGTCGGGGATGCGCAACCAGCCCGGTGCATTCGTGGTGTGGCACTGCATGCAATTCGAGTTCTGGAACGGCTTGATCAGGTGAATCTTGTGCTTGGCCTCTTCGAGATCCATCTTCCTGAACTCCGTCAGGTACAAATAGACGTGCCGCATGCCGCCGGCCTTGGTCATCACCGTGCCGAACGCGCCGTAGTCGGCGTGGCACGTGTAGCAGTTGTCCTTGCCGAAGAAGGGGCTGCGGGCATGGATCGCGGCGAGCGACTTGCTGTTCGGGTCCTCGGAGTCCTTGGCGTGGGGGCCCATCACGTGACAGGAGCCACAGAACTCGCGGTGCTGGGTCGCCTTGTAGCCCTGGACGTTGGCGCCGAGGGCGGCGCCGATGGGCAGCACGCCGAGGCCGAACAGGAGCCAGAGCTTGGTCGCGCGGACCAGGGCGGGCCTCCGGAGCAGGTAGAAGAGCAAGATTGCCGCGGCGGCTGCCGAACATACGAGGGCGACCACCGTCAGGAGGTTGTGTTCATCCACAGGAAGATGTTTCATGGGCGCGCCTGATGAAAGCGGCTCTGACCCTCGCGAGCAAGTTGACAGTGGGGGCGCTCTTCGGAATCGGGTGCACGATCTGCGCCCCGCGCAGCTTGCGCGCCGATCCCTTGCGCCTCCGCGCCGATGCCATCGGCTCCACCACCTCGCCGGTGGGGCTCCTGGTCCTGCGTGGAGAAGACAAGTTCAAGCCGTGGCTCGACGCGGAAGCGGTGGCTTGGGTCGGCGCGACCAGCACCCCCGACGTGACCGGTGACGCGCTGGTCCTGACCGTGCGTGCCCGGGACCTCCAAGGGCGCGGCGAGGTCCGCGTCGGTCGCTTCGTTCACGTGTCCGGTGCCGTCCGGCCGCTCCACATCGATGGTCTCCGGGCGACCGGTCGCATCCTCGCGAGCGGGACCAGCGTCGAGGTCTTCACCGGGGCGCCCGTCGTCATGCGGTTCGGAACCCGTCCGTACGACGTCGCCTGGGGAGGCCGCATCTCACAGATCGCCTTCGGCACCCTGTCCTTCGGAGTTTCCTACCTGCAACGCCACGTCGGCGCGTCCGTCCTCGACCGCGAGGTCGGGCCCGATCTCACGTTCGCGCCCACCGAGTGGTTCGATTTCGCCGGACGTGCGGCCTACGATCTCGTGAGTTCGCGCCCGACGGATGCGCTCGCTTCGCTCGCGCTCAAGACCGGCCCTCTGCGCACGGAGGCCTTCGTCACCCACCGCTCGGCGGGCCGGCTCCTCCCGGCGACCTCCCTGTTCTCGGTCCTCGGCGACATCCCGAGCACGACCAGCGGTCTGTCGTTGCGTCTGCACGCCGCGCCGCGACTCGACCTGTGGGCGACCGGCGCTGCATTGGTGCAGGGGGACGAGCTCGGCGGCTATGCGACGGGGCGCGCGTCCCTCGCCCTCGACGACGCGCACGACGGCAGTGTCGGGTTCGAGGTCCGCCGGCAGTATTTCGGCACGGCGCGGTGGAGCGGAGGACGCGTCTTCACGCGGGTGCCGGTCTCTCGGACCTTCGCCGCCACGGCTGAGTTCGAGCTCGTCGTGCCCGACAAGCCCGTGGGGACCAGCAAGGTCTGGCCGTGGGGTCTGCTCGCCATCGCCTATCGCATCAGCCCCAACTGGGACGTGGCCGGCGCCGTCGAGGCCATGCGCACCCGCGACGATCGCAACGAGGTGCACGGTCTCGTGCGTGCTACCTGGTCGCTGGAGAAACTGTGATGGCTCGCCGCGTTCCCCCGCACAAGCGCGCGCCTCTCACGCTCGCGTTGCTGATCCTCTGCATGCTGGTCGGCGCCTGCGCGGGCATCCTCGGCATCAAGAAGAAGACCGACGCCGGCCATCCCTTCGAGCACCGCAAGCACACGGTGGCGGGCATCAACTGCCTGACGTGCCACGGGCCGATCAAGGAGGCGACCGAGAACGCCCCGATCACGCTGCCGACGACCCAGACCTGCCTGACCTGTCACAAGAAGCCGCACGACGCGCGCGACTGCAACGGGTGCCACGGGGACCAGTCGATCCGCGAAGGCGCGATGGCCGCGCGGAAACACCTCAAGTTCGCGCACAAGCGGCACCTCCCGGCGGTCAAGGGGCAGTGCGTGCCCTGCCACTCGGAGGCGGGCTCCGTCGACCCCACCTCGCTGCGTCCCGCCATGGCGCAGTGCTTCTCGTGCCACGAGCACAAGGACCAGTGGGCGACCAACGACTGCGCCGGCTGTCACCGCGACCTGCCCTCGGAGGGCTCGCGGCCGGCGACCCATCTGGTGCACGACGGCGAGTGGCTGCGCGAGCACGGCATCCGCGCCGCGGCCTCGAAGGAGCTGTGCTCGAACTGTCACCAGGAGAGCATGTGCGCGAGCTGTCACGGCAAGACCACCGCGGCGCTGCCGTGGAAGCTCGCGGTCGGTGACCTGAAGCTCGACCGTCTCCACCCCGGCAACTTCATGGCGCGACACCCGATGGAGGCGAAGATCGGCGGTGGTCTCTGCACCACTTGCCACGCCGAGACCACGTGCAGCGGCTGCCACTCGAGCAAGAAGGTCGGGGCCGGCACCGGCGCCAAGAGCCCGCACCCGGTCGGCTGGGTGCGCGCCGTCGGCGGCTCGCACGGCACCGCGGCCCGTCTCGATCCCGTCTCGTGCGCCGCCTGTCACGGTGGCGCTGGCGAGATGCTATGCGTCGGCTGTCACAAGGTGGGCGCGCCCGGCGGGAGCCCCCACGGGCCCGGGTTCGCGAGCAAGCTCGACAAGAAGAAGGACCTCCCCTGCCGCCTGTGTCACGTCCCATGAACCGAGCCTTCCTCCTCCTCGTCGCGTGCCTCGCGAGCCTGCTCACGGCTTGCTCGGGGGAGTCCGCCGCGCCCAAGCAAGTGCCGGCGTCGTACGCCGAGGTCCGCGACCTGCCCGGCCACGTCGCGCACCTCGGCAAGATGACCAAGATCGACGGCGCCGAGCGCGTCGTCGAGTGCAAGGACTGTCACGAGGTGAAGAAGGAGGGCTTCGTCTCTCCCGGCGCCAAGCCGTGCGCGCGCTGCCACGAGAAGCAGGACAAGGCGCACCACCTCGGCAGCAAGGAGAAGCCGACCGCCTGCACCACCTGCCACATCTTCGCGCCCAACGACGCCGGCAGCAAGACGCCGCACTGCCTCGACTGCCACAAGGAGGCGCAGGGCAAGATGGCCGCGCTGCCGAAGCACCTCACGTCGGGGGTCGCGTGCACGGCCTGTCACTCGCCGCACGGCAAGCTCACCTCCGCCCTCGCCACCTGCACGTCGTGCCACGTCGGCCTCGTCGTCGTGCACGGCGCGGGGTTCGCGGGCGTCACCCACGACGGTGGCGTCGCGGACGGTGGGGTCCTCACGGACGCCGAAGTGGGCCCGCCCGTGTCCCTCTCGCCGGAGGGCGTGAAGGAGGCCTGGAACAGCGCGATGCCGTCCACGCCCTTCACCGCGCCCGACGGCGGTACGGCCGACGGCGGCGCGGTCCCCGCGATCTGCTCCACCTGCCACGCCCCGCACGCCGGTGCCAAGGACGCCAAGGATGGTTGCGCCACCTGCCACGTCGGCAAGCAGATCCCGCCGGGTGGCGAGATGATGGCCTCGCTCGCCGGGCGCGCCCCCAAGATCGACCCGAGCGGCGCGCCCGCCAAGCACCTCTGCATCACCTGCCACTCGCCGCACGCCGCGCGCAAGGACCAGGTCACGCCCTGCCTCGCGTGCCACGCCGATCACAAGGGCGTCACCGCGGTCAAGTCGCACGGCGCCTGCCTCACCTGTCACGCGCCGCACTCGCCGAAGAACGCCTCCGCCGCGTGCACCAAGTGCCACGTCGGCGCCGCGGCGTTCGGCGCCGCGGTCATCCCCAAGCACGCGCTCTGTGGCAGCTGCCACAACGTGCACACGCCCACCGTCACGCCGGCCGCCTCGTGCGAGAAGTGTCACTCCACGGTGGCCGCCAAGCACCCGGCCGTCGGGCTCGCGCCCGGCACCGCCGCGTGGAAGGACGCGCCTCCCGAGAAGCGCGTCTGCATCGGCTGCCACAAGCCGCACGGCGCCGGTGGCGGCAAGGTCGCGGCCTGCACCTCGTGCCACGCCAAGATCGGCCCGCACACGGTCACGAGCGACACCCAGTTCCACGCCGCGACCGGCGCGAAGACCGGGATGAACTGCGTGAACTGCCACAAGAAGCACTCGTTCCACCTGGCC